>Ga0247773_1000160_pt1 | contig 32437 bp, 35 predicted proteins | sample UWRJL092311B6_FD_179934 | JGI IMG/M metagenome (GOLD analysis project Ga0247773, IMG submission 179934) | Plant litter microbial communities from Arlington Agricultural Research Station in Wisconsin, United States - UWRJ-L092-311B-6 | ecosystem: Environmental > Terrestrial > Plant litter >... | reverse complement strand
TCCTGTTCTACGTGTTCTGGGAGGTGATGCTGATCCCGATGTACTTCATGATCGGGATCTGGGGCGGCAAGGAGCGCGTGTACGCGGCGGTGAAGTTCTTCCTCTTCACCACCGTGGGCTCGCTCCTGATGCTGGTCGCCATCCTCTGGCTCTTCTGGCACTGGACGTCGGGGGCCGGGCACGCGCCCTCGTTCAGCTACTTCGACTTCCTGTCGATGCCGCTGACGGCGCAGCAGCAGTTCTATCTCTTTCTGGCCTTCGCGCTGGCGTTCGCCATCAAGGTGCCGGTCTTCCCGTTCCACACCTGGCTCCCGCACGCCCACGTGCAGGCGCCCACGGCGGGCTCGGTGGTGCTGGCGGGGGTGCTGCTGAAGATGGGGACCTACGGGTTCATCCGCTTCGCGCTGACGCTCTTCCCCTACGCGGCGCGCGGCTTTCCCGACCACGCGCACGGGCCGCGGCTGCTGACGATCGCGCTGGTGCTGGGGGTGGTGGGGATCATCTACACGGCCATGGTGGCGGCGGTGCAGGACAACGCCAAGCGGCTGGTGGCCTACACCTCGGTGGCCCACCTGGGCTTCGTGATCCTGGGGATCTTCGCCTTCAACCTGCAGGGGATGCAGGGCGCGCTCCTGGTGATGATCGGCCACGGCCTGTCGACGCCCATGCTCTTCTTCCTCCTGGGGATGCTGTACGAGCGCCGGCACAGCTACGAGATCGACGACTTCGGCGGCCTGGCCGCCTCGGTCCCGGTGTTCGCCGCGCTGCTGGTGTTCGCGGGGATGGCGTCGGTCGGCCTCCCCACCACGGTGGGCTTCGTTTCGGAGTTCCTGGTGCTGCTGGGCACCTTCGAGCAGCACCCCTGGTTCGCGCTGGTCGCCTCGACCGGCGTGATCTTCGCCGCCTACTACATGCTGCCGATGGTGCAGAAGGTGGTGTTCAACCCGCTGGCCCGGCCGGCCAACCGGATGATCCCCGACCTGAACGCCCGCGAGCTGGCGATCCTGCTGCCGCTGGTGGCGCTGATCCTGTGGCTGGGGATCTACCCGAAGCCGGTGCTGGACCGCATGGCCCCCGCGGCGAGCGCCGTGGTGGCGCGGGCGCAGGCCGGCGGCTATCAGCGCGATCTGACGCCCGCGGCGCCCAGCGCCGGCCGGGCGCCGGGTGGCGTGGCCATGAACGGAGAGCGCTGAGATGGGCGCGACGATGCTGGACCTGACGCGCAACAGCAGCTACTGGCTGGCGCTCCTCCCCGAGATCGTGCTCTGCGCCTGGGCGATGCTGGTGCTGCTGGTGGACGTGTGGCAGCGCGGCGACCGGGGGATCCAGTCGCGCCCGGGGATCGGCTGGCTGGCGCTGGCGGGAGTGGTGGCGGCCGCGGTCGCCAACGCCTTCCTCCTCCGCTACCGCGCCGTTCCCGGCCCGGCGATGATCGCGCTGGACGAGTTCCGCGTCTTCATCAACTTCGTGATCCTGGGCTCGTGCGCGCTCACCCTGCTGATGGCGCAGGGGTACCTGGACCGGCGCGGGATCAACCGCGGCGAGTTCCACGGGCTGGTGCTGTTCGCCACGGTGGGGATGATGCTGATGGCGGGCTCGCGCGACCTGCTGATGGTGTTCGTGGCGCTGGAGCTGATGTCGATCTCCGTGTACGTCCTTGCCGGGTTCGACCGGATGGACGAGCGGAGCGTGGAGGGCGCGCTCAAGTACTTCCTGCTGGGCGCCTTCAGCAGCGCGTTCTTCCTCTTCGGCATCGCCCTCTCGTGGGGCGCCACGGGGACCACCGACATCATGGTGATGGGGAACACCGTGCTGGGCGGCGCCGCGCGGGTCACGCCCATGCTGCTGGCGGGGATGGCGATGCTGATGGTGGGCTTCGGCTTCAAGGTGGCCGCCATGCCCTTCCACATGTGGACGCCCGACGCGTACGACGGCGCGCCCACCCCGGTGACCTCGCTGATGTCGACCGGGGTGAAGGCGGCGGCGTTCGCCTCGTTCATCCGCGTGTTCATGGTGGGCTTCGGCGGGGCGATCGAGCGGTGGCAGATGGTGGGCTTCGTCCTGGCCGCCGTCACCATGATCGGCGCCAACCTGATCGCGATGACCGAGGGGAGCCTCAAGCGCATGCTGGCCTACTCGTCGATCGCGCACGCGGGCTACCTGCTGGTGGCGCTGCTCAGCGCCAGCGAGGCGGGCGCCGCGGCCTTCCTCTTCTACCTGCTGGTGTACACGCTGATGACGGCCGGCTCCTTCGCGGTGCTGGTGGCCAACAGCCGCGAGAGCACCGGGCAGGAGCGGGTGGCGCTGGAAGACTGGGCAGGGTTCGCGCGCGAGAAGCCGCTGCTGGCCGGGCTCTTCTCCATCTTCCTCCTCTCGCTGGCGGGATTCCCGCTCACCGCGGGGTTCCTGGGGAAGCTGTACATCCTGCGCGCGGCGGTGGCGGCCGGGCTCACCCCGCTGGCGGTGATCCTGGTGCTCTCCTCGCTGGTCAGCTACTTCTACTACCTGCGCGTGATCGTGGTGATGTACATGACCCCGCCGCGCACGGCGGGCGAGCACCATGCCGCCCGGCTCCCCTCGCCCACCATGGCGGGGGTGGTGGTGGCCGCGGCGCTGGTGGTGCTCCTCTTCTTCGCCGGGGGCTGGCCGATGGGGTGGGCGCAGCGGAGCGCCGCCACGCTCTGGCAGGACCAGGGCACCGTGGCGGCGCCCGCGGAGGCGCCGGGACCAGTGGCGCGGGTTCCCTGACGGGCCGCCGCGACGGAGCTGGGAAGGACCTTCGGACGAGCGATGGCCCGGTGCGAGCGCGCCGGGCCTTGCGTTTCGCATGGCGATTGCACAGCATCTCCCCCAAGCGGTGGTTGACCGCAACGGCTGACGATCGGAGCGCGTGATGGACGGGCGAGTGGAGGATGGCGGGAACGGCGGCCCCGGCGCGGCCGCCGACGAGACCGGGGTCGCGCCCGAGGGCGGCGCCACGCCGGTGCTGCGCCTGGAGCCCGACGCCACGGCGGCGGGCGACGACGCGGGGATCCCCGTGGTGCGCGCCGAGCCGCATTCCGCCGCGATGGTGGACGACGACGCCGACCTGGACACCTTCCCGGTCACGCGCGAGCGCCCCGCGGCGGGCGGCAAGCCGTCGGCCCGCGAGGAGCGGCGGAAGGGGATCTTCGGCGTGACGCCGGGGCGCGCGGCGGCGGGGCTCACCGCGGCGGCCGCGGCGGCGTACGCCGTGTACCTGCTGGGCGCCAGCCGCGGGCGCCGGCGCCCGGTGACGGAGCTCCCCAACGCGCTGGGGATGCGGCTCGACTACGTCCCCTGGGGCGACGTGCACTACGCGTTCTACGCGCGCGAGGGGCACGGGCGCCCGGTCGTCCTCCTGCACTCGATCAACGCCGTCGCCAGCGCGCACGAGATGCGGCCGCTGGCCCGCGCCTTCCTGCGCGACCGCGACCGGCCGGTGTACGCGCTCGAGTGGCTGGGCTTCGGCCACAGCGACCGCCCCGAGATCGAGTACACCCCCGACGTGCTCGAAGACCAGCTGGAGCACTGGCTGGAGCGGGTGATCCGCCCCGCCGGCGGCGCCGATGTGATCGGCCTCTCGCTGGGCGCCACCTACGCGGCGGAAGTCGCGCGGCGCCGGCCGGACCTGGTGCGCTCCCTCGTCGCCATCGAGCCCGCGGGGCTGGGCGACGAACCGGCCGAGATCGGGCGCGGCTGGGCGCGGCTCCTCTTCACCCTGCCCGGGGTGCAGCGGGCCTTCTACGACCGGCTGACCACCCCCGAGGCGCTGAGCCGGTTCGCGCGGCAGAACCTGTTCACCCCCGAGTTCGGCGTCCCCGACGAGTACGTGAACTTCGCCGTGGAGACCGCGCGGATCGAGGGCGCCGCCAACGCGCTCGACGACTTCCTCGGCGGCCGCATGTCGGTCGACGAGGCGCTGGAGACCTTCCGCCGCCTGCGGCAGCCGCTGCTGGTGATCCACGGCACGGTGGAGAACCGGCGGATGGAGAACTACACCGCGCTCCCCGAGCTCGGCGACCGGCCCAACGTCTCGGTCGTCTCGCTCCCCACCGGCTCCATGCCGCACTGGGAGCGGGCGCGCGAGGTGGTGCAGCGCATTCGCGACTTCCACGACACGCTCGACGGGCAGCGGCGGGCCGCGGAGTAGCGCGGTACGGCAGTTGCGCCTGCGGACGGCGCCGCCTTTCCAGCGAAGGGCGGCGCCGTGCCGTTCCGGCGGATGCCTTGCGGGCGCGCGGCGGTGGCGCGATCGTTGGAAGCCGCTGCGTGGCATCCGTTTGCGCGGCGATGGTGGATGGACCGGCGTGCGGGCTCCGCGCGGGGAATCTCCGTTCTCGCGCGGCGAAAGTCGTTGACACCGACCACGAGGGAGCGATGACGAAGGCGGTACGTTTCGCGGGCTGCGGGCTCGTTCTGGCCACGGTGGCCCTCGCCGGCTGCAAGAAGCACGACGATGCCGACGCGTCGAACCTGGGGGCGGTGCACGTGGACACGGCCAACGACCAGCCGATGGACGGCGTGTCCGACACGCAGCTGAAGAGCCAGGCGACGGCGCTCACGCCCGAGCAGGCCGCCGCGCAGGGCGTGACCGTGGACAGCACCATCCACGTGGAGAACCTGGGGAGCCAGGACAGCACCCCCGCCGGCGCCGCCAACAACGACACCGCCACCCGGGCCACCGGCGCGTCTCCGCCCGCGCCGGCCGTGAAGCCCTGACGCGGGCCTCGCATTCGATGGTTCCCGAAGCCCCTCCCCGGTTCGCCCGGCGAGGGGCTTCGTCGTGTCGGCTGAATCCGCATGCGCGGGGTGGATCGTACACTTCGCCGGCGAGCGGGCGTCGCGGCCCTCGCGGCGGTTCGCGGGGCGTCCGTTGATGATGGAATCGTGGCTTCGGCCGCCGCGGACCGGCATCGCGGACCGCGCGGCGAGCGCCCGATCCGCAAGAGTCTGAACGAAATCGGGCGGGTGGGGGAGGGGAGCGGTGGAAAAGTGGGCTAAATCCGCCCCCGAACGCTCGTTCGAGCCTTGCACTCTTCGTCACAAGCTGTAGAATGGGGGCCTCTGGGGCGCCCGCATCTGCCCCGGCCATCAACCGATCCAAGGAGATGCGCGTGAAGAGCATCGTTTGCGTGAAGCGCGTCCCCGACACCGAGGCGCGCATCCGCATCGCCGGCGACGGGAGCAGCATCGACCCGTCGGGCGTGAAGTTCGTGCTGAACCCGTATGACGAGTTCGCGGTGGAGGCGGCGCTCAAGCACAAGGAAGCCGCCGGCCAGGGCGAGGTGACGGTGATCAGCGTGGGCGAGGCCGCGAGCGCCGAGGCGCTGCGCACCGCGCTCGCCATGGGCGCCGACGGCGCCGTGCTGCTCAAGGCCGACCGCACCCCCGAGGGGCTCGCCGCCGCCCAGGCGCTGGCGGGGGAGATCCAGGGGCGCGAGTACGACCTGCTGCTGTTCGGGATGAAGGCCATCGACGACGACCTGCAGGCCGTGGGCGCGATGACGGCCGAGCTGCTGGGGATCCCCGTGGCCACCGCCGTCACCGAGTTCTCGGTGGAGGGCGGCAAGGTGACGGCGCATCGCGAGATCGAGGGCGGCGCCGAGGTGATCGAGCTGCGGATGCCCTGCGCCATCACGGTGACCAAGGGCGCCTACGAGCCGCGCTACCCCAGCCTGAAGGGGATCATGGCGGCCAAGAAGAAGCCGCTGGAGGAGAAGGCCGCCTCCATCGGCTCCGCCGCCGCCGCGCCGGCGCTGAGCTACCCCGCCGAGCGCCAGGCCGGCCGCATCGTGGGCGAGGGGCCGGACGCCGTCCCCGAGCTGCTGCGCCTGCTGCGCACCGAGGCGAAGGTCATCTGACGCGAACGGAACGGGGAGGCGGGCGGCCCGCGCGGCCGTTCATCTCCCGTCGCCGTTCCTGGTTTTGATCGGAACCATTCCTCATCACGAGGTAGAGAGCATATGCCGGGTATCTTCGCGTTCGCGGAGTCGCGCGATGGCGAGCTGCGCAAGTCGGCGCACGAGGTGGTGACCGCCGCCCGCGTGCTGGCCGACGCGCTGGGGAGCGAGGTGCACGCGGTGGTCCTGGGCGCCAGCGGCACGCAGGCCGCCGCGGGCGAGCTGGGGCGGCACGGCGCCGACAAGATCTTCGTGGGCGAGTCGGGCGCGTTCGAGCGGTACTCGCCCGAGGGGTTCACCACGGTGATCGTGAACTTCATCAAGGAGCACGGCTGCGACGCGGCGGTGTTCCCCGCCACGGCGCTGGGGAAGGACCTGGCGCCGCGGGTGGCCGCGCGCCTGGGCGTGGACTACCTGAGCGACGCCACCGCGCTGGAGGCCAGCGGCGGCACCATCTCGGTCACGCGGCCGCGCTACGCCGGCAAGGTGTTCGGCAAGACGGCGGTGAGCGCGAAGCCGGTGGTGGTCTCCATCCGCCCCAACATCTTCCAGCCGGCCGACAACGCCAGGGCGGGCGAGGTGCAGTCGCTGAACGTCGACCTCGGCAACGCCGACTTCGGCGCGGTGGTGAAGGAGATCAAGGCCGCCGCCAGCGAGAAGATGGACGTTTCCGAGGCGCCGATCGTGATCAGCGGCGGGCGCGGGCTGCAGTCGCCCGACAACTTCAAGCTGCTGGACGACCTGGCGGAGGCCTTCGGCGGCAAGGCGGCCGTCGGCGCGTCGCGCGCGGTGGTGGACGCCGGCTGGCGCCCGCACGGCGACCAGGTGGGGCAGACGGGGAAGACGGTGGCCCCCACGCTGTACATCGCCGTGGGGATCAGCGGCGCCATCCAGCACCTGGCCGGGATGCGCACCAGCCGCTACATCGTCGCCATCAACAAGGACCCCGAGGCGCCGATCTTCAAGGTGGCCGACTACGGCATCGTCGGCGACCTCTTCCAGATCCTTCCGCGGATGACGGAAGAAGTGAAGAAGATGATGAGCTGAAGCGGTGACGCTTCGGTTCCGCGGGACTGCGCCATGGGGCGCCGGCTTCGGCCGGCGCCCCTTCTCGTTATCGGCATGATACTCAATCCATTCTGCTTGCATTCAAACATGCAGCCGTTTACGTTTGCATGCATGTACGAATGCATGCATGTACGAATGCATGCATGTACGTTTGCATGCTGCTGGGAATGCACATTCGTGCAAATGCACGTTTGTTCAACTTGTCTACTCGGGGTTGAGCATACCCGATTGCTGTACAGGGAAGGCGGGAAAACATGGATGGACTGCCAGTGTTGATCGATCGCAATCAGGAGCGTGACGAGCTTGCGGCATTGTTGCACCGTGGCAGACCGGCGCTCGCGCTGCTGACCGGGCGCCGTCGGGTTGGGAAAACATATCTGCTGGCCAATGCGTGGCCCGCGGAGCATCTCTTTCTTTATACCGCGTCCCAAACGACCGGCGAGCTCAACCGGCGGCAGCTGCTGCACGATCTGGGGGGGTGGACGGGCGAAGCAGTGCGCGTGGAGGATTATCCAACGTGGCGCACGGTATTCCGGCTGCTGTTCGACGTGGCGGAGCAGCGAGCGAGCGCCAGTTCACCGCGGCCTACCGTCATCGTTCTGGACGAATTCCAGTACCTGGCGGACGGTGACGCCGGGGTGGCGGCGGTTGCCTCGGAACTGAACGCCGTGTGGGAGCAGTTCGGAAACCGCCGCGGAACCAAGCTCCCGTTGCTGATCGTGCTGGCCGGCTCCGCGGTGACTACCATGGAGACGCTGGCTGCCGGAGGAGCGCCGTTGTACGGCCGGTTCGCCTGGCATCGGAAGCTGCAGCCATTTGGCTACTGGCACGCGGCCGAGTTCACGGCGTACCCCAACCTGCGAGATCAGGCTCTCGTGTATGGTGTCTTCGGGGGCACGCCGCGGTACCTCGCTGCCCTGGATCCCGGGCGGCTCCTGACGGACAACGCTGCCGACCTGCTCCTGTCGCCGCGCGGAGAGGTACGTCTCCTGGTCGAAACCGCCCTGGACCAGGAAGAGGGGTTGCGTGACGTTCCGATCTACCGCGCAATGCTGCGGGCCGTGGCGGACGGGTGCACCGAGCGGAACGAGATCGCCCAGCGCGCGGGGTTACCCAACGATAGTGGATTGCGCAGCAAGCTTGCGGTTCTGGTGGACCTCGGGTACCTGGAGCAGCGCCGCAACGTCGACGCGAAGCCCAACGACGTGATACGCTACGCCATCGCCGACGCGGCATTCCGGTTCTATCACCGCTTCGTGGCGCCGAATGCATCCGTGCTGGAGCGGTATCCGCCATCGGGCGTGTGGGAAAGCTCCGTGGCGCCGTACCTGGGAGCGTACATGGGGCTCGAATTCGAGCGCATCGCCACGCAAGCCTATGACCGGCGCGCACTGGAGTTGGGATTACCAATGGTGGAGCGGTGGGGGCGATGGGAAGGAGTCGATCGCACGCGTCGCCCACTCGAGATTGACGTCGTTGCGCCCCTGGCCGACGGCCGCACGATGACGGGCGCGGTAAAGTGGGATGCAAATCCGATCGGCGCTGGCGTGCACCACGGGCACCTGGAGATGCTGCGGCGCGCGGCCGACGCAGGGCGCGCATGGGCGCACGCGGCGCTGGAGCCCGACGCCCCACTTTTCTACGTGGCGGCGGGTGGGTTCACGTCCTCTTTCCACGAGGAGGTGGAGACGAGCGGGCATCCCGTGATTCTATGGACGCTCGAAGAGATCTACGCGACTCGGGAGGAATGACTCGGCGCGTGCGTGCAATCACGTTTGCATGCAATCATGGATGCAGGCGAGGCCGATGCATCCATGGCGTGCCGCGCCCGGCGGCCTCCGTCTCGCGCAACTTCTGCGGGGTGCCTATCTTCCGGCGTCACTCCCCACGCAACCGAACCGGAGAAGCGACGCGCCGTGGCATCGCCCTTGTTCCGCTCGCCCTGGATCGCGCCGCTGGCGCTGCTGCTGGCGGCCGTGTCGCTGGGCGCCAACGGCGTGCTGCTGTACAAGCTGAGCCGCCCCGAGCGGATGCTGGCGCCCGCGCTCGACCGCGTTTCGTCGCACCTGCGGCAATCGGACGCGAGCATCAAGTACACGGTGCGCATCCCGGCCGGCACGCCGGTGAGCTTCGACGTGCCGATCGACCAGAGCTACACCATCAAGCTGCGCACCCAGCTCCCCATCAACACCACGGTGCGGGTGCCGGTGAGCACGCCCTTCGGAAACCGGCAGGTGAGCATCCCCGTACGCACCAGCATCCCGATCCGGCAGGACGTGCCCGTGCGGCTGATCGACACCTTCCACCTGCGCACGCGCACCAACTCCGAGTACGTGATCCCGCTGGAGATCAAGCTGAAAGACCTTCCGATGGACGCCCTCCGCCAGTCGCTGCGGCCATGACCCGCGGCCGGATCGCGACCGCGGCCGCGCTCGCCTGCGTGGCCGCGCTGGCCGCCTGCCACGCGGACCCGGGCGGGGGCGAGCGGCGCGCGCTGGTGGACAGCGCGGCGGCCGGCGCGCGCGCGCCTTCGTGGCGGATGAACCCCGCCGGCGGCCCCACGCTGGGCGGCACCCCCGACTCGCTGGTGATCGAGACGGGGCCGCACACCATCCTCTGGCCGGCGGGCGAGCAGGAGCTGGCGCCGCCGTACACCATCCGCGCCTCGTTCCAGAAGCACCGCGGGCGGCTGCACGAGGGGTACGGCATCCTCTTCGGCGGCAGCGGGCTGCAGGGACCCGAGGCGGGGCAGGTGTACAGCTACTTCCTGGTGCGCGGCGACGGCAGCTTCCTGGTGAAGCGGCGCCAGGGCGGCGAGACGCCGGTGGTGCGCGACTGGACGCAGCACCCGTCGATCCGCCGCGACATGGACGAGGCCGGGCAGGCGAACCGGCTGGAGGTGGCGGTGAGCGACACCGTCGCCATCTTCCGCGTGAACGGCGCCGAGGTGGCGCGCGTCCCCAGCGCCGAGCTCTCCGTGCGCGGCCTGGCCGGCGTGCGCACGGCACACGAGTGCCTGCTGGTGGTGCGCGGCTTCCGCGCCGAGCCGGGCGCCGACGAGGGAGCGGCGCGTTGACCGGTTCCGCTCCCCGGATCCTGGTGGCCGACGACGACCCGGCGATCCGCAAGGCGCTGGGGCTGATCCTGGCGCCCTACGACGTCGTCCAGGCGGGCGACGGCGCCGAGGCGCTGCGCCTGTTCGAGGCGCGCGGCGCGGACCTGGTGCTCAGCGACCTGCAGATGCCGGGGATGAGCGGGCTGGAGCTCCTGCGCCGCGTGAAGGCGGCCGACGACACCGCCGCCTTCATCATCCTCACCGGCGCGGGGACGGTGGAGAACGCCGTGCAGGCGCTGCGGCTGCAGGCCGACGACTACCTGGTGAAGCCCTTCAACGTGGACGAGGTGCTGCTGGCGTGCGAGCGCGCGCTGGAGCACCGCCGGCTGGTGCGCGAGAACCGCGGCTACCAGCAGCACCTGGAGGCGCGTGTGGCCGAGCAGGCGCGCGAGATCGAGACGCTGGTGGTGGACGCCATCTGCTCGCTCGCCACCGCCATCGACACGCGCGACGACTACACCGGCGGCCACGTGGAGCGCGTGGCCCGCTACGCCGCCGCCACCGGGAGCGAGCTGGGGCTCTCGGGAGATGAGCTGCGGGCGCTGTGGATCGGCGCGCTGCTGCACGACGTGGGGAAGATTGGGGTGAGCGACGCCATCCTCAACAAGCCCGGCGCGCTGACCGCCGACGAGTACGCGCAGATGAAGCGCCACCCCGAGATCGGCGCCAAGGTGATGGCCAGCAGCTCGTTCCTGCGCCCCGGCCTGACGGCCGTGCTGCACCACCAGGAGCACTGGGACGGCACCGGCTACCCCGCCGGGCTCCGCGGCGAGGAGATCTCGCTGCACGGGCGCATCGTGGCCGTGGTGGATGCGTACGACGCGCTGATCACCCGCCGCCCCTACCGCGCCGCCACCAGCAACGAGGCCGCGCTCGCCGAGATCCGCGCCTGCGCCGGCACGCAGTTCGATCCCGCCGTAGTCGACGCATTCCTCCGCGCCGCCCAGGCCGGCTTCCCCGCGCCGGCCGACACGCCCGCGCTCCGGGAGCGGGCGGAGAGTTGATGACCATGTCGCGGAAGGATCCCGAGACGGCGGTCAGCATGTACGCGTTCGTCAGCCGGAGCGATCCGGCGGCCACTCCCGAGCCTGCATCCTCCGCATCCGCGTGAACGATCCGTACGCCGCCGACCTGGACCTGGCCCTCCGCGCCGCGCGCGCGGCGGGCGAGGTGGTGATGCCCGCCTTCCGCTCCGGCGCCGAGGTGCGCTACAAGAGCCCCGAGCAGCCGGTGACCGATGCCGACCTCGCGGCCGACCGCGTGCTCCACGACCTGCTCCTGGGCGAGCGGCCGGAGTACGGCTGGCTCTCGGAAGAGACCCGGGACTCGCCGGAGCGGCTGGGGAAGGCGCGGCTCTGGGTGGTCGACCCGATCGACGGGACCAACTCGTTCGTGAAGGGGCGCGCGGAGTTCGCCATCAGCATCGCGCTGGTGGACGCGGGCGAGCCGGTGATCGGGATCGTCTTCAACCCGGCGACCGGCGAGCTGTACCACGCGGTGACCGGCGGCGGCGCGTTCCTCAACGATGCGCCGATCCACGTCACCCGCACCGACGAATCGGCCGGGGCGCGGACGCTCTTCGCCTCGCGCTGGGAGATGGGGCGCGGGGAGCTGGATCACTTCGCCGCTCCCTGGCAGGTGGTGCCGATGGGGAGCACCGCGTACAAGATGGCGAAGGTGGCCGACGGCACCGCCGACGTGTTCGTATCCTCCGGTCCCAAGAACGAGTGGGACGTGGCCGGCGCCGCGGTGATCGTCACCGAAGCCGGCGGAACGGTGACCGGGCCCACCGGCCACCCCTTCCGCTACAACCAGCCGGACCCCGCCTGGCGCGGCGTGGTGGCCAGCAACGGCCTCCTGCACGATTCCGTGATCGCCCTCACCCGCGACCATCGCGCCAGCTACTGACGCCCGGCCGCGGCCGCGAAACCGACGCTCCCCCGCCCGCGTACGCCGGTGAGGGAGCGTTTTTCGTTGCATCGACACCTTCGGATCCGGACGATGATCGAGGCGCTGCTGACGCTGGCGGGCGTGCTGGCGGTGGTGGAAGGCGTACAGTCGCTGTCGTACGCCGCGCGGGGGCTGGGGCGGCTGGCGATGCGGATCGCGGCGCGGGTGCGCTCGTGAGGGCGGCGGGGCGGACCGGTTCGCCCTCACGGATGTCGCGGCGCGAGCGATGGGGCGCGGCGCTCGTCCTGCTGGTGGCCGGCGTGGCCACGGGCGAGCTGTTCGTGTGGATCGCCCTGCGCATCATGAGCCTCCTGCTTCCCCGGCCGCGGCGGGTGACGGGGCCGGCGGTGGTGTGCTGGCTGGTCTTCAACGCGCTGATCGTCGCCGCGTCGCTCCGCTGGTTCCACGCGGACCCGGCATCGTCCTTCCGGCTGAACGTGGTGATCTTCACCTGCGTGTTCATGGTGCCGCTCGGGCTGGTCTGGCTGATGTACGGCGATCCGGGGCCGCGGCGCTGATCGCTGTCCGCCAACTCGTGTCGCGGTGAACCACCGATGGAGGGATTCCACGTGGTCGTGCTCGTCGTGTCCATCTGCCTGTGCGCCGCGCTGTCGGTGGTGGTGCTGCTGCTGGCGATCTGCGGCCACTGGTTCACGGGGTTGCGGCTGGGGCCGAAGCTCGCCGTGCAGGCCGCGTGGTGGGCGGCCACGGTCCCGGCGATGTGGGCCACGTCCGCGTGGTGGCGCCTCGATCCCGCGTCTGGCTTTCGCGCGCTGCTGGCGGTGCTGGGGTGCGTGGCGCTCCCGGGACTGGGCGTGATGATGGCCGCGCGCACGCTCGTTCCCTCGCGCGGCGATGGATCGACGCCGTGGTTGCGTCCGGCGCCAAGGTCGGCCGCCGGCGCGGGGGCGCTGCGCAACGCGCGTCTGCGGCGCGATTAGAGCGGCGGCTTGCCTCCGTGCCGCGCGATGGGCTACACTCTCCGCCCACCTTTTGACCCGGGGGAGAGATGGTCGTACTGCTGCTGAAGTACATCAAGCCGATCGAGGAGGTGGAGCGCCTGACGCCCGCCCACCGCGAGTTCCTGAAGCGCTACTACGATGCCGGGAAGCTGATCGTCTCCGGCCCGCGCGAGCCGCGGACGGGAGGCGTGATCCTGGCCAACGTCGCCAACGAGGTCGAGGCGATGAAGATCATCGTGGAGGATCCGTTCTTCATCGAGAAGGTGGCCGAGTACGAGGTGATCCGCTTCAACCCCACCTGGAACGACCCGCGCTTCGCTCCCTTCCTGGAGGGCGCGGCCGCCGGCTCGTGAGCTACCTGGGCGAGGTGCGGCTGGACCGTGAGCGGGTACCGGACTTCGAACGGTACCCGTTCTCGCTCGCGGCCGTGCGCGCGCTGCACACGCTGAAGCTGCACCCGAGCGTCACCTTCTTCGTGGGGGAGAACGGGAGCGGCAAGAGCACGCTGCTGGAGGCGGTCGCCCTCTCCCTGGGCTTCAACCCCGAGGGCGGCTCGCTGAACGAGCTGGATTTCTCCACGCGCGCCTCGCACTCCGAGCTGCACCAGTTCATCGCGCCGCGGCCGAGGCAGGTGGAATACGGCTTCTTCCTGCGCGCGGAGAGCTTCTTCAACGTGGCCACCGAGATCGAGCGCATCGACAGCCAGGGGTGGTCGCGCGCGCTGCCGAAGCGCGCGATCGACTACTTCGGCGGGCGCTCGCTGCACGAGCAGTCGCACGGAGAAAGCTTCCTGGCGCTCTTCCAGCACAAGCTGCATGGCGGGATGCTGGTGCTGCTGGACGAGCCCGAGGCGGCGCTCAGCCCGCTGCGGCAGATGACCATGCTCACGCTGCTGCACCAGCACGTGCGGAGCGGCGCGCAGTTCGTGATCGCCACCCACTCGCCGATCGTGCTGGCCTACCCCGACGCGTGGATCTACCAGTTCGGCGAGAGCGGCATCGAGCGCGTGGCGTACGAGGAGACCGAGCACTACCGCGTCTACCACGACTTCCTGGAAGCCCCCGCACGCTCGCTGCGCGTCCTGCTGTCCGACGAGGATTGATCCACATCCAGGAGGCGAGCGATGGGGTTGGATGCGGTCGAGCTGGTGATGGCGTGGGAAGAGGCGTTCGGAATCGAGATCCCCGATCGCGACGCCGCCGGGATGCGGACGGTGCGCGAGGCCATCGACTGGATCGGGATGCGGGTGAACGCACGTCCGCTGGGCCCGTGCCGCACGCGCCGCGCGTTCCATCGCCTGCGTTGCGCGCTGGTGGAGGAGCTCGGCGTCCCCCGCGCCGCCGTCCGGCCGAAAACGCCGCTGGGGGACCTCCTCCCGTCATCGGGGATGCCGCGGGAGCGCTGGGAGCGGCTGGGCGAGCGGCTGGGGCGCGGCTGGTCGCTGGCGCGGGTGGACTGGGCCGGCGACCTGCTCGCCGGCGTGGCCGGCATCCATCGCCCCCGCCGCTATCGTGCTCGCCGCGCCGGACAGACGGTGGGCGAAGCGGTGCGCGACATCGCGGTGCACGACGCGGATCTTCATCCCCGTCGCGGCGAACCCTGGAGCCGCGAAGCCGTGGCGCTGCTGGTGCGCCGCATCACCATCGAGGAGCTTGGCGTGAGCGGCTTCAGCGACGACGCGAGCTTCGTCGCCGACCTCGGGGTCTGACGCACTCACGCACTCACGCACTCACGCACTTCGCACTTTCGCACTCTCGTTGAGAAACCCCGCCGTGGCTGCTATCTTTCACGGCTTGAGAAGAATCATCCCAATCGTCTGATCCTTCGTGGAGGTGCCCCGTGGCCGGGCATAGCAAATGGAAGCAGATCAAGCACAAGAAGGCGATCACCGACAGCAAGCGCGCCGCTAGCTGGACCAAGATCATCCGCGAGATCACGGTGGCGGCCAAGGCGGGCGGGGGCGACCCGGCCGGCAACCCGCGCCTGCGGCTGGCGATGGACAACGCCCGCGCGGCCAACATGCCCAACGACAACATCGACCGCGCCATCAAGAAGGGCACCGGCGAGCTCGAGGGCGTGAGCTACGAGGAGATCACCTACGAGGCGTACGGCCCGGCCGGCGTGGCGATCATGATCGACACGCTGACCGACAACGGGAACCGCACCGTGGCCGACATCCGCCGCTGGCTCACGCGCAACGGCGGCAACCTGGGCACCACCGGCTCGGTGGCGTGGATGTTCGACCGCCGCGGCGAGATCACCATCGACGGCGAGCGCTACGACGAGGACACGGTGATGGAGGCCGCGCTCGAGGCCGGCGCGCTGGACGTGCAGAGCGACGAGGGCGCCCATACCGTGCTCACCGAGACCACCGACTTCGCCGCCGTGCAAGACGGGCTGCGCGCCAAGGGGATCGAGTGGGAGGCCGCCGAGCTGGCGATGGTGCCCAAGAACACCGTCAACGTGAGCGGCGCCGATGCCGACATGCTGGTGAAGCTGCTGGACCTGCTGGAGGACCTGGACGACGTGCAGAAGGTGTACACCAACGCCGACCTGGATGTCGACAGCCTCGCCGAGGTCTGACGGACCGCACCGGCCGGGCGAGGCCGTGGTGCTGGGGATCGACCCCGGCACCGCGGTGACCGGCTACGGCGTCGTTGCCCGCGCGGGCGACGGCGCCGTTTCGCTGCTGGAGTGCGGCGTGATCCGCACCCATCCGCGCGCGCCGCTGGCCGAGCGCCTGCGCGACATCCACGAGGGGATCCTGGAGGTGATCACCCGCAGCCACCCCACGGTGCTCTCGGTGGAAAGCGCGTTCTACAGCAAGAACGTGCGGACCGCCATGGTGCTGGGCCACGCGCGCGGCGTGATCCTGCTCGCCGCCGCGCTGCGCGACCTGCCGCTCGCCGAGTACCCGCCGGCCGAGGTGAAGAGCGCCGTGGTGGGCGCCGGCGCGGCCACCAAGGACCAGGTGGGCTTCATGGTGCAGCGCCTCCTCCGCCTCAAGGAGCCGCCCAAGCCGCACGACGCGGCGGACGGTGTTGCGATCGCGCTCTGCCACTGCTTCCGCGGCTTCGGCCCCGCCGCCAAGGCATCGTCGCAGATCGCCGCGCTGAAGCTGAAGCTCACCCTCCCCAAGCTCCGGCCGTGAGATCGGGCTGCCGGCGATCCCGCAGGTCCCACCCGGTCTCGTCCCAGGCCCGGGCACGAGGGCCTCGACGTCACTCGGCTGGCCGCAAGCCGAAGGATCCATCCATATTTGTTTGGTGCGCCACCGCTGCGGAACCACCCGAATCGTTGGATCCGCACTCCGCACCCAGCACCTAGCACCTAGCACCTAAGCACCTAAGCACCTAAGCACCTTGCACCTCGCACCTCGCACCCAGCACGTTCAGAGACTGAGATGATTTCGCGGATCCGCGGTGAGCTGGTGCTGCGCGACCTGGAGCGCGTGGAGGTGATGACCGGGGGCGGGGTGGCGTACGAGATCCACATCCCCACCACCGTGTTCGAGCGGCTGCCCCGGCTGGGCGAGCAGGTGACGCTGCGCACCTTTCACGTGGTGCGCGAGGATGCGCAGCTCCTCTTCGGCTTCCTGGAAGACGTGGAGCGCGTGATCTTCTCCCGCCTCCTCGCCGCGTCCGGCGTGGGGCCGCGCCTGGCGCTGGCGCTGATGTCGGCGATGAGCGCCGAGATGCTGGTGCGCGCCGTGCGCAACCGCGACGTGGCGGCGCTCACCGCCGTGAGCGGGGTGGGGAAGAAGACCGCCGAGCGCATCGCCGTGGAGCTCAGCAACAAGCTCGACGACCTGGCCTTCGCGCCGAGCGCGATGAGCACGCGCGCGCCGGGGATCGAAGACGCGCTGCGGGCGCTGATCGCGCTGGGGATCACGCAGGGCGACGCCGACCGCGCCGTGCGCGCCGTGGTCACCGAGCGCGGCAACGACGTTTCCGCGCCGGAGCTGATCCGCCTGGCTCTCGCCCGCGCCACCGCGAAGTGAGCGCGGCGGGGAGCCGGACACACGGCTTCGCGGTGCGGCCGGACATCCTGGATCGAGAGGAGCAGGGGAGATGCGCCTTTCCACGCTGACGCAGCGCAGCGAGCTGCGCGCCGCCGAGGACCGTCACGGCCTCGCCGGGCCGATCGCGGTGATCGCGCTGCTCGCTGCCGCGGTGCTGGCGTGCCTGGGGCTGTGGCCGTTCGGGCTCGGGGTCGCGGCGGTCGGCGGGTTCCTGTTCGCCGGCACCCGGTTCGAGATGCACCAGGTGGGCGACCCGGCATCGTCCGAGACGTTCTACCGCCTTGCCGATCCGCGCCAGCCGCTGGAGCTGCCCGGTGCATCGGCCGATGATCCTGGTCGAACCGACATCCGCTGATGACATCCGCCCGCCGGACGAACGAGTGATGGACTCTTCCATTCAGACGTGGGTCGAGGTGGAGCCGGGCGCTCCGCTGCCACCGGAGGCTCCGCCCTGGGCCGAGCGCCACGAGCTGGTGATGCGTCCCGAGCTGTCGGAGCCGTGGCGGCGCGCGACGCTGGCTGCCGCGGTCGCGATGCTCGCGGCCTCGGCGGCGGCGGTGATCGCGGGAAGTCCGCTCGGGTACGCGGGCGTGCTCCCCGGGGTGGTGTTCCTGTACGCCGGCTTGACCGGCGGGCCGAAGCACCCGGTGTACATCCCCTCGTCGGACGGCCCGTACGTGGCCATCGACGCACCCCCGGAGCCGCGCGACCCGGCGGAGCTCGCGAAGGCGCGGAAGCTCAGCCGCATGTTCGATCTCCTCAGCCGAGGAATCGGGGTCTCGGTCGTCCTCTGCTTCGTGGCATCCGGATTCTTCACGCTCCGCGAGCTGGGCATCTTCGTGCTCGCGATTGCCGCCGGGGGCTCTCCCCTGCTGGTAGAGGCCGTGAAGCGCAGGCTGAAGAGCGAGGCGGAGGTCTCGGAGCGCTTCCTCGCGGCCAGCGATCCACGGAATCCTCTTCCCATAGACTCTGCGGATGCGGGAGCCTTGCCCGCCGGGGCTGAAGCGCGGCCAGATCTCGGTTCCCTGCCGCCCACGCGAGACTGATCGCCGGCATTCCCGGCTCCGATCCCGCGCATCCGAAAACGCGGGATGGAACATCATCGACGTTCGAAGTGCCGTTCTCCCTTCCTCCGTTTCTCTGCTCCTCCGTGTGAGATCCGCGGATTCGCGTGTCAGCACGACCCCCTTTACGCCGAGCCTTGCGAGTGGCATCGTTCAAGTGACGTGCTGATCGCGAGATCGGGTCATCCACCGCGACACCGGTCACGCACGGCGCGCCCCGTCGGAACGTCCGCCGTCCCGCCCCGCCCATCTCCGCTCTTCCTACTTCGTCGCAGGAGCCCACAATGAGCAGCGATCCGACCTCCACCGCCATTCCACCGCTCGATCCCGCGACCGGCGCGACCGCCCCGGCCGAAGGCGATGCCCGTGCCGACGCATCCGCGGTGACGCCGAACACCGGCGGAGCCGCCCCCGCGCCGGCGCCGAACAACACCGTCGCGATCGGGACCATCCACCTGGTGGGCGATCCCGTGCCGCCCGCGGCGCCCGATCTGCCGCAGGACGGCGACGACGGGCGCGGAGAGCCGCCGGTGCGCGACGCCATCATCCTGATCCCCAACCTGGGGAACGCCGCCGGCACGCGGGTGGACGACGTGGCGCTCCGCATGGCGAACGCGATGGACAACTGCGCCGCGGATGCCCGCGCGGTGTTCAGCGTGGCCACGCGCGACGTGGAGATGGGCAAGGATCGCAAGGTGCGCACGGCCACCATCCTGCGGCACGACACCGCCAAGGCCGAGGGGCGTCCGCTGGTGGACCTGTACGAGTTCGAGTACACGCCGCGCCTCAACCGCAACTTCACCGACAAGCCGCCGTACCGGCAGGCGCTGGCCATCGCCCTCACGCTGCTGGCCAACTCTCCCAACCTGGCCCGCGCCATCGGGCGGCCCAGCAAGGGAGTTGGGCAGAAGCTGCAGATCGCGCTCGGCACAGGCCTCTTCGGCGCGCTGGTGCTGTACCTGGTGCTGCTGGTGGCCGCCGTGATCGGCACCGGCGTGCGCCCCGGAAAGGGCGGCGAGAGCGAGAAGGTCAAGACAGTCGCGGACGCATCCACCGCCGCGAAGGCGCCCACGCCCGTGGCGGCCCGGCCCGCATCCGCCACCGCCGACGCCCCGGTGCTCCGCGCCGCGGGCGCGCCCACACGAGCGCGGCAGGACAAGGACGCTGGTCGTCCCTGGTACGTGCGCTTGTGGCACGCCTTCCGCACGGGGCCGTGGCTGGTGTGGGCCCAGGACGCCATCGTGGTGCTCACGCTCAGCGGCTTCGTGGTGCGCTTCAACCTGCGCGAGGCGCTGGGCGAGGCGGCGCCGACGCTGAGCTCGGTGACCGACTACCTGGCCGCCGGCAGCCACCGCAACGAGATCATCGGCGAGCTCGCCCGGCTCATCAACCACCTGGACGAGTCGCCGCCAGACGGACGGCCGTACCGCAACGTGCACGTCGCCGCGTACAGCTTCGGCTCGGTTGTGGCGCTCGACGCGCTCTTCCAGAGCGAGACCGAGGTGAACCCGCGCTTCTCGCGCGTCCACACGCTGATCACCATCGGCTCGCCGTTCGACTTCATCCGCACCTTCTGGCCGGACTACTTCACCGAGCGCCGCGAGCGGCCGGGCACGCCCACGCGCTGGATCAACGTCTACTCCGAGGTGGACGTGCTCGGCTCCAACTTCCTGGACGAGCCCAGCTGGCGCGACAAGCGCCGCTACCGCCGCGCCGACGCCGCCGGCAAGCGCGCGATCGAGGCCGAGTGGGCGTCGTCGCTGGCGCAGGGGGTGGACCTGCGCAGCGCCGAGATCCGCCGCCCCGCCGACGCCGACAACATCTCGTTCGGCCCCGGCCAGAGCGGCACCCTGTCGCTGATGGAGTACCTGCGCCTCACCGGCTTCCGCGTGCACGCCATGTACTGGGACCGCCAGTCGCCCGCCGCCGTCAGCTGCTTCGAGCCGATCGTGCAGCGCCTGTACGCGGATGACAACGAGCTGAAGGTGCTGGTGTGACGGAGAATTCCGAGCCCGCCATCACGGCGATCCGGAGATGATGCCGATCGATTCCGCCCCGCCCGCGACGGATGATTCATCCGCCCTGTCGCGCCCCGTGCTCGCGGGCGAGACGGACGCGGGCGATCCGGCCGGCGAGACAGCGCTTTCCGTGGAGAGCGCTTCCGCCGCCGGCCCATTCACGGCCGCGCGCTCGGGTCTGGTGGGCCTGGCGCGCGCGGAGGAGCTCATCCGCTCCGAGCCGTGGTGGCGGAGATGGCTGGACCATGCCAGGGGGAACGACAAAACGCTCAGGGCATTGCTCGCCCCGAGCGCGGTCTGGCATCTGGGCGAGGAGATGATCCCGGGCAACCGGCCGGAAGATCCGCCGATCTCCACCATCAAACCGCGTTTGCTGCGGCGGCTCGATCCCGGTGCGCCGCTCCCGGAAGGCGTGGATCCCGCAGCCGGCCGTTTCGATCTCGTGGTCTCGCGCATCTCGCCAGGGCGGAAGAACCACTGGTGGACACTGCTCGGCGCATGGGTGGCCGCGGCCGGGATCGTGGCCGTCTGGCAGGGGGCGGCGTGGGGAGGACTCTTCACCTGCATGGGGCTGAGCGGCTTCGTGAGTGGCTTGCTGACCGCCGTGGACCGCCCGTACACCGCTACCTTCGAACCCAGCCCGAACGGCGAGTGGATCGAGGCGCCCGGGGTGATCGAGCCGGGGCCGCCGCCGCCGCTCGTTTCGCCCGCCAATCGCCGGATGACGCTGTTGGTCGCCGCGGCGGCAGCCACGATCGGCGTCGTCTGGTGGGGCGACATGACGTGGACCAACCGTCTCTTCGCGATCGGCGTGTTCCTGTTCTTCGCGCTGATGACGGTGCTCGACGACCTTCCCATCCCCCGTAAACGCCCCAGCGACGAATTTCGTGCACGGCTGCGTTTCCTCGCGCTCGCCGACCCCACGCACCCGCTGGCGAGCACCGACGTTCACCCATCCGCCGAGGGCGAGCGCGGGCCCGGCTCGTCCGTGTGAAGGAGCGACGGATGGAGCCATCGAAGCCCTCCACGACCTGGCCAGCTGAACCGCCGCGGGTAGACGCGGACGCGTTCGCCCCATCGGCGCTCGTGCCGCCCTCGTCTCCCGCCGCCATGGACGCCTCTCCACGCAAGCGGCCGATGCGCGGCCTCGTCGCGTCCGCCGAAGTGGGGGATTCGGCGTTCGACAGGATGCTGGACTCGATCGATCTCGGCTGGCTCGCGCCGGTGTCGGTGGTGCGGACGCTCTCGGTGCCGGTGGGGCTGGTGATGGCGCTGGGGTGGGCGTCCGGATCGTTCGAGCGGATGACCGGGCTCATGGGGGTCGCGCTCTTCGTCTCGGGATCGCTCACCCTGCTGCACGCCTACGCCGCGGCCGACGATCCTCCGGGTGACGAGGGGCGCCCGCTGCGCGCGTGGCTGCAGCCCGCGCTCGGCGCGCTGGGCAACCTGGAGGTCGCGGGGTGGGCGGTGATCCTGGCGGCGGTGATGGCGTGGGCGTACCAGCAGGTGGCCGACGGGATCCCCGGCGCGGCCAGGGCGGCCTTCGCCCTTCTCATCGCCGCCGACATGCTGAAGCGCGTTCTCCGTCCGGACGACACGTAGGACCGATCGTCGCGCGGCGCCGCCAGCCGCCGCTCGCCCGCTCCTCCCCTGTCCCTCATCCCCCCGCCCCTGTAGTTTCCCGGCTGATAACCGAAGCAATCCCGCAGCCCCGAAACGAGCATCCGTGGACCCGCAGCGCTCCGAGATCACCACCCCGCAGGCACTCGGCGACGAGGATACGACCGAGCTGTCTCTGCGTCCGCAGAAGCTCTCGGAGTTCATCGGGCAGCCCAAGACCAAGGAATCGCTCAAGATCGCCATCGACGCGGCGCTCGCCCGCCGCGAGCCGCTGGACCACGTGCTCCTCTACGGCCCGCCGGGGCTGGGGAAGACCACGCTGGGGCTGCTGATCGCCCGCGAGATGGGCGTCAACATCAAGCTCACCAGCGGCCCCGTGCTCGAGAAGCCGGCCGACCTGGTGAGCACCCTCACCAACCTCACCGAGGGCGACGTCCTCTTCATCGACGAGATCCATCGCCTGCGGCCGATCATCGAGGAGTTCCTCTACCCCGCGATGGAGGACTTCCGCATCGACATCCGCCTGAGCGAGGGGCCGCACGCGCAGACCATCACCATGCCCGTGCCGCGCTTCACCCTGGTGGGCGCCACCACGCGCTTCGGGCTGCTCACCCCGCCCATGCGGGCGCGCTTCGGCATCGTGCAGCGGCTGGACTACTACCCGGTCGACCAGCTCGCCTTCATCGTGGCGCGCACCTCCGAGATCCTGGGCGTGCACTGCACCACCGAGGGCGCGCACGAGATCGCCAAGCGCTCGCGCGGCACGCCGCGCGTGGCCAACCGCCTGATGCGCCGCGTGCGCGACTACGCCGAGGTGCGCGCCGGCGGCCGCATCGACGCGCAGGTCGCCGACGCCGCGCTGCAGATGCTCGAGGTCGACGAGTTCGGGCTCGACGAGATGGACAACCGCGTGCTGCGATCGCTCATCGAGCACTTCGCCGGCGGTCCCGTGGGGCTCAACACCCTGGCCGTCTCCATCGGCGAAGACGCGGGCACGCTGGAAGAGGTCTACGAGCCCTTCCTCATCCAGAACGGCTTCCTGATGCGCACCCCCCGCGGCCGCGTGGCCACCGCCCTCGCCTACCGCCGCTTCGGCTACGCGCCGCCGGTGGACGGCCGCGATCCGGTGGGGCCGCAGTCCAGCCTCTTCGACGCGTGATCCGGGCGAAGGGCAACGGCGAAGGGCGGGATTCGGGCGTGTCCCTCCGCTGCGCTCCGGGCCGGGCTGCGCGCGCGGTAGGCAACGATACCGCCGTTGCCAACCGCGCCGGGACACCGCCGCGCCCGGCACTCGCGACGATCCTCGGCGGATGCGCGCGCGCGGCGGTATCCCGGCCCTCCGGGCGCGCATCCCTCACGGGAGTGCGGTTCGACGGCGCCATGGTCGACACGATGCAGCCCGCCACCGCGCCGCACAGCCTCGCGTGGTTTGCGAGGCTTTCCGTCGTTGTTGCCGCGGCTTCAGCCGCCGGGCGGGGGGGCGTATGACCGAGCGCGGCCTCCGCACCTCCGACTACGACTTCGAGCTCCCGCCCGAGCGCATCGCGCAGTCGCCCGCCGAGCGGCGCGACGCCAGCCGCCTGCTCGTCGTCGACCGCGCCAGCGGCGCGCTCGCGCACCGCGTCTTCGCCGATCTCCTGGACTACATCCCCGCGGGCGACGCGCTGGTGCTCAACGAGACGCGCGTCTTCCCCGCGCGCCTCCTGGGCAAGCGCGCCAGCGGCGGCGACGCCGAGGTCCTTCTCCTCACCCCGCACGGCGGCGACGACGAGAAGACGTGGACGGCGCTCGTTCGCCCCGGCGCCAAGCTCAAGCCCGGCCGCGTGGTCGACATATCGCCCGAGCTGCGCGTCCACGTTCTCGAAAGCACCCCCGGCGGCGAGCGCATCGTGCGGCTCCAGACCGATCTCCCGCTCGCCGAGGCACTGGACCGCTATGGAGAGGTCCCGCTTCCGCCCTACGTCCAGCACAAGGCGACGGAAGAAGACCGCGAGCGCTACCAGACCGTCTACGCCCGCGAGCGCGGCTCCGTCGCCGCGCCCACGGCGGGGCTGCACTTCACGCCGGACCTGCTCGCGGCGTTCGAGTCTAAGGGCGTGCGCATCGTGCGCCTGGTCCTGCACGTCGGCGTCGGCACCTTCCGCCCCGTGGAGACCGACGACCCCGCCGAGCACCGCATGCACAGCGAGTGGTACTCCGTCTCCGCCGACGCTGCCGATGCGCTCAACGCCGTCCGCGCCGCCGGCGGCACCATCTGGGCGGTGGGCACCACGGTCACGCGCACGCTGGAGACGGTGACCGACGAGAGCCGCATCGTGCACGCACGCGAAGGGTGGACGGACATCTTCATCCGCCCACCCTACCGCTTCCGCGCCGTCGACCACCTGGTCACCAACTTCCACCTGCCGAAGAGCACCCTGCTCATGCTCGTCGCCGCCCTCGCCGGCTACGACACCATGATGCACGCCTACCGCGAAGCCATCGCCCACGAGTACCGCTTCTTCTCCTACGGCGACGCGATGCTGATCGTGTAATGTCCTGCTCTACACCCGGCAGCGCAGAAGCCCGTGCAATAGCTGCACGGGCTTCTGCGTATTGGTGCTGAACGTAATGATCGGTTCCATCGCCGTCGAGAGCATGCTTATCGATCACTCCACAACAGTCTCGGCGCCTCTCCACGCAGCCGATCGAGAAATGCGACGTCGGTATTCTCGATCCACGCGATGCACTCCTCCGGGTTCACCTCGATCCCGGCGTTGCACAGCTCCAGCAGCTGCGGCGGAACGTAGGCGATAAGGTAGCGACCGTAGGCCGAGCTCGGCTCGACGTCGTCCTGCGCGAACGCCACCCACGTGTCCCATGGCGGCGTGCTGAACACGTCGAAGAAGCCACAGCTCTCCATCTCGGCCGCGCCATCGCTCAGGTCCGCGTCGGGGAAGTAGACCAGCAGGCGCCCGCCCGCGAGGTTCGCCCGTTCTGCATCGACCCTCGAACGCCCTGAGGCGACCTCGGAGACGAGCGCGAAGTAGGTCGGTGCGAACGGACGAGGGCGATGCTGCTCGTCGCGCAGGCACTCCCGCGGATGCGCCGCATCGGCACGATGGACGCACCAGGCAACCGTCCGGGCGAGACGATCCAGAAATGGATCGAGCGAGCGTGAGATGTCCGGCTCGGTACGAAGAAGAGATCGCGTCACGGTCGTCTTACGGGTTCTGAACCAGGGGCTCACCCCTCGTCACCCCCGCGCAGCCGCTCCTCCACCGCCGCGTCCGGCGCGACGAAGACGGTCTTGGCGTGGCTCACCATCACGCGGCCGGGAGGGGCGCCGCGCGGCTTGCGCACGTGCTTGCGGCGCGTCCAGTCGACCGCGACGGTGCCGGACGAGCGCGCCTTGCTGTGGAAGGCGGCAAGCGTGGCGGCCTCCTCCAGGTCGCGGGCGGGCGGCGCGCCCTCCTCCGTCCACCGCAGCACCACGTGCGAGCCGGGGACCTGCCGCGCGTGTAGCCACACGTCTTCCGGCGCCGCGTGGCGGAAGGTGAGGCCGTCGTTGTCCTTCGACGTGCGCCCCACCCGAACCTCGAGCCCGCCGGACGTCTGGTAGACGCGGTACGGCAGGCGCGGGCCCTTGTTCGCCGCCACGCGCGGCGCCTTGGCCTCGGCGCGGGTGAGCGCGGCCTCCACCCACGCGGGCACGTCGCCGGCCTCGAGTGCGGCCACGGCCTCGGCCCAGCGCGCCTCCTCGGCGGCGGCGCGCTCCATCAGCTCGGGGATGCGCGCCTCGGCGCGGCCGCGGCGGCGGGCGTCGTCGTACAGCCGCTTGGCGTTCTCCAGCGGCGGAAGCGCGGGGTCCACCGGCAGCTTCAGCGTGCGCCCCTCGGCATCGCGCACGGTCACGCGCTTGGCGCCCGGCTGGATGCGCCCCACGTGCGCCAGCAGCAGGTCGGCCCGCTCGCGGAGCCGCGCCGCCTCGCCCACCTTCGCCTCCTCCTCGCGCAGCCGCTCGATGCGGCGCCGCACCCCCTCCACTCGCCGCCGCGCGCGCTTCAGCAGCGTCTCCACGTCGCGCTGCCGGGTGGTATCCACCGTCTCGGCCTGGCTCGCCGCCTCGAACGCCGCCAGCAGCGAATCCATCCCCCGGTACGACAGCCCGTCCAGCGGATACGGATACGGCTGCGCCCCGCTCTTCGTCACCAGCAGCACTGGCTCGTCGGCCGCGCGGTGCACCATCGCCCACCACCGCCCGAACGCCGCGTCCAGCGCCGCCCCGCCGTCCTCCACCGCCGCCGTCCCCAGCAGCGCCGCGGCGTTCAGCGGGCTGCTCCCCGCGAAGTGGCGCAGCAGCTCGCCGCGCCGCTCGCCCGGCGCCACGGGCCGCAGCCGCGCCCGCCACTCCGCCCGCGCCGCGTCCACCGACGCCTCGCCGCCGAAGCGCCGCTGCGGCTCGGGCGGGCGATACACCTCGCCCGAGCGAAGGACGCGGCCCCCCGCCTCGCGCGTGCGCAGCAGCGACACGATGCGCCGGTCGGCCGCGTCCACCAGCAGCGCGTTCCACTGGTTGGTGTGCAGCTCCAGGACGAGCGCGCGCGAGCCGCCGCGAAAGCGGTTCCCCTCGTGCAGGTCGATGCGCAGCAGCCGCTCGTCGTCGGGCGCGGCCACGCGAACGATGCGCGCCTCGGCGGGGCGCCCCTCCATCTCGGCGGGGCGGGGAACCAGGCGCACCCAGCCGCGGGTGGGGTGCAGGTCCCACCGCAGCGCCTGGCCGCGGTCCAGCAGCAGCGTGGCCGAGAGGTCGCTGTCGAAGATGGGCGCGGCGTGCGCCATGCGGCCGTGCAGCGTGGCGGCCAGCTCGGCCGCGAGCGCGCGGACCAGGACGGGGTCGAATCGGGCGTTTGACACGCGCTGAACTTCCGGATAACTTTCCGGCACGTCAACCCGTACAACGGACATTGTTTCGGCCCGGCGGCATGGCATACACGGCCGGGCCCGGGAGATTGGGAAATGTCCACACAACGCGGGAATGGCGTGCGGAGGGTCACCGTGCCCGACCTCCGCGAGATGAAGCGGCGTGGCGAGAAGATCGCCGTCCTGACCGCATACGACTACCTCTTCGCCCGCATCGTCGATGGCGCAGGGGTAGATGTCGTGCTGGTCGGAGACTCGCTGGGGCAGGTGGTGCTCGGGCTCGACACCACCATCCCCGTCACGCTCGACGACATGATCCACCACGCGCGCGCCGTGCGCCGCGGGTTGGAGAGGGCACTGCTGGTCGTCGACCTCCCCTTCCTCACCTACCAGGTCTCGGTGGAGGACGCGCTCCGCAACGCGGGGCGCGTGCTGCAGGAGACCGGCGCCTCGGCCGTGAAGCTCGAGGGCGGCACTCCCGCCATCGCCCGGACGGTGCGCGCGCTGGTGGACGCCGGGATCCCGGTGATGGGGCACCTGGGCTTCACCCCGCAGTCGGTGCACGCCATCGGAGTGAAGGTGCAGGGGCGCGGCGAGGAGAGCCACGCGCGGATGCTGGACGAGGCGCGGCGGATCGAAGACGCCGGCGCCTTCTCCATCGTGCTGGAGCTGATGCCCGGCGAGCTGGCCCGCGAGATCACCGCGGCGGTGCAGGTCCCCACCATCGGGATCGGCGCCGGGCTGGAGTGCGACGGGCAGGTGCTGGTGCTCCAGGACATGCTGGGGCTCAACCGCGACTTCACCCCCAAGTTCCTGCGCCGCTTCGCCGAGCTGGGCGACGCGGCCGAGACGGGCGCCGGCGCCTTCGTGGCGGCGGTCAAGGGCGGCGAGTATCCCGCGGCGGAGCACACCTTCGCATGAGCGGGGTGATGGAGCGCACCGTCGAGCAGGTCGCCGCCGACGCAGGGGTGGCGCTGGTGCGCACCCGCGCCGAGGTGCGCGCCTGGGTGGCCGCGCGGCGCCGCGAGGGGAAGCGGATCGGGCTGGTGCCCACCATGGGCTACCTGCACGCCGGCCACCTCTCCCTGGTCGATCGCGCGCGCCGGACGGCCGACGCGGTGGCGATGTCCATCTTCGTGAACCCGCTGCAGTTCGGGCCCAGCGAAGACCTGGACCGCTACCCCCGCAACCTGGAGCGCGACCTGGAGCTGGCGGGGGGCGCGGGAACGGAGCTGGTGTTCGCGCCGCCGGCGGGCGAGATGTACCCGCACGGCGAGCCGCGCGTCTCCATCCTCCCCGACGCGGAGATCGGCGGGCGGATGGACGGCGGGAGCCGCCCCGGGCACTTCCGCGGGGTGCTCACGGTGGTGGCCAAGCTGTTCGGCATCTTCACCCCCGACGTGGCGGTGTTCGGGCAGAAGGACTGGCAGCAGGCCACCCTCATCCGCCGCATGGTTGCCGACCTGGACATCGCGGTGGAGGTGGACGTCGCCCCGATCGTGCGCGAGCCCGATGGACTGGCGATGAGCTCGCGCAACGTCTACCTCTCGCCCCAGGAGCGGGCGTCGGCGCGGGCGCTGTCTCGCGCGCTGGAGGCGGTGCGGGCGCGGTACGCCGCGGGCGAGCGCGACGCGGCGGTGCTGCGGAACGCGCTCTGGAGCGGGATCTCGGCGCCGGGGGTGGACCCCGAGTACGCCGTGGTGGCCGACCCGGAGACGCTGGCGGACGCGGAGCGTGCCGGCCATGGCACGCTGCTGGCCGTGGCCGCGCGGGTGGGGAGCACGCGGCTGATCGACAACGCGCTGCTTCCCTGATCGTTCAACGTGTGAACAGCCCAGAGGATCGACTCATGAACCGCACCATGTGCAAGTCGAAGATCCACCGGGCTACCGTGACCGGAGCGGATCTGAACTACGTGGGGTCGATCACCATCGACCCCGTGCTGATGCAGGCTGCCGACCTGCTGGAGTACGAGCAGGTGGCCGTGGTGAACGTGAACAACGGCGCCCGCTTCGAGACCTACGTGATCCCCGGCGTGCCGGGGAAGGGCGAGATCTGCCTGAACGGCGCGGCCGCCCGGCTGGCGCACCCGGGCGACAAGGTGATCGTGATCAGCTACGCCCAGTACGACGAGGCGGAGCTGGAGCGCTACCGCCCCGTGTTCATCTTCGTGGACGAGAACAACCAGATCGCGCGCGACGGCCTGCGCGCGATGGGCGCCTGAAACGCCCGCTGGGCCGCTCGCGAAAACGCCCGGACGACCGGTGCCCCGCGGTGGAGAGCCGTGGGGCGCCGGCCGCGCCCGCCCGCCCCGGTGGGTTGACGTAACGCCGCATCCTGCTAACTTTCAGGGCTTTACGGCCCTGACCATCCCCCCTGACGCCCGGAAGCCTTCGTGTTCACGCTTCTGCTGATTCTGCTCGTTCTCGACGCGCTCGTGCTCATCCCCGTGGTGCTGCTTCAGTCCGGCAAGGGCGGCGGCCTCGCGGCCATGGGCGGCGGCGCCGGCACCGACACCCTGTTCGGCAGCCGGCAGGCCACCACCATCCTGCACAAGGCTTCGTGGTGGGCCGGCGGGCTGTTCGTGGCCATCGCCTTCGCCCTGTCGATCCTGTCGTCGGGCCCGCAGCGGCCCACCTCCACGCTGCGCGAGGGACTGCGTCAGAGCGGCGGCGCCGCTCCCGCCACGCGGAGCCCCGCGGGCGTCACGCAGAGCGCCCCGGCCACGCAGGCGCCCGCCGTCGGCACGCCCGGCGCCGGAACGCCGGCCACCTCGCCCGCCGCGCCGGCTCCGGCCGCCACGCAGGGTGGGAACGACCCGGCCACCGCCAACGCCGGCCAGCCCACGGGCGGCCCGGCTACCCCGGCTCCGACTACGAAGCCGTAGCGCGCGCGGCGGTTGATCGACCCATCCAGCGGGCCGCTTCCCATCTCGGGAAGCGGCCCGCTGCTTTGGCGTCCCGTCGGCCGACGGCCTCGCATCACCTCGCACCGGACCCGGAGCCGCACCGGCGTCCTCGCGAACCGTCGCCGGCCTCGACGGCAGGATCTCCCGTAGGGGATGCGGGGGAGCGGAGAACGCGTTCGCTCGCCGTTCCCTCCGCTTCGCGGCGCGAGGCTGGTCCTTTGCGGAATTCGGCATTCGCGATTCGCGTCCTTCGTTCCGTCCTGACGACGTGGTGGTCGCTCGATCGCGGCGATTGCCTCCGCCGAGGGGGCCGGATCGGTTCCGCGGCGCCGCCCCGTGCTACCAGTCCCGTAGCACCGGATGGGGAGAGAAACATCCACATTCGAGGTGGGAATGGAACTTGCGCCCGGGGGCGGCGACGGCGGGGACGTGCGCACCCGCCGCCAACCGATACGCGGCGCGCACCCAAACGTCTGGAGGACTGGACCGTGGCCCTCTCCCGGAACACGTCGCGGGCAATGCAGCGTCAGACCGACCTGGCCACCGCGGTGGCGCAGGAAAAGCTGCTCGATACCCACGTACGGCACGTGCTCGCGCTGGTGGAACTGGTGAGCAGCCAGATCCCCTTCGACGCGGCGCTCGACATCTACGCCCGCATCCTGAGGCTCAACCCCGAGCAGGCCCGCAACGTGGGGAGCCGCGCCTTCGCCGAGCTGGGGCGCCGGGGCCTGGTCACCGGCCCCGGCCCGGACTCCGACGGCGGCGTCACCCTGCTCGAAGACGACGCGGCCGACCGCGAGGACGCCCGCAACGGCCCCCCCGCCGAGGGTGGCCGCTTCGAGCAGGTGTTCTCGCGCGTGCGCCGCCGCATCCGCGGCCGCGTGCACGACGACCTGCGCCACAAGATCAACCTGGCGGCCGCGCGCGCCGAGGACGACCTCTTCCAGCAGCACGTGGCGAACGCGCTCGACTTCGCCCGCTCGCTGCACGGCGAGGTGCCGCTGCACGAGGCGGTCGACCTGTACGTGGACATCATCGGCATCCCCGAGGGCGTGTCGGACGTGGTGTTCAACCGGGCGCTGCGCCGCGTGGCCGACGAGGAGCTGCCCCCGGTGCACGACGGCGTTCCCGCCGCGGCGCAGGGCGCGGTCTGAAGCAGGGAGCCGTGCCGCCCCCCGGGCGGCGCGGCGGCATGCGAGGTGCGCGCGAAGGCGCGCCACGCTATCTTGTGCACGAAATGCTGGCGCTCGGCACCGGAACTGCATATTCCTAACGGATCGGCATCCGGACGCAGCCGGCGCTCACGCGGAGCCGGCCGGCGCATCCGCGCGAAGGCAGGGCCTTCACGCGCGCTGGCCAGGGGAGGGGCATGGGAGGAAGCTGGGGTGGAATCGTGTGGGCGGGGTTCGTCGCGGGAGTGCTCGCGGCGGCAGTGATGTGGGTGTTTCGCACCCTGGGACTCACCCGGCTGAGCGCCACGGGCCAGCTCGGCTGCCTCGTCTACGATGATCCCCGCCTCCCGATGACGGAAACGCTCGGGTTCGGGCTTTTCCTGCTGCTGCACGCCACGGTGCTGGCCGCGCTCTTCGCGGCGGTGCTACGCGGCGCCGGCGGCCCGGGATGGGGAACGGGGGTTGCGATCGGGGGCGTTTTCGGGTTCCTTGTGGCCGCCGCGCTCCCCTGGCTGGCGAAGGCCAGCAGGTGCGTGCGGCTGGGGCGAGTCCCGCCCCCGGGCCACCTGGGCCTGGAGTGGGGACGCGCCACCCCGGTGGCGCTGGTCGCGGGATACGTGGTATATGGAGGTGTGCTTGGAGCGGTTCTGTCAGCCCTGTCCACCCGCGCCCCCGTGTAGACGGGAGGCGCACGCGAACGGAAGGAGGTGCACGACCCGGGGAAGTACGATCGTGTGGGGGATGCCGAGCCTGGCAGGCTCCCCGGAAGCAGGTGTCTGTGTGTGGTCGGGAAGTGTGTGTTGCGGGCTCCCATCGAAACAAGCGACGACGGGACGGGAGCCCATCACCTGGTTCGGAGAGGACTCATGAGACGAACGCTCGCATCCGCCCTTGCGGCCTCGCTGGTGGCGTTGGGGGCGGCGGGGCACGTGGCGGCCCAGGACATGACCGTGGTCCGTACCGCGCCCCAGTTCGACATCGGCATCTCGGCCGGTGGCGCGTGGAGCAGTGCCTGGTTCACGATCGGCGAGAACGGCTTCTCGCCGGGCGTGGCGCCGATCTTCGGGGCCGAGGCCACCTTCTGGCTCAGCCCGACCTTCGGCATCCGCGCGAACGGCCAGTACATGCCGTCGAAGCTGCCGCAAGACGCGGACGTGTTCGAGAGCGACCGCTACCTGGCGAACAACTGGTTCTACGGCCTGGACCTGATGTGGCGCCCGCTGTTCTGGTCGAGCCCGGGTCTCCTCGGCTCGATGTACGTGTTCCTGGGTGGCGGTGGGCTGACCACCAACATCTCGGGTGACGCTGGCTGCGTGGGGTACGACGGTCTGCTGGCCAACGGTGTGTGCCTTCCGGGCACGCCGACGCGCGCCACGGTCGGGCAGGGTGAGGCCGGCCTCGGCTTCGACCTGTTCCCGCTGGGCCCGCTGGGGATCTTCCTCGAGGGTGGCGTGCACGGGTACGACTCGCCGGCGCACGTGGCGGAGAACGCGCAGAACGCCGAGGACAAGTTCGCCTTCACGCCGTACGCGGTGCTCGGGCTGAAGCTCGGCTTCGGGAACATCATCCCGCCGCCGCCGGCCGTGATCCCGCCGCCGCCGGCCGTCATTCCGCCGCCGCCGCCGCCGGCGCCCGAGACTCCGCAGCCGATCTCGGTGACGGTGTGCACGGTGCAGAATGGCCAGCTGTCGAACGTGACGGCGATGTACAACCCGA
>Ga0247773_1000159_pt1 | contig 32506 bp, 31 predicted proteins | sample UWRJL092311B6_FD_179934 | JGI IMG/M metagenome (GOLD analysis project Ga0247773, IMG submission 179934) | Plant litter microbial communities from Arlington Agricultural Research Station in Wisconsin, United States - UWRJ-L092-311B-6 | ecosystem: Environmental > Terrestrial > Plant litter >... | reverse complement strand
CGCGGCGGCAGGGGGAGCCTCACCATCATCGCCACCGCGCTGATCGACACCGGCAGCCGCGGCGACGAGGTGATCTTCGAGGAGTTCAAGGGCACCGGCAACAGCGAGATCGTGCTGGACCGCGACCTGGCCGACCGGCGCATCTTCCCCGCGATCAACGTGGACAAGAGCTCCACCCGCCGAGAGGAGCTGCTCTTCGCGCAGGACGAGCTCGACAAGGCGCACCAGCTGCGCCGCGCGCTCAGCTCGCTGAACCCGTACGACGCGATGGAGCTGCTCAACAAGCAGCTGAACGACACCAAGAGCAACCGCGAGCTGCTGCAGCGCCTCCGGTAGTCTTTCGGTCGTCACCGACAGGGAAGAGAGGGCGGGAGCGCGGGTTGCGTTTCCGTCCTCTCTTTTCGACTGGAAAGTACAACAAAGCCGCTGCAGGAACGGCGAACAGCAAAAAGGGGGCGCTTCGCGCGAGCAACGGAGGGAACGGAAACGGCAACGGGTTGCTTCCGTGTTCACCGGGGACCCTGGTGCGTGGCGCAGTCGTCGCGCTGGTTTCGTGTAGGGGGTGGAGGAAACGGAGCAACGGTCGAACCCCGCGAGGTTCAACCGTTGCTCCGTTCTCTCCGTTGCTCCGTGTTCACTTCTTTCCGCGTGTCGTCCCGCGTGGGGCTTCGCGGATGCGTGGCCGCTCGCGCCTCAGCTCGTGGGCGCGGCCAGCACGCCGCAGGCGATGCGCGCGCCGGAGTTGCCGGCCGGGTCGGTCACCATGTCGTCCGCCGTGGCGTGGACCACCAGGGCGGTGCCGTCCGCGTCGAAGAGCGGCGCGCGGCCGGGCTGCAGCGAGCCGCGCACGATCGTCTCGATGCGCCCGCGGCCGTTGCTCCCCACCACCAGGTTCGGCAGGTCGCCCAGGTGCGGGCCCTGCGGGTTGCGCATCCCGTGCTGGCGGCTGGTGGGGTTCAGGTGCGGCCCCGCCGTGGTGAACGCCGGCGCGTCGCACCGGCCGGTGGCGTGCAGGTGCGTTCCGTGCGTTCCCGCCGGCATCGACGTGCTCTCCACCACCAGCCGCACCGAGTCCGCGCCGAGCTGCGTGACGGTGAAGCTCCCCACCTGCTGATTGCCGGCGTTGTAGATGGGCGTGGCGTACTCCCTGGGCCGCGTTCCCGCCGCCGTCTGCTGCGTCGCCGCCCCGCACGCCGCCAGCGCCATGATCGCCGCGCCGGCCACGATCCCCTTCGTCGTCCCTGTCATCCCCGTTCTCCCTTGCGTCCGTCCAATCCCATGTGTCCCGCACGTCTCGCCCTCGCGGCGCGCAAGGATCGTGCGGCGGCATCCGGACGTGCGCGCGCAAGCGCGCCGCGCGAGGCTCTACGGCGCGCGCGGCGAGGATCCAGCGGCTGAAGCCGCCGGCCAGGGACCCGCACGACGCCTCGCACACTGCCGCGAAGCTGCTCGCGCGGATCAACCGATGGCAGAAGTTCAGCCACACCCGGGCCTCACGGGTGCGTGGAACAGGCGAAGGGCTGTCGGCCGCAACCGCTCCCGGTACGCGGGAGGTGCGAGCCTGGGCGAGCGGAGGGGGCTGCGGGGCCGAGGGCGCGCGTCGATTTGTCCGAACGTGTCTCATCTACTAATATTATAGTTGACAGGACGAGGGAGGCGGATTATCATCTACTACAGATCTAGTAGGTTGCACGTCGGGGCACCTCAACGACGGCCGGGGCAGGCCGGGGAACGAGCGGGATGATCGCACACTGGATGCTGTACTGCGTGGCCATCGGCGTGCTGCTCTCGGGCGGCGCGGTGGCGCTGGATGGCGCGCTGCGGCCGCTCGGCAGGCCGACGCGATGGGTGTGGGCGGGAGCGATCCTGCTCACGCTCGCCATCCCCGCCGCGGTGCGCGTGTTCGGCGAGCCGCGCGTGGCGCCGCCCGCGCCGGTGCAGGCGGCGGGGGATGCGCGGACGGCGCGGTTCGGGCCGGGCGCGCTCACCGGGCGCGGCGAGCGCTCGTGGCTGGCGGACGCGCTCGATCCGCAGCGGCTGCAGCGCCCGCTCGCGGGGCTGTGGATCGTCTCGTCGGCGGTGGCGCTGGCGGTGCTGGCGGGGATGGGCGCGGCCCTCCGCCGCCGCCGCCGCGGCTGGACCGCCACCGAGGTCGACGGCGTTCCCGTGCTCGTCTCGGCGGACGTGGGGCCCGCGGTGGTGGGGCTGCTGCGGAGCCGCATCGTGCTGCCGCGCTGGGCGATGGACGCGGACGAGCGGGCGCGCGCGCTGGTGCTGGAGCACGAGCGCGAGCACGTGCAGGCCGGCGATCCGCGCCTGCTGGCGGCCGCGCTGGTGGCCGCGGTGCTCACCCCGTGGAACCCGGCCGTGTGGTGGCAGCTTCGCCGCCTGCGGCTGGCCGTGGAGGTAGACTGCGATGCCCGCGTGCTCCGCCGCCGCGACGACGTGCATGCCTACGGATCGGTGCTGCTGGAAGTTGGCCGGCGCACCTCACGTTTTCGGCTGGCCGCCTCCGCGGCCTTCGCCGAACCCGTATCGACCCTGGAACGGAGAATCCGCATCATGACCGCACCTCGCGTACGCCGCCCGCTCCTCCGCGCCGCCGGGCTGGGCGCCCTGGCCGCCGTGCTCGCCGTGGCCGCCTGCAGCGCGCCGGCGCCCTCCGCCGCGCCCGCGCCCCGCGCCAGCCAGGAGGCCTCGCGCTTCCCCATCACCCCGCGCGACGCGCTGGCCCAGTACTTTCCCGAGATCGCCCGCGACGGGATGGGCGAGAACGACATCCTCCTCTTCGTGGTCTCGGCCGACGGGCGCGTGATCCGGCACGAGCGCGTGGCCAAAAGCGCCTCCGGCCAGCCCGCCGCCTGGGACAACATCCCCCCCGCGCAGATCGCCTCGGTCGACGTGGTGAAGCGCCCCGCCGGCGAGCTCGCCCCCAGCGGCGTGCAGATGATCTGGGTGCGGCTCAAGGGCAATGGTGATACGCCCACCGGCATGGTCCACATCCAGGCCGGAGACGACGGGCGCCTGGCGGTGACCACGGAGCACACGTCCGGAAACACGGCCTGGGCGCCCACGGCCGCGGAGATCGCGGCGGCGCGGAACCGGTACTACACGCCCGAGATGGAGGCACGCGGCCTGACCGGGGACGTGCGTATCACCGTCAACTACGGGCCGGACGGGCGGCCGGGAGAGCTCGCCGTGAAGGCGTCGCGGCCGGAGCTCCAGGAGGTCGGCCAGCAGATCGCCGCCGCGCTCAAGCTGCGCAACGGCACCCCCAACTCGCCGGCGGAGGTCTGGATCGCCCTGGGGCGCCAACCCGTCACCATCGGCCGCTGACTGGCGGCATCATCGAGCACTCGAACCGCCGGGACATCGTGGAGATCGCCTTCACCGACCGTGAGCTGGACGTGATGGCCGTGCTGTGGGAGCTGCGCGGCGGCAGCGTGGCCGAGGTGCGCGAGCGCCTGGCCGACGACCTCGCCTACACCACCGTGCTCACCGTTCTCCGCACGCTCGAGGAGAAGGGGTACGTTGGCCACACCGAGTCCGGAAAGGCGTACCGCTACCATCCGCTGGTGGAGCGGCAGGACGCGGGCGAAAGCGTGCTGCGGCGCATCACCCGCAAGCTGTTCAAGAACTCGCCCGAGCTGCTGCTGACCCACCTGGTCTCCGACCGCGAGCTGGGCGAGGACGAGCTGCGCCGCATGCAGAAGCTCCTCGAGGAGCGCCTCCGCGAGCGCGGCGACGGCTGACCCGCCAACCGCGTTTTCGGCAGATGCACATCCGCCCCGCGCCACCCTCCGTGGCGCGGGGCGGATTTCCGTCGTGCGAGGCCATCGTAGCACGTGCGCGCCGCGGATAAGCCTGTGGATGCCCTCCCGCCCGCGCGCCGCACCGACGCCGCTCCCACAGCCTCGCGGCAGTTTGCGAGGCTTCGTGCCGTCCCTGGCCGGCGGCTTCAGCCGCTGGATTCGCCCTTTCGAAGTTCCAGCCTCGCGGCTGTTGCCGAGGCTTCGTGCCGTTCCTCCCACGCGGGTTCACCCGCCCGGCGTGACCTCCGCCTCCGGCTCGACAACATGCCTCGCCACGAACCAGCCTCGCGGCCGTTTGCGAGCCGTTTCGTAGTTGTTGCCGCGGCCTCCAGCCGCCGGTCCATCTTGGCGGGCCTCACCCGCCAACCTCCTCCCCACCATCACCTTACCCCACCTGCCAACCCTGCAAGCCGATCTGCCGGATTGATCGAGAAGCTTGTCGTAATGGCCGAAGATGGCTGGTCCGGGGCTTGCCTTTTCCGGGGCCAGCCGCGCGGGCGAAAGGGCCCGCGCACCGATCCGGGATTTTCCCGTGTAGCGGCCCACGGGCGGGCCGCCGGACAACCAAGCACAGGAGAAATCATCATGGCCATCGCACCGACCTACAACCGTCTTCCCGCCGATCCGTTCGGCCTGTTCGACCAGGTGTTCGGCAACGGCGGCAGCCGCCCCACCGCCAACCTGATGCGCGCCCCCGAGACCGACGTGGTCGAGACCGAGCGCGAGATCCGCGTGCTGGTGGAGATGCCCGGCCTGAAGCGCGAGAACATCGAGGTGGACGTGGAGAACAACGTTCTCACCATCCGCGGCGAGAAGCGCGAGGAGCGGACCGAGGGGAAGGACGGGCGCTATCACCTGGCCGAGCGCCGCTGGGGCACCTTCGCCCGCTCGTTCGTCCTTCCGCGCGACGTGGACGCCGACAACATCGGCGCCGCGTTCGAGGACGGCGTGCTCACCGTGAGCATCCCCAAGAGCGAGAAGGCCCGGCGCCGGAAGATCGACGTGGGCGGCACCGCGCAGCCTCAGGAGCTCTCGACCGGCTCCGCGAACGGCAACGGCGAGCAGCAGCACGGCTGATCGTCCGACGGCGGTAGAGGAACACGACGGGGCCGGTGGCGGATGCCATCGGCCCTGTTCGCATGCATGCCGATCACGAACCGACCGATGACGGAGGTGCGAGGCGGTGCGCGTGAGCTCATGTCTCCAACGGCCCTCATCCGCCCCGCGCGGATTTTCTTCATGGCACGTCGGCGGGGTGCCGCAGATCGCCGTCGACGAAGCCAGCGGCAGGTGGAGCGCACCGGTTTTTGCAGCGGCGGGGGGTGAACCAACCCTGTGCAAACGCGTTCCCAACCGACGCCGGACGAAATCCCGATGCGCCAGACCCGATCGCTAAGCTTCCTCCTCGTGTGCGCCGCCGCCGCGTGCGCGCCGCAGCTCAACGCCAACCCCGACGCCACGCCGGGCGAAGGCGCCGCCGCCGGATCCGCGCAGGCGGCCGCGCAGAATTGCGCCCCGCTGGAAACGCGCCCCGCGAACGGCACGGGCCAGCAGCCCGCGTTCGCCGGGCAGACGCGCGGGTGCGGCGTGCGCGCCAGCGTTCCGTACGACGTGCAGGTGGTGGCGCGCGGGATCGCCAAGCCGTGGGCGGTGGAGCCGCTTCCGGACGGGCGCTTCCTGGTGACGGAGAAGGCGGGCAACCTGCGCATCATCAGCCGCACGGGCGAGCTGGGCGCGCCGATCGCCGGGGTGCCGCAGGTGGACGCGCGAGGCCAGGGCGGGCTGCTGGACGTGGCGCTCAGCCCGCGCTTCGCCACCGACCGCACCGTCTTCTGGAGCTTCACCGAGCCGCGCGAGGGCGGCAACGGCACCAGCGTGGCCCGCGGCACCCTCTCGGCCGACTGGACGCGGCTGGAGCAGGTGCGGGTGATCCTGCACACCCGGCCGACCTACACCAACAACATGCACTTCGGCTCGCGCCTCGCCTTCGGGCCCGACGGGATGCTGTACGTGACCATGGGCGAGCGCTCGGACGACGTCACCCGCCCGCAGGCGCAGCAGATGGGCAGCCACCTGGGGAAGACGCTCCGCATCGACCCCGACGGCTCGGCGCCGCGCGACAACCCGCTGGTGGGGCGGGCCGGCGCGCTCCCGGAGATCTGGTCGATGGGGCACCGCAACATCCAGGCGTCGGCGTTCGATCCGCAGGGCAACTTCTGGATCATCGAGCACGGCACGCGCGGCGGCGACGAGCTGAACTGGGTGCGGAAGGGGATGAACTACGGCTGGCCGCTGCAGGCGTACGGAATCGAGTACCGCGGCGGCACCATCTCGTCCGCGCTCGGCCAGTCCGCCACGCGGCGGGCGGGGATGGAGCAGCCCGTGTATTACTGGGACCCCGTGATCGCACCGTCTGGCGCGCAGTTCTACACCGGGAGCCAGTTCCCCGCGTGGCGCGGGAGCCTGTTCATCGGCGGCCTGGCGAGCATGCGGCTGGTGCGGCTGGAGCTGCGCAACGGCCGCGTCGCGCGCGAGGAGCACCTGCTGGCGGACCGCGGCAAGCGCATCCGCGACGTGCGCCAGGGGCCGGACGGCGCCCTCTACGTGGTCACCGACGAGGACAGCGGCGAGCTCTGGCGCATCGTCCCCCGCCGCTGATCGGCGCGAAGGCGCCCGCGCGAACGGCGAAGCATCGCAGGAAGTGGACACGGAGGTCACGTCGGAGCACGGAGCCACGGTTCAACAGCAGTCGTGGTTGACCGTGGCTCCGTGCCCCCGGCGAGATCCGGGCGCTGTTCCGACGGGGGAAGAGGAGGAAGTCGCATCACCTGGACGCGTTCGTCTCCGCTTCCCCTTCGGTGCGGTGGTTCCGTGTTCACTGGTTGCGGTTCAGGAATGCCTTGACATTCGCCGGGCCCGTAACTAACATGGTTACAGATGATCGCGAACACAGGAGCGGCAGGGAGATGATCAGCAGCAGGGTGGCAGTCGCGGTTCACGTGCTGGCGTACATGGCGTGGAAGCGCTCCGAGGCGCAGACCTCGGAGCGGATCGCCGCCAGCGTCAACACCAACCCGGTGGTGGTGCGCCGCCTGATGGGCGCGCTGCGCAACGCGGGGATGGTGAGCGTGCAGCCCGGCGTGGGCGGCGGCGCCACCCTGCAGCGCGACCCGGGCGACATCACCCTGCTCGACGTGTACCGCGCCGTGGAGGACCGCGAGGAGATCTTCGCGCTCCCCGCCGCGCCGCCGGCACGCGACTGCAACGTGGGCGGCCACATCGTCGACGTGCTGCGCCCCATCTTCTGCCAGGCGCACCGCGCGATGGCCGGCGTTCTCGCCGAGGTCACCATCGCCGACGTGGGCGAGATGGTGCGGTCGCGCGCCGGCGCCGGCGGATGCTGCGGCGACGCCGAGAGCGCGGTGCACGACGCCCTGCGCGAGCACCTGGGCGTGTAGGGGGATGGAGGATGCGGGCGTTTCGGCGCGCATCGATCTGTAACCAAAGCGGTTGCGGGGTCGCCGGATGGAGTGGGGGGTGTGGCGGGAACGGGGGACGATGGAGGGGACGATGAGACAGGTGCTGATCGGGGTGATGCTGGCGGCGGCGGTGCACACCGGCGCGTCGGCGCAGGCGGGGCGGGTGATCGGGCGGGTGACGGACGGGGTGGGGAACGCGGTGCCCAGCGCCGAGGTGGTGCTGGTGACGCCGGACAGCACGGCCGTGGCGCGCAAGGAGACCACGGGCGAGACGGGCGGGTTCGAGTTCGCGCGGGTGCAGCCGGGGCAGTACACGCTGCACGTGCGGCGGGCCGGCTACCGCCCCCGCGAGATCCCGGTGCAGCTCGCCCCCGGTGGCCGCGAGACGCTGATCGCGCGCCTGGGCACGGCGCCGCGCCGCGAGCGGCCGGCTGGCGAGCGCACGCCGCGGGAGATCCGCCCGCGCGACTGAGGCGGCTCGGGTGGCGGTGGATGGAAGCGGGGCGAGCCCGGGAGCGATTCCGGGCGGGGGATGGGTGCGGCCGTATTCGTAACTGTAACGAGTACGGTTCTCATTGGGATCACACCACGAGACGAACGAAGAGGACGCGATGAGCACGAACAACGGAGAGCGGAACCTGTTCACTCCCTTCCAGCTCGGCCCGTACGAGCTGCGCAACCGGCTGGTGATGGCGCCGATGACGCGCAGCCGCGCCGCCGAGGGGAACGTGGTGACCGACAGCACGGTGGAGTACTACCGCCAGCGCGCCACGGCCGGGCTGATCGTGAGCGAGGCCACGCAGGTGTCGCCGCAGGGCGTGGGGTACACCCGCACCCCGGGTGTTCACGATGACCAGCAGGTGGCCGCCTGGCGCAAGGTGACCGAGGCGGTGCACGCCGAGGGCGGGCGCATCTTCGCCCAGCTCTGGCACACGGGGCGCGCGTCGCACCCGTCGTTCCACGGCGGCGAGCTGCCGGTGGCGCCCTCGGCGATCGGCATCGAGGGGCAGGTCTACACCTACCAGGGGATGCAGCCGTACGTGACCCCGCGCGCGCTGGAGACCGACGAGATCGCCGGCGTGGTGGCGCAGTTCGCCCATGGCGCCGAGCGCGCCTTCGAGGCCGGCTTCGACGGGGTGGAGCTGCACGGCGCCAACGGGTACCTGATCGACCAGTTCCTGCGCGACGGCAGCAACCGGCGCACCGACCAGTACGGCGGGAGCATCCCCAACCGCGTGCGCTTCCTGGCCGAGGTGACGGCGGCGGTGGCGGACGTGTGGGGCGGCGACCGCGTGGGCGTGCGGCTCTCGCCGTACGGCGCCTTCAACGGGATGAGCGACAGCGATCCCGACGCCACCTTCAGCTACGCCGCGAGCGCGCTGAATCCCTTCGGGCTGGCGTACCTGCACCTGATCGACGGCGTCGCCGGCCCCATGTCGGTGCCGGGGAAGCGCATCACGCCCACGATCCGCGCCATCTTCCGCAACCCGCTGATCGTGAACGGCGGGTACGACGTGGCCACCGCGAACCAGGTGATCGGCGCGGGGCACGCCGACCTGGTGGCGTTCGGGGTGCCGTTCCTGGCCAACCCGGACCTGGTGCGCCGCTTCCGCGAGGGCGCGCCGCTGAACCAGCCCGACGCGTCCACCTTCTACACCGGCGACGAGAAGGGCTACGCGGACTACCCCACGCTCGACGAAGTCACCGCGAGCTGAGCTCGCGGGCCCAGGCGGGCGCCGCGGCGGAGCCGATCCGCCGCGGCGCCCTCCCGCCGAACATCATCCGTGACGAGAGAAACCCGACCATGCACGCGTTGCTGACCCTTCCCCGTGTCTCGCCCGCCACCGAGCCCGCCGCCGCGTACCGCGACGACGAGCCCGTGGGCATCATCATCCGCCCCGGCCCCGCGCCCGCGCGCCCCAGGCTCACGCTGCGCGCCACGCTGGCCGCGGCGCGTGCGTGAAGGCGGGGGACCGCGCGCAGGCGCTGAGTTCGTGCGTGGGGATGCTCCGGTGGCGGCTCGGATGGGTGGAGCGAGCGCTTCGGGGATGTGATTCCGCACGTCTGGCGAGTGCCGGCCGAGCGCCGGGCGGCCCCCTCCCCCCAGCCCTCGCCCCGCTCCGCGGGGGAGGGGAGCACTACTCCCGTTTCGGATGCACCGAAGCGATGGACGTGTAAGCGAGCACACGTTCAAGCACGAGCCATCGAAGCGAGCAGAACCCTTGGCTTGCGGTCACCCTTCCCCCGTGCTGCTTACGGGGGAAGGCCGGGGAAGGGAGCGGCGGCGCCGCGGATGCACTCCGGATCGTTCCCCCGCGCCGCATCCACCTGCGTCCGTGTGACCTACATCTTCGCGAGCCGGTGAGCCCGCCGCCCGCAAGCGGGGGCAAGCGGCGCGTCCCGGCGCGCGATAGATTCGTTTTCTCCGCAGCGGTGTATCAGCGGCTCGGTTCCCATCGACCGAAACCGCTTATCTGCAGATAGATCAACAGCCAGGGACCGATCGTTGGCGACGCCCGACAAGCAGGACGCGAAAAAAGAGGCGAGGAAGAAGGCCATGCGCAGCGCCGAGGCATGGCGCGAGGCGCGCGCGCTGGTGTGGAAGCATCGCACGCAGCTCGGCATCGGGCTGCTGCTCACCGTGATCAGCCGGCTGGCCGGGCTGGTGCTCCCCGCGAGCTCCAAGTTCCTGCTCGACAACGTGATCAAGGAGCACCAGACCCACCTGCTGCTCCCGCTGGCGGGGGCCGTGGCCGCCGCCACGCTGGTGCAGGCGGCGGGCTCGTTCGCGCTCTCGCAGGTGATCAGCATCACGGCGCAGCGCGCCATCACCGACATGCGCCGCCGGGTGATGGAGCACGTCACCCGTCTGCCGGTGCGCTTCTACGACGGCACGCAGACCGGCGTCCTCATCAGCCGCATCATGAGCGACGCCGAGGGGATCCGGAACCTCGTCGGCACCGGGCTGGTGCAGCTGGTGGGCGGCACCATCACGGCGCTCTTCGCGGTGGCCGCGCTGCTCTACCTCAACTGGCAGCTCACGCTCTGGATCCTGCTGATCCTGGCGGCGTTCGGCGCGGTGATGGGGTACACCTTCAGCCGGCTGCGCCCCGTCTTCCGCGAGCGCGGCGCCATCACCGCCGAGGTCACGGGGCGGCTGAACGAGACGCTGGGCGGCATCCGCGTGGTCAAGGCGTACGGCACCGAGAAGCGCGAGCAGCGCGTGTTCACCCGCGGCGCGCACAGGCTCTTCCGCAACGTGGCGCGCACCATCACCGGCGTCTCCGCCGTCACCTCCATCGCCACCGCCGTCACCGGCCTCGTCGCCATGGTGATGATCCTGGTGGGCGGCCGGGCGATCCTCGCGGGGACGATGACGCAGGGCGACCTGCTGGCCTACCTCGCGTTCACCGCGATGCTGGCCGCTCCGGTGCTGCAGATCTCCAGCATCAGCACGCAGATCAGCGAGGCGTTCGCGGGGCTGGACCGCATCCGCGAGATCATGGGCACCACCACCGAGGACCAGGAAGACGCCACCCGCGACGCCATCGACCACGTGGACGGCCACGTGCAGCTGCAGGACGTGTGGTTCGAGTACGAGCCCGGCCAGCCCGTGCTCCGCGGCGTGAACGTGGACGCGCCGGCGGGAACCACCACCGCGCTGGTCGGCAGCAGCGGGAGCGGCAAGAGCACGCTGGTGAGCCTGGTGATGGCGTTCAACCGCCCCACCCGGGGCACCGTGCGGGTGGACGGGCGCGACCTGAACGAGCTGAAGCTGGCCGACTACCGCGCGCAGCTGGGCGTGGTGCTGCAGGAGAACTTCCTGTTCGATGGCACCGTGGCCGACAACATCCGCTTCGCGCGGCCCGACGCCACGCGCCCCGAGATCGAGGACGTGGCCCGCGTCGCCAACGCCGACGGCTTCATCCGCGCGTTTCCGCAGGGGTACGACACCATCGTGGGCGAGCGGGGGATCAAGCTCAGCGGCGGGCAGCGGCAGCGCATCGCCATCGCCCGCGCCATCCTGGCCGACCCGCGCATCCTGATCCTGGACGAGGCCACCAGCAGCCTGGACAGCGAGAGCGAGGCGATGATCCAGGAAGGGCTGCGGCGCCTGCGCATGGGGCGCACCGCCTTCGTGATCGCGCACCGCCTCTCCACCATCCGCAGCGCCGACCAGATCCTGGTGTTGGAGCACGGCCAGGTGGTGGAGCGCGGCACCCACCGCGAGCTGATGGCGCTGGGCGGCCGCTACCGCGACCTGCACGACCGCCAGTACGCGCTCGAGAGCGACCGCTTCATCAATCCCGGCGAGGAGTTCGCCCTCGACGCGGCGGACGCGGCGGAACCCGAAGCTCGCGTCTCGGTCGCCTGATCGTTTCGGCGATATAAGGCGAAGCCCGGTGGGAGAGCGATCTCCCGCCGGGCTTCGTCGTATCCTGGTCGCGGACGCGCTCCGGTGCCCAGTGGCGATTCGGGCGGGACCGCGCGGGTGTCGATCGGGGTGGGTTGATGAGGATTCGGCCGCCGCACTTGAGTGAAGTGGAACCGGCGCGTAGCTTTGCGCGTTTCTGACTCTTTCCGGGACACCCGATGGAACCGAAGGCCGAGACCTGTCCCGCGTGCGGCGCCAACGCGTCCGGACGCTTCTGTGATTCATGCGGGGTGGCACTGAGCGCCGCCTGCCGCGAGTGCGGCAACCCGCTGCCGCGCGGGGCCAAGTTCTGCAACATGTGCGGCGCCCCCGTGGCCGCCGGCGCCGCGCCCGCGGCCGCGGGCAAGCAGCCGGTGCTGCCGTGGGCGGTGGCCGGGCTGGCGCTGGTGGCGCTCCTGGCCGTGGTGCTGGTTCCGCGGCTGGGCGGCAACGGCGAGCAGCCGGCGCCGGCGCAGCCCGGGCCCCTCGCGCAGCAGCAGGCGCCGTTCGCGGGCGGCGCGGGCGCGGCGCCGGGCGGCAACCCCGGCGCCGTGGACCTGTCCAGCATGAGCCCGCGCGAGGCCGCGGACCGGCTCTTCAACCGCGTGATGACCGCCGTCTCCAGCGGCGACACGGCGCAGGCGCGGCAGTTCGTGCCCATGGCGATCATGGCGTACCAGCGCGTGGACACGCTCGATGCGGACGGGCGCTATCACCTGGCCGCGCTGCAGCTGGTCGCCGGCGATTTCGCCGCCGCCCGCGCCGAGGCCGACACGCTGATGCAGCGCGATCCCACGCACCTGTTCGGCCTGTTCACCGCCGCGCAGGCCGAGGGGAGCCGCGGCAACATGGACCAGGCCAGGCAGCTCTTCGGCCGCTTCCTGCGGTCGTACGATGCCGAGGTCGCCAAGAAGCTCCCCGAATACGAGGAGCACTCGCAGGCCCTCCCCGCCATGAAGGCCGAAGCCGAGCGCGTCACCCGCGGCTCGTAGCCACGCGGCGCGACGGGACTCGTACGCGGAACCGCCCCGGAAGCCATCGAGCTTCCGGGGCGGTTCTGGTTCTACCCGACGCGTCCTCACGTCACGTGCTCGCGAGCACCTCGTGCTCCACGCTGACCTCGTCGATCTCCATGCGGAAGCGCGCGCCGAGCGCTTCCAGGATCCGCTGCGCCCGCTCCACGGTGATCCCGTAGTACTCGTGCCGCTCGTCGCGCGAGACCTGCGCCTCGGAGACGCCGAGCCGCTCGGCGAGCTCCCGCTGCGTCATGCCGCGGGAGATGCGGATGGCGATCAGCCACCGGCCGATCCCCGTGAGGCTGTGCAGCACGTCGAACACGCCGCGCTTCATCCGCTCGTACGCGTGGACCTCTTCCTCCAGCTGCTGGCGGAACGATTCCATCGGCTGCATGGCCAGCTTCAGCCCCTCGCCCTCGACACCCCGCTTGCGAAGCTGCGCGCGCTGCGCCTCCATGGCTTCGGCGTCACGCTCGAGGCCCAGCAGGGCGCGCTGATACTCGTGCTCGGTGCGGATCATGGCTGTCGCCCTGGAAGACGGATCTTGACGATGCCCTTCGGCTCGTCGGTGCTGCGCCGAACGCGGAACGCGGCTGGAAACTGCATCTCGTTGCCGAACCGGTCGCGGATCCCGCACCCCTGCCCGATGTGCGGGTAAAGCTCCACGCGGTAGGCGTGCCACATGGGCAGCTGCTTCTTGGTGTATCCGCGGTACGGCATGCGGGATCGCGGGTCCCACGTCCACACCTTCCGCGGGTCGAGAAGGTTCAACGCCCGGGTGAGCGATCCGTCGATCAGCGCGTCCGGATCGCACTCGAAGTAGCCGTCGATGTCGTTCGGGTGCGGCTTGTCCTCCACGAACGACCCGTCGAGATACACATCTTTGATCCCCACGGCCCAGAGCTGGTCCACGAGCACCTCCGCGCGTTCGGTGAGGTACCACCGCCATTCGGCGTTCCAGTGCGGAACCGGCGTTCGCGGCCCCCGCACCAGCAGCGACGTGCGGAGCTCCGCGAAGGTGACCTCGTAATCGCCCGGCGGGAGCAACCCCCGCTCGTCGAAGTCGTCCGGCAGTCCGCTCGACTTAACTTTCATGTTAACTCACTCCTCTCTTTCTCGCAACCGCCCCATTCGGGGAAAAGCGGTTTGGGGTAGGGAGCAGGGACGTGCGCGATTACACCCCGGTGAGCGATGTCTCCGGGAGTCGTTTCTTTGCCTCGCGCGAGCTCACGAGGCTGTGTGTCGTTCCTGGTCCGCCGCTCGCGGCGGGCGACGGAAAATGAGGCGATCAGTCTATCGCCGCGCCTCCGCGGAGCCAAGCTTCGCGGAGATCACCGCGAGGCGTTCCGAGCCAGCAGCGGCGGCAAGCGCCGGCTACATCCCCGGGCCGAGGTACACGGCGCCGTCCTTCATCACGAAGCGGACGCGGCGGAGGGGGGCGAGGTCGCGGGTGGGGTCGCCCTCCACGGCCACCAGGTCGGCGCGAAGGGTGGGGCGGATGCTCCCCGTCAGGGTGTCGAGCTTGAAGATGCGGGCGTTCCCCGAGGTGGCGGCGGTCAGCACCTGCAGCGGCGTCATCCCGTACTCCACCATCAGCTCCATCTCGCGCACGTTGTCGCCGTGCGTGAACACGCCCACGTCGCCGCCCATGCACATCGCCACGCCCGCGTCGAGCGCCGCGCGGAAGGCGCGCCGGTGCTGCGCCACGGCGGGCGGCTCCGGCTGCTGCCCCTTTCGCCAGCCGCGGTACTGCTGCACGGCCTCGGTCGCCGCCAGGGTGGGGCAGTAGCCCACGTTGCGCTGCCGCATCAGCTGGAACACCTCGGGCGTGCCCTCGTCGCCGTGCTCCACGGTGGCCACGCCGGCCAGGATGGCGCGGCGCATCCCGTCGGCCGTGCTGGCGTGGGCGGCCACGGGGCGGCCCGCGTCGTTGGCGGCCTGCACGATGGCGCGCAGCTCCTCTTCGCTGAAGGTGGCGCGCGAGGGCTCGCCGCTCCCCCAGCGGTAGTCGGCGTACACCTTCACCCAGTCGGCGCCGTGGCCGATCTGGTCGCGCGCCACCCGCGCCGCCTCGGCCGGGCCGCTCGCCTCCTCGGCGCCCAGCGGCAGCCGCCACTCGGGCGCGCCGCGCGGCCCGTACGCGCCCGTGGCCACGATCGCCCGCGTGGTCACGATCAGCCGCGGCCCGGGGATGATCCCTTGCTCGATCGCCTGCTTCAGCCCCACGTCGGCATAGCCGGCGCCCTCGGTGCCCAGGTCGCGCGCGGTGGTGAACCCCGCCAGCAGCGTGGCGCGTGCCGACGCCGTGGCGCGCGCCACGCGCAGCGCCAGCGGCTCGTTCAGCACCTGCGCGTCCCAGCTGGTCTCGTCGTAGGGGTGCAGCAGCAGGTGGCCGTGTCCCTCGATCAGCCCCGGGATCAGCGTGAGCCCGGGGAGATCCACCACCCGTGCCCCGGCGGACTGCAGCGAGCCGGCCGGCCCCGCCGCCACGATGGTGCGCCCCTCCACCAGCACCGCCCACCCCTCGTGCGGCTGCGCGGCGACGCCGTCCCACACGCGCGCGGGACGGAGGAGCGTGCGCTGCGCCGGCGCGGCGGCGGGCTGCTGCGCGCGGCCAACGGCGGGGAGCGCCAGCACGGCCAGCGCGGCGAGGGTGCGGAGCCTGGGCATCGGCGGAGAAAGAGGATCGGGGGTCGGCGGATGGGATCGGGCCGCAAAGTAAGACGCCCCGCGCGGTGCTGCCACCGCGCGGGGCGTTCGGGATGATGGACGGACGGGGCGGATCAGCCGGTGGGCATCGACTCCGACACGCTCCAGTAGAAGCCGGCGTTGCTCACGGGGTCGATCACCAGCCAGGCGCGCCGCGACCCGCCCGGCACCTCGTACACCTCCAGCCGCTGGCCGGCGCGGCCCAGCATGGTGCGCTGGTTCAGCGTCCACCAGGGCGAGAAGGTGGGGCCGTCCACGGTGAGCGCGCGCGCCTCGTTCAGGTTCATCTTCCGCAGCCCGGCGGTGATGCGTTCCCGGTCGGCGGGGTTGAAGGTGAAGCGCACCCAGCGGCGGCCGCTGCGGTCGTCGCGGCGGGTGTGGATCTCGGTGGCGCTGGCGGGCACCTGCGGCGGCAGCGCATCGGCGCCGGCATGGGGCGCCTGGGCGTAGGCCTTGAAGTATGCCTGGGGCTGCTCGCGGTAGGTGCAGTAGGTGGGCGTGATCCCCACCAGCACGGCGGCGCTGCCCAGGACGAGGAACAGCACCACGCTCCTGCGGCGGCGCTGGCGGTCTGCTTCGCTGATCGGCTGCATGGCCGTGGGATACCGGGGGATGCGGACGCGTGGATCCATCGAACGGGGCGAAAGATAGAGCGCCCGCGGGCGGGCCGCGAGGCCACCCGCGGGCGCCGTGGCCCGCTCGTCCGTTCGATGTGCCCGCTACTCGCGCCGGGTGAGCACCACGGGGGCGATGGCGCTGTTCCCCAGGTGCAGCACCAGGTGGTTGCCCACCACCTGGTAGCTCACGGGCTGCCAGATCTGCCCGCCGAGCGGGTCGGGCCCGGAGTCGCCGGCGGTGGCGCTCACGCGGCCCAGCGACACGGCGCTGGCGGGGTGGAAGCGCAGCGCGCCGCCCCGCGTGGTCACGCTCCCGACGGACTTGCCGTAGAGCACCGGCTGCAGCCCCACGCCGGGAGCGAAGGTGGCCGTCTCCAGCGTGTAGCCGCCATCCGGGCCGAACTGCACGGTCATCTGCCGCAGCCCGCCATCGGGGAGCAGCGTGGGCGTGGGCTCGATGCTCCAGGTGCCCAGCAGGTCGCGGTCGGTGGGCGCGGTGGCGGCGTCGCCGCACGCGCCGAGGGCGGCGGCCAGGGCCAGGAGCGGAAGAGCCAGGAACGTGCGGAGCGGTCGCATGGATGCCGGACCGGAAAGGGAGACGGCGGGGTGCACGAACGCACAACGATTGGATAGCACCGTCCGTGACGAAACGCGATTAGCGGACGATGAGCGTACCGTTACACCCGAATGCCGGGGGAGTGGGCTCCCGCGCCGTTTGGACGACCCTCCAGCGCCCGCCCGACGGCGGAAACCCAGCTCACCCCGGCACTTACTCGGCCTCGCGCTCGCGGCAGTCGTTGTCGCCGGCGGCGCGCGCGTCGATCACCTCGCGAACGGCCATGGCGCGGGGGAACATCCCCAGGTGGCCGAACCTCCCGCGATCGGTGACCTCGGCGCGGACGGTGACGTACACCGTGCCGTAGTGGTGGTCGTCGTTCAGCTCGCGGTAGCGCGCCATCAGCGGGCCGGGATCGCTCATCCACCACTTCTCGCGCCCGCCGCAGGGGGTGAACGACTGCTCTTCCCACTGCACCGTGTAGTGGCCGCTGTACCGCTGCGGCTCGCCGGCCGGCGCCAGCGCGGCGCCCGTCATCACCAGCCCCAGCGCCGCCACGGCGCCCATCGTCCCGCGTACCCGCATCGCTCGTGAACCCCTGGTTGGCGTTCCATCCGCCGCGCACAGGGTAGGACACGCGCGGGCGGCGGATGGTTGCAACCGCCGGATTAGATTTCGCCTCGATCTCGGGCGCGCTCCGGCGGTACGCCACCGCATACACCGCCCAACTCCTTGCGGTACCAATGGATCCGCTCCCCGCCCGCAGCTCGCCGCGAACCCTCGCCGATCGCGCGGATGCATTCGGGGGAGTCGCGCAGCGACTTCGGGCCGTCGTAGCCGCGATTTCAATCGCCCTTGGCGCGGGGGCCGTCCATCATCCTCATCCCAGGGATCCTCGTCCCCGGGATCCTCATCCCCGGGATCCTCATCCCCGGACACCTTCATCCCTGGACGAATGCGGGGGGACGCGGCTCGCCGGTGCACGCGCCGTCATCCCATCGACACGCCAGCCGCATCGCACCCCATGGTTCATTGCCGCACTTACGATATAACGTTATCGTACGGCGACCGGCGAAACCTTCGGCGGGGCGAATCCGTTCAAACACCTCCATGAGCGACATCACCCCCAGGCCCGTGCCGCTGGAGCAGACGCGGCAGCGCATCGTAGACCAGCTCTGCGCGCACTACGCCGCCGAGAACCTGACCGACGAGCTGCTGGAGACGCGGCTGTCACAGGCGCTCTCGGCCACCTCGCTGGTGGAGCTGAACGCCCTGGTGGCCGACCTCCCCACCGAGGCGGCGGGGAGCGCCACCTCGCCCTCCACCGCCGTGGCGATGGCGCGGCCCGACACCGTTGGCGACCGGCAGGTCATCGTGGCGGTGATGGGCGGCGCCGAGCGGAAGGGTGCGTGGACGCCGCCGCGGCAGCTGAGCGTGATCGCCGTGATGGGCGGCGCGGAGCTCGATTTCCGCGAGGCGCGCTTCTCGCCCGGCGTCACCGAGATCACCTGCTTCGCCATGATGGGCGGGATCGAGATCATCGTTCCGCCCGGCGTGCACGTGGAATCGCAGGGGATGGGGCTGATGGGCGGCTTCAGCCAGCTCGGCTCGGCCGACGACGCGCCGGGCCCGGACGCGCCCATCCTGCGCATCGGCGGGGTGGCGATCATGGGCGGGGTGGAGATGGAGGTGCGCTACCCCGGCGAGCGCCGCGGCGACGCCCGCAAGCGCGAGCGCCTGCAGCGCGCCGAGCGCCGCGCCATCCGCCGGCTGCACGGCGGCCGCTAGACCGCCGCCGTCGCGAATGTCCGGCGGCACGAATCCGGCGCGGAGCCTCGTCGTGGCGCTCCGCGCCGCGTTCGTTCGCTTCGTCCGCCGGCGCTCCGCGGACCGATCGCGCGCATCTCCCGAATCGGCCGAATCCGCTGACAGGCCCTTCTCCTGAACGTCCGTATCCCGACGACCGCATCCGATGAGTGATCAACCGGCGGGTCCGCCCGAGTGGACCCGCGCCCTGGCTCCGTACATCGTCCGCGACGACCTGCGCGTGCCGCTCAAGACGCCCATCCACCTGCTCACCGGGCGGATCATCCAGGACGTGCCGGCCGTGGCGGTGCATCTCCCGCGATGGACCGGCGAGCCGTTCGCGGATGATTTCGGCAAGAAGGCCGCAGGGATGATCGAGCTGGACGGCGAGCACCTGTTCGCCGAGCTGGCGCTGCTGCGGCTGATGGAGCGCGCGGGGTGGACGGGGCGGTGGGTGAACACGCAGGGCGGCAAGGGCGAGGTGTGGAAGTACCTCACCGAGTGGAGCGACGTGCCGCGCGCCGGGCAGCGCAACCGCGTGATCGAAGACACCGAGCCGCGCCAGCTGCTGGCGCGCGTGGCGCAGATGAACCGCCCCGCGCGCTACGCCGGCTGCTGGGACGTGTTCGCCTGGCGCGGCGACGAGTTCGCCTTCCTGCAGTCGCGAAAGGGCACCGCCAGGCCGGGCACGCTCACCGCGCAGCAGGAGGACTGGCTCCGCTCCGCCCTGTACGTGGGCGACGAGCGGCTGCGGCTCCCCTCGTTCTGCGTGGTGCAGTGGGACTACCGCTGATCCCGATCCGGTGAACCGCTGTGTCTTCACCTCCAAGCCTCCCGCGATGTCACCCTGAGGCCGCCCACTCCGCAACCTGCTTTCTCACCGTAGGTTGCAGGCCGAAGGATCCATGACCCGAATCGCGCTGCGGCAGAGGATAGGGCAAGCGTTCGTACGAATCCGGTATGACGCGAGACGGTGCGGGGATGGTGGTGGATGGATGTACGACGGCGCCTGCTCCGCGAGGGAGCAGGCGCCGTGTTGTCTTTCAGGACACGGAGCGGGCGATGCCTACGGATTCAGGCGCTGGTGCTTGATGTCGCTCTGGCCCGATGCCACGCCCGCGCCCACGCCGATGCCGAAGAGGATCGCCGTGCCCGCGCCCACGATCGGGAGGAGCGCCACCGCGACGCCGCCGACCACCGCCGCGCCCACGCCGGCCAGCACCGGCGCGGTGCCGCTCTGCGCGGCATCCACGAAGCGCAGCTTGCGGCGCGTGAACGAGCGGGCCTGAATGTATCCGTATACGGACGCAACCGCCGACGCGCCCAGTGCGATCATCTCGAACATCGGTCAGCTCCTTGTGTGTGCCGTTCCTTCGCTGCGGTCCGTACGGCGCGCGGGGCCCCGCGGTTTCACGGCGCCCGCGCGCCTTCAGAACATGTCGTCGCCGAAGGTGAATCCGCCCTTGCCCTTCCCCTTGGCGGGGCGCTCGGGCTTGGCGCGCGAGTAGGTGCCCGTGTCGGCGCGCGAGATCTTGCGGTGCGCGGCGAGGCCTTCCAGCAGCAGCTCGGCCGCGGCCACGCTCACCCCCATGTCGCTCGCCTGGAAGAGCTCGGCCTCCTGCAGCGCGTCCACCAGCCCCGGCACGCCCTGCAGCCCGGCCAGGCACGCCTCGGCACTCGCGCCGTCGCTGATCTGCAGCACGCCGCCGCGGTCGAAGTGCTCGATCACGGTGTCCATCTCATCCACGTCCCACACGCGGTCGAAGATCTCGCGGGCCGACGCGGCGATCAGGTCGCGGGCGATGGCCTCGGCGCCCTGCAGCTCGCCCTCGTACTCCAGCTCCATCTTCCCGGTGATCGACGGGAGGGCGGAGTAGACGTCGGCCACGCGCGGCACCACGCGCCCCTCGCCAGCCACCAGCGCGCGCCGCTCGGCGTTCGAGACGGCGGTCTCCATCACCGAGATCGGCATCCGCTGGCTCACGCCGCTGCGCTTGTCGATGCGCTTGTCGTCGCGCGCCAGGAAGGCCACGCGCTCCACCAGCTCGGCGATGAAGGGGGGCACGTCGATCGGCAGCGCCTCGCGGCGGGTCCACGCCTCGGCGGCGGTGATCTCCATCCCCTCCTGCGGCGTCCTGGGGTAGTGCGTCTGGATCTCGGCGCCGATGCGGTCCTTGAGCGGCGTGATGATCTTGCCGCGGGCCGTGTAGTCTTCGGGGTTGGCGCTGAACACCATCATCACGTCCAGCGGCAGGCGCACGGGAAAGCCCTTGATCTGCACGTCGCCTTCCTGCAGCACGTTGAAGAGCCCCACCTGCACCTTGCCGGAGAGGTCCGGCAGCTCGTTGATGGCGAAGATCCCGCGGTTGGCGCGCGGCATCAGCCCGAAGTTGATGGTGAGCTCGTCGGAGAGCAGGTGCCCGCCGCGCGCCGCGCGGATCGGGTCCATGTCGCCGATCAGGTCGGCCACGGTCACGTCGGGGGTGGCCAGCTTCTCCACGTAGCGCCGGTCGCGGGGGACCCACTCCACCGGCGTGTCGTCGCCCTGCTCCTGCAGCTGCATCTTGCCGAAGCGGCTGATGGGGGCGAACGGGTCGTCGTTCACCTCGCTCCCGGCGAGCACGGGGATCTCGGCGTCGAGCAGCTCCACCAGCTGGCGGAGGATGCGGCTCTTGGCCTGCCCGCGGAGCCCCAGGAGGATGAAGTTCTGCCGCGCGAGGACGGCGTTGACGATGGAGGGGACCACCGTGTCTTCGTAGCCCACGATGCCGGGAAACAGCGTCTGCCCGCAGCGCAGCCGCTCGATCAGGTTGTCGCGCAGCTCCTGCTTCACGCTGCGCGTCTGGTAGCCGCTCTCGCGGAGGTCTCCAACTGTGGCGGGGCGCTGGGTCATGCAGCTTCCTTCCTGGGCGTGCGGAATCGTGTGGCGGTGCTCACGGAGTCTAACCAGAGCGCCAGCCGTTCGTACAGGTGTACGCCGGCGGCCGACCCGGCGGATCGCCCGCCGCCATGCCGGCTACTGCCGGAACTCGCTCGCGGCGTCGGCCGGGCAGCGGCGGACGGGCGCGGGCTCGTCGGCCTCGCTGTCGGCGATCCAGCAGTCGTCGTAGAGCGAGCAGTAGCAGACGCGGGTGGCCACGCGGCCGTCCTGCGCCTGCCGCCAGAAGGCGGCGGCCACGTCGCCCGCGGGGATGGTGAGCACGGTCACCTCGGCGCCGGGAAGGATCACGCTGCCGCGGTGCAGCGAGCTGTACACCAGCGCCGCCGTGGCGCCCCGCACGCCACGGCGGCGGCCGCCTCGCTCCAGGTGCGCACCGGCCTGCCGGCCGCGCGCACCTGGAAGCTGCGGATGCGCGCCGGGCCGATCCCCGCGTTGCGCACCATGCGGCGGTACGGCTGGCCGAAGGTGAGGCTGTTCCCCTGCTCCACGTAGGGCCACACCGACACCTTCTGGTGCGCCCGGTCGATCCGCGCCTCGTACAGCGACACGGCCACGGCCACCACGGCGGTGACGATCGCCGAGAGGGAGAGGATGCGGTCCACCCGGTCGGCCGCGTTCACCGGGCGGCCCTCACTCCGGCACCACGATCGCCACGCCGTCGGGGCGGCGCTCCATCCGCGGCAGGATGGCGGGGACGGGCGCGTCTTGCAGCCAGGCGCGCATCTGCGCCCAGGTGGTGAAGCGGGCCAGGGCGCGCAGGGTGTGCACCGTGGGCGGGAGCAGCTTCATCTCCCCCGCCTCGAAGCGGCGAACCGCCTCGGCGGGGGTCAGCCAGAGCGCGTCGGTCATCTCCATCTCGTGCACCACGCACTGGGCCCCCGCGGGCGCGTGCGCGGCGAAGAAGCGCGTGTCGTAGCGCCGTGGCTCGGGGAGCGGGGTGATCCAGTGGGCGATGTAGATCAGCTCGCCGCCGCTCAGGCACAGGCCGTTGCTCACCAGCACGTCGCGCAGGTCCACCACCTCGTTCAGCAGCGCGCGGCGGGCCACCTCCAGCGCCTGAACCAGGTCCGGCGCCTGCGTGGTGTCGGGATCGGCCACCGCCAGCAGGATGCCGGTTTCCTCGAACGCCTCGCGGAGCGCGGCGGCCACGTACCCCAGCGCCTCGCCCGCGTCCACCAGCCCCATGCGCAGGGCCCACTCACCGGGAGTGGGGCCGTTCAGCCGCTCCAGCAGCTCGCCGTCGCGGTCGGCCGCGTCCACCACGCCGCCGGGAAAGACCCAGGCGCCCGCCGCGAAGCCGCTGCGCTTGTGGCGCCGCAGCAGCAGCGCCTCGGGGCCGCCCTCGGCGTCGCGCATCAGCACCACGGTGGCGGCCGGGCGCGGCTCCACCGGCGTGCGCGCGGGATCGTCCAGCGTATCCGCGAAGCCGGGCGGAAGCGCCTCGCTGGGGATCACGAACTGGTTGGGATCGCCGGTGGCGCGGCGCTCCGCGCTGGCCGCGGAGCGCGGGCGTGGTTCGGTCAACGTGGAGACCGCCATCTAAAGGTTTGCGGGATCGCTGGATGCATCAACCTTAGCCACCCCGTGGCGGCGGGGCAATCGGTACGCGGCGGGAATCGGTACGACGCGATCGGGCCCCGGCACCTGGATGCCGGGGCCCGGGCGTCCCGTCGCGTGGTGCTCCGGTCCTGGTCAGGCGCAGGATTGCGGCGGGCAGGCGTTCGACGGCTCCCAGCAGGTGTCGAACTCGTACGTCGCCGGCAGCGGCGGAGTGAGCGGACAGAACGTAGGCCCGTGCGCGATGACAGTCCTGCGCGGCGCCGCGGGCTCGGCGGCCGTGGGGAACGATTCCACGCTGAGACGGTCGAGCTGGAGCTTCACCTTGCGCATGTCAAACCTCCGGAATGAAGGCCGCCAGCCGGGCGGCACGGGCGCGGCGGGTGGCGCCGCGCGAGACGAGTCGTGTTTCGGCGAGCCACCGGGAGAGATCCCGACGCCCGCTGCCAAGCCGCCAACGCGCCGAGGAGCCGGGCGGACGTTCGCGGGAGCGCCGGACGACCAACGGTAGCGGCCCCGGGACGGTGAAGCAATTGTTTGCGGACACATTGCGACCTGTACGCGCGACGGCCTCCACCGTGGAATGGTGGCCGTCCGCAGACCAGAAATTTTCCAGTCGTCCACTTGCGATACACCCCGGCATCCAGGGTTCGGGCGAATGTCGTACGAGAATGCGGGGACATCGAACCCGTCTCCATCCAACACCGATGGCGCCGCTCGGTGGAGGGGCGGAGAGACATCGGCCTCGCTGTGCGCGTTCATGCGTTCGCGCCCGCGATCCGAGATGCGTACGTTGGATGATGGAAGATGGACCCGCGACGCACCGGTGGGCGGGGCGCGGGCGGCGTATCTCCATCCCGGGACGGAGCCCATCTGCCGATCAGACATTGGTACATGCCTGAACGACCGCCGGACGGCCGAAGCGGCAGTGGATCGTCCCTTGTGGCTAAGTGTATATTGGTAGCGTGTTTACGAGGATTGAAAAGCAGAATCTGAGGGCGCGGAGACGTGGCAAGCGAAATGCTTTGCTTCCGCCCTAGCAGCCGGCCCGCCGCAGGGCCGGCACCCTACGAAAGGATCGATGATGAGCGAGCGTACAACGCTGCCCGTTCTCCCGCTGCGGGAGACGGTGGTATTCCCGGGGACCGCCGTGCCGATCTCGGCCGGGCGCCCCGGAACGCTGCAGGCCATCGAGGCCGCGCTGGCGGGCGACCGCCGGATGCTGGCCGTGGCCCAGAAGGAGAACCGTGACGAGGTGGAGCCCGAGAACCTCTACAACGTCGGCACGGTGGTGCGCATCGCGCAGGTGCAGCGCGGGGGCGGGGGCGTTCAGCTCCTCATCCACGGCGAGCACCGCGCGCTGGCGCTGCAGTACCAGGAAGACGCGTCCAAGGGGCTGACGGCGCACATCAAGGCGATGGACGACCTGCCGCCGGTGAACGCCGAGGACCCGGCCTTCATCGCCCTGTACCGCGAGCTGCGCGACCGCGCGGCCGAGCTGGGCAAGCGCCGCGGCATCCCCCCCGAGATGCTGCAGCAGTTCATGGACGGCATCCAGGAGCCCGGCCAGTTCGCCGACCTGGTGGCCTTCTACGTGGAGATGAACACCGAGGCCAAGCAGAAGCTGCTCGAGGTGCTCAGCGTGGAAGAGCGGCTGCGCTCGCTGCTGCTGATCGTGCAGCGCCAGCTGGCGCTGATCGAGGCGCAGGAGGAGATCCAGCAGCAGGTGCAGGAGGAGCTGGGCGAGCGCCAGCGCGAGATGCTGCTGCGCGAGCAGATGAAGGCGATCCAGCGCGAGCTGGGCGAGGAGGACGAGGGGCGCGAGCTGGAGGAGTTGCGCGAGAAGCTGGAGGCGCTGGAGCTTCCCGAGGCCGCGCGCGAGGAGACCATGCGCGAGCTGGGGCGCCTGGAGCGCACCAACCCGCAGAGCGCCGAGTACCAGGTGATCCGCACCTACCTGGAGTGGGTCACGGACCTCCCCTGGAACGTGCGCACCGAAGACGCGCTGGACCTTCCCCAGGCCGAGGAGATCCTGAACGAGGATCACTACGGGCTGGAAGACGTGAAGGACCGCGTGGTCGAGTTCCTGGCCGTGCGCCAGCTGGCCGCCCGCCGCGCCGAGGCCGAGGTGAAGGAAGAGGCCGCGGCCGAGGCCAGCATCCTGGCCCAGATGGCCGAGGGTGACGACGCCGAGCCGATCCGCGAGGACCCGCTGGCCGCCGCCTTCCGCGGCGAGCCGATCGAGCCCGCGGCCGCCGAGACGGCCGAGGACGAGGCGAAGCCCGAGGACGAGCTGGAGAAGCAGGTGAGGGAGGCGCGGGCCAAGGCCACCGCCAAGGGCCCGATCCTTCTCTTCGCCGGCCCTCCAGGGGTGGGGAAGACGTCGATCGCCAAGAGCATCGCGCGGGCGCTGGGGCGCAAGTACGTGCGCATCGCCCTGGGCGGCGCGCGCGACGAGGCCGACATCCGCGGGCACCGGCGCACCTACGTGGGCGCCATGCCGGGGCGCATCATCCAGGCGATGAAGCAGGCCAAGAGCCGCAACCCCGTGATCCTGCTGGACGAGGTCGACAAGCTGGGCGTGAGCTACCAGGGCGACCCGTCGTCGGCGCTGCTCGAGGTGCTGGACCCGGCGCAGAACCACGAGTTCACCGACCACTACCTGGGCGTGCCGTTCGACCTGAGCGAGGTGCTGTTCATCGCCACGGCCAACTACGCGCAGAACATCCCGGCGCCGCTGTACGACCGCATGGAGGCGGTGGAGTTCCGCGGCTACACCGAGATGGAGAAGAAGGAGATCGCCCGGCGCTACCTCCTTCCGCGCCAGCTCGACGAGAACGGGCTGGTGAAGGACGAGCTGGAGGTGAGCGACGAGGCGCTGCAGGCGGTGATCGCCGAGTACACCCGCGAGGCCGGCGTTCGCCAGCTGGAGCGCGAGGTGGGGAAGGTGGCCCGCAAGGCGGCGCGGCGCATCGCCAGCGGCACGGCCGAGAAGGTGGTCGTGGACGAGGCGGTGGTGAAGGAGCTGCTGGGGCGCACCCGCGTGCACCCCGAGCGCGCCGGGCGCGAGGACCAGGTGGGCGTGGCCACGGGGATGTACTACACCCCCATGGGCGGCGACATCATGTTCATCGAGGTCAGCGCGCAGCAGCGGACCATGCAGAGCGCGTCGGCCGCCGCGGCCGAGGGCGAGCACCAGAGCGCCGGCTTCGGCAACCTGGTCCTCACCGGGCAGCTGGGTGACGTGATGAAGGAAAGCGCCCGCGCGGCGCTGACCTACGCCCGCGCCAACGCGGTTCGCTACGGGATCGACCCGCGCAAGGCGTGGGGAAGCGAGATCCACATTCACGTGCCGGCGGGGGCGATCCCCAAGGACGGCCCCAGCGCGGGCGTGGCGCTCACCGCGGCGCTCGTCAGCGTGCTCAGCGGCACCCCGGTCCGCTCGGACGTGTCGATGACCGGCGAGGTGACGCTCACCGGCCGCGTGCTGCCGATCGGCGGGGTGAAGGAGAAGCTGCTGGGCGCGTGGCGCGCCGGGATCCGCACCGTTCTCATCCCCAAGGAGAACGAGGCGGACCTGGAGGACCTGCCGCGCGAGGTGCTCGACCAGATGGACGTGCACCCCGTGGAGAGCATCGACCAGGCGCTCTCCGTGGCCCTGCGCGGCGCCAGCATGAGCGAGGGGAAGCTCCTCTTCCCCGAGCTCCCGCTCCCCCCCGCGATGCAGGGGAGCCGCGGCGCCGAGGGCGAGCTTCGCCTCCACGGCGGGCGGTAAACGCGGCCGGCAGGTCGGAGGTCGGAAGGACGACGCGGGCCCCCGGAGGCGAGAGCTTCCGGGGGCCCGCTCGCGTACAGTCTCGCCGGCCTGTCATCCGCCCTGGTGGCGATCCCGACATGCACGCACCCCACCCTCACGCCCGAGAGGACGTGCCCCGATGGATGTCGTTCGATAAATATTCGTTTAACGATGGCAAACAGATGTTGGGCCGGGTACAGGTACGTCGTTCACAATCAACGGGATGCGCGGAATGGTGCACCAGGATGGTGCGGCACGATGCGTTCTGAGTCGCACCAGATGGTGAGAAGAGATTCAGAAATCCAGCATCCACGCGGAAAATCGGCAGGGGCGGAAGGTGGCGCGGGGTGTGCCTTACTGGAGGCCGCCCAAAGACGGTTCACACTCCCGAACGAACGTCCCATCCGCTCCCGGACGCAGCTCCGCGCAGATGCAGGGTCGTACCCGTTCACCAACCCACCCTGCTCTGACAGGAGAGGTCGATGTCCCGTTTCCGCACCCCGGCGCTCGGCGTTTTCGCCCTTGCCGCCCTGGCCGCCTGCTCCGACGGCCTCAGCACCCCCTCGCAGAAGGCGGTGATCCCCCAGGCCATCGCGAAGACCACGGTCGACCAGTTCGTTCCCGGCCAGGTGCTGGTGAAGTTCCGTGACGGCGTGAACACCGCCGTCCGCGCGAACGTGTACGGCGCGGCGATCAAGGGCACGGGGTACGCCCATGCCTTCGACGTGATGTCGGTGGACGCGGGCCGCGAGCAGGCGATCGCCGACGAGATGTCGCGCGACCCGAACGTGGAGTGGGTGTCGCTCAACTACATCCGCCACGTGGATGCGATCGACAGCCGCCTGTGGGCGTTCTTCAACCCGGGCGGGATGAACATGTCGTTCTACAACGACCCGAACGGCAGCACCGGCCCGATCCCGGCCAGCTACGCCTCGACGCTCGACGCGGATGAAGACGCCATCGCCGGCATCGCCGCCGGCGGCGGCGCGGTGGTGATCGGCAGCATCGACACCGGCGTGGACTTCAACCACCCCGAGTTCACCGGCCGCCTGATCGCCGGCTGCGACTGGTACAGCATGGCCGCCGCGGGGAACAGCAGCACCACCTGCAGCGACTTCACCCCGTACGACACGCCGGACGAGGGCCACGGCACGCACACCACCGGCACCATGGCCGGCACCAACGTGGGCGTGGCGGGCGTGACCGGCGCCAGCCCGAACGTGAAGATCTACGTGCAGCGCGTGTGCGGCACCGCCGGCTGCTACACCTCGTCGATCATCAACGCCATCCGCGCCGCGGCCGACCAGCCGAACATGGTGGCGATGAACCTGTCGCTGGGCGGCAGCACCGAGAGCCAGGGCGAGAAGAGCGCCATCAGCTACGCCGTGGGCAAGGGCGTGCTGGTGATCGCGGCGGCCGGCAACAGCGGCAGCGGCAAGGTGGGCTGCCCCGCCTGCGACGCCAACGCCATCTCCGTGTCGGCGACCGACTGGAAGGACGCCCTCACCAGCTACTCGCAGTACGGCAGCGGCCTCGACATCGCGGCTCCCGGCGGCAACTGCTACAGCAACACCACCGAGGAAGGCTGCATCTTCAGCGCGATCGTGAGCGGCTACACCGCCGGGCGCACCTACACCGGCCCGATCTCGGGTGGCAGCTACGCCTACATGCAGGGCACCTCGATGGCCACGCCGCAGGTGACGGGCGCCGCCGCCGCGGTGGCCTCGAAGACGGGTCTGCGCGGCAGCGCGCTCCGCACCCGCCTGCTGAGCACGGCCGACGACAAGGGCACCGCCGGCGTCGATACCAAGTTCGGCAACGGCCGCCTGAACGTGTACCGCGCCGTGACCAACACCACCCTGGGCGCCGGCCTGTAAGGCCTCGCGCATCCGCCCGCCGCGCACCACGCGGCGGCGCGGACCAGCGGAACGCGGAACCGCCCCGGAAGCTTCGGCTTCCGGGGCGGTTCTTTTCTCGCGCCTGGAGATAGGCTTTCCGTGCTTCCGCTCACCCCATCTTCGCCAGCCACTGCGGCGGGCTGAGCTTTACCCGCTCGTACGCGCCGCGCACCGCGTCGGCGATCTCACCTGCGACACGGTCCTGCTCCGCGCGCGGAAGGCCGTCCACCAGCACGGCGATCGCGGCCCGCGCGGTTCCTTCCCTCGTGCCCGTCCAGGTGCCTGCCTCGCGAAGATACCACTCGCGGAGCTTGCGGAGGGTGAGGTCGCGAGGCCTGCCCTCGCCATCCATGTAAAGCTGCAGTCCGCGAGGCGTGAGTCCCACCTGCTCCGCGACGATCCGGATCGAGCTCGCGTCGACCGCGCGGCGCAGTGCGGCGCGAAGCGCATCCTCACCGATCCCGGCCAGCACCGGCTCCCTCGGCGGCTCGGTGGCGCGCGAGAGGGGCACGTTGCCGTACGCCTGGTACCATTCAACCAACACAGCGGCGGTACGCGGGTAGGGAGTCGATCCATCGAGGAACTTGAGGAATCCCGCCGGGCTCATCCCGATCTCTCTCGCGACCACACGAAGCCCGCGGGCGTCCGCATGCGCTCGCGCGGTCGCTCGAACCAGGTCGATCCCGGGCGCTCCCTCGCGAGCTACCATTGACGAAAATGAGAATTGATCTTAGTGTTTGTTCGCCGTGTTCTCGGCCACTGTTGCCACTATTAACAGTAGAACCGCAACCCATCTCCGGACAAGCGGGAATACCCATGGCGAGCCGTCGCGAGACTGAATTCGAGTTGCGGTCGAGCTGGGCGAGAGAGGTCCTGCTGGATGAAAGTCTTCAGGAGGAGATGCAACAAACCGTTCTCGCGTACCAGAAGGAGAGGGGAAGCTCGACCCGCGCGCTCGCCATGGCGATGGGTGTACCACCGCGCCGGCTACGCGCATTTTTGCAGGATGGTGTGTTGACGGAGGCGGATTGGAAGCCGGTGGCCAGCTGGTGCGCGGACAAGCACACGCCACGTGTATCTCCCGACAGGGTGGCGGTCAGGGTTCTCGTGCGCCGCGCGCCCCGCCGGCTGATCCCCCGGCTCGTCGGCAGCTTGATGGTTGCCATCCCGATCGTCTTCTGGCTCGCGGGAACCGACTTTCCGCCGGATGCGTTCGATTCGAAGTAGGGCGTGCGGATCGAACCAGGAAATTCTGCGGAGCGCGACGGCAGGCGTGGACGAAGGAAAGGCCCCGCGGATCGCTCCGCGGGGCCTTTCGTCTGCGCCGGATCGGTCGCCGGGTTCGCCGTCAGTACACGTACACGGGGGTGCCGACCTTCACCTCGCCGAAGAGCTGCTCCAGCTCGTCGTCGGGGACGCGGATGCAGCCGTGCGTGGCGGGAAAGCCGATCGCCAGCGGATCGTTGGTGCCGTGGATGAAGATGCCGTCACCGGTATCCAGCTTGTAGTGGCCCAGCACGTCGGGGATCTTGCGGTTCTGCGTGCCGAACGGCGGGATGTACAGGATCCCGTCGAACATCAGCGACTCTTCCTGCGGGATCGGGGTGAACTGGCCGTCCTGCAGGTAGCCCACCCACTCGCCGCGGCGCACCACGCGCCGGCCGTCTTCCAGCGTGAGCCCGCCGGCCGGGAACTGGCGCACCCGCTCGGCCAGCGAGTAGTAGTGCCAATCGGGCGGATTCCACAGCGGCTCGGTCTCCTTCAGCAGCACCCGCCGCGGCCCGCGCGGGGTGGAGAAGTCGAACACGCGGCCGCTGGGCGCCTTCACCGCGCCCATCCCCACGCCCACGGTGGTGGAAAGGAGCGTGTCGGCCCCGTCGATCAGCCACAGGTGCCGGTCGTAGACCGATACCACGATCTTGCGGCCGGTGATGGCGTCGGCGGCGCGCTTGTGGCGCGCCCAGGCCAGGCTGTCGGCATGGTCGGCCGGCTTGCGCGGGGCGGGGTCCGGGTTGGGGATCCCCATCCGGCGCAGGCGGTCCACGATCAGCTCCTCGCGCGACACCAGGCCGGTGGCGGGGGCCGGCTCGTCGGCCCGGCCGCTGCCGCCGGTATCGGGCTCCGCCACGGCCAGCCGCACCTGCGCGCCCAGCGGGGCGGCGAGCCCGGCGGCGAGCAGCGCGCCCAGCGCCAGGCTCTTGATTCGGTTCAGGTACATCGGTGCTCTATGGGGTTGCTGCGTCTGCGTTTGCCAAACCAACCAGCCCTTCGCCGCTCTGCGAGAATCGTGCACCGATGGAAAGGTGTGCACATCGCGGCGCTCGCGGTAGCCCGGTGCCCCTTTCGCGGCGACGAACGCTGCCGATCGCGCACGCGTTTCCGGCGGGGAGGCTATGGTACGCCCCGGGTGCCCGAATGGTTTCGTGTGTCCCCTCCACGCCCCTGGGCGGGGCCGCGGCTCCGCTGTGGCACCGGCAGGAAAGATGGACACGGAGTCACGGGGGATCACGGAGCCACGGTCAACAGCGATGCGAACCGTGGCTCCGTGTTCATCCGTGATTCCGTGTTCACCGGTTGACGCGATCTCCGTCCGCGCGAGCATCGTGGACGCAAGACGGCCCCGGTCCATGCGAGGACCGGGGCCGCGGTTCAGCCGAGCTGGCCGGGTGGTCAGTGCGTCGTGCTGACCAGGATCGCGCCGCCGTTGGCATCGCTGCCGAAGCGCTGCATCGCCTCGGAGGGCGCCATGTACGACACGGTGGTCACGCTCTCCACGGCCATGTCGCGAAGCGCGTTGACCGAGCCGACCAGCGAGCCGTCGCGGTACACGGCGACGGTCGGCGCCTTCTCGGTGACCGAGTTGAGCGCGCGCGAGCCACGCAGCCACGCCCCATGCAGCGCGCGGACGCCGTCGTACACGTTGCGGGCGTTGCGCTCCTGCATCTCCTCGCGCGTGATCACGTTCGGGTTGCGGCGCGGACGCGCGGCGGCGGCAGCCGGAGCGGCCGGGGTAGCCGGGGTGGCGGTGGCCGCGACGCGCGCGGTGTCGGTCTGCGCGGCGGCGGGGCGGGCGGCGAGCGCGGCAACGGCGGCGAACGCCGCGATCAGGGCGGTGCGAGTGGTCATGGCGGTCACGTCCAGGAGATGCGGGAAGCGCCGATCCGATCCGAGGCACGGATGGCAGATGATCTGTATCTGTCGCAGTGCGTTTAGTTTACAGGATCTGGCGGCAGCCGTCAACCCAGCTTGTCCCGTAGCCGCGGGAGACGCCTCCCGCGGTTCGGAGACGTCCCGGGAGCGCCAGCAGTGGCTTCTTCGGCCCCGCCCGCCTACGGGTAGCACGAGATGGGGTAATCGAGCGGCTCGGCGGTGTCGCCGTTGACGCGGAAGTGCCACCACTCCTTGTCGTACGGGCCGAAGCCCTCGGCGGCCATGGCGCGCGCCAGGCGCATCCGGTTCTCCAGCACGCGGCCGGTGGCGTTGGCGGGGTGCGCCGCCTCGGAGAAGGTGTCGTACCCGGTCCCCATCTCCAGCTCGCGGCCGGACGACAGGTCGACCAGGGTGAGATCGACCGTGTTGCCGCGGTTGTGGCCGCTGTAGCGGGCGACGTAGCCCTGCTCCAGCACCCACTCGTGCCCCGTGCGCCCGGCCCACTCCACCATCGCCAGGGTGGCGCGGATGGGGCGGTACGCATCGAACACCTTCAGCCCCAGCCCCTCGCGGCGCAGCCGGGCCTGCACGCGGGCGAGCGCCTGGGCGGCGGCGGGGCGCATCAGCGCGCGGGGCGCTTCGTAGCCGGGAAGCGGGCGGCCGGTGAAGTTGTCGGCCGTGGCGTAGCGGATGTCGGTGCGGATGGTGGGGTCCGCGCGGGTGACGTCCACCAGCTCGGCGCCGGCGGGGACCAC
>Ga0247773_1000158_pt1 | contig 33089 bp, 29 predicted proteins | sample UWRJL092311B6_FD_179934 | JGI IMG/M metagenome (GOLD analysis project Ga0247773, IMG submission 179934) | Plant litter microbial communities from Arlington Agricultural Research Station in Wisconsin, United States - UWRJ-L092-311B-6 | ecosystem: Environmental > Terrestrial > Plant litter >... | reverse complement strand
ACGTCGAAGGCGCTGACGCGGTCGGTGGCGACCATCAGCAGCGCGTCGCCCAGGTCGTACACGTCCCGCACCTTGCCGCGCAGCAGCAGCGGGAAGGGGAGGTCGGTGGTGACGAGCGTCGGGGTCAGGAGAATGGCTCCGATGCCGGGTTCCATATGAGGTTTCGGAGGCGACAAGGTAGCGGCCGAGCCACCCGGCGGCAACCGAAGGCCGACTCGCCACGAGATGCTTCGTCGCGTCTCTGGCCTTCGATTCGAGATGAAGTGGATGATGTCAAACCGCCAGCGCATATCAACATGCAGACGATCAGGCAGCGAACCCTCTCACGCATTTTGATCATGCAGTTCTCCCCTTTCTCCCGCGCCCAGCGGGGGAGAGGGCCGGGGGAGAGGGGGCTTCCCGGCGCTCGGCGGATGCCGCGGTATCGCCCTTCCGCTCCCCGCGAATCGACGCGGAACCACGGCGAATGCGTCCGGGGTTGGCGTACGGCACGCGAGGCGACATTTTCATTGTGCGGCGCGCGCGGCCTGCATATCATCTGTTTCTCGTGCGCTCCGCAACGCCCTTCGGCTCCCCGGCGTTCGCGCTCCTCCCGGATCGTCCCCCCCCTGATCCCGCGAGATTGCTCCCGATGCGCAAATCCACCATCTCTCCGCCTCCGCTTCGCACCTTCCTCGCGCTCGCGCTGGTCTGCGCGTGCATGGCGGGCCGCGCCCGGGCGCAGTTCACGGCCGGCGTGCCGACCCAGGCGCAGATGCCCGACGTGGTGGGGCTCACGGGCGAGCAGGCCGCCACGCGCCTGCGCCGGCTGGGCCTGTCGGTGCAGACGCGCGACGTGCCGTCCACGCAGGCGCGCGGGACGGTCACGGCGCAGTCGCCGCAGGCCGGGGCGGGGGTGAAGCGCGGGCAGGCGGCCACGCTCGACGTGTCCACCGGCCAGGGGCGCGAGCAGACGCAGACGGGCGGCACCACGGAAGGCGGCACGGAGGGGCAGGCACGGCCGCCGCGCGCCGCGCAGGTGCCCGACCTGACGGGGATGAGCCGGACCGCGGCGCAGTTGCGGCTGGTGGTGAGCGGCATGGTGCTCGGTGGGGTGGACTCGGCGTGGGTGGAGGGCGCACGCGGCGGACGCGTGGTGGCACAGGACCCCCGGCCCGGCACACAGGCCGCCCCGGGCGCCCGCGTTCGCGTGACCCTGGCCAGCCGCACGCCGCCGGGCGCGCGGCCCGATCCCCAGCCCCAGCCCGATTCGCAGCCGCGGCAGCCTCCCGTCGAGCTGGTCGCCGTTCCCGACCTCGCGGGGATGACGCCCGAGCGGGCGCGGGTGGCCGTGGGCCGCGCCCGTCTGCTGCTGGGCGGCGTGGACAGCGCGCGCACCGGCCAGGCCGCGCCGGGGACGGTGCTGGCGCAAAGGCCGGCCGCGGGCGAGCGGGTGCGCCCCGGCAGCTTCGTCTCCGTCACCGTGGCCCAATCACCGCGCGTGGCCATGCCGTCGCTGGTGGGGCGCCCGGTGAACGAGGCGCGGCGGGCGCTGGTGGCGGTGGGGCTGCGCGCCGGGGGCGTGACCGAGCGGGAAGCGCGCGGTGCGGCCGGGCGCGTGCTCACGCAGTCCATCCCCGCCGGCACGCAGGTTTCCCCGGGCACGGCGGTGGACCTTGCCGTCTCGCGCATGCCCGTGGCGCAGACCGACACCGCGCCGCGCGACACCGTGCGGGGGGACACACTGCAGCGCGACACCGCGCGGCAGGACACGGCGCGACCGCAGCGGCGAGACACGCTGGTGCTGGCCACCACGCCCGCGCAAACGCCTGTCGACACGGCGCAGACACCCGCCTTCGTCGCGGGGCAGCCGACGGGCACGACCACGGCAACGCCGGAAGCGGCGGAGCCGGTGCGGCGTCCCGCGTCGCCGGCCGGAGCTCCGGCGCGGCGCGAAGTTCCGCGCGAGGTGTTGTGGGGCGTGATCGCGCTGCTGGTCCTGGCCGCCGGGGCCATCCTCTACCGGCTGAGCCGCCGCGGTGCACGGCCGCCGGTGCAGGCTACGCCGGTGGCGCCGGCGCCGGTGTCGTGCGCCGTGCGGCTGAGCGTGGCGGGGGGCGAATGGGAATCCACTACGCAGACGGAAGCGGCGGGTCCGGCGTTCGGCGGCAAGCTGCGACTCAACGTGCACATCGCCGAGCCGGTGGCGCTGATGCAGGCAGCGGGGACGGACGCGGCGGCGGCGCTGGGCTCCACCCGCGTCACCGTGCGCGTAGGGGACGGCGCGGCGGAGATGGGGACGATGGTGGGGATGGACGATGCCGTGCCGGCGCTGGCCGGCGCGGGCGTGCAGGTGCGGGTGCGCGACGATGCGCCCACGTTCACGGTGGACGACGACACGCCGATCCTCCTCGGCAGGAGATGATGTGATGGACGAGAACCGCAACACCACCGTGCGCGAGGCCGTGGACTTCGACGGCGGGTTCGCGCAGAAGCTGGCGGCCGCCGTCCGCGAGAAGCTGGGCGCGGTGAAGGGGCTGGTGAGCGAGCAGGTGCTCGAGGCCGCCATCGGCCGCGTGGTGGAGGCCGCGGCCGCGCGGCTCGACACGCCGCTGGCCGAGCTGCTCACCGGCGCCTGGGCGCGCTATCCCGAGATCCAGGCGCTGGCCGACGCGCGCAGGAACCCGTCCGACCAGGAGACCATCGCCGAGCTGTCCAGGCACAAGTTCGGGTGGACGCACCGGCCGCAGATCGAGGTGGTGATCAACGAATCCACCTCCATCCCCATCCCGCTGGGGGTGGAGATCGGGGTGACGGTGCTGGGCGGCGTGCTGGTGGTGAAGGGCGGCCGCTTCCGCGAGCTGCGCGCCGGCCGCGTGGCCGTGGGCGCGCAGGTGGCGGTGGGTGACCAGCAGGTGGCGAAGCGCGAGGCGGAGGTGAACCTCCCCGCCGTGCTGCGCTTCGGCGATGCCGGCGTCGCGATCCGCGAGCCGGCGCCCGTCCCGGCGGTGAAGATCGCCCCCAGCGAGGCGGCGGTCGGCTCCTGACGGCGCGGGCTGGGGGGGATGAGCGGCGGCGGTTCGGCGGGTCCGGACCGCCGCCGTCGTTCGTCCATTCGGGTCGAGCAGGTGAGGTGAGTCGAGTCCGCCAAGCAGGCGGGCTTCCGGAGATGTAACGCCGTGCGTGCGCTTTGCCGCAATCCGTTGCAGCGGGCACCCCGTCGAGCCGGCTGCCACTTCGGGCGATGACGTTGCGCGGGATCGACTTACGTTGGGTGGCGCGCAGCGGCGTGGATCTGGCCCTTCCGGTTGGCGCCCATCGCGGGGCACACCGCCCAACCTGCCGAGACACCCATGCCGAACCGCCCCTCCGCCCGCCCGGCCGCCGCCACGCTCCTGCTGGCCGTGCTGGCCCTGCTTCCCGCCGCTCTCCACGCGCAGCGTTCCACCGCGGCGCTCTCGCTGGGCATGCTGCTGCCCTCCGCGCGCGCTCCGCTGGCCACCGTGGTGGTCCCCGACGTTCGCGGGCAGACGCTCTCGGGTGCGGCGGCGCGGGTGGCCGTGGCCGGCCTGGTGCCGCGGCACGCCGCCTCCACCGCCGGCAACGTCGACACCTCGCCGGTGCGGCGGCAGTGGCCGCGCGCCGGGCAACGCGTGCCCGAGGGCACCGTGGTGGCGCTGGAGCTGGGCACCCCGCTCGCCGCGCTGGCCGCCGCCACCGAACGGGTAGCGGGTGGTGCGGCGGCCGGGGAGAGCCCCGCGATGGCGCGCCTCGCACGCGCGTCGCTGACTGCGGCCATCTCCACCCGCACGTCGCCGCCGCGCGCGCGGGCGGCGGCGTGGTGGGCGGTTGCGGTCACGGCGGTGCTGGCCGTGGTCGCCGCGCTTCGCGGGGACGCGGAGGCCAGGCCCACGGCGGCCGCGCCGCGCGGCGTGAACACGGGCGGGACGTACCCGGCCCTTCCCGCGCAGGCGGACCGCGAGCCGAACGGCCCGTTGGGCGGCGTGTGGCTGAGAGCCCGCCGTCGGCCCCCACGCCTGGTGGTGGTCTCGCGCGAGGCCGTCGCCGCCGGCACCGAAAGGATGAACGCCTGACTGGACGTCGGCGGACCGACCGAGGGCCGCCGACGCACGCGAACGACGCTGTCGCCCCGCGAAGTGCCGAATGCCGCACGCGCCCGAATGGGTACGCGTGCTTTTGGAGCTTCAGGTCGGTGATGGTTCTACGGCTAGGCGGCGGAACCCGTCGGACGCGGGGGAAGGCGTCACGGTTGCAGGGTGAGGCGCGTTGTGTGTGGAGAGATGGAGCGATCACCCCGGAGGGTTCCGATGAAGCCACGAGCCATGGCCTGCGTGCTGGCGTCGGCGCTGGTGGGCGCGTGCGCGGCCGACAGGCTCACGGCGCCGCCGCCGGCACCGGTGGCCGCGAGGGTCGCCGATGGGGAGGGCAGGGAGGCGCCGCCGCCGCTGTTCGTGGTGGACGGGCGCATGGTGGCGGCGGTGGGCCGCGGCACCAGGATCGACCTCGGCCGCATCCTGGACGTGAAGGTGCTGGGGAGCAAGCAGGCGGCGCAGGCCTATGGCGCGCGGGGTGCGAACGGCGCGGTGCTGGTCGCCACGCGGGCCGCGGAGGCCGGCGTCGGTGGCCCAGCCGCCGGCTGCTGGCTCGGGCACGGATGCAACGACGTTACGCTTCCTCCTCCTCCGCCGACCAGGCGACCCGCTCCCATCTCCCTGGCGCCGACGCACAGGATGAGCCTGGTCAGCATGTCGACTTTGAGCCCGCGGTCGTCTCCCCTGTTCGTGATCGACGGCCGCGTTTGCGATCTGGGGGAGTGTGGCGCGGTGAGCACGGGCGACATCACGGAAGTCCAGGTTTGGACCGGTCCGCCGGCAACTGCCATCTACGGCAGCAACGGCGCAAATGGAGTTCTGATCATCACCACCCGCCACGCTGGAGCACGCAGATGACGCCCACCCGCCTCGCCGCCGCGTTCGCCCTCTGCTGCGCCACCGCTGCCTGCGCCGACGTCGTGCTGCCGGCCGGGCCGCATCCGCGGCCTGAGCCGGTGACGCAGGTCGCGGCCGTACCCACGCCCGTGCCCGCCATCGGTGCGCGGCCACGGAACGTGAGGATCCGCATCTGCCAACGGACCAACCCCTCGGGCAAGCCCGTGGCCATGTTCGTGGTAGACGGGTGGAGGATGACGCACGCCGACTTCCATCTGCTGCACCTGGACCCGACCGACATCCAGGCGGTTTCGATCGTCAAGGGTCTGGACGCCGTCCGGCGCTACGGCGAGGCCGCGCGAGATGGAGTGGTGATCATCACGACGCGCAGGGCGGCATCGCGGTAACCGGTGGATCGACCGCAACGGAAGAACCCCCCGCCGGCGTGCCCGGCGAGGGGTTCTTCGTATCGGCCATCCGCGCGCGTCACGACACCGGGACGAACCGGACGTGCGTGGCGAGCGGGTGGGTGTGGCCGAACCTGCTCAGCAGCCGTACCCGGGGCGGCAGAGGCTGTTCAGGGCGCCCAGGTCGGCCTCGATCCCGCTGAGGCGGCTGGAGTAGGTGGTGGTCCAGTCGCTCCCCGGGCCGCCCCACATCACGCCGTGGAGCTGCACGTCGTTCTCGGCCGTGCCGGCACCGCCGATGTACACGTAGACGGGCGAGCCGCTGTCGCCGCCCTCCGACCACACCTTGGAGATGTCCTGGCAGCGCAGCACGCCGATCGTCACGCACGAGTTGGTGACCAGGCCGTAGGTGGAGCCGCTGGTACGGCCGGTCTTGTCGAGGTAGCTGTTCACCGGCAGCGAGCCGGTGTAGCGCCCGATGATGTCGAACTCGCCGATGGTGGTGAGGCTGGGGGCGGCGCTCCCCGTGGCCCAGTTGGTCCGCGCGATCCCGCCCTGGCCGATGGTGCGCGTGCCGTTGTGGCTCACGAAGATCGCGTCGGACAGGCGGCACGAAGCCACGCCGCTCACGCAGGCGTACAGCCCGCGGTCGGCCACCTCGTTGCCCACCTGGTTGCCGGCGGCCACGGTGTTCTGGTAGATGGCCACGCCGTCGCTGGCGTACTGCGTGGTGGAGCAGTGCGAGTTGGTCACGAAGATGTTCGCGCCGTTCGACACCCGCTTGGCGTTGAAGCCCGCGGTGCACAGGTACTGCCCGAACGCGATCTGGATGCCGCCCACGAAGGTGGTGAAGCGGTCGCGCACGGTAGCGCGCACCTCGGGGGCCGCCTGCGTCTGCGTGCCGATCGCCGTGGCGGGGATGCCCAGCCGCGCGGCCTCGGAGCGCACCACGCCGGCCGCGCCGGCGCCACTGACGCCCAGCAGCACGCGGTTGTTCACCTCGTCCACGTCGATCAGGTACACGCCCTCGCGCGACAGCAGCGGGTTGAGCTGCTCCGCCCAGTCCTTGAGCTGCGCGAAGTCGTAGGTGGCGGGCAGCACCCGCGGCGCCGCCGACGCCTTGATCGCCGCCAGCGGCAGCCGGGTCGACCGCGCCACGCCGATGTTGCGCATCACGTACGCCTGCGCCGCCTCGGCCTGCTCGGGGTTCACCAGGCGCACCACCGGCGTGCCGTCGGTGCCCAGGTAGTAGCCGGCATACCCGGGGATCTCCTCGCGTGCCACGCGGGCCTGCTCGTCGTCTGTGTCGCGCACGCGGTCGGGCGCGGAGATGGGGGTGGTGGGAACACTGGGCTCGGGGGTGACCAGCGCGTCCGACCGGTCGCAGGCGGCGGTCGCCAGCAGTGCGAAAAATGCGGCAGGAACTGTCTTCGTGTACCTCATGCGCGTCCTCTCCAGTGGATGTCGGGGAGACTGCAAGTTTAGTGGGTAAGCAAAACTGTTCGTAAAATGAGAGACGCGCAAGGGGTCGAAAACATATAGTTATCCTGTGACGCGAACCCGTGTCAGACCTGGGATCTGATCAACGCAGGTCGTGCGGTAATGTAACTGTAGGCAGAGTCGTAGCTTGCGCACGCGGCACGAAGGGTGTTCGGAAAGATGACCATTCAACCGCTTCGCAAATCGGATTAAAATTGGCTCAGTGGTGCTCAAGTGTTTTTTTCACGCCTTGAGTCTCCATCCCTGCTCCATCATCCATCCTGCTCATGGGAAGGAAACGAGCGGCCCGCGTTTGATGTCTCGTCGACCACGACCCCGCGAAACCCGCAGGGTCAAGTGAGAGGCACTGCCGCAAAGGCCGCAGGCGCGAACCCCCCCGCCGTGGCAGACGGCGAGGGGTCCCGGGATCGGACGAGAGGGGCGGCGCGGCCACGCACTCGCGCACTCGTTCAGCAGGTACCGGGTTCCGCTCTACAGCCCGTAGATCGGCCTCACCTTCGCCTCCAGGTAGCGCAGCAGCGGCTCGTGGCTCAACGGACGGCCGGTCATGCGCTCGCACAGCTCGGGGGCGGTGTAGCGGCGGCCGTTGGCGTGCACGTTCTCCTTGAGCCACGCCAGCAGCGACCCGAACTCGCCGCGGCGCAGGTCTTCGTTCAGCCCGGGAAGCGCCTCGCGGATCGCGGCCCAGAACTGCGCCGCGTACAGGTTGCCCAGCGTGTAGGTGGGAAAGTAGCCGAAGGCGCCCATCGACCAGTGGATGTCCTGCAGGCAGCCGTGCGCGTCGTCGGGTACCTCCACGCCCAGGTCGGCGCGCATGCGCTCGTTCCACGCCGCCGGCAGGTCGGCCACCTTCAGCTCGCCCGAGAGCAGCGCGCGCTCCAGGTCGAAGCGCAGCATGATGTGCAGGTTGTACGTCGCCTCGTCGCTCTCGATGCGGATCAGGCTGGGGTGCAGCGCGTTCATCCCCCGGTACGCCGTGTCCACGTCCAGCCGGCTCAGCTCGGGTACGTCGAAGGCGCGCTGGAGCTCGGGGAGCGCCCACTCCCAGAACGGGCGCGAGCGGCCCACGAAGTTCTCCCACATCCGGCTCTGGCTCTCGTGGATGCCGGTGCTGGCCGCCTGGGCCACCGGCTCGCCGAAGTGCGCGGCCTTGGGCAGGTTCTGCTCGTAGAGCGCGTGCCCCGTCTCGTGCATGGTGCCCGAGAGCGCGCTGGGGAACTGGTCCTCGGCATAGCGCGTGGTGAGGCGCGTGTCGCCCGGCGCCATCCCGTCGCAGAACGGGTGGGCCGAGATGTCGAGCCGGCCCGCGTCCAGGTCGAACCCCATCCGCCGCACGATCCCCTGGTTGAACGCAGCCTGGCGCTCCACCGGCACCCGCACCGTCTGCCACGCGGTGTCGGGCGTCACGCCGCTCCCGGCCACGTCGCGGATCAGCGGCGCGAGCCCCGCGCGCAGCGCGTCGAAGGTGGCGGTGACGCGGGCGGTGGTCATGCCCGGCTCGAACTCCTGCAGCAGCGCGTCGTAGGCCACGCCGTCGGCGGCCCAGCCGTACGCCTCGGCCTTGCGCCGCACCAGCTCCACCGTCTTCTCCAGCCAGGGGGCGAAGGCGGCGAAGTCGTTCTTCTCGCGCGCGTCGCGCCACACGTGCATGGCCCGCGAGCTGGTCTCGGTAATCTCGTGCACCAGCGCCGAGGAGAGGCGCGTGGAGCGCTCGAAGTCGCGCCGCAGCTCGCGCACGTTGGCGGCGGCGGTGGGGTCGGCGGCCAGCGCCGTGTCGGCCTCGCACTGCGCCAGCAGCTCGGCCACGCGGGGGCTCACATGGCGCTCGTGCACCATCGTGGAGAGCATCGCCAGCTGCTCGGCGCGGAACGCGGCGGCCGCGGGCGGCATGAAGGTCTCCTGGTCCCACCCCAGCAGCGAGGCGGCGGAGCCCAGCGTCGCGGCCTCGCGCGTGAGGCGCATCAGCTCGGTGTAGGCGGCCGGGTATGAAGGCGTGGCGGCGGTGTCGGTCATCAGGACGTTACGATCGGGTGATGAAGAGGCGCCCATGCTCGCGGTCGTCCGGGTTGAGGCGCCGGGCTGCGAACTCGCACGCTGCACGAAATCCGCCTGCGCTCCGCTCCGGTGGATGAACGGTACGGAGTGCGCGTCCGCGGCCATCCGCGGTGTGGATCGCGGACGGGGAAGATCGACAGCAGGGGCCCCGGCCGCCAGAGTTGGCCGAGCTGGCGGAAACCGGCCCCGGGCTGGCTGACGCCGTCCACCCGTCCGCGAGAGTAGCGCCGCCCTGCCTACGGGCCCGGCAGTCCCCGGCCGGTGTTCGAACGGTCTCGCCCCCGCACTGAAGGTGGGGCACCACGGGGATTCCTGCCCATCGCCTATTCGCGCCGGGCCTCAATCCCGAACATCGCGCAGAGGCGTTCCTCCAGTGCGTCGAGAGTCGCGGCGTCGATCACGAACGGCGTCTCGGCGGCGATGTCGTCGAGGTGCCACACGGACTGGATCACCGGTGGGGCGAGGAGCGCCGTGGAGGTCGGCTCGGGGAATATCCCGAACCAGTGTTGCCGCGGAACGCGAAGGATGCTCGCCTCCGTCAACAAGCCGTCGCCGCGAAGGATTGGCACCACGAGTTGATAGCGTTTTTCGCACGAGTACGCGTGCTCGGTCAACACCACGGCGAACCGTGTCTGGAGCCTCGCTGCAGCGGCTGGCTGCAGGACGATGATTCGGCCGCGTCGTGAGCCGGTGGGAGCGGATGGATGGGCGCACGTTCCGGTGCCGAGCCCCAGCGCATAGGCCAACGCCGCCCGGAATTCCCGCAGCTTGGTGCCGAGGACGCCCAGATGCGGCGGGACGAAAGGGTATTCGATCTGGAGCATCAGCCCGGGGTAGAAAAACGTTGGAGCATGCAAGCGATTGGCGTTCACCCCGGAGGACAAAGGCATCACCTCTACGCAGGCAGCCGCGGACAACAACTCCGTTCGACGCGTGCTTCCGTACACGAAAACCCCGAGCTGCGTTGGGCTGGAGTCCGTGGCGAGCGCAAATGGCCGCGGCTTGTCGCGGTTCAGCCACGTGGCTCCCTTGGGCAGAAGGAAAACGTAGCCGGCACGAAACGCCTCTAGCTTGCTTCGACCGCCTCTTGAGAAGTGGTGGTGGGGCATAGGCTTATCCCATGTTAGGGCTGATTGGGATCTCTCTTACGTGGTACGAAAATGGGGCTGGACTTTCGTCCAACCCCATCGAGCGTCCCCGCCTACTGCGCTGCTTACTCAGGCCGGATCAACCGCTGCAACTCCCGGCCGGCTGCTTCCTGCGAGAGCTTTGCCATCTTCCGGAAGAACTCCAACTCCTCCACGTCTTCCGGCGACAGCATGTGATCATGGCCCTTTCGGCTTTCCCGTTCAACCGCATCGGGCGCATGCGATGTTGCTGGTGCTGTCATTTGCGTGCTCCGAGGAGGTGACGAACAAAATGTACAGCTCTGCGGCGCATCAATCAAGGGCCACGGCGCGAAACGCGCGGAAGCGGCCAGCGTGGGGACGCATGGTTTCAGTCGCGCAGCGGAAGCCCTGTTCCCGCAACGGAATCCGTGCGCGCGAACTCGGCCAGGGGGCCGCGGCGGCCGGTACGGGGGGTGAAGAGACAGTGGTAGCGGCTGGCGCGGCCGGGCTCGCCCATCCACAACTCCACCCGCCAGCGGTTGAAGATGGCAGCCACGCGCGTGACCGTGGGGGCGTGCAGGCGGCGGAGGTCGGCGGGGTCGCGCACCACCCATCCATCCATGCCTCGCGGGCCCAGGTACAGGTCGTCTTCTTCGCGGGGATCGGCGCCCGCGGCTCGGGCGGCTTCGGCGCAGGCGACGGCGGCCTGGCGGAAGGTGGCGGGCGACCAGCCCACGCGGCCCACCGCGTGCGACCACTCGTGCGGGTTGCGCACGGCGTGGGCCTCGCCGCCAGCGATCACCGCCACGGCGCGGACGGCCGGGCCGTCGCCCGGCGGCGTGAACGTGCCCCAGTGGTAGCGGAACGCGGGGATCAGGGCGGAAGGGGTGACGATCACGCGAAGGCTGTCGCGCAGCGTCGCGCGCAACTCGGCCGGCACCCGCGGGCTCAGGGTGCGCGCCAGCACCTCGCGCGCGGGGTCGGGGACGCCGCGGGTGGTGGCGTGGGGCGCGGGCGCGTCGGCCGCGCAGGCGGCGCACGCAACGAGCGCCGCCAGCGCGAGCACCGGCGGCGCGTTTCGCCGCGTGGGGCGTGGCACGGCGCGCCCGGTCAGACGCGCAGCTCGGGCGCCTGCCCGCTGGCCGCCTCGGGGTAGCGCTCCAGCACGGGTGCCACCCACTCGGCCAGGAACTCGTCCACCTGCTGGGGCGCGCGGCCCACGTACAGCTCGGGGCGCAGGTCTTCCTCCAGCTCGGCGCGGGTCACGCCGAACGCCGGGTCGGCGGCGATGCGGTCCATCAGGTCGTTGGGCCGGCCGTGCTGCTTCACCTGCCGGCCCGCCTCGATGCTGTGCACGCGCACGCGCTCGTGCAGGTCCTGCCGGTCGCCGCCCTTCTTGGCGGCGCGCATCATCAGGTTCTCGGTGGCCATGAAGGGCAGCTCTTCCATGAGCCGCCGCCGGATCATCTCGGGATACACCACCATCCCGCCCGCCACGTTGTGCATCAGCAGCAGCACGCTGTCGACGGACAGGTACGCCTCGGGAATCGCGATGCGCTTGTTGGCGCTGTCGTCCAGCGTGCGCTCGAACCACTGCTGCGCGGCGGTGAACGCGGGGTCGAGCGAGAGGACGATGGCGTGGCGCGCGAGGGCGTTGATCCGTTCCGACCGCATCGGATTGCGCTTGTACGCCATGGCGCTGCTGCCGATCTGGTGCTCCTCGAATGGCTCCTCCACCTCCTTCAGGTGCGAGAGGAGGCGGATGTCGTTGGCGAACTTGCTGGCGCTCTGCGCGATGCCCGCCAGGGTCGACAGGCATGCGTAATCCGTCTTGCGGGTGTACGTCTGCCCGGTGACGCCGTACACCTGCTCGAAGCCCATCTTCTGCGCCACCAGCCGGTTGAGGCGTTCGACCTTCTCTCCATCGCCCTCGAAGAGGTCCATGAAGCTGGCCTGCGTGCCCGTGGTGCCGCGCACGCCGCGAAAGCGAAGCGTCTGCAGGCGAAACTCCACTTCTTCGAGATCGAGAAGCAGGTCCTGGATCCAGAGCGTGGCGCGCTTGCCCACCGTCGTCGGTTGGGCAGGCTGGAAGTGCGTGAAGCCCAGCGTGGGCAGATCCTTGTGCTCGCGCGCGAACGCCGCCAGCGAGGCGACGACCGACGCGATGCGGGCGGCGACCAGCTTCAGCGCCTCGCGGTGCTGGATCAGGTCGGTGTTGTCGCCGACATACGCCGACGTCGCGCCCAGGTGGATGATGGCGCGGGCCTCGGGCGCCTGCTCGCCCAGGTGATGGACGTGCGCCATCACGTCGTGGCGTACCTCGCGCTCGAGCTCGGCGGCGCGCTTCAGGTCGAAGTCGTCCAGGTGCGCGCGGATCGCCTCCACCGCCGCGTCGGGGATGGGCAGCCCCAGCTCGCGCTCGGCCTCGGCCAGTGCCAGCCACAGCCTGCGCCACGTCCCGAACTTGAACTTCGCCGAGAAGACGTACGACATCTCGGACGATGCGTACCGCTCGGTGAGCGGGTTGGAATATCGGTCGGAGGCCATGCGCAATCGATCGTTCGGGGATTTTGAAGTATGGGGAGCGCATCCCTCATGCGCCGGCTCACGTGGCTACGCCGAGCAACCGCAGGTCACGTCGGGGCACGACGCAATCGACCAGCCGAGCGGGCAGTTGCACCAGCTCTGATAGGGCTCGCCGATCGTGCCCACATACGCCTGGACGGAGCCGTCCCGAGACGCGGCGGCGGGTAACGTGGAGAAGCTTTCCACGTGCAGATGGTCAACGTCGATGCGAAGCTTCTTCATTCCAGCGTCTCCATGAAGGGGATGTGGGTGAACCGGCAATTCGGACGTACCCGGTTGAACCTACTCCACCAGCCGCAGCCGCGGCTTGCGTGGCGGCGGCTTCTCGCCTGCGTCCGGTGGATAGGTGACGGCGGCGAGGAAGAGACCCTCGGGCGGGGCGGGGGGGCTGGTCTCCAGCCCCGGCGCGCCTTCCAGCAGGTCGGCGAGATGGTCGGCCGGGCGCTCGCCCAGGCCCACGTCCACCAGCGTGCCGACCAGGTAGCGCACCATGTGGTGCAGGAAGCGGTTGGCGGTCACGTGGAACTCGAGGCCCAGCCCCTCCCACGGCGCCCAGTGGGCGTCGGATACGATGCAGCGGTCGCCGCGCTCCTCCTGGCCGGCCTTGGCGAACGCCTTGAAACTGTGGTCGCCGATGATCATCCCCGCCGCGCGCTCCATCTCGCCCAGGTCCACCGGCCGCAGCAGCGGCCAGCACCAGGGCGCGTGGAACGGGCTGTCGGCGTGCTGCGCCAGGCCGATGCGGTAGACGTAGCTGCGCGCCGTCGCGTCGTAGCGCGGGTGGAAGAAGGGTGCGGCTTCGACCGCATCGGCCACCCACACGTCGTCCGGCAGCAGCGCGTTCATGGCCCGGCGCAGGGCGTGCGCGGTCCAGCGCGCGGGCACGTCGGCGGCGGCCACCTGGCCGGTGGCGTGCACGCCGCTGTCCGTGCGCCCGCTGCCGATCACCGCGGTGGCGCGGTTGGTCAGCTTGCTCAGGATGCGCTCGACCTCGCCCTGCACCGTGCGCTGCTCGGGCTGCACCTGCCAGCCGTGGAAGGCGCGCCCGTCGTAGTGCAGGGTCAGGCGGATGCGGTGGTTTCCGGGCTCGTTCACGGGGCTACAAGCTGCCCGGCGGCCCGCCCCCTGTCAAGCGAACACCCGCGCCCTGAAAGGGCTTCCGCGCGTTGACAGCGGCGGGCGCGCAGCATACCGTTCAACCTCCCCACGCACCCGTGAGAGGGCCCGCAGGAAGGCCGCCGCGCACGCCCCACGCCGCCGTCCTCCCCGCACCCTGTCCCCCGTCCCGCTGCGGTTCATGAACCTGCTGGTCCGCCTGCACGACGCGGTAGACGACGAGACCGTGCTGAACCGCCTGCTGCCGGTGCTGGCGCACGGCGGACGGCGCGTGGCCTACGCCGCCTACGACGACCGGGCCGCCGTGCTCACCCGCCGCTGGGCCACGCCCCCCGACGGCGACGGCCTGGAAGAAGCCACGCTGGAGATGGAGCCCGAGCGGCTGCACACCCTGCTGGCCGACGACGCCGGCGGCGACCGCCCGCTGCGCCCCGTGGACAGCGCCGCCGCCTGGGTGCTGCGCGACCTCATCCCCGGCATCGATCCCGAGCGCTTCTGGGTGCGTGCCCGCGCGGTGGCGCACGACGGGCGCTGGCTGGGCGTGCTGGTGGTGGCCGAGCCGCGCCGCCGCATGCTCCAGCGCAAGAGCGACGACAGCCTGGACGCCGGCGGCGACGTGCTGGAGCTGTGCCTGTCGCGCGCGCTGCTGCTGCGCGAGCGCCAGCAGGCCGAGGAGGCGCGCGCGCTGGCCGTACGCTCGCTGGCCGCCGCCGCGCCCAGCGAGCGCGTGCGCCAGGCCGAGAGCGCCATGAGCGAGGCCCGGCAGGGGATGGAGGGGATGCGCACGCGGATGGAGGCGCTGGAGGCGGCGGCCGCCAGCGCCACGCAGATGCTGATGGACGCGCACGTGGACATCGACCGCCGCGCGCAGCGCCACCAGCGGCAGACCCGGGTGATGTACCTGCTGCGCAAGCTCCTGGAGCGCAGCGCCGCCGGGATGCCGCCGCAGGAGCTGGCCGACGAGGTGGTGAAGACGGTGTCGGAGGCGTTCGGCGGCAGCCGCTGCTCGCTGCTGCTGGTCGACGAGACCGGGCCCGAGCCCGAGCTGCGCCTGGGCGGCGCCGTGGGGCTGCCGCCCATGATCGACGGCGAGCAGGTGCGGGTGCCGATGGGGCGGGGGATCTCGGGCGCGGTGGCCAGCAGCCGCATGGCGCTGGTGGTGCGCGACCCCGACGAGGGCGTGACCCACCCGCTGATGCGCGACGCGTGGTACACCGGGCCGGCCTTCGTCTCCCTCCCGCTCCTCTGCCGCGGCCAGCTGCTGGGGGTGCTCAACCTGAGCAACTTCCGCGCGGGCACGGTGGACGACTACGAGGTGGAGCAGCTGCGGCTGGTGGCGCTTTGCGTGGGGCTGCTGGTGGACCACGCCGGGCTGGGCCGCCGCCTGTTCGCGGAGCAGGCCGCGTGAGCGATGGGTTGGAGATCCAGGCCGACCTGGGCGAGCTGATCCGCCACGCCGCCGTGCGCCCCCTCACCGCGGCCGAGGCCGAGGCGGCGTTCACCGAGGTGATGGAGGGGCGCGCCACGCCGGTGCAGATGGCCGCGCTGCTGGTGGCGATCCGCGTGCGCGGCGCGGTGCCGCACGAGGTGGCGGGCGGCGTGCGGGCGCTGCGCCGGGCGATGGTGGCCGTGCCCGGTGACGCGGCCGGCTTGGTGGACACCTGCGGCACCGGCGGGGGCGCGCTCACCACCTTCAACATCTCCACCGCCGCGGCGCTGCTGGCGGCGGGCGCGGGGGTGCGGGTGGCCAAGCACGGCAACCGCTCGTTCACCAGCCGCTGCGGCAGCGCCGACGTGCTGGAAGCGCTGGGCGTGCGCCTGGAGCTGTCGCCCGACGAGGAGGCGCGCGTGCTGGAGCGCACGGGGATCGTGTTCATGTTCGCGCCGCTGCACCACCCGGCCATGAAGCACGTGGGCCCCATCCGCCGCGAGCTGGGGATGCCCACCATCATGAACGTGCTGGGCCCCATCACCAACCCGGCGGGGGCGCGGCGCCAGGTGGTGGGGGTGAGCGACCCCGCGCTGCTGGAGCTGATCGCCGGCGCGCTGGCCGAGCTGGGGCACGAGCGCGCGCTGGTGGTGCACGGCCAGCCGGGGCTGGACGAGCTGAGCCCCATCGGCACCACCGAGGTGCTGGAGGTGCAGGGCGGCCGCTGGGAGCGGCGCACGTTCGACCCCGTGGCCGCGCTCGGGTGGGAGCGCTTCTCGGCCGCCGGGCTGGAGGGCGGCGACCGGCAGGAGAACGCCGACCGGGTGGAAGGCGTGCTGCGCGGCACCGTGGGCGGCGTGGCGCGCGCCGCGGTGGCGCTGAACGCAGGCGCCGCCGTCTACTGCGCCGACCTGGCGCCCACGCTGGAGGACGGCGTGCGCGCGGCCGAGGCGGCGCTGGACGCGGGGCAGGGATGGGCCAAGCTGCAGGAGCTGCGCGCCGCGGCGGGGTGATCCCCCGTCCGCACGGACGCCGCGGAACCTCGAACGACCGGACCCCCAGGACCGATGACGAACCCCATCACCCGCGGCCGCGCGGCCGCGACCCTGTGCGCGGCGGCGCTCGCGCTCACCGCGGCGGCGTGCCCGCGCGCCGGCCGCCCGTCCAGCCCCTCCGCGCAGAGCGACGGCGCGCAGGTCACCGGCACCTGGCTGCACCGGCAGATGCCGGTGCGCTACACCGAGGCCATGACGCTGCGCACCCGCGCCGACAGCGTGCTGGGCGAGGGCACGTACACCATGGAGGCGGGGCGGTCGGGGAACATGACGATCGTGGGGAAGTGGAACCATTCCGGCGCCGTCAGCCTCGACATCCTGCGCGACACCGGCGTGCGCGAGCGCTGGAGCGGCACCCTGCGCGGCGACACGCTGGCCGGCATCCTCACCATCGCCGGCGCTGGCGCGCAACCGTTCTTCTACGTGCGCCAGCGCTGAGCCGGCCGGCTGGGCCGGATCGTCCGCCGGGAACACGCTGTGGTGATCCGATGACGGACGGAGGGCGAAGATCGGCCGGATCTTCGCCCTCCGCCGTTTTCTGGTTGCGCTCGCCGGTCATTTCAGGATCAGGGACATCACATCACGGACACCGGCTCCGTCCATCGAGTGTGCAATCGGCGTGGGCTCTGAAAACCGCATCACGCAGAGGCACCAGAGAACCGGAGGACCAGAAAAAAGCCCCCAAACCACACGATTCCCCCTCTGGTCCTCTGGTCCTCCGTTCCCTCTGTGTGATGCCGTATCGGAGGATGGGAATGCACGGGAGGATGGGCGAGAGGGTAGGAGATCGATCGCGGTGAGTGATGTCGATGCCTGCGAAGGAGGGCCCGCGTGCAGCGTTGCACGCGGGCCCTCGTCTATCCCATCGCGTCGAGCGAACGGTGGACTACCAGCTCAGGCGGCAGCCGCCGCTGCCCGAGTTGATCCAGTTCTGCTGGATCAGGAAGCTCTTGGTGCCCAGCGTCACGTTCGCCACGCCGCCGTTGGCGGTGGTGAAGGTGGTGCCGAAGTTCCACGCGCACTTGTCGGCGTTCTCGTAGCCGGTGGCGTCGTACCACGCGTTGCCCATGGGGTCGGTGGTGGTCTCCTCGATCTCGTGCACCAGCACGCTCGCCACGGCGTCGGCGTGCGGGTCGTTGTTGGGCGACGGGGTGCCGTTGGAGCAGGCGCTGGCCTTGGCGTAGGCGTCGGGCATGGCGGCGTAGAGCACCGTGCGCGACACGCCGGCGATGGTCACGGTGCCGTGCGTGTGGTACGCGCAGTACTGCGTGCCGAAGCCGCCGCCCAGGTTCACCGTGCCGGCCGTGAAGATGGCGTACACCGTGCTGGGGTCGTAGGTCAGCTTGCCGTTGTTGAACGCGTACTGCAGCATGGCCACCATGTTGGCGTCGCTCACGCGCGTCTTGGTGCTGGGCACGTTGTAGCTGTTGTTGGCCCAGAACTGCGTGTACGTGACGCTGTTACGGATGGCCAGGCCGGCTCCGTCGGTGTAGGTGGTGTTGATGTTGTAGTAGGGCGAGCCGCCGATGTGGCTCATGAAGTAGCCCACGTTGCTGGCGTCGTTCGCGCCCAGGCCGTTGCTGCCTGGCGTGGGCCCGCCCGGGTAGATCACGCTGGAGGCCCAGTAGACCGCCGCCACGTTGGTGGCCGCCTGCAGCACCGGGCCGCCGTGGTACGAGATGCCGGTGCCGGTGGCCTGGGTGCCGGAGCCGCTGGGCGGCGCGTTCCCGTGGTTCAGCTCGTTGCCGTTGTTCTCGTACATCGGCCCGCCGGGCGCGCGCACGCGCACGATGCCCAGGTGCGGCACGTTCTGCTGCAGGTCGGGGGCGCTGGGGCGGGCGGCGATGGGCTGGCCGGCGTCGCTGCAGGCGGCCAGCAGGAGCACCCCGGCGAGTGCCGGGGCGAAGGACGGGAGACGGGACATGCGACCTCTCACACGGAGGATGGGCCTTTGCGGAGGCGCCCGGGATGGGCGCCGCACGCGAGTGGACTCACCTGGTGGGAGGTATGTCCGCGGATTGCGGTGGGTGCCCGCCTCCAATACAAGCACCGGACCAACCGCAAACACACGATCCACGCATCCGGGCGAACACGCATAAACCCGCATCTCGCATGGTTTTGCGGAGATTCGCCGTGCCGTTTCTTCTCCTCACGGCGGAGGATACGGGACGATCTCGTGCACCATTGTGCGCCGCTCCTGCGCCCCATGCCGGGCGGAATCGCAAGCGTGGGCGCCGCTGGTTCAACGGCTGGTCATCGATGGTCTATCCGGGGTCGACCTGAGGCCCGACCCGTCACACCCATGCCGCCGAGGGAGTCCGCGAAGCGGACTTCGGGCCGTCGTTGCCGCGAATTCCATTCGCCCTCCCGCGCCGGATTCCATCTCCCCCACCGAACTGCTGACCCCAGCCGTACCCACGAAACCAAAAGCGCCCGCCGGGAAAAACCCCGCGGGCGCCATCCATCTGCCGAACGCCGTGCCGTCACCTTCGCACGCGCGTACTCTCCTGCATCCGCCGAACGTCGAACCCGCCGGCGGGCTACAGCCCGAACACCGCCCTCAGGTCCCACGGCCCGGGGATGGGCGACGGCGTCGCCGGCTCCAGCACCACCATGCGGCGGTCGGCGCGGGAGATCTTGCCAATCACGAACGGCACCGACTCGTCCTTGACCACCATCGCTCTGCTCCTGGCGTAGCGCACGGGTGCCTTTTGCCGCAGCCCCAGGGTGCCCACGCGCCGCTGGGCGGCACGGCGTGAGCGAAAGCGGGCGCGGTTGCTGGGCATAGGTGCCGGGTTGAAGGCTAGTACTTGCGGATCACGCCGACCACGATGCCCTGGATCTGCACGCGTTCGGCCGGATAGTACATCGGCTGCATGGTGGGGTTCGCGGGCTGCAGGCGCACCCGGCCGGCCGGCTCGCGGTAGAACTTCTTGACCGTGGCCGCCTCGCCGTCCACCAGCGCCACCACCATCTCTCCGTTGTCGGCGGTCTGGCGGGCGTTGACGATGATGTAGTCGCCGTCGCGGATCTGCTCCTCGATCATCGACTCGCCCTTCACCCGCAGCACGTAGTTGTTGCCCCGGCGGATCATGTCGTGCGGCACCGCGACGGTCTCCTGCTCGGCGTAGACCTCCAGCGGCAGGCCGGCCGCGACCGTGCCCAGCAGGGGGATCTCCAGCGCGAGCGAGTTGGGGTCGGTGCGCACCACCTCGAGCGAGCGGCTCTTGTTGTAGTTCTTCCGGAGGAAGCCCTTCGTCTCCAGATTGGTGAGATGCTCGTGGACGGTGGCCAGCGAGGAGTAGTCGAACGCCTGCGCGATCTCCTCGTAGCTCGGCGAGTAGCCGTTGTTCTCGACGAAGCTCTCGACGTAGTCCAGGATCTGCCGCTGCTTCTTGGTGAGCGCCATTGCGCGTCTCCGGTAAGGCTTTCAGGGTTGCTCCGAACAAGAACCGAAGCGAATATACCCGAAGGCATACCGAAGCGCAAGGAAAACGAAACGACGTTGAGCGAAAACATCTTGGACCGCATCGTGGAAGTCAAACGCGACGAGGTCCGCGCCCTCCGGGGCCGGGCCTCGGAGCTTTCCGCGCGTGCAAAAGACGCCCCGCCGCCGCGCGGTTTTGCGGCCGCGCTGCGCCACGGTTCCGAGGTCCGCCTCCTGGCCGAGGTGAAGCGCCGCTCGCCTTCCGCCGGCGAGATCCGCCCGGGCGCCGATCCGGTAGGGGTCGCCCGGGCGTATGAAGAAGGCGGGGCCGCGGCGCTGTCGGTGCTCACCGACCGCCAGTTTTTCGGCGGCGAGCTGGATTTCCTGGTCCGTGTCCGCCAGTCGGTGGCGCTGCCGGTATTGCGCAAGGACTTCGTGATCGACGCGCTGCAGGTGCACGAGGCGCGCGCCGCCGGCGCCGACGCGGTGCTGCTGATCGTCCGCATCTTGGCGGACGAGGAGCTTGCCGACCTGCACGGGCTGGTTCGCGAGCTGGGGATGGACGCGCTGGTGGAGGTGCATACGGCGGGCGAGATGGAGCGCGCGCTGGCGGCCGGGTGCACGCTGGCCGGCGTCAACAACCGCGACCTTGCCACCTTCGTCACCGATCTGGACCTGTCCATCCGCCTCGCGGCGGCCGTTTCGGGGGATGTGACGCTGGTGGCCGAGAGCGGGATCCGCACGGCGGCCGACGTGGACCGGCTGGGGGCGGCGGGCTTCGACGCCATCCTCGTGGGCGAGAGCCTGATGCGGCAGGAGGACCTGCGCGCCGCCGCCGCCGCGCTCGCGGGACGGCCGAAGCAGGCGCGCGGATGAGCGGCGGGTGGCCGCCCGCGGTGAAGGTGTGCGGGCTCACGCTTGCGGGGGACGCGGCGATGGCGCTCGACGCGGGGGCGCGCTACCTCGGCGTGATCCTGGCTCCCGGCGGTAAACGCACGGTGACGCCGGAGGCCGCGGCGGTTATCTTTGGCGGCCTGGCCGCGCGGCACGTGGGCGTGTTCGTGAACGCCACCGCCACCGAGCTTCGCCACGCCGCCGCGGTGGCCGGGCTGCACGTGCTGCAGCTGCACGGCGACGAGCCGCCCGAGCTGGCGGCCGAGCTGCGCGGCGAGGGATATACGGTGTGGAAGGCGGTGCGCCCGCGCGACGGTGACGAGTTTTCGGCCGCCGTCGTCCGTTACACGGGCGCGGTGGACGCGCTGCTGCTGGACGGATACAGCCCCGACGCGCGGGGCGGCACGGGAACGTCCTTTCCTTGGCACCAGGTGGCCGAGCGGCTTTCCGCGCTCCCGCCCGGCCTCGCGCTGGTGGCCGCCGGCGGTTTGCGCCCGGAAAACGTGGCCGAGGCCGCGGCCATCCTGCGCCCGGCGATCGTGGACGTGAGTTCGGGGGTGGAGACCGCGCCCGGCGTGAAGGACCCCGCCGCCGTCCGCGCCTTCGTGGCCGCCGTCCGCGCGCTAAGAGATCGATAGACGGCGGACGACGCCACCGTCCGAAGTGAAACGGGCGTTCGGAAGAGGTCGGCGCGACGTTTCGGTCTACGTGGAGTCGGTGTGCAAGACGCCGGGTCCGTCGTGGGAAATGCGAGTAAACTCGCGGCTACGACGGCACGCAGTCCTCCTGCGCGGACTTCGGCGGCGCCAGCATCGCATCGTGGAAGCCGGGCCCGGCGCCGAAGCAAGAACGCACCGGCGCACTTACGCACTCGCGCACCTGTTCGGGGGCCTGTCCGCGCCCCGATACTTGTTTGGACGAAGAAATCCATGACGATCCACCTCGAATCCCACGCCGCCGCCGCGGTCGCCGAAGCGGAGCACACCGGGCGCTTCGGCCCGTTCGGCGGGCGCTTCGTGCCCGAGACGCTGATCGGCGCGCTCGACGAGCTGACGCAGGTCTATGCGGCCGCGCAGGCCGACCCGGCGTTCTGGAGCGAGCTGGACGCGCTGTGGCGCGACTTCGTGGGGCGGCCCACGCCGCTCTACCGCGCGCGGCGCCTGGGCGAGGCGTGCGGCGGGATCGACGTGTTCCTCAAGCGCGAAGACCTGAACCACACCGGCGCCCACAAGATCAACAACTCCCTGGGCCAGGTGCTGCTCGCGCGGCGCATGGGCAAGGAGCGCATCATCGCCGAGACCGGCGCCGGTCAGCACGGCGTGGCCACCGCCACCGCGTGCGCGCTCTTCGGCTTGCGGTGCATCGTGTACATGGGCGAGGAGGACGTGCGGCGCCAGGCGCTCAACGTCTACCGCATGAACCTGCTGGGCGCCGAGGTCCGCCCGGTGGCCAGCGGCACGCGGACGCTCAAGGACGCCACCAACGAGGCCATCCGCGACTGGGTGACCAACGTGGGCGATACGCACTACATCATCGGCAGCGTGGTGGGCCCCGACCCGTACCCGCGGATGGTGCGCGACTTCCAGAGCGTGATCGGCCGCGAGGCGCGCGCGCAGGTGCTGGAGACGGAGGGACGTCTCCCCGCCGCCGTGGTGGCCTGCGTGGGCGGCGGATCGAACGCCATCGGCATGTTCCACCCGTTCGTGGGCGACGCGGAAGTGGAGATGGTGGGGGTGGAGGCCGCGGGCGACGGCATCGACACCGACCGCCACGCCGCCACGCTCACGCTGGGCAAGCCCGGCGTGCTGCACGGCTGCCTCAGCTACCTGCTGCAGGACGAGCACGGCCAGGTGGCCGCCGCCCACTCGGTGAGCGCGGGGCTCGACTACCCGGGGGTGGGCCCCGAGCACTCGTTCCTGAAGGAAAGCGGCCGCGCGCGCTACACCTCGGTGACCGACGCCGAGGCGCTGCACGCCTTCGGGCGGCTGTCGCGGCTGGAGGGGATCATCCCGGCGCTCGAGTCGGCGCACGCCATCGCCTTCCTTCTTCGCGAGGGCGCGGCCTGGAAGGGGCGCGGCCCCGTGATCGCGTGCCTCTCGGGCCGCGGCGACAAGGACGTGGCCCAGGTGGCCGAGATGACGAGGTGAGTCCGAAACCGGTAGCAGCTCGCCCCGGAACGGGGCCACTGGTGCATGATCCCCATAAAACCGTTGTGAAAGCTGGGGTTAGCGGTTAAGCTATCGCCACCCCACGCCTGCACCGCCCGCCACCTCCTCCATGACGGCATCCGCGACCGAGACCCTGTCCCCCGCACCCGGCGGCGCCAACCAGGACGCCGCCGCCGACGTGCGCGTGCAGGTGCAGGAGGCGCTGCGCGGGCTGGCCAAGGCATGGCGCACGCACCTGCTGTACGAGGGGAGCTCGCCCGCGCTCGACCGCATCGTGGAGGCGCTGCGCGACACGCTGCGGCGCACCTTCGCCGAGGTGCCGTTCTTCACCGTGTCGGTGGAAGAGCGCGAGCTGCTGTGGGAAGGCGCCGCGGTGTACCACGGCGAGGACGGCCCCCGTGGCGAGAGCGTGCGCGAGAACCTGGCGTTCACGCTCTACCGCGACGGGGTGCGCGAGCTGTCGCTGCACCGCGGCTTCGAGCGCGAGGAGCTGGACCTGCTGCTGGGGGTGCTGGCCCGCGTGAGCCGCATGCGCGGCGAGGAGCAGGACGACCTGCTCACCCTGCTGTGGGACCACGACTGGTACCACCTGCGCTACCGCTACGTGGAGGCGCTCCCCGAGGGCGCCGTGCTCCCCGACGGCAGCGGCGAGCCGCCGAAAGCGGTGGAGACCGAGCCGCGCGAGGAGGTGCAGCTGGCCAGCACCGTCTCGCCCGACGACTTCCGCGGCGCGCTCTACTTCCTGGACGCCGAGGAGCTGCGGCGCCTGGAGGCCGAGCTCGCGCGCGAGATGCGGCGCGACCTGTGGGACGACGTGCTCAACGCGCTGTTCGACCGCGTGGAAGACGGCGGCGCGCTGCGGCAGGAGCAGATCGTGGGGATCCTGGGCGACCTCCTCCCCATCCTGCTGGGCTCGGGGAGGCTGGACACGGCCGCGCGGATCCTGGGCGAGTTGGTGAGGATCGCCACCGGCGGCCGGCGCATGGCGGCGCCGGTGATGAAGGAGTTGCGCGGCCTCTTCGAGCAGCTGGCCGACCCCGCCACCGTGGCCGAGCTGGTGCGCACGGTGGAAGAGGCCGGCCCCGCCGTGAGCGAGGCGTCGCTGGGGGCGCTGCTCACCTACTTCCCCCCCGAGGCGCTGGGCCCGCTGCTGAAGGCGGCCGAGACCACCGCGTCGGCCGCCGTGCGCCGCACCGTGCACGCCGCCACCGAGCGGCTGGCCGGCGGCGCGCGCGAGCATCTGGCGCGGCTGCTGCTGGAGCACGACGCCGCCGTGGCCGCGGGCGCCGCGCGGCTGGTGGGGCGGCTGCGCGTGGCCAGCGCCGCGGGCGACGTGGCCCGGCTGCTGCGGCGCCCCGAGGCCGCCGCGCGGCTGGCCGCGGTGGAGGCGCTGCAGGAGCTGCGCTCGTCGGGGGCCAGCGAGGCGCTGGAGGGGGCGCTGGAAGACGCCGACGCCCGGGTGCGCGTGGCCGCCGCCCGCGCGCTGGCCGCGCTGCGCTACGCGCCGGCCCGCGCCCGCCTGGAGGCGGCGCTCGAGGGCAAGCGTCTGCGCGAGGCCGAGCTCACCGAGCGCATCGCCTTCTTCGAGGCGTATGGCGGGCTGGCCGGGGCCGAGGGGGTGCCGGTGCTGGAGCGCATCCTGAACGGGCGCAGCTGGCTGGGCCGGCGCGAGAGCCCCGAGGTCCGCGCCTGCGCCGCGCGGGGGCTGGGGAAGATCCGCCATCCCGCGGCCGAGAAGTCGCTGAACGCGGCGGCCGCCGACCCCGACCCCGTGGTGAGGACCGCCGTGAGCCACGCCCTCAAGTCGCTGCGCCAATGAGCGACGTCCTCGCCCACCCGGCCGAGGTGCGCAGCGCCGCGCATGGCTCCGGCCTGAGCGCCGAAGACCGCGACCTGCAGCGCAAGGGGCGCGACTTCCTGTTCGCGCTGGCCGGGGCGCTGCGCGCGCTGCAGCTCTACCCGCTCGAGAATCAGGCCGTGGTCGACGCGCTGAACGCGCTGGAGGCCGCGGCGATGGGCGTGCTGGGGCACGACGACGAGATGGTGGTGCGCTACGTGGGCGACTTCTTCTTCGTCAACGACATGCGCCTGCGGGTGGACCTGGCCAGCTACGCGACCTACGGCCAGGTGGGGCGCGCGCTGCAGCGCCACCGCATCGGCCAAGTGGAGGTTTTCCGCGGCGCCGAGCGCGGCGAGTGGACGGCGCTGCTGGCGCTGGTCAACAGCGATCCGCAGAACGAGGAAGACCCGTTCGGCGCCTTCTTCGACCGGCTGGGGCGTACCGCGGTGCTGCACCTGGGCGTGGGCCCCGACCGCGAGGGCGAGCGCGACCCCACCGGCGACAAGGGGCGCCAGATGGCCAAGCGCACCTACGCCCAGACCGTGGCCGTGGCCCGCGAGGCCATGAGCGGGCTGCGCATGGGGCGCGGGGTGAGCCTGCGGCCCGTGAAACGCGCGGTGCAGGCGATCGTGGACCAGGTGCTCACCAACGAGGCCTCCATCGTGGGCCTCACCACCCTGCGCGACTATGACGAGTACACCTTCACCCACTCGGTGAACGTGTGCATCTTCTCGGTGGCGCTGGGGAAGAAGCTGGGCTTCACCAAGCATCAGCTGTACGAGCTGGGCCTGGGCGCGCTGCTGCACGACGTGGGCAAGGTGCGCATGCCGCTGGAGCTGATCAACAAGGCCGGCCCGCTCACCCCCGAGGAGTTTCCCGTGCTGCAGGAGCACCCGGCCGAGGGGCTGCTGTCGCTGTTCGAGATGCGCGGCCTGTCCGAGGTGCCGCTGCGCGCCATGCTGGTGGCCTACGAGCACCACATGAAGGTGGACCAGACCGGCTACCCGCGCTCGATCCGCCGGCGCGAGCCCACGCTTTTCGGGCGCATCGTGGCGGTGGCCGACGGCTTCGACGCGGCCACCACCAAGCGCAGCTACCAGGCGCAGCCCTGGCCGGCCGACAAGGTGCTGCGCGAGATGCGCGACAACACCACGCGCGGCTTCGACCCGCTGGTGGTCAAGGCGTTCATCTCCATGACCGGCATCTACCCGGTGGGAAGCGTGGTCATCCTCGACACCTACGAGCTGGCGGTGGTGGTGCAGACCAACCCCAACCCCGAGTGCCTGCACCAGCCCATCGTGAAGGTGATCCACGACTCCATGGGCATTCCCGTGGTTCCCCCGCGCACCGTGGACCTGTCGGAGATCGACCCGGCCACGGCGGGCCCCAGGCGCACCATCATCAAGACCACGGACCCGGAGCGGTACGGGATCAATGTCGGCGACTACTTCGTCTGACCGCGCCGCGCTGGCGCGGGCGTTCCAGTCCGCGCGGGAGCAGGGGAGGGCCGCGCTGGTGCCCTACGTGACCGCCGGCCACCCAAGCCCCGCGGACACCGCGGAGATCCTGCGCATGCTGGCCGACGAGGGCGCGGACGTGATCGAATTGGGGGTGCCCTTCAGCGACCCGCTGGCCGACGGGCCCACCATCCAGCGCTCCTCCTTCCGCGCCATCGAGCAGGGGGTGGACCTGGCGTGGACACTGGGCGCGCTGGCCGCCTTCCGCGCCGAGCGCGACACCCCGGTGGTCCTCTTCACCTATCTCAACCCGGTGTTGCACCACGGGCTGGACCGCTTCCTGGAAGACGCCGCCGCGGCGGGCGCCAGCGCGGTGCTGCTCACCGACCTGCCGGTGGGCGAGGGCCCCGAGCTGGAGGCGCGTTTCGAGGCCGCGGGGATGGACCTGATCCGGCTGGTGGCGCCCACCACCACGCCGGCGCGGGTGAAGGTGATCGCGCGGGCGGCGCGCGGGTTCCTGTACTACGTGAGCCGCACCGGCGTGACCGGGGCCAGCCAGGCGCTCTCGGCGGGCCTCGCGCGCGAGGTGGCCGAGGTGCGGGCGGTGACCAGCGTGCCGGTGGCGGTGGGCTTCGGCATCGCCACGGCCGCGCAGGCGGCCGAGGTGGCCCGCATCGCCGACGGCGTGGTGGTGGGCAGCGCGCTGGTGGACCGGCTGGAGCGGGGCGGGGTGGAGGCCGCGCGGGCGTTGATGCGGGAGCTGCGTGGCGCGGTGGAGGGCGCGGCGCACGGCTGAGGCGGCCGTGAGCGAGCGCGCGCTCCCGCCCGTGGTGGCGGCCGTCCTGCGCGTGTACGCGCGGGCGCTGGTGTGGCTGGGCGCCGGGGTTCTCCTGGGCGCCTGGCTGCGCTGGCCCCCGTCGGCGCCGGGCTACGCGGCCGCGGCGGCGGGGGTGCTGGCGGTGGCGGCGCTGCGCCTGGGCGCCGTGCAGCTGAGCAAGTTCGCCTACGTCACCATGACCGTGGTGCCGGTGGGCGCGCTCACGCTGCTGGGCCAGCCCACCGCGGCGGTGATCGCCGCGGCCGTGGGCACGCTGCTGGGCGACTCGGCGCGCGGCAAGCAGGTCTTCCCCGCGGCGGTGAACGCCGGGCGCGAGATCCTGTCGGCCACGGCGGCGGCGGGGGTGTACGCCGCCATCCGCGCGTGGACGCACGACCCGGGGCTGGACGGCGGCGCGGGGCCGCTGGGGGTGAACGCCATCCCGGGGATCGCCTTCTACTTCCTGGCCTGGTTCGCCTTCTCGCGCGGGCTCTTCTACCTGTCGCTGGCGCTGCGGGGGAAGCTGACGGCCGCCGAGTGGAGCATCATCCTCCGCTACGAGTTCGTGTCGGCGGGGCTGGGGGCCATTGCGGCGCTGCTGGTGACGGCGGCGTTCTGGTACGCGGCCGAGGGCTTCGGCTGGCTGCTGATCCTCATCCCCCTGGTGGTGGTGGGGATCCTGGCGCGCGCGCTGGTGGTGGAGGCGATCGCGTCGGAGGAGCTGCGCAAGGTGGTGGCGATGGAGGCGGTGATCGCCGCGGGGATGCCGCTGGGCGAGTCGCTGGCCAGCATCGAGAGCCTGGCGGCGCGGCTGGTGGACTGGACGCGGCTGCACATCTACACCGGCGACCACGGCCGGCTGCGGATGATCTACCCGCCCGAGGGGCACGGCCCCGGCCCCCTGCCGGTGGGCGCGCTGCGCGACCGGGCGCTGGCGGGCGAAGGCGCGCTGGTGGTGGACGACGCCCGGCGCGACCCGCGGATGGAGGGAGTGGAGGGCGTGCGCTCGCTGGTGATCCAGCCGCTGCGCTACGGGCGGAGCACGCTGGGGGTGCTGGAGCTGGCGCACCACCGGCCGCGCGCCTACGGGCCCAACGAGGTGCGGCTGATCGAGCGCTTCGGGCGGCAGGTGTCGCTTGCGCTGCAGCTCGACTCGCTGGTGCGGCCGATGACGGTGAGCGCGGCCGAGATGGAGGCGCAGCTGCGTGCGCTGGGCGGGCGGCTGTCGGAGCTGCGCCGGAGCGGCCAGGGGGTGGCCGGCCACGCCGCCGAGATCCGCGCCCGCATCGACGACCAGGGCCGGCGCACCGCGCGTGGGCTGGAAGCGACGGAAGCGCTGTCGGCCGCCGCCGAGGCGATCGCGGGCGACGCCGGCGCCGCCGCCCTCGCCAGCGGCGAGGCGGGGACCATGGCCGCCGAGAACCGCGCGGCCATGCGCGAGGCGATCGAGCGGCTGGTGGAGCTGCGCGACTTCGTGGACGGCGAGGCCCGCGAGATGGGGAAGCTGGCACGCGCCTCCGACCGCATCAGCGACCTGGTGGCCGCCATCCACGACATCGCCGAGCAGACCAACCTGCTGGCGCTGAACGCGGCGATCGAGGCCAGCCGCGCGGGCGAGCACGGGCGCGGCTTCGCGGTCGTCGCCGAGGAGGTGCGCAAGCTGGCCGACAGCAGCGGGCGCGCCGCGGCGCAGGCGCACGAGATGGTGGAGGGGGTGCGCGGGCAGATGGGGGCGGCGCTGGGGCGGATGGAGCAGGGCGCCGGGCGCGTGGCCAACGTGGGCGACCTGTCCCGCGCCGCGCTCGACTCGGTGGACCGCATCGTGAGCGCCGCCGCCGGCTCGGCCGAGGTCACCTCGCGCATGGCCGAGCGCGCGCGGGAGCAGCGCGGGCGCGTGGCGGGCCTGCGCGACGAGATCGCGGCCGTCTCGCGGCTCGCCGCCGCCAACGGCGAGGGCGCCACCTCGGTCGCCGAGGCCGCCCGCCAGCAGGCCGAGACGCTGGCCGAGATCGAGCGCGCCGCCGAGGCGCTGGGCGAGGTGTCGACCCGCCTCAACCGCTACATCGCGCGCTTCAGCGCGATGACGTGAGGGCGGGGCAGGGGGCGTCTTCCGTGTGGTCCTGAATAACCGAACGAAACGCCGGCTCCCTCCTGGGGCCGGCGTCTCTGGTTTTGGGCTCAGTCGCTGATTTGGGTTCGGGATCGCGGCCTGTGTCGGCGCCACCAAATGGCGAGCTGACGAACAAACTCGGCCAGCGTTGCTGCCAACTATCTCGGCAAACGCAAACCATACGAAGTACCACGCTGTTCCACTTGACTGTACGCTCCGATCAGTGGAAATACTGGCGAGGCCCATCAACGCACGCCCGCGAACACCAAAATCCAGATCCTGGGCGAGCGCCCACAGGGCGAGGGGGCGGTGGCGCACGTCCCTCCATTTTACCAGGAGGAGGCTCAAGGCTTCCTCTCGTACCACCGGGTCTTCATGTTCAGCCAGAACGGCAATGCGGTCATGAAGGTCGCGCTGCCCGGCACGATAGGCCTCCCACATTGCATCGATCAGCTGCGCGCCTGTCCTTTCAGTAGCGCTAAGATCTTGTTTTCGTATCATCGCCCAACCGCCTCCTCCATGGCGTCGAGCGCGCGGCTCGCTTTAGAGAGTAGCGAAGTGGCAGCCCGTCTCATCCCAGGACTGAGAGTGGAGTCGGACAGGGATTCTGTTGAGTCGTCCAATCGCGTTAGACAGTCCGTTCATCGCATCACGTGTCTCCGTTACGTGGTCCCAGTACCCGCCTCCAGGCTTCGGAATCTGGAGCTTCCCCGCGGCTTCCTGCGCGGCAGTACTAAGGTGCGACCTCTCACCAACGTGACCAACAATGTTGTCAACCTGAGACCCAATACTTGCGATCCGCTGTTGTGGGCTTAGAACGGCGAGTATGGCGATCTCAGGGAATGCTGCGGCGGCCGTTGCGGTCGTACTGGTAGGCGGTCACGTACACGTGCTGCGACCCCAGCACACCGGCCGCGTCGGCCACCTGCAGGGTGTCGGCGAGCAGCGCGCCGTTCGGCGCATAGCCGCGCCGCACCACCGCCGCGGCGTTGCTGGCCGAGCGCAGGTTGCCCATCCGGTCGTAGGTGAACACCTCCACGTCGCCCGGCACCAGCGGCGCTGCGGGGATGGTGCGCTGCACCAGCCGCCCTCGCCTCCCACTACTCGAATACTTTATGAAACCAGGGCAGATCCGACGAGAGCTCGGTTTCTAGCAGGGTACGCATACGTATAGACTCGTCCCCGCCGCCGGGTAGGCGGTTCAGAAAAGCGATAGCCTTTCTAACGCAAAGCGTCTCCTCCCGCGCGATATTGGACTTGCGCAGTCGCACACCCATTGCGCGCAAGCGCGCATGCGTAGTTTCGTGGATGATCGTGGCTGCCAACCGGGCGCATGGAATCGTCCGTACCGTTCTTGCGCCCACTACGCAAACGCCGACGTCGGGAAGATGCGCTGCATCAGGACCCTCCAGGATAACCATGAGGTGCAGGTATCGCTGGACATTGCTGAATCGTACCCGGTCATACTTTTCTATCAGGGCGAGAGCCTCGGAAACCTGTGTGAACAGGAATTCGTCATCGTTCGTCTCCCCTCCCCCCCAGACTTCCACACCGTGGATAGTCCTCCGAGTCGAGGAAAGCTTCAAGACAAATAGAAGCACGGGTCGCAGGAGAGGCCCGAGTACTGATCGCAAGCGGTATCGAATTCTAGACATGCTGGCTACCGGTGCGGGTAGTGTATCCGCAATCCACAACCCGCTTCGTAACGCTACACGTTTCAGTATTCTAGCGGTGCGGATCCCACTGGAATGCAATTACGATGCGGGAGGACGCTGCTTCTCTTTCCCTTTGGAAGGGGCACGTCTACCCTGTGCCTCGGCTTCGGTCGGCTGGCTTGGGATATCTCCGCCGGCACTCTCGGTTGTTGGAGTCGTTGTCGTAACGCCGATCCCTAGCAGGATGGAGCCCGTGGCACGCCTTACCAGTCTCCCTAGACGGCCCATTGCGTGGACACCAGCGTCAATGGCTGGTCTTGCTACGTCGGACAATTCCTCGCCGACGCCTACGGCTGCGCCACCTAACGCGCCGATTTGGGCGCTTCCAGCGATTGTAAGCTCTGCTGGGCCGGCGGCACAAACGCCAACTGTCAGGACGGTGCACGCACCTGCGACTGTTGTCCCCAATGCAGCACCAACCGCAGCTCCCTGAACGGTCCGCCGGAGGAGGCATGTTCCTGGTGGGTCACAACCATCCTCTGCGGTCAACCCATATGGATCACGATAGTTCACGGGATCCCCCTCCGCGAACCCGTAGCTGTTCACGCCGCCGGCCAGACCGATCGGATCCTCCTGCGTGAAGCGGCTGGAGATCGGGTCGTAGAAGCGGTTGCGGCGGTACATCAGGCCGCTGGCGTCCTGGGCGTCCTGCACCAGGCTGCCCATCCACGCGACGGGGCCCGCCACGGTGGGCCGGTTCAGCAGGCGCGTCATCCCCATGTGCTTGCCGGGGAAGTCGATCTCCATGCAGCGGTCCTGGTTTACGTCGGCCGTGCTACCCTCGGCCGGGTACGCCATGTGGCCGCTGCTGTCGTGCTGCACCACCTCGTTGGCCGGCATCCACACGCCGTGGCAGTTGCTGGTCTCGCCAAAGGCGAAAGTTCCCATCTCGTACGCCCCCCGCCAGCTGGCGTGCGGCACGATCAGCGTGGGCGCGGGGAAGTCCATCCCGTAGTCCATCCGCAGCAGACCCAGCGGCTGGTCGATGCCGCCCGCGTGCACGTACAGCACGCGCCCGCTCTGCGCCCAGTTCGAGGTGTTGGGGCCGCCGTACGCGTGTCCGCCCGGCGTGGTGGGCGTGGCCGTGCGCTTCGCGACCGCGGCCAGGTTCAGCGAGTCGAGCCCCGTGTCCCAGTCGGCCTGGCCGTTGGGGTAGCGGATCTCGGCCAGCACTTGGTCGCCGTCCCACGCGGTGCGCCGCGTGGTGTCGTCGCAGCGCAAGTTGTTAAGGTGGTCAAACCTCCGTTTCCCCCCGCGATCCCCTTCCGCGTAAACCCTGTGGCCACTGTTATCATGCTTCACCGCTCATCGGATACGGACGGTGGCTGCTGGACAACGAACAGCCGCGGACAGCAATGCTGTCCACGGCCCAAGCATTACCACTTGGCTGAGTTCGGTGTCGCCACGACGATTGTATGGCCGGAATTCACTCACACCTACCACCACGACTCGAACGCGAGGGTCACCTATTCCGTCAAATCATCGATCGTACCGAACGTCCCATCCGGACCGGCGGAGATCATCGTGTAAGCACGTCCAGCACTCCCGATACGAATGGGTTTTCCCCATGCATCAGTGCCCCAGTACTCACGGTCGGCTGCCGAGAGATGACTCATCAAGTCACGCGCATCCATGGGGAGTGTGCCGCCACTTGCAAGCACGCTGTCGGCGTCTTGTCGAAGTGTGCGGAGTTTCATCCCGGTGAGTGCGCGAGGGTCTCGGTAGATCATACTGTCCGTGTCTCCCCGGAACACGCGGAAGCCAAGGAATCCGAGTACAATCACTACGGACACAACGAGTCCGATCCGACCTATTCTGCTAGTACTCGCCTCAGCACCCATAGGATGTCGCTTTCGACGCCTGTTTGGCACCTGTTACCACGGAGCAAGCAAATCTGTTCGCGCTACTCTCAAGGCTCATGCGGCTGTAACTGAAGCCGCTCAAGACCCAGTTATCCACGTAGGCCACCCACCCTGCAGCAACGCCGGTGGCGAAGCCGAACAAGCGAAAATCGCGAGAATGCTTCATCTCGTGAGTAACCAACAATGCCAAGTCTACGGTTGGGCTATTAAACAAGCTACGGCCCCGGTAGGAGTTGTTGATGGTGATGTCGCCTGTAGTTGGACTCGTGACGGCCACTACGTCGCTGTCGCAACAGGGGCGACCAGAGTGAATGTCGCCATCGCGGAGCATACGCCGTACATGTGTTCGAACGTCGGATCTCATCACATTAGAAGCAGCCTCAATGGCTCGCCATTCGCCGACTGAAAGCCCTCCAGGGCATTTCCCATCCTTGTCGCGTTGTCGTTTGGAACATAACCCATAGGGATCACTGTAATTCACCGGATCCCCCTCCGCGAACCCATAGCTGTTCACGCCGCCGGCCAGACCGATCGGATCCTCCTGCGTGAAGCGGCTGGAGATCGGGTCGTAGTAGCGGTTGCGGCGGTACATCAGGCCGCTGGCGTCCTGCGCG
>Ga0247773_1000157_pt1 | contig 33211 bp, 30 predicted proteins | sample UWRJL092311B6_FD_179934 | JGI IMG/M metagenome (GOLD analysis project Ga0247773, IMG submission 179934) | Plant litter microbial communities from Arlington Agricultural Research Station in Wisconsin, United States - UWRJ-L092-311B-6 | ecosystem: Environmental > Terrestrial > Plant litter >... | reverse complement strand
CCTCCCCCGCCGCCGGCCGCATGGGCCGGCAGCCGGCCACGCCGCTGCAGGTCGCGCTCTCCGTGATCCCCGGCCTGGGCCACTTCGCCCGGGGCGAGTGGATCCTGGGGATGACGCTCTTCTTCGCCTGGTGCTTCACGCTGAGCCTGGCGTACCTGAGCCGCGCCCGCACCCAGGCCGTGTTCACCGGCCGCCGCATCCCCGCCGACGGGCTGGTGGCGGTGATCACGCTGGGGCTGATGGCGATCCTGGTGTGGGGCTGGGCCTTCTACGACCTCGCGGTGCGCTCCAGGCGCGAGCGGCGCCAGTTCGGCGACTCGCAGTGGTCGATCGCCGCGCGGCACTTCAAGAAGAACAAGCTGGCCATCGGCGGGCTGGTGGTGATGGTGCTGCTCTACGTGCTCACGCTGGTCACGCCGCTGATCGCGCCGTACGACCCGTCGGAGCAGGGCAACATCATCCTGTCGCGCTACCTGGCGCCCTCGCTCGAGCACCTGATGGGCACCGACAAGTTCGGGCGCGACATCTTCTCGCGCGTGCTGTTCGGGGCCCGCATCTCGCTGTCCATCGGCTTCATCGCGGTGGCCATCAGCATCACCCTGGGCACGCTGATCGGCGCGTTCGCGGGGTACTTCGGCGGCATCGTGGACGGGATCCTGATGCGCTTCACCGACATGATGCTGAGCTTCCCCCGCCTGGTGCTGCTGATCGTGGTGATCGCGCTGTTCGAGCCCAACATCTACCTGGTGGTGGTGGTGCTCGGCCTCACCGGGTGGATGGGCACGGCGCGGCTGGTGCGCGGCGAGGTGCTCAGCTTGCGCGAGCGCGAGTTCGTGCAGGCGGCGCGGGCGCTGGGGATGGGCGACTGGCGCATCATCTTCCGCCACGTGATCCCCAACACCATGGCGCCGGTGATCGTGTCGGCCACGCTGGGGATCGGGCAGACCATCCTCACCGAGGCGTCGCTGTCGTTCCTGGGGCTGGGGGTGCAGCCGCCCACGCCCAGCTGGGGGAACATGGTGAGCGACGGCCGCGACGCGCTGATCAACGCCTGGTGGATCGCCACCTTCCCCGGCATCGCCATCGTGGTGACGGTGGTCGCCTTCAACCTGCTGGGCGACGGCCTGCGCGACGCGCTCGACCCGCGGCTGAGGACTTAGAGCATGGCGGCACAGACGCTCCCGGCGGCGTCACCGGAGACGATCACGTTCGAGGAGTTCCTCTCTGCCTATGACGGGGTGCATGCGGAATGGGTGGACGGGAGGGCGCATCTCGTGAGCCCGGGGAACACGCCTCAGTCGCGGCTCACACGCTTCCTTGCGTCGGTGATCCAGACGTGGGCCGAGGAAAAGAACCTGGGCGAGGCCTTCGTTCCGCCGCTCACGGTGCGCCTGCCGGAAGGGTCGGCCCGCGAGCCCGACGTGTTCTTCCTGAGGCGCGAGCACCTGGACCGGCTTCACGGGACGTACGTCGACGGCCCTCCCGACCTGGTGGTCGAGATCATCAGCCGCGACAGCCGCGGCCTCGATCGTGGCCAGAAGTTCTACGAATACGAACAGGGCGGAGTGCCGGAGTACTGGCTGATCGATCCGGAGCGCAGGAAGGTCGAGTCGTATCGTCTGGGCCACGACGCGACCTATGAGCCGGCGGGGCTGGGCGAACCGGCTGCTCTCCGGGCCGACGCCCTCCCGGGAATGTGGATCCCGACCGAATGGCTGTGGCAGGAGCCTCTGCCACGGTTGAACGAAGTCCAGCGGGCGTGGGGGCTGATTTGAGCACCATCCGCAGGCCGAGGAGACAGCCATGAGCCTGTCCGCGGTGCAGTACCCGAACGGCATCTCGTACGACGATTTCCTCGCCACGATCGACGAGGACACGCATGCGGAATGGGTGGATGGGCAGGTCGTGCCGATGAGTCCGGTATCCGAGCGTCACGACGAGATCTCCGGGTTCATCTACGCGATCCTCCGTGGCTACCTGCGCCGGAAGAGGATCGCCGGTCGGGCGGTCCACGACTCGTTCCAGATGAAGACCGGGCCCTCGCTGCCGAGCCGCGTTCCCGACGTGGCCTATGTCGCTCCCGGCCGCACTCACCGCGTGCGGGGCACGTACATCGATGGCCCGGCCGATCTGGTGGTTGAAGTAGTGAGCCCGGAGAGCCGGTTCCGCGATCGGACGGAGAAGTTTCGTGAGTATCAGGAAGGCGGCGTTCGCGAGTACTGGCTGATCGACGCGGTGCTGCGCACCGCCGAGGCGTATCGGCTGTCGGCGGACGGTGTGTACGAGCCGGTCGACCTCGGAGAGCCGGCCCGGCTGCAGAGCGAGGCGCTTCCGGGGTTCTGGATCGACGTGGCGTGGCTGTGGCTCAAGGAGCCCGATGAATGGGTCGCGTATCAAGCGTGGGGGCTGATTTGACGCAGATCGACGACGCGCGGGGGCCGGTGCGGCCCGCTGGCGCCGCGGGGCCGATCCTCCAGGTGGAGAACCTGAGGACGTACTTCAAGACCGACGCGGGGGTGGCGCGCGCCGTGGATGGCGTGAGCTTCCACGTGAACCCGGGCGAGACGCTGGGGATCGTGGGCGAGAGCGGGAGCGGCAAGTCCGTCACCTCGCTGTCGGTGATGCGCCTGATCCCGCAGCCGCCGGGGAAGATCCAGCCCGACTCGCGCATCCTCTTCCGCGGCTCGAACGGCGAGATGGAAGACCTGGCGCAGGTGAGCGACCGGCGGATGCGGCAGATCCGCGGCAACGACATCGCCATGATCTTCCAGGAGCCCATGACCTCGCTGAACCCCGTGTTCACCGTGGGCGACCAGATCATGGAGAGCGTGCGGCTGCACCAGGGGCTCAACAAGAAGGACGCGCGCGACAAGGCGATCGAGAGCCTGCAGCTGGTGGGCATCCCCATCCCCCACCAGCGGGTGGACGAGTACCCGCACCAGCTCTCGGGCGGGATGCGCCAGCGCGTGATGATCGCCATGGCGCTGGCGTGCAACCCCAAGCTGCTGATCGCCGACGAGCCCACCACGGCGCTCGACGTGACCATCCAGGCGCAGATCCTGGAGCTGCTCAACAAGCTGCAGAGCGAGCTGGGGATGTCGATCATCCTGATCACCCACGACCTGGGCGTGGTGGCCGAGACGTGCGACCGGGTGATCGTGATGTATGCAGGGCAGGTGTTCGAGGAGGGGCCGGTGGACGACGTGTTCCACGATCCGCAGAACCCCTACACCGAGGGGCTGCTGCGCTCCATGCCGCGGCTGGGCGAGGAGGTGGAGCGGCTGGCGGTGATCCCCGGCGTGGTGCCGGCGCCCACCAACTGGCCGGTGGGGTGCCGCTTTCACGACCGCTGCCCCTACGGCTGGGAGAAGACCGAGAAGGAGGCGCCGCCGCTGTTCGACATCGGCCCCGGGCGCAAGAACAAGTGCTGGCTGGTGAAGTATCCCGAGCGGCGCGAGGAGGTGGTGCGCGCGGGCGGCGGCTTCACCCCCGCGGGCGCGGTGACGGGCACGGGCGCCGCCACGCCCATCGCCGGTGCGCCGGGCGAGGGGGAGGTGGCTTCGTGAGCGCGCCCGACGGACGCACCCCCGCCGGCGGCCGTGGCGCGGCCGACGGGCACGGCCGCGTGCCCGGGAGCGAGTCGCCGGTCGGGCGCCCGCCCGCCGAGGGGCTGGTGGGCGAGGGCATCTCCCGCCCGCCCGTGGCCGAGGCGATGACGCGCGAAGGCGGCGGGATCGACCGCGTGCCCGAGCGGCCGGAGCGGCGCGAGCTGCCGCCCGCCAAGGGCGACAGCGACCTGCGCGGCCAGACGCCCGACGACATGGAGCCGCCGGAAGACGCGCTGCTGGTGGTGCGCGGGCTCAAGAAGTACTTCCCCATCCGCAAGGGCCTCTTCAACCGCCACGTGGGCGACGTGAAGGCGGTGGACGGCGTCAGCTTCTTCCTGCGCAAGGGCGAGACGCTGGGGATGGTGGGCGAGAGCGGCTGCGGCAAGAGCACCACCGGCCGCACGCTGCTCAACCTGATCGAGCCCACGGCGGGCGCGGCGCTGTTCAGCGGGCGCAACATCTTCGACATGGACAAGGGCGAGCTGCGGCGCCTGCGGCGCAAGGCGCAGATCGTCTTCCAGGACCCGTTCAGCTCGCTCAACCCGCGGATGACGGTGGGCGACATGATCCGCGAGGTGCTGGCCATCCACGACCTGGCGAAGGGGCAGAAGGCCGAGGACCGGGTGGCCGAGCTGCTGGCGGTGGTGGGCCTGCGCCCCGAGCACGCGGTGCGCTACCCGCACGAGTTCTCGGGCGGCCAGCGCCAGCGCCTGGGGATCGCGCGGGCGCTGGCGGTGGAGCCCGAGCTGATCGTGTGCGACGAGCCGGTGTCGGCGCTCGACGTGAGCGTGCAGGCGCAGGTGATCAACCTCCTGCAGGACCTGCAGAAGCAGTTCGGCCTGAGCTACCTGTTCATCGCCCACGACCTGAGCGTGGTGGAGCACATCTCCGACCGCGTGGCGGTGATGTACCTGGGGCGGATCGTGGAGCTGTCGGACAGCGACGAGCTGTACCGCAACCCGCTGATGCCCTACACGCAGGCGCTGCTCTCGGCCGTGCCGATCCCCGACCCGCGCGCCAAGCGGACCCGCATCACGCTGGAGGGCGACGTGCCCTCGCCGGCCAACCCGCCCAGCGGCTGCCCGTTCCACCCGCGCTGCCAGCACCCGCTCAAGGACCAGGACTGCGCCGAGATCGTCCCCCCGCTGGCCGACAAGGGCGGCGGCCACTTCGTGGCCTGCATCAAGGTGCCGCTGGGCGCCGGCACGGGCCTGCCGGTGATGCAGCCGCAACGCCCCGACTGGCCGGGAATGCTCTCCGACCGCATGCCGGGGGTCAAGCAGCCGCCCCAGCCCCCTCCGGCGGGCTGAGGCGGGAGGACCGGGTCGGTGGGGGGCGGGTCAGGCAATGTCTCTTTCGACCGGTATTGTCGGTTCCCGCCGATCAATGGTAGGATAAGTGCACCGCAACGTCGCGGCTCACTTCTCCCGCTCAAGGAGGCGGCCCATGAAGAAGCTCAAGCTCGATGTCGACCGGATCAAGGTGGACTCGTTCGACGCGACGGCGTTGAACGGGCGTGGGGGGACCGTGCACGCCGAAAGCTACACCTACCCTAGCGGCATCGAGTGTGAACCCACGGGTATCCAGTACTCCTGCTACTCGTGCCCGGCCCCGCCGCGCTGCGACCTCCAGCCGTGGTCGTCCTTCTGCTGAGGCACGGCCCGATCGCGGACGGATGCCGGAAGGCGGCGCTCGATTGGCCACAACAGGACGGGCTATCCGGCATGGTTCCGGATGGCCCACTTCCGTTCGATAGAAAATCGACCGGGATCGTCCCAGGACGTGAACCAACCGATCGTGCATTCGGTGTGTTCCGGCGAACAGCATCACGCAGAGGCACCAGAGGACCAGAGGAACGGCGGGTCAGACCAGATCCGGGTGATCAGCCGGTCGTTTGTCGCGACACCCCAACCGCTGTCATCCTGAGGCGGGCCACGCTGTAACTGATCCTCGCACATCAGGTTGCAGGCCGAAGGATCGATAACCGCGTCTGAACGTGAGCTGGTGGATCACATCAACCCTTCAGGCGGATCGGGTACCGAACGATTCGCCCTGGTCTCCCGCCCTCCTCGGTCCCTTCTGGGGGATGGTGTTTCGATGGCGGGAAGGTGCGGCGGATGGAGAGATGTATCGTTGCCCCTACGCATCGCCGCTCCGTGGCGGGCGGATGAGCGGCGGGAGCGACATCAGCGCCCACGCTCCCTCCAGCAGCACGAAGCCCCAGCGGCGGTCGGCGAGCGCCACGAAGCACATCAGCCCCGCGCCCACGGCGTTCAGCGCCGAGTAGAGCCGGTGCTCCTTGCCCAGCCAGCCGCGCTGGTAGGCGAAGTAGGCGCCCAGCACCATCAGCGCGCCGACGATCGCGATCACCTGCAGGGCCATCTCCATACCTCCCGTTCGTAAGCAGCGGGACATGCGTGAACCACGTGGTCGCGCGCCGGGACCCCCGACCTGCTGAAGCGCTGGCACGAGGGATGCCGCCCGGGGTATCTTCACAAGGTGCGGCGATGGCGATCGGCCTCCGCACAACCGTCGCGAGCTGTGACGCGGCGCCGGATGGATTCGTCTACCGGGTCGGACGATCTCTCCCTTGCATGCGCCCCGATGAGCAACGAACGCATCCACGCATACCTCGACGGCGACCTGCCGCTGGAGGCGCTGACCGGCCCCGAGCGGGCCGAGGCCCGGGCGCTCGAGACCGTGTTCCACGCGGCCTCGGCCCACCTGCGTGCAACGCCCACGCCCGACCTGTCGGCGCGCGTGATGGCCGCGCTCCCCGCGCCCGAGCAGCGCAGGGCGCGCTCGCCGCTGGCGGGGGCGCTGGCGTGGCTGTGGAACCCGCGCCCGGTGCGGCTCGCGCTGCGCCCGGCATACGGGCTGGCGTTCGCCGGCGTGGCCGCGCTGGCGGTGTCGCAGTGGCCGTCGCCCGGGCCGGCCGCCGTCGACCGGCCTGCGGCCCTCGCCGCCGCGCCCGCCACGCCGCCGGTGTACGTGCAGTTCCGCATCCACGTGCCCGACGCGCGCACGGTGCGGCTGGCCGGCACCTTCACCGGATGGAAGCCGGCGTACGCGCTGAAGCGGACGGATGACGGCGAGTGGACGGCGCTGGTGCCGCTGCGCCCGGGCGTGCACGACTACGCCTTCGTGGTGGACGGCGACCGCTGGATCGCCGACCCCAACGCACCGCAGGTGGACGACAGCTTCGGCGGCACGAACAGCCGCATCTCGCTCCCCCCCATCGGCTCTTCGTGACCGTTCGCGCGGCCCTGCTCGCCCTGCTTGCCGCCTCTCTCCTCCACCCCGCCGCAGTCGCCGCGCAGGGGTGGACGGTGGAGGCGGCGGCCGGGCGCGCCGTGTCGGACCCGGTTTCGGCACGGGTGGCCAGCAACGTGGCCTCGCTGGGGGTAGAGTATGCCGACAGCGCCGCGCGCTGGCTGTACCTCACCGCCGGCACCCCGCTGGGCGGTGGCGACGCGCCCGCGTGGCTGGCGGGCGGCGCGGGCGCCTGGCTGGGCATCGACCGCGGCGAGTGGACGCTGGGCGCCTCGCTGGGCGCGCACGGCTACGGCTTCGGCAGCGCCGACAGCGTGCGCTCGGGCGGCGGCGCCACGCTGGAGGCGATGCCCACCTTCACCGTGTCGCGCGGGCCGCTGCGCGCGGAGCTGGCCAGCGGCGTGGTGGTGGCCACCGACTTCCCGGCCGACTCGTTCGGCCTGGGCACCCGCGCGGTGAGCGAATCGGCCGCGCGGCTGATCGGCACGCTGGCGCCGGGGGTGGAGCTGACGGCCGAGGCGCGCTACCTGCATTCACGGGATGGGAGCTTTCCCTATGCCGGCGCCGCGCTGCAGGGCGAGCGCGGCCGTTTCGCCGGGTGGGCCTACGCCGGGCAGTGGCTGAACGCCGACCTGGCGGCGCCCAGGACGGCGTACGGTGCCGGGGCCGGCGTCCGCTTCCGCCGCGCGCGGCTGGAGGCGGGGGTGCGGCAGGAGCCGGTGGACCCCGTCTACCAGGGCACGCCGCGCCGCTCGTGGACGGTGCAGCTGAGCCACGGCTTCGGGCCGGTGCCGCGCGGCCCCGGCGCCGCGGCCGCGCGGCCGGCGGCCTCGCTGGAACCGGTGCTGTCGAACGGGATGGTCGTGTTCCGGCTCCCCTTGGCCGCGTATCCGCAGCCCCCCCTGCTGATGGGTGACTTCACCGGGTGGCTGCCCGTGACGATGCTGGCCGCGGACGGGTTCTGGACGGCGTGGGTGCGTCTTCCCGCCGGCGTGCACCACTACGCCTTCCGGCTGGGCGACGGCAGCGTCGCGGTGCCCCCGGGGGCGCCCACCGTGGACGACGGGTTCGGCGGGGTGACCGCCGTGGTGGTCGTACCGTGATCGGACATACTGTGACGCCGCCTCGCCCCCGCGCGTCCTTGTCGGTGAACGGACGTCGTGGGTTCCCTGGAGAGTGGATGATGAAACGCGTGATCCTCACCGCCGTGCTTCTGCTCACACCGCTCTCGTGGGCGGTGGCGCAGGGCGATCCGGCGCAGAGGATCGTTGCGGCGCGGCAGCGGGCGGTGCAGGTGGGGATTCCCGTGGCGCTGCTCGACGGCAAGGTGGCCGAAGGCCGCGCCAAGAACATCCCCGAAGAGCGCATCGCCGCCGCGGTGGAGCGGCGGCTGGCGTCGCTGGAGCGCGCCCGCGCGGCCATGAGCGGCGGCGCGCGCACGGTCGCGGTCGCCGCCGCCGACCTGAACGTGGGCGCCGACGCGCTGGACGCGGGCGTGGAACCCGCCGTGCTGGGGCGCCTGGCGCAGGCGGCCGCCCCCGACCGGCGCGCCGTGGCCATCGCGGTGCTCGCGGAGCTGGTGCAGAAGGGGCTCTCGTCCGAGCAGGCGCTGGCCCGGGTCACCGCGGCGCTGGCCCGGGGGCCCGAGGCGCTGCGGCAGCTTCCCGGCGAGGCGGGCTCCACCGGAAACGGGCAGGGAAATGCGAACGGCCGGGGGAACGGGAACGGCCAGGGCAACGCCGCCGCGCGGCGTGGCCCGCCCGACGTGCGCGGCCCCGCCAACGCGGCGGCGCACGGCGGGCGGGCGGGCGCGGGTGGCGGCCCGCCTGCGTCCGTTCCCGGCCCGGGCGGCAAGGGCCGCAGTCACGGACAGGGCCAAGGACAGGGCCAAGGACAGGGACAGGGCCAGGGACACGGAAAGCCCTGAGCATCCGTTTCGCGGACAGGTGAACTCGGGTAACGGCGCCGCTCCCACGTGGGAGGCGGCGCTGCGTCGTTTCGGGTCACGGGAAGATGCCGCGGCGCAGGAACGATGCGGATCTCCAGCGGCTCTTCGGCCGCCAGCCATGTCCGCCCGCGCCCGCCGCGATGCCTCTCCGTCAACCGGGGATACCAGATCCGGCTGAACTGCTTTGTCACACAGAGGCACGGAGGCACGGAGGCACGGAGAACTGCGGTTTTCTCTGTGCCTCTGTGCCTCCGTGTGACACTTCAGCAGGTTTGTCGCCGCAACGATTCATACGGATCTGGGCATGATGATGATCGGTCGCGTCCGGCATACAAACGGCTTCCGATCCGGAAGCGGTGGGGCAGAACGGGCACACGGAACGATGGGGGACGGTGGCGAGCCGGGCGGTTCGACCCCGGTTGTCCGAACGAATGCCGCGCGCGGGTGTATCGGGGCACGCAACCGACCCGTTTCGCCCCGGACCAACCATGATCGAGCTCACCGACACCGCGCGACAGAAGATCGACTCCCTGGTAGGCGCCGAGGTGGTGCGCTCGCCCGCGCTGCGCATCGGCTTGGGCGAAGGCGACGCGCCCCGCAGCCCCTGGGAGCGCAGCTACGCGATCTCGCTGGTGGAGCGCGAGGACAAGCAGAAGACCGAGATCGCCATCAACGTGGACGGCATCCGCGTGCTGCTGAACCTGGACACCAGTAACCTGCTGAGCGGCGCCACCATCGACTGGGACGAGGCGGGCGGCGGCTTCCGGGTGGAAACGCCGCAGCCGAAGCGCCCGCCCACGCCCATGTCGGCCAACCCCGGCGTGAGCGGCCCGCTGGCCGACCGGGTGCAGCGCGTGCTGGACGAGCTGGTGAACCCGCGCATCGCGGCGCACGGCGGCGCGGTGGAGCTGGTGGACGTGGCCGACGACACCGTGTACGTGCGGATGACCGGGGGCTGCCAGGGGTGCAGCGCCAGCGCCGCCACCCTGCGCATGGGCGTGGAGCGGATGCTGAAGGACGAGGTCCCCGAGGTTGGCGACATCGTGGACCTGACCGACCACGACGCCGGGGTGATGCCGTACTACTGAGCGCCCGGCTCGATCGGGCGGCGAAAGCGAAGCGGGCCGGGATCCCTGATCCCGGCCCGCTTCCATTGTTGCCAACAATGTTGCCGTCAAGTTGCCGATTCAAGCGAGCACGAGATCACTTGGTCGGGGCGCGACTGCCAGCCAATCAAGATGTGGGCGTGAGGGCAAACGAGACAGAATCACGCTCCAGGCATGCAACGGCTTCCCGGAACATCCTGGCGGGACGCTGCCTCGGGCCAGCGGCACTCCGTCACGCCTGCTGATTCTGCGCGGCTTCGCGTGCCTCGCCGCGGCGCTGCGAGATGAACACGCCGGCCAGCGCGGCGAGCGCCGTAAGTGCCACACCCCCGCCCGCGATGTCCGCACCGTGCACCACGGCGAAAACGCCGCCCAGAATCCCGGCCATCCCCACCGACAGCCCCGCAGCGATGCCGAACGTGGAGTTTCTCCCCTCGATCTCGAGCAGCCTCTGCTCCAGCACGTGCCGATGCCTCGCCTCGCGTTCCGCCATCTGGAGGATGCGCTCGGCCGTGCCGGGGAGCGCCTGATCGTAGCCGTGGAGGATTGCGGGCGAAGGAAGCGGACCGGCGAAGTACTCCGCGTACTCCACCTCTTCCGTGGTCTCCACTACCGGACGTAGATGCTCCCCATCGAGGCCATTATCCAAACGGGAAGCTACGGCCAGGGTTCGACTACCCTTATCACGATCCATCGCCGGCGGCGCGGCGAACGGCGTTCACATCGGCGCTCACGCGACGGATCGCGCGGCGCATGTCGCAGCCCACGTTCGCCCAGTCGCCGGCCAGCGCCCGCGCGTCGCGCTCGGCCGGGCTCGCGCCTGGTCGCTCGAGACGGACACGCGTGCCGCCGGTCAGGTCGAGCACCCGGCCCACGCCGCGCCAGAAGGCGGGCTGCATCGAATGGAGACGCGTCATCATCATCTCGTTCACCCCGTGTCAGGTTGCGAAAGGAATGATAATGCGGGGATGCGCCGATGTCTACCCCGTTCACTTCGAGCCACCTGCGGCCCGTCGTTTTCCTGAATCTCGTCCAATTCTCCCAAAAGCAGAGCGGGCCGGGGATGCTCTCCCCGGCCCGCTCTCGGCCTCATTCCGGCTTCCCCTACAGGCTACTCGGGCTTGGGCCCGGCGGCCTTAACCGCGTCGGAGACGCGGTCTTCGAAGCGCTTGAAGTTTTCGGCGAAGGCGGCGGCGAGCGTGCGGGCCTGCTCGTCGAAGGCGGCCGGGTCGGGCCAGGTGTTGCGGGGCACCAGCAGCTCGCTGGGCACGCCCGGCACGGCGGCCGGCACGCTCAGGCCGAAGAAGGGCACGGTGGTCATCTCGGCACCGTCGAGCTCGCCGGCCAGGGCCGCGCGCACCATGGTGCGGGTGTAGGGCAGCTTCATCCGCTGGCCCACGCCGTAGGGGCCGCCCGTCCAGCCGGTGTTCACCAGCCACACGCGCACCTGGTGCTCCTGCAGCTTCTTGCCCAGCATCTCGGCGTAGACGTTGGGGTGCAGCGGCAGGAACACCGCGCCGAAGCACGCCGAGAAGGTGGGCTGCGGCTCCTTCACGCCCCGCTCGGTGCCGGCCACCTTGGCGGTGTAGCCCGACAGGAAGTAGTACATCGCCTGCTCGGGGGTGAGCCGGCTGATGGGAGGGAGCACGCCGTAGGCGTCGGCGGTGAGGAACACCACGTTCCTGGGGTGCCCGCCGCGGGCGCTGGGCACGTGGTTCTCAATGTAGTGCAGCGGGTAGCTGACGCGCGTGTTCTCGGTGAGCGTCAGGTCGTCGAAGTCCACCCGGCGCTCCTCGTCCACCACGCAGTTCTCCAGCACCGTGCCGAACATGCGGGTGGTGGCGTAGATCTCGGGCTCGCCCTCCTTGGACAGCTTGATGGCCTTGGCGTAGCAGCCGCCCTCGAAGTTGAACACGCCGTCGTCGCTCCAGCCGTGCTCGTCGTCGCCGATCAGCGCGCGGCCGGGGTCGGCGCTGAGCGTGGTCTTGCCGGTGCCCGACAGGCCGAAGAAGAGCGCGGTGTCGCCCTCCGGCCCCACGTTGGCCGAGCAGTGCATGCTCAGCACGCCGTGCTCCACCGGGAGCAGGTAGTTGAGCAGGCCGAACACGCTCTTCTTGATCTCGCCGGCGTAGCGGGTGCCGCCGATCAGCACCTCGCGCCGCCCGAAGTGGATCAGGATGAAGGTGCTGGTGCGGGTGCCGTGGCGCTCGGGGTCGGCCTGGTACTCGGGGGCGTGCAGGATGGTGAAGCCCGGCTGGAACTGCTCCAGCTCGTGCTCGTCGGGGCGGCGGAACATGTTGAACGCGAACAGGTTGTGCCACGCGTTGGGGGTCACCACGCGCACCCCCAGGCGGTAGGCGGGCTCGGCGCCGGCCCACATGTCGCGCACGTACAGGTCCTGTCCTTCCAGGTGCTCCATCACGTCGGCGCGCAGCCGGTCGTAGTTCTCGGGCTCGAAGGGCATGTTCACCTTGCCCCAGTCCACCTGCCCCTCGCTGCCGGGCTCGCGCACGACGAAGCGGTCGTTGGGCGAGCGCCCGGTGTGGGGCGTGGTCACGGCGTTGAACGGGCCGCCGTCCACCAGGATCCCCTCGCCGCGGCGGATGGCGTGCTCCACCAGCTCCACCGGGTTCGGGTTCCAGAACACGGTGCCCGGGTTGCGGATCCCGTGGTTCTCAAGCCCGTATCGGCTTTCGCGCCCAAAGGTCGGGGCGGCCGCGTCGGCGGGGTTCAATGTCGTAGCCATGCGCTTGGTCTCGGTTCCGGTAACGACCCCCGCACGCCGAACGGATGCTGCACCGGGCGGCGGGGAAAGGTGGGTAGGGTAGCATTCCGGCCCCGCCGGGGCAAGCACGCCGCACTCGATGGGGTGAGCGCCGCTCATTCCACGCCGCGGCCGTGGTGCCGCAGGGCTTCCGTGCAACCCCGTCGACGGGCACGCGTCCACCTTGCCTCGCATCCGCGGCCGACCCCTCGCGCAGCGTGGATGCACGGCCACTGCCGCGCTCCGTCACACGCCGCGATATTGCGTCGTTCTCCCCGCACCTGCTCCACCCATCACCGCCGACACCTCATCCAGTGCCAGTGTTGATGTTTTCTTTTCGACGAGCCCAGATGGGCGCCGCCGCGGTGCTGCTCCTCGCGGCGCCGCACGGGCTGGCCGCGCAGGACGGGCAGCCCGCGTGGGTGCGCCGCTTTCTCGACGCCGAGGCGCGGCAGCCGTTCGCCAACGCGTGGCTGAGCCGCGCACGCGCCGCGCGCCCGCGGCGGTGGCGGCGGGCGCGCCGGCGCCGCCGCCGGGGCAGCACGCGCTGTCGGGAACCTTCGGCCTGGTGGTGGTGGCCGCCACCTTCTCCGACGTGCCGCCCCCCTTCCCCACCGCCAGCTACCAGCAGGCGTGGTTCGGGGCCACGGGGCTGGGCGGCGGCTACTCGCTGGCGCAGTACTACCGCGAGGTGTCGCGCGGGCGCTTCTCCTTTGCCGGCACGGTCACCCCATGGCTCACGCTGGCGCGCACCGCCGCCTCGTACCAGGCGCATTCGCCGTACCCGGGGCGCGGCCTGTTCACCGAGTACATGCGCGACGCCCTGGCCGCCGCCGACGGGCTGGTCGACTGGACGCAGTACGACAACGACGGCCCCGACGGCGTGGCCAACTCGGGCGACGACGACGGCGTGGTGGACATGGTGGCGCTGATGCACCCGCTGCGTGACGGGGTGTGCGGTACCGGCGACTCGGGCTTCACCGCCACCGGCTACCGGCTGAGCTTCCTGGGCGGCGAGTTCACCACGCACAGCGTGGGGCGGAACGGGAGCCGCATCCGCGTGAACGACTTCGTGCTGGCGGCGGGGGTCGACTGCAACGGCTCGCGCCCCTCCACCATGAACATTCCCATCCACGAGATGGGGCACGCGCTCGGGCTGCCCGACCTGAACGACCTGGACCGCTCGTCGTGGGGGGTGGGGCTGTGGGACGTGATGGGCTACGGGCTGTACCTGGCCGACGGGAAGCCAGCGCACCCGGGCGCCTGGTCGCTGCGGCAGCTGGGGTGGGCCAACGTGACGCGGGTGACGGCGAGCGGGCCGTTCCGGCTGGGCGCGGTGGAGGAGGCGGGCGAGGTGCTGGAGGTGCCGGTGCCCGGCTCGAGCGAGCACTTCCTGCTGGAGAACCGGCAGCGCCAGGGCTCGGACGGGGCGCTTCCCGGCACGGGGATGGTGGTGTGGCGCGTGCGCCCGGAGGTGCTGGACACGTCCGTGCTGCGCTACCGCGGCACCGAGAACGAGGCCGACCCCGGCCTGTCGGTGGTGCAGGCCGACGGCCGCGGCGACCTGGCGCGCCACGCCAACCAGGGCGACGCCGGCGACCCGTTTCCCGGGAGCGGCGGGGTGGTGCGGGTGAACGACGGCACCCCGGTGACCCTGCGCGACCACGGCGGCGCCCCCACCGGGCTGGCGCTGGACGAGATCACCCACGCGGGCGGCGTGGTCTCGCTGAACGTGACCGCCGGCGCGGGCGGCCTGGCGCCGTCGCTCCAGGCGCTGCAGCCCACGGTGGGCGACACGGCGTTCCGCGCGCAGCTCCTGGCGAGCGCGGGCGCCGGGCCGCTGGTGTGGGGCACCCGCCGTCCGCCGCCGGTGGGGATGGCGGTGAGCGCCTCGGGGGTGGTGTCGGGGAGCCTGCGCACGCTCGCGGCCGACTCGCTGCTCCTGACGGTGAGTGACGCCTCGGGGCGCGTGCAGTGGGTGACGGTGACCATCAGCCCGCGCTTGCCCGACATCTCTCCCGCGCAGGCGGCGGGCGCGCTGGCGGCCGGCACGCCGCTGTCGCCCGCGCAGCAGACGGCGCTGGACCTGCTGGGCAACCGCAACGGGCGCTTCGACCTGGGCGACACCCTGATCCTGTGGCTGCTCGCCGGCAGCCCCGTGCTTCCCGGAGGCCTGCCATGAGCCGCATCGATCGTATCCTCTGCCTGTGCTCTGGCCTGGCGGCGGCCGCGCTCGCCGCCGCCTGCGGGGGCGACTCGGGCGGCGGCGGCACGGGGCCGCGCCCGGTGGCGGGCACTGTCGTGGTCACCCTGGCCGGCGCGACGGCCACCGACGGAGGCGTGGTGCTGGACGTGGGCGCGGGCGTCACCGCCGTCGCTGCCGGCGGCGCCGCCGCCACCGTGGGCGCGGGCCCACAGACGGCGGACGGGCATCGCCGCGTGGTGGTGCTGGGCGACCTGTCGGGCGCGCTGGTGCGGCTGAGCGTGCCCGACGTGCGCCAGCTTCCGCAGGTGCAGGTGCGCGAGGTGGCCGGGCGCGATGGTTCGCTGCGCGACCTTGCCGCCTATTCCGCGACGGTGACGGTGCAGTAGGCGGGGCGGATCACCCCGGCTGGCCGGTCGCGGTACGGCTGACGATGAACGAGCGGCGGCGTGATCGTGATACCGATTTCGCGTGAATCGTTGAGGAAACGGCGGAAGAAGCAACAGCAAAGCCTCACGCAGAGTCAGCGGAGTTAGCAGACGCGAGCGGTGTTCGGGTGGGCTTCGTGCGCGTCGCGCGGGAGGCGCTCCTCGACGAGCTACGCGCCGCCGGGAGCGCGGTGCTCGACGTATGCGGACACCGAAAGGCCGTCTCGTGACGTCGATGCGGTTGTATCCAGCGACTCTCGCTCGACGTGAGCGATCAGGTTGGGGTGGACCGTGCGGGCCCGATCCGCCGCAGGATCAGGTCGGCGGCCATGCGGTGGTCGCGGCGCAGGTTGTGGCCGGCGTTCAGCGCCACGTACTCGCCCAGGCCGGGCGGGAGCGTGGGGCCCAGTGCCGTGGGGTCGTGGCGGCCGTTGACGCAGAGGATGGGGACGGTGCCGCGCACGGCCTCGAGCTCGGGCAGCACGGGCACGTCGCCCGCGCGCCGGCGGAAGCCCAGCAGGTCGCCCCAGTGAAAGCGGAAGTTGGTGGTGGTGCCCGCCGAGAACAGCGCCAGCAGGCGCACGCGCCGGCGCAGGTCGTCGGGGAGGCGGCGGGCCACGAACGGCAGCAGGTCGGCGCCGCGCGAGAGGCCCACGAGCACCACGGAATCCTGCTCCCACGCCGCCAGGTAGTGGCGCAGCACCCGCTCCACGTGCCGCGCCACGTCGGCGGGGCGGCGGCGGCGGAGGAGGTAGGTGCGCGCCTTCAAGCCGACGCTCGAGATCCCTGCCGCGGCCAGCTCGCAGGCGAGCTCGCGCACCAGCATGGCCCAGTTGCCATCGCCCGTGAAGATGAAGGCGAAGGTGCGGCCGGGCGCGGGCGCGTGCTCTTCCACCAGCGGCAGCCGCCGCAGCGCACGCGGGAGCCCGCGCACGGGCGCGGCGCCGCGGAGCGGGCGGAACGGGCTGCGGAGGGCGGCAAGCTTCACGGATGCTCGTGCGCGGTGAGGGTTGGGCCACGCAAGCGCAGGGGACGTACCAGAGGGGATCGGGCCGGGGCGGAATCGGGGATGGGGGGGTGGAGAGCCGGGGGATGGGGCGAATGAATTCGCGGCAACCACGGCCCAAAGTCCGCTTCGCGGGCTCCCGCGCGAGGATCTCTGCGACCCGCGGACGGCGGTGGCGGACCGGGGACCGGCAGGCTTGGGTGGCGAGCGACACGTGAGGGATGCGCGCCCGGAGGGCCGGGAACGCGGCGGACCGCCCGCACCACCGTTTCAGTCGAGAATACGTTGGGGCGGGCCGCCGTGGGCCCGGCGCGGTTGGCAACGGCGGTATCGTTGCCTACCGCGCGCGCAGCCCGTTTGGGCGTCTCGGCGCCCAACACGCCCAAACCGCGGTTCGAAACGACCGGGTACTCGAAACGGGCCGGCAGATGGATCTGCCGGCCCGTTCTCTATTCTTCTCCATTCCTCGAACCAGACGAGGATTACTCCGCCTGCCGCTGGATATCGAAGTCGTCGGCGGCGATGGCGACGCGGTCGTTCACCTTGCGGCGCAGCGCCATGATGGTGTTGGGCCCGTGAGGCTCGTACACGCGGTTGGTGAGCAGCACGCTCCAGGTGTGGCGGCTGGGGTCCACCCAGATCGACGTGCCCGTGAAGCCGGTGTGGCCGAACGACGCCTTGCTGGCGCGGGTGCCGAACCCGCCGCTGCCGTTGGGGCCCGGCGTGTCCCACCCCAGGGCGCGCGTGCCGGCGCCGTCCTGGCGCGCGGTGAAGCGCTCCACCGTCTCCTTGTTGAACACCGTCACCCCGTCCAGCTCGCCGCCGTTGGCCAGCATCGCCGCGTAGCGACCCACGTCGTGCGCGGTGGAGAAGATCCCCGCGTTGCCCGCCACGCCGCCCAGCGCCCGCGCGATCGGGTCGTGCACCAGCCCGCGCACCGGCTCGCCGTCCACGCGCAGGGTGGGCGCGCAGGTGGGGCAGTCCTCACCCGGCAGGTAGGTGGTGTGCCGCATCTTGAGCGGGCCGTAGACGCGGCGGTCGAGGAGCCGGTACAGCGGCTCGCCGGCCACCCGCTGGGCCGCGGCGAAGAGCACGTTCATCCCCACGTCGCTGTACTCCACCTTCTCGCCCGGCTCGCGCACCAGCGGCGTGCGGATCAGCTGCTGCCAGTTGGCGTCGGGCGAGCCGGCGCTCAGCTGCACGCCCGCGGGAAGCCCCGAGGTGTGGGTGAGCAGGTGGCGGATGGTCACGCGGTCCTTCGCGCCACCGCTGAACTCGGGGAGGTAGCGCGAGACCGGGGCGTCCACGTCCATCTTGCCGTCCTGCACCAGCAGCATCACCGCGGGGGTGGTGGCCACCACCTTGGTGAGCGAGGCCAGGTCGTAGACGGTGCGCTCGGCATCCACCTTCTCGGCGCCGCGCGTCCAGCCCACCCGCCCCACGCCCTTCTCCAGCACCGTCTGGTCCTGCCGGCCCACGGCCAGCGCGCCGCCGGGGATGGAGCCGGCCTCCACCTGCGCCAGGATCGCGGCCTCGGCGGCGTCGAGCTTGGAGAGCTTGAGGCTGGCGGCGTGGCGCACGGTGTGCGCGGCGGCCACGTCCTGCGCGGTGGCGGCGGCGGTGCGCACCAGCTGCCGCGCCACGCCCTGCGTGTCCACGTCGGCGGCGGCGCGGGTGCTGCTGGAGATGGCCGCGCCGTACGCCAGCAGTCCGCCGGTGACGGCGACCATCAGCGTCTTGCCCCTGTGGTGTTCGGTGCGGTAGTGCATGGCTTCTATACCTTCGTTGCGTCGGTGTCGGCTTTTTCGGGTTCGCTCCCGGCGTTCAGCGCGCCGCCTGCCCGTGGTGCAGCAGTCTCGCGGCGGAGAAGGTGATCTGTAACTGTATGGTGTTGCAGAAGATACAATCTAACCCCGCCAAGCGTTGGGTAGGTCCCGCAAGCGGTTAGGGTCGGATTAACACGATCGGGCCTGCGAAGGGCGGCGGTCGTCCACGCGATCCATGCCGAGAGGTGAGGACGAAGATCGATGCTCGATCCAATTTCGGGGTGGACAAAACAAACCGCATGAACGCGGAGCAGCGGAGAGCACGGAGGGAGCGGAGAACTGCATGTGGTTCTCCGCTCCCTCCGCGCTCTCCGCTGCTCCGTGTTCACGCGGTTCGTGGTTCGGCCGTTTCGAATGAGAGGAATCCCGCGCGAAACGCACGACTGGCCGGGCGAACCGGCGGGATCAGCTCTCCCCGGCCAGCAGCGCCTTCAGCGTGTCCCGATATCCACGCGTCGACGTCACCTCGGCGCCGTTCTGGAGGATCACCACGTAGTCGCCGCGGAACCAGGGCTGGATCTCGCGGATGCGGTCCACGTTGACGATGGCCGAGCGGCTGATGCGCAGGAAGCGGCGCGGGTCGAGCACCTCGGCCAGCTGCGTCATGGTCTCGCGGATGGTGTGCGCGCGCGGGCCCACGTGCACCTTCACGTACTTGCCGTCGGCCTCCAGCCAGTCGATCTCGGCCACGGGCTGCAGGTAGGCGCGCTCGCCCGCGCGGATCACCAGCCGCTCGCGCCAGCGCCGCACCCCGCGCAGCTCGTCCAGCAGCTCCAAGATGCGGCCGCGGTCGCTCTCCGAGTCGGGCCGGCGCAGGTGCGCGCGGGCGCGGTCGATGGCGCGGGCCAGGCGCTCCTCGTCGAACGGCTTGAGCAGGTAGTCGAGCGCGTGCACGTCGAAGGCGCGCAGGGCGTACTGGTCGTAGGCGGTCACGAAGATCACCTCGGGGAGGTTGGGCGCCAGCTCGCGCAGCACGGCGAACCCGTCCAGCCCCGGCATCTGCACGTCCAGGAAGAGGAGGTCGGGGCGTTCCGACCGCACCGCCTCCACCGCCTGCGTGCCGCTGGCGCACTCGCCGATCACCTCCAGCGCGGGGTGCTCGTCCAGCATGCGGCGCAGCAGCTCGCGGGCGAGCGGCTCGTCGTCCACCACCAGGGCGCGCAGCGGCGCCATGCTCATCGGCGTGCTCATTCGGCGTCTCCGTTCCGGGCGGCGCCGGGATTGCGCTCCTCGGTGCCGGCGGGGATCTCGATGCGCACCTCGCAGCCGCCGCCCGGCAGGTTGCCGATGGCGAAGCGGTGCGCGGCGCCGTACAGCTGCTCCAGCCGCGCGCGGGTGTTGCCGATCCCCACCCCCTCGCGGGTGAGCGCGCCGCCTTCCAGCCCCACGCCGTCGTCCAGCACGCGCACCACCAGGTGACCGTCGTGCCGCCGTGCCTCCACCGTCACGCGCCCCGGCCGCTCCAGCCGCGAAAGGCCGTGGGTGATGGAGTTCTCCACCAGCGGCTGGAGCACCAGGCGCGGCACCAGCAGCCGCCGCGCGTCGGCCGCCACGTCGTAGGTCACCGCCAGCCGCCCGCCGAAGCGGATCTTCTGGATCTCGGCGTAGCGGTCGAGGAACTCGATCTCCTCCTCCAGCGACACCTCGTGGCGGCTGTCGTCGTCCAGCGCCAGGCGCAGCAGGTCGCTGAGCCGGGTGAGCATGCGCCGGGCGGCGGGCACGTCGCGCTCCATCAGCGCGCTCACCGCGTGCAGGGTGTTGAAGAGGAAGTGCGGCTGCAGCTGCATGCGCAGCAGGTCGCGCTGGGCCCGCTCGAGCAGCGTGCCCAGCTCGGCCTCGCGCACCGCCCGGCGCTCGTTCTCGCGCGAAGCGTGCACGGCATGGGCGGCCGCCAGCACCACGAAGTAGATGGGGATGATGATGGCGAAAATGCGGGTGTACTCCAGCAGCACCAGCTGCCCCCAGCTGTCGACGCCGGGCGGCAGGCCCAGCAACGGGCCCTTGAGCGCAATGATCAGCACCAGCCCCAGGAGCACGGTGAGGGCGGCCAGCGGCAGGTGCAGCACCAGGTTGCGCCAGCGCCGCGGACCCCGCACCGGCAGCCGGCGCGCCAGCCAGAAGATCGCCGGCGTGAGCGGCAGCCACACGTACCATACCGGCAGCTCGCGCCCCACCAGCGGCAGCCAGTCGCGGTGCTGGCCCGCGTGCTCCGCGATGTAGTAGTTCTCGGTGGCTACCAGCAGCGCCAGCGTGGTGGCGGCGCCGAACGCGCCCAGGGCCAGCGCGTACTGGCGCTGGGTGGCCGCACGGCGAGGGCGCAGCAGCCCGGGAAGGCGCCGCGGGGGCGGTGTGGATGCCGGGGCGGGGAAGGATGGAGGCATGAAGCGATCGGTCGGAATGGGTGCGCTGCAAACGGCGCGGGAGACGGTTCTGGAATCCTGGAATCTAGCACCGGGCCCGCGTCCCGCGCAGTCCACGGCACGAGCGTGTTGCGCCGTGGCATGAGCGCGCGCGCCGGCGGCACGAGTGCGCACGGGTCCGTCGTGACGGCGGCATCCTCGACCGGGATCGTTGGCCAGCCGCTGATTTCTCACGGAGGTGCACGGAGGACACGGGAGAGAAGCACGGAGGGACGCGCCGTGCCATTCACTCGTCACTCCGTCTGTCTCGCCCCCGGTTCCGATACCGCGTGATCGTGCTGGCGCCAGCCCTGCATACACGTTTCGCCGACGCACGCCCGCACCGGGCTTGCGGGGCTAGACGGGGCGGAGGGCCGATGCTGCTGCGGATCACCGAACGCGGGTTGTATTGCGAGGCGGGCGACTTCTACGTGGACCCGTGGATGCCGGTGCCCCGGGCGGTGATCACGCACGCCCACGGCGACCACGCGCGCTGGGGGAGCGAGCGCTACCTGGGCGCCCGCGAGGGCGAGCGGGTGATGCGCACGCGCCTGGGCTCCGACGCCAACATCCGCGCGGTGGACTGGGGCGAGGCGGTGGACGTGAACGGCGTCCGCATCTCCCTTCACCCGGCCGGGCACATCCTGGGCTCGGCGCAGGTGCGCGTGGAGCACCGCGGCGAGGTGTGGGTGGTGTCGGGAGACTACAAGACCGAGCCCGACCGCACCTGCACCGCGTTCGAGCCCGTGCGCTGCCACACCTTCATCACCGAAAGCACCTTCGGCCTCCCCATCTACCGCTGGGCGCCGCAGGCGGAGGTGTTCGCCGAGATCGACGCGTGGTGGCGCGCCAACCAGGAGGCCGGCAAGGCGTCCATCCTCTACGCCTACGCGCTGGGCAAGGCGCAGCGGCTGCTGGCGGGGGTGGATGCGTCCATCGGCCCCATCTACGAGCACGGCGCCGTGGGGCGGCTCTCGGACGACTACCGGGCGACGGGCGTGCCGCTGCCGGCCACGCACCATGCCGGGGCGCAGCCGCGCGGCTTCGACTGGAGCCCGGCGCTGATCGTGGCGCCGCCCAGCGCGCACGGCACGCCGTGGATGCGCAAGTTCGGCGCGGTGAGCACCGCCTTCGCCAGCGGCTGGATGCGGGTGCGCGGCCAGCGCCGCCGCCGCTCGGTTGACCGCGGCTTCGTGCTGAGCGACCACGTGGACTGGCCCGCGCTGCTGGAGGCAATCGACTCCACCGGCGCCGAGCGCGTGTGGGTGACGCACGGCTACCGCGAGCCCGTGGTGCGCTGGCTGCGCGAGCACGGCCTGGAGGCGCAGTCCGTCGCCAGCCGCTGGGAGGGCGAGGAGGACGCGGGCGACGTGGAGATCGCGCCGGGAGAAGGAGCGGCGGCGGGGGAAGGGGCTGAAACGGGAGAGGCGGCAGACGTGTCGGCTGGGGATGTGGAGGGGGATTCGGGCGGCGGCGCGGGGAGGGGGGGCGAATGAATTCGCGGCAACGACGGCACGAAGTCCGCCTTCGCGGACTCACGCGGCGGCATCGGGGAGTGGGGTCCGACATCGGTGCGTCCGCCGACGTCGGCGGGTTGAAACCCGCCGCTGGAAGGGCGGGAAGTCCGCCTTCGCGGACTGTGGTCTCGGCATCACCCCGAACCGCCGCCACCTCCGCCACGCGGATACAGCAGCGTGCCTCGCACCCCGCAGGCCCCGCCGACGCAGTCGTCCCTCCCTCAGGCTGTTTTGGGGGAGGGACAGGCGAGGCACGAGCCAGGGAGAGGGCCCGCGGGGCCGGCACCGCGCGACACCGCCGCCGCACAGCCTCGCGCAGTTTGCGAGGCTTCCCGTGGTTGTTGCTGCGGATTCATCCGCCCGTGTGGGGATGCCTGCCCGCTCGTGCCTCCGGCTTCCGGAGGCCCCGGTGAAGGCCTTCGCCGAGCTCTACGCCGCGCTGGACGAGACCACCAAGACCGGCGAGAAGGTGGACGCCCTCGCCCGCTACTTCGCCGCCGTCCCCCCGTCCGACGCGGCGTGGGCGGTGCACTTCCTGAGCGGACGCCGGCCAAAGCGCCTGGTGGGCGGCCGCAAGCTGGCCGAGTGGGCGATGGAATTCACCGCCACGCCCGAGTGGCTGTTCGGCGAGTGCTACGAATCCGTCGGCGACTTGGCCGAGACCATCTCGCTCCTCCTGCCGCCCTCGGGCACCTCCAGCGACCTGCCGCTGCGCGTGTGGGTGGAGGAGCGGCTGCTGGCGCTGCGCGGCGAGGGCGAGGCCGTGCAGCGCGACGCCATCGTCCGCGCCTGGGGCGAGCTGGACGGCGCGCAGGCCTACGTGTGGAACAAGCTGATCACCGGCTCCTTCCGCGTGGGCGTGTCGCAGAAGCTGGTGGTGCGCGCCATCAGCCGGGTGAGCGGGGTGGACGAGGCCGCCGTGGCGCACCGCATGATGGGCGCCTGGGAGCCGTCGCCCGAGTTCTACGACCGCCTGGTGGGCGAGGACACGGCCGACACCGACGTGAGCCGGCCCTATCCCTTCTTCCTGGCGCATGCCGTGGAGGGCGAGCCCGACGACCTGGGCAGCGCGGCCGAGTGGCAGGTGGAGTGGAAGTGGGACGGGATCCGCGCGCAGGTCGTGCGCCGCGCGGGGAAGACGTTCATCTGGTCGCGCGGCGAGGAGCTGGTCACCGAGCGCTTTCCCGAGCTCGACCAGGCCGCGTCGCTGCTCCCCGACGGCACCGTGCTGGACGGCGAGGTGCTGCCCTGGCACGACGGCGGCCCGCTCCCCTTCGCCCAGCTCCAGCGCCGCATAGGCCGCAAGCTGCTGGGGCCCAAGATCCTGGCCGAGGTGCCCATCGTCCTCCTCGCGTACGACCTGCTGGAGCACGAGGGCGAGGACGTGCGCGAGCGGCCGCTGGCGTGGCGCCGCGCGCGGCTGGAGGAGCTGCTGGGCGCGGTGCCCACCGCCGGCCGCTTCCTCCTCTCCCCCGTCGTCAAGGCGGAGACGTGGGACGGCGTGCGCGAGGCCTACCGCGAGGCGCGCCAGGCCAGCCGCGAGGGGCTGATGCTGAAGCGCGCCGACAGCCCCTACCGCGTGGGGCGGAAGCGGGGCGACTGGTGGAAGTGGAAGGTGGAGCCCTTCACCGTGGACTGCGTGCTGATCTACGCCCAGCGCGGCCACGGCCGGCGCGCCTCGCTCTACACCGACTACACCTTCGCCGTGTGGAGCGGAGGCGAGCTGGTCCCCTTCGCCAAGGCCTACAGCGGGTTGACGGACGAGGAGATCCGCCGCGTCGACAGCTTCATCCGCCGCAACACCACCCAGCGTTTCGGACCGGTGCGCGCGGTGAAGCCCGAGCTGGTGTTCGAGCTGGGCTTCGAGGGGATCCAGCGCTCCCCCCGCCACAAGAGCGGCATCGCCGTCCGCTTCCCCCGCATGCTCAAGTGGCGCACGGACAAGAAGCCGGAAGACGCCGACACGCTGGAGGCGATCGTGGCGATGCTGGACGGGGTGGAGGCCGCACGAAAGGCTTGAGAGCCGACGGAAGCGTGGTTATCGTTCGGCACCTCGCAGTGTGGTTCCTTCCTTCCGGACAGATTCTCATGGCAATCCTTCCCACCGACATCGACGGCGTGATCGAGCGGCTTTCGGCCGTCATCAGCGACTGCATCGCCAGGCAGGACCGGCTGGGCTACTTCGCCGCGCTCTACAACCGCGTGACGCTGGCCGTGCGCGACGGCATCAAGGCCGGGGCCTTCCAGGACGGCGCGCGGATGGAGGCGCTGGACGTGATCTTCGCCAACCGCTACCTGGCCGCGTACGACAGCTACCGCTCGGGCGAGCTGCCCAGCATCAGCTGGTTCAAGGCGTTCAACGCCGCGCAGGCCGGCGACCACATCGTCCTCCAGCACCTGCTGGCGGGGATGAACGCCCACATCAACCTGGACCTGGGCGTGGCCGCCGCGCGCGTGGCCGCGGGGAGCGCCATCAATGGGCTCGAGGGCGACTTCAACCGGATCAACGACCTGCTGGCGAAGCTGACGCCCGTGGTGGAGCAGCAGCTGGACGACTGCTCGCCCGTGTTCAGGGAGCTGAGCGGCCTGGCGCCCCGGCTGGAGCTGAAGATGGTGGGCTTCTCGATGGAGAAGGCGCGCAACGCGGCGTGGGCGTTCGCCAGGGAGCTCGCCCCGCTGCGCCACCTGCCGCAGGTGGGGCGCATGGCCGTGCGCGACATGCAGGCGTCGCTGGTGGCCGACGCGGTGCTGAACGACGGCCTGGTGATCCGCCTGATCCGCGCCCGCGAGAGCACCGACGTGGCCCACAACATCCAGGTCCTGGCCAACGGCGAGTTCAAGAACACCATCCCCGCCCTGATCGGCGCCCCCACGGCGACGGCGACGGCCTGATCCATCGGTTCGACAGGATGAAGAAGGCGGCGGCACGCTCAGCGTGCCGCCGCCTTCTTCGCATGTCCCTCCCTCGAGCTGTCATCCTGAGCGTCGCCGCTGTGCCAACCCAAAGGCTGCACAGGACTTCGGCGGCGACCGAAGGATCTATCGCCGCCGCATCGCTACCGCTCGTCGTAGTGGCCGATGACGGGGCATGTCGCGTTTCGGAGGGTCGGTTCCGAGCGCCGACTATGGATCCTTCGCCGCCGCCAGCGCTCCGTTCAGCCGAACGCTCCGTGCAGCGGCGGCTCAGGATGACATCATCGGGGACAGGGTCCATCCGTACGATTCTTCGCCCGTCGGCTCAGAGCGCCATGGCGCAGGTGGCGCCCCAGATGATGAACGACAGCGCCATGAACAGGATCCCCGAGATCCAGAACGCGGCGCGCGAATCGAGCGGCAGCTTCATGGTCACCACGATCGCGGCGATGAAGCCGGCCACGATCACGAACAGCCCCTCGGGGAGAAAGAGCCATCCCATGTCGCTGCTGCCCATCACCTTCACCACGGCCAGTGTCACCACGTGCAGCGCCACCGCCGCGCCGAAGATCGTCGCCGCCGCGCGCACGCCCCGCGGAACCGCCTGCGGGTCCTTGTGCAGCACGGTTCCGGGCGGGGCCTCGTGCGGCCACTCCTGGTAGCCGTACCCACTGGTGCCCGGCGGGGGCGGCGGCGGCGGATACGGCGGTGGTGGATACGGCGGCGGTGGATACGGCGGCGGCGGCGGGCCGTCGGCCGGGGTCTCGCGTCCATCGTGCCGCGGCTCGCCCGCGGGGTGCTCGTCGCTCATCGCAGTCGTCTCCCGGTTCCGGTCGGCATCCCATCCATCGCCCCAATCCACCACTCTCCATCCCCCGACCTGCTCGGACGTTGACCACCTACACGATGCTGCCGTTGGGCTGCAGCAGCGGCAGGCGGCCGCGCTCGGCCCACGGGTCGGCCATGCGCGGCTTCCAGTGCTGCTCGCGGCCGTCGCGGTAGAACAGGTTGTAGGTGTCGAAGGGGATCATCCGCCCGTCGGGGTGCACGAAGTGGATGCAGCTCTTCTTCACCGAGCGGATGTCCATCGAGTATGCGTCCATGAACTGCACGATGAGCACGCGGAAGACGTTGGCGTAGCCGAACTCCTTGGGCACGTCCACCAGCGGCAGGCAGCACAGCAGCTCGCGCAGGCTCTGGGCGCCGCTCTCGGGCGAGTGGTTGGTGCTGAAGGCCTTGAAGAGCGCTGTCCGCAGCCCCTCGTCCTGCTCGAACACGATGGTGTTGCGCCCGCCCTCGATCAGGATCTGCGGGTCGATCATCCCCGTGAGCGGCATCACCTGGCCGCCCAGCTTCATCGCGTAGGCCATGGCCAGGCAGTCGGGGTGGCAGGGCACCGGCACCACGTCCTCGGCGCGGAACACGCCGCTCTGCTCGTAGATGGCGCGGCGCACCTCGGTGAGCGTGAGCCGGTCGGTGGCCGGGTCGAAGTCCTCCAGTCGCCCCGCCGCCTGCACCGGCTGGAAGGTGACGCCGCGCACGCACGGCTGCTCCAGCGCGAACTGGATGATCTCGCCCACCTCGCCGTCGTTCAGGCCCTTCTTGAGGGTGACGACGAGCGTGGTGGAGATGTCGAACTCGTTGAGGTGCTCCAGCGCCTTGCGGCGGATGCGGCGCAGGTCGGCGCCGCGCAATTCCATCAGCGGCTCGCGGCGCAGCGAGTCGAACTGCAGGTACACCTCGAAGCCCTGCCTGTACTCGGCCAGCCGGCGCACGAACTCGCGGTCTTCCGCCAGCTTGAGCCCGTTGGTGTTGACCATCAGGTGCTTGATGGGGCGCGCGCGGGCGGCCTCCAGGATCTCGAAGAAGTGCGGGTGCAGCGTGGGCTCGCCGCCGCTGATCTGCAGCACGTCGGGCGAGGTCTCGCTCTTCACCAGCGCGTCCATCATCCGCTCGATCAGCTCCAGCGGGCGGAACTCGGTGCGGTGCGGCCCGCTCTCGGCATAGCAGATGGGGCACTTCAGGTTGCACGCGTCGGTCACCTCGATCAGCGCCAAGCACGAATGCTGCTCGTGGTCGGGGCAGAGGCCGCAGTCGTAGGGGCAGCCGTAGCGGATGGGCGTCTGGTTGTGGTTGGGCTGCTCGGGCGGCTTGATGAACACCTCGCGCGAGCGCTTGTAGTACTCCACGTCGTCGGCCACCAGCACGCGCTCGCGGCCGTGCTCGGGGCAGCGCTTGTCCAGGTACACGTTGCCGTCCTGGAACAGCACCTTCGCCTCCACCTTGCGCAGGCAGCGCGAGCACAGCGCCAGCGCCACGTCGTAGTACAGGTACGGCCTTACCTTGTCTGCCATGCGGGTGCCGCGGAGGGTTCGGGAGATGGGGATGCGGGAGATGCGGATCCGTCGGCCGGCTCCGCGCGCCGGGCGATGCCCAGCAGCCGCGGCAGGTGCGGCGCGTACCACAGCAGGCCGGCCACGCAGGCGAGCTGGATCGGGGTCATCCCCAGCCAGGTGACGTGCGCCGGCTTGATGAAGTCCACCGCCAGCCGCCAGGCGAGGTAGCCCGCCATGAACAGCTTGAACAGGTCGCCGCGCGGGTACGGCCGCCGCGCGCGCAGCGCCAGCGCGCCCGCCAGCAGCGCGAGGAAGACGATCTCGTAGAGCTGCGTGGGATGCCGGTGGACACCGTCGCCGAAGTCGATCCCCCACGGCAGCGACGTCGCGTTCCCGTAGGTGTCGTCCGCCAGCCCGGTAAGAAAGCACCCCACCCGTCCCAGCGCGATGCCCACGATCAGCGGGAAGACGTAGAGATCGCCCGTGGCCGTCCGCTCGCCGATGCGCCACTTGGTCAGCTCGACGGCCGCCAGCCCGCCCAGCAGCCCGCCCACGATGGTCTTCCCCGCCAGCAGCAGCCGCAGGTCCAGCAGCCCGGCCCAGGTGGGCGGCGGGGCGAAGGCGATGGCCAGCAGCTTGGACCCCAGCGCCGCGCCCACCACGGCCGCGGCGAGCACCACCAGCCGGCGCTCGGCCGGGAGCGGGTCGCCCGCGCGCTTCCGCAGGCGGAGATAGAGGCGGAAGCCCAGGAACGCCCCCAGCATCTCCATCGGCTGGTGCGGAGCGATCGCGAGCGGGCCCAGGTGCAGGACGACGGGAAAGTGCACGCGGCGGGGAGCAGTGCCAGGGAGACGATCGAGGAGAGCGGACGGACGACGAACAGTATAGGAACGCGCGCCGTTCGCCAATCATGCGCGCCGCGGGAGCGTGCCACACGTCGAGGTCAGCGGCTCACGACGAGTGGCCTCGCGCGTCGTACCAATGGTTCACCTCGTCGATCACACGGTCCAGCAATTCGCTCGTGGTTGGCTCGTAGTGGATTCGGCTGGAAAGTTCGAGTGCGGCGTCGGTCGCGGACGACTGCGGCTCCACGATCCAACGGAACCATCCGTTCTCGTTATTGGCCGAGAACGCCAGCATGCAGATCGGGAACGTGGCTTCGGAGTATGTCGCACGCTCGTGGGCAATCATCTTCGCGTCGAGCCGCGGCGCCGCCGACCCGGTCCGCCGCGCCGCAAGCACCACGCCCAACTGGCGGCCGCTGATGTGCCCCGTCGCGCAGGACGGGCACCAGCATGTCCACGCCCGATGCGGCGCTGCTCTGGTACACCACGCGAAGGTCGTTCCTGCGAGTGAGCCAGAGCACCGCGTATGACCGGGCTCGCAAGGCTACGTACCACGGCTGTGGAGCGCTCATCCTTTGCTCCTCACTTGATCAGAGAACCGGGAAACGAACTTCGCCGGAGAAACCGTCTTCCAGAAGGTGTTCACCTCGTCCCACAACGGTTCCTGCGTGTGGCGGTTCAATGGATGATCCGTCGGCAGGCTCGCCAAGCCCTGGTGGTGCTCGTCGTTCGCGCACATGAGGTATGCCGCCTTCGCGCTCTCGTCCACTCCCACAATGTAGGTAGGGATGGGATTGGCAACGAGCCCCCTCATCTCGCGGGCCGAGATACTGGCCCTCAGGCGCCCGGACCGCGCGTACCCTCGGCTGGTAGTCTTCACCTGAGCGAAGAAGTAGGACGTGACGCTTGCCGTAGCTCCTCTCAGCCGTACGATGTAATCGACCACCGGCCATGCGTTGCCGAGAAACTCCGGCACGAAGATCGGGTCGCGCGTAGAGTAGGATTCGGTGATCAGTTGCTGCGGATTCCATCCGCCGGGGGAATACCTGCCGCCCGCGATAACGAGAATACGAAGAGCCCCGCCGGTCGGTGGGGCTCTTCGACAACTCAGCACTCAGCACTCATACCATTTCGATCAACCGATCGTGCATTCGGCGGGTTCAGCAACATCATCACACAGAGGCACCAGAGGCACCAGAGGCACCAGAGGACCCGGAGGACCAGAGGAACGACCGGGAGCCACACGACTTCCTCTGGTCCCCTCCGTTCCCTCTGTGTGATGCTGTTCCGATGGTGGAATGCACAGGACGATCAGGAAAATGGTATCAGCACTCTTCGGCCCTGGGCACTTGGCCCTGGGCACTTTTCCCTACTGCCGGCACGGCGCGTTCGGGTCCGGCTTGGGGTGATCCACCACCAGCCGCTCGGGCCGGTTCGCCACCGCCAGCGCGATGTCGCGCACGAAGGCGCCCACGCGGGCCATGTGGTCGTAGTCGATGTACTGCGGCTCGTCGCCCACCTGGTGGTAGTCCACGTGGTAGCCCAGCGAAAAGTAGGTGATGGGGATGCCGTAGCGCGCGTACATGTAGTGGTCGCTGCGGCAGTAGCGGTTGAGCGGGTGCCCCGGCGCGTCGAACGAGTAGTCGATCTGCATCGGGTTGGGGCGGCGCGAGTTGAGCTGGTCGATCAGGTCGCCGAGCTGCGTGCTCAGCCGCCGTGAGCCGATCATCTGGATCGACCAGGGCCCGCCGTGCGCCACCTCGCTGGCCCGGCCGCGTCCCACCATGTCCATGTTCAGCGCCGCCACGATCGAGTCGCGCGGCACCGTGGGGTGGTCGGTGAACCACTGGCTGCCGTACAGTCCCTTCTCCTCGGCCGTGTGCGACATGAAGACGATCGACCGGCGCGGGCGCGGGCCGGCGGCCAGGCTCTGCGCGATCTCCATCACCGTGACGGTGCCGCTGCCGTCGTCGTCGGCGCCGTTCATGATGCTGTCCATCCGCACCGCGCCGCCGTGCGCGCGCCGCATCGAGTCGAGCAGCGCGGTGATGCGGGCCTGCTGCTGGGGCGTGGGGGTGCCGATGGGGTCGTTGGCGCCCTGCGGCCGCATCACGGCGTTGTAGGCGCGCACCGAGTCGTGGTCCAGCGCCACGGGAAGGATGCCGTCGTGGTCGTTGTGCGCGCTCACGAGCACGTACTGGCCGCGCACCGCCGGGTCGCTGCCGCGCAGCACCCCGATCACGTTGCGCGCGGGCGCCGGCACCGGCGCGGCGGCGTAGCGGTAGGTGCCGCTCACCGTCTTCCCCGCGTCGCCCACGGCGGCGCCCGCCAGCGGCTTGCCCAGCATCCGCTCGGCCATGGCGCGGCTGACGATGAACGCCGGGGCCGACTGGGTGGGCGCGTCTTCCGAGGCGATCTCCACCTGCGGCTCCATGAGCGCCTCCACCAGCCCCGCCGGCGTGGCGTCCATCGAGGCCACGGCGATCCCGGCGGCGCCGGGGTAGGTGGGCATGGCCGCGCTGCGCCAGAAGCGGTAGTTGTCGGCGCCGTTCTCCTGCGCGGGAAGGAGGATGACCAGCTTGCCGCGCGCGGCCTCGGGCGACAGCGTCTGCCCACCCACGCGGCCGCCGAACACCACGGGCGTGCTCTGCGCGCGGAGCTCGGGGCCGAAGGTGTACTGGCCCACGGCGGTCACTGGCAGGTAGTCGCGCCCCAGCGCCAGCGCGCCGCCGTCCACCATCACCCGCGCGCCGGGCTGGATGCCGCGCTTCACCAGCGGCACGGTCTGGAAGTAGCCGCCGTTCTCGCCCATGGGCTCCAGGCCGATGGCGCGGAACTGCGCGGCCACGTAGTCGGTGCCCTTCACGTTGCCGCGCGTGCCCGCCTCGCGCCCCATCATGCTGTCGTCGGCCAGCACGTACAGGCGCGTCATCAGGTCGGCCGGCGAAAGCTCGGCGGTGGTGGGCCGCGGCGCGTGCGTGCGCGGCAGCTCGGCCTGCTGCGCGGCGGCGGTGGCGGCGAAGCCGGCCGCGACGAGCGCGGTGGCGGCGAGGATTCGGGATCGCATCGTGGCGACTGCTCCAGTCCTGCAGGGGGTGGAAACGGGCTGCGGAGTTCGCGGGGCGAGTGAAGATGAGCCGCCGCCCGCGCACCGGCAATCGCCCGGGGGTGCACGGCACCCGGGGATGCGCGGCGTACCCGCGCCGCGCGACGGATGTTTCAGCGCCGAGTCGATCCAAACGGCCGGTGGATCGAACGACGTGCGGGCTGGCTGGATGACGAACAAGAACCGGGCGCGGAGTCGATCTCTCCGCGCCCGGTCCTCGTTATCTCGCTGCCGATCGCGTCACGCCGATGCGCCAGCCGAGCCGTCCGAGGAAGATCCTCCGGAACTCGATCCCCCGGAAGCCGACCCGCCTGATCCACCCGATCCACCCTGCGACGTGGAGCCCGACGACCGGGACGCCTTGGACGCAGATCGCGTTGAGCCGCCCGACCGAGTGGAGGACGAACGCGCGCCGCCGGACTTCGCCGCCGATCCACCCTTCGACGAGCCGGTGGTGGAGCCCGACGCCGACGAGCCACCCGTTCGCGTGCCCCCGCTGCCGGCACCGCCGTTGGACGTGGAACCACGCGTGCGCGCCTGGCCGCCATCTGCGCGGCGCCCGGCCGACGCGGTGCGCGAGCGTGGCCGGGTCTCCAAGCGTACCTCGGCGTCGAGCACCAGCGAGCTCCCGTCGCCCAGCAACGCGGGCGCGGGCGGGCTTGCGGCTTCCAGAAGCTCCACGGCGGTGCGGTTGCTGGCGCGGTCCACCAGGCGGCGCGCGTCGGCCAGCAGCGCCTCCATGCGTGCCAGGATCTCGCCCAGCTCGCTGGCCTCGCCCGGCGTGAGCTGCGGGCGTGCGTCCATCGCGGTCTCCTCGTGGAACACCAGCACGTCCACCACGCCCATGGTGGCGATCTTGGCCAGGGTGCCGTAGTCGGGCTGGGCGGTGCCGCGCTCCCAGCGGCCTACCTCGCGCACGTCGGTCACGCCCAGGCTGTGGGCGAAGTCGGCCTGGCTCATCCCCAGCCGCGTGCGGATCCCGCGGATGGTCTGCCCCACGAGCCGCCTGGGTAGAAGTCTGATCGACATTCGCTCTCTCCGGTCCCCGGTTCAATTGCTTTCCACGCATCCACTTGCGCGCCGTTCAACGCAATTGCGAGGCCGCACGGGGCATCGGCCCGGCCATCGGCGAAGAGACGCAGATCAGGCGGGCAAGCCAGGCAGGGACTGCGGAAGACGTCGACGAGACGGCCGAGATCGGCATCGCCCGAAGGCATGCGAAGCGCCCCCGGGATCCCTCTCCGTCGTCATGCGGAAAGAGCCCCGGGGGCGCGCCGGTCGCCGGATGGATCGCGCAGACCGTGCAGCCCGTTACGGTAGCTTGATCTCGGGCTTCTCGGGGTCGGGCCGGTAGAGGATGGCGATGCGGCCGATGGTCTGCACCAGCGACGAGCCGGCGATGCGCTGCTCCAGCTCGGCGCCGGCCTCGCGCACGTTCAGCGGCGCGGCCTCCAACACCTTCACCTTGATCAGCTCGTGCGTGTTCAGCACCTCCTCGATGGAGCGGATGGCGCTCTCCGATACGCCTTCCTTGCCCACGAACGCCACGGGCTTGAGGTGATGCGCCAGGCTCTTGAGGTGGGCGCGCTGCTTGGGGGTGATGGCCAAGGTGCTCTCTCCGTTTCCGTTCCGCTTCGGTTTGGTTTTCCGCGGGAAAGATACACGGCCCGCCGCCGCATGGCGACTGGGGAGGAGGACAGCATTCGGTCGTGAGTCCGTACAGGTTGCCGTACACCGTCGCGACGCGCGCCGACGGCCCACGCGAGATGGAGCGGCTGCCGTCGCGCAATCCATCCGCCGGTGCCGGGCCGACGGCAAGCCAGAGGTGCGACGCAACGAAAGAAGCCTTCTCCCAGTTGCGGAAGAAGGCTTCTCGTTGTGCGGAGGCTCACGAGGGTGCGACCGTTTGCTGTCCCCTGTCCCCTGTCCCCTG
>Ga0247773_1000156_pt1 | contig 33230 bp, 21 predicted proteins | sample UWRJL092311B6_FD_179934 | JGI IMG/M metagenome (GOLD analysis project Ga0247773, IMG submission 179934) | Plant litter microbial communities from Arlington Agricultural Research Station in Wisconsin, United States - UWRJ-L092-311B-6 | ecosystem: Environmental > Terrestrial > Plant litter >... | reverse complement strand
AACCTTAAAAGCATCTAAAATTTAACGGATCTAAATAATATACCGAAACCTTGTCCATATAAAATATTAATTATTATTTAATGTTATATTATGGGGTAGTAGAACGTTGAATGAATTTTGACTTTTCAAAAAAAATATATAAGAATTCAAGTGAGAATGGTGACATGAGTAACAAAAAAGAAGGTTTAAAACTTCTCGCCTAAAGCTTATGGACATGTTAAGTAACGGCCTCTAAGTTAATAATCTTAAGGTTATTGCGATGAGAATAATGAGAATATCTCTTCTGATTTTTTAAGGAAAACATTTAAAAGTGCAGAGTGTGCTGGAAAACTTAAAAAGGGATTTGAGTATTTAGGATGTAAAAATTTATAAGTATATAGTGCTTAGAGTATATTATTGCTTAAGAAATTGACACTAGCTTAAGTACATCAAATATATTTTTAGGCATTTCTATACATAAATGTGTTTTTTTTTAATAAAACACATTTATTGTGTTTTTATTAAAAAAAAAAATACATGTATTAATGTATATTAATAGATGTATTTATTATTAATAAAACATGTAATTATTACATATTTATGTGTATTAATAGTCGTATTTATTATTAATAAAATATGTAAGATACACAAATATCTTATATAGGGATAAATATCTTGCATAGGGGATTAATATGTAAAGTAAATTTTTCCTTCCTAAAAAAAGAATCCTATTGGATTTATTAAATCAATACAATTTAATAAAAAAAACCGTGCCTAGAGTCTGAAACAAGTAAGCTAGTAGAGAATACGAAGGCGTAAATGAGATAACAATCATAAAGGAACTCGGCAAACTAACTACCGTAACTTAGGGATGTTTGTCCTCCAATATTTTAAGTATTAATACTTATAATTATTGGGAATATATTGGGTTAATTTCAAGAATTACTTACCCTTAAGTAAATTTGAAGCGAAGTTTAATTGTGTGTATATGTATTATTTAATATTAAATAAATCAATACTATAAAAAACAATAAAACCGTTCAACGACTATGGTGTGAGCAACACAGCAATAATCACCTGCTAATACCCAACATATCTCTGTAGTGTTGTGTGTAATGAAAATATAAAACTAAATGTAATAAAATTAAATAAATGAATAATCAAATAAATATAAATTTTTATGAGTGAGTTGCAGGGTTTATAGATGGTGAAGGATGTTTTCATATAAAACGTAGAATAATGTCTAATGGTAAAATACGTTATTCTTTTGAATTTACAATTAAATTGCACATAGACGATGAAAATGTTTTAAGAACTATTTGTCTTAAATTAGATATAGGACGAGTAGTATTAAGACCTAATTATAATACATGTTCATTTGAAGTAGGTTCTGAAAAGGAATTACGAATTCTTATCAAGATATTAGATGAGCACCAATTAATGGGAGATAAATATTTAGATTATCTTAATTTCAGGGAAGCTTTCTTTTTATACTTTGAGCGTTCAGATTTAGTAACTGAAACCTTGAAGACTAAGATTGAAGAACTACGTGCTAATCATAATACAAAACGTGTGACTACTGTCTTACCTTTAAATTATAAACGTACAATTACGGATTATAAATTATTAGGTCTTATAGAAGGAGAAGGTAGTTTCTTCGTGCAAACGCATGGATTAACACCTAAGTTTGAGTTGGAATTAACTTCTACCCAAAAACCTCTTTTAATGGATATTTATGAACATTTGATGCTACATGTAACAACCGTGTATACTAAAGGTGGAATTAAATTACGTGATTGTAAAGCTAAAGGTAATAGTAAACCTTCAGTAAGACTTGAAATTACGGGTATTTCCTTTTTACATCATTTTTTTAATGCGTATTTAAGTAAATTAGAATTCTATTCTAGAAAGAAGGAAGATTTTAAAACCTTTTGTTTTATATGTGATAAATTATATAATAAAGCACACATTAATAATGAAGAAGTAAAAGATTTATTATTAAAGCTTTCAAAGGGTATGAATGGAGCAAGATTATCTACAAATAAACTTAGAGATAATACATTATATGATAAGATTAATATAAGTAGAGTTGAAGAGACTTTAGAATAATAAGACTCTTTAGTTTATATAAATTTGATAAAGCAAATCGGAGTTTTTTAGCTTAATACCACACACACAAGGGATATTGAAGAAATAGTCTGAACCATTTTGTGAAAGATGGAAATATATTAATATGATAACAAGTTGAAGGAGGGCTCATGAATCTCGATTAATACGAGTAAAAGTGAAGAAGCATGAAATATTGTTGTACGACTGTTTAATTAAAACAAAGCACTTTGCAAAAAGATGATAAATCTAAGTATTGAGTGTGATCTCTGCCCGATGCCGGCTGGTTAACGAATTAACTAAATTGTCTAAGGTTTGGTTTTAGAGGAACCCCCGGTTAATGGCGGCCTTAGCGTGAGGGTCCTAAGGTAGCGAAATGCCTTGGCCGTTAAATGCGGTCTTGCATGAATGATGTAACGATACAACAGCTGTCTCTATGATTGACTCAGTGAAATTGGAATAACTGTGCAGATACAGTTTACCTCTAGTTAGACGAGAAGACCCTATGCAGCTTTACTGTTATTAATTATTGAGTATGAACGGGAAAAAGTACAGCGTAGAAGGTAGTTGATACAATAGAATTGAAACACCTTTATTTTTCTATCATATTATATACCTTAAACCTAAAATACTTTAAAACCAAAATTATTTTTAAGTTGAGAAGTTAGGTTTACAATAATAATATTATTTCTAATAAGAGTGGATATTAGAAATTAAAATTAATTCAAATATTAGTTATTTAATTGATGATTATATTATTTAAATAATATTAATTATGTGAAAAATAATTAATGTATAATATTATATTATATATGAGTAACTTATATTAGGATTAATTTTTTTTTAATAAATTAAACACCACCTTGCGAGATACTTAAATGTTAAACTTCCTATTGTTAATGTTGAATTATTCTGGTAACGGTGTTAATATCGTCTTGTTTAGTTTATTCGTAATTGGATTACAAATAAGTGGTTTGTAATTTTGTTCTTAATGAAATTTTAATTAAGAACTAACTAGTTTTTTTTAATTAAAAATTTAATCTATTTTTTTATTAAGATAAGCTATGTATAATATACATTATATACATGCCTATATATTATTATACCTATAAGTAATATATATGAAGTTAATATTACGATATTATTATTGTATAGGAACAATTGTTAAAAGACAGTTTATGCGGGGCACAGACCCCATAAAGAGTAGATGGGTGTGTCTAAAAATTTAAAACTTAATTGGAGTTTATGTTTGTAATTTTCATATAGAATTCTATATATAATCTTATATGCGCAATTCATAGAGTATAATATATTTATATTTATATTATACTACTTGGATGGAGTATCAAAAAAATTAGATATATTAATTTATATTTTAATATATATAAATTAGGTAAGATTTTATTTATTGAGAAATTAGATGTAATAATGAAAATATTATGAAATATTCTAATATTTTTTATTAATTATTATTAATTAATTTAATAGTAATAATGTTATTTACTTATAAAGCTTAATGGCTTAATCTTGCCTTACTGTTTGATTAACAACAAATCTTACAGTCGCGTAAGCGGGGCATAGGATCACAAGATACAAAAAGGAAAGATCTTGGATTTTTGGAAAAGCTACGCTAGGGATGTTTGTCCTTCAATATTTTATATATTTTATAAAATAATTGAGAATATATTGGGTTAATTTCAAAAATTACTTTAATAATTAAAGTAAATTTGAAGCGAAATTTATCTTAGCATATTTTTTTAAAGATAAAATCGTTCAACGACTATAAGGTGAGTTATGCTAACAATAATCCTTTATTAATACCCTACTTTTCTTTTTTATACTATATTTGCTCTATATGTAAATTAAATATTTAACATGAAAAACCTGAATAGTAAATTAACTATTTTTAATAAACATTTAAATTTAAACAAAAAAACAACTTTTAAACCACAAGGAGTTTTAGGAAAAAAAAAATATTTCCCTCCTGTTTCTAAAGAATGAATAAATACTATTTATGTATTTAATAAAAATAATTTAAAAAATTTACCTGTTTATGACCTTTATACTAATGAATTAATTAAAAATTATTTTAATTTATATTTAAATCCTAAATATTTAGGGAAATCAAAATATAAATTTTCTAAAAAAAGAAGATTATCTTTTAATAAAATTTATGTAAGTAAAGCTGAAGTAAAACACAGTAGTAATAAAGCTATTATTACTATTTATTTATATAATAGAGAGAAGTTATCTTTGTTAAAAAAAATAAAATCTTTAAAAGAATCTTTTTATAGTAAACTTTTTTTAAAAAAAAGTATTTATAATATAAATATTGTTGCTCCTTTAAAAAAAGAGTTTCAAAAGGAAGAAGCATATATTAATGCTATATTAGAATATAAATTAAAAAAAGATTTATTAAAAAAAAATAGTAATATAGGATATATTAAAACTTTAAGACACTATGGTATTAATATTCAAAACCTAAGTAAAAATTTTTTGATTAGATTTTATAAGGATTTGATTCTTCTTCAAAGGTATAAATTAAAATTAAATATTAATAAATACAAATTTGAGGAAAAATTGTTATATAAATTAAAAAATTTAGTTTTTAAAATTTATAATAAAAAAGTTGAATTTAATATTGTAAACATGAAATCCATAATTCTTAATAGCGATTTTATCACTAAATTATTAGTGCAAAAAATAAAAAATAAAAAAACTAATATTTTAAAAGTTATGAATACTATTTTGAATAAAATGGTTTTACCTAAAACAAATAATATAATTGAAAGAAGTCCTACTATAAAAAGTGTAGATTTTAATTCTTTAGAAAATAAATATAGTAATTCTATGTTAGGGGGAGTTTTAAAAAAAAATTCTTTTTCTAGGTTTTTAAATAGAAATTATTATAATGTTATTTTAAAGAGAAATTATTCTGATATATTTAAAATAATATTTAATTCTATAAATTATAAAAATTTAAGTGGTACAAGATTACAAGTTAAAGGTAGATTAAGTAAAAGAAATAGAGCAGATAGAGCTTTATTAAAAGTGAGATGAAAAGGGGGATTAAAAAATATTGATTCATCCTATAAAAGATTATCTTCTGTAGATTTTAGAGGATATTTAAATTCTAATCTTGAATATTCAATATATTCATCTAAACGTACTATAGGGGCTTTTGCTGTAAAAGGTTGAGTTAGTGGTAAATAAAAAAAAATAAAATTGAATTTTTACTATAAATATGTATAAAAAGAATTGAAGAAATAGTCTGAACCATTTTGTGAAAAATGGAAATAAAATATTATGATAACAAGTTGAACAGGCTAATTTGCGCAAGAGTGTACATAATGAGTGCGCGGTTTGGCACCTCGATGTCGGCTTAACTTATCCTCATGGATGCAGAAACTATGTAGGGTACGACTGTTCGTCGATTAAAGAGTTACATGAGCTGGGTTAAATACGTCGTGAGACAGTATGGTTTCTATCTTCTAGAGGGAATTAGAATATAAAAAGGATTGATCTTGTACGAAAGGAACATGATATATTATTGTTATACCTTTGTTGTATAGCAATTTTATTAACCTCTGGTTTACCTGTTGTTTATATGCCCGTATTAAAGTATATTTAGAATTTAAATAAATAGGGTTTATTTTTCTATGATTATATACTTATGCTATACATTAATATAATAGCTTAGGGGATGTTATAGTAACTTATATAAATATATAATATAAGCATAGCAGGAAAGCTAAGTTAGTTAGAGATAAGTGCTGAAAGCATATAGGCACGAAACTTACCTTAGGATATTTCTTAAATATATGTAATATAATATTACACAAATAGGCTTAATTTGTAAAAATCAGGAGATTTTAAGGAATTAAGTACTAATATTATAAGAAACTAAATGATAAGATTATCTTATTTCATTTTATTATTAATATAATTTATTTTTAAGAAAATATTGTAATAAATTACAATTTGTTTTCTACATTTTATTAAATTTAAACTGTATTTAATATACATTCGAGCCTGGTTAGCATAAAAGTAATGCGATTGTTTTGTAATCATTAGAAGTAAGTGCGATACTTACACTGGGCTATGCTATGGATTAGTCGTCAAGTGGTAAGACATAGCTTTTTCAATGCTATTATCGCAGGTTCGAATCCTGTCTAGTCCTAAAAAATTTTTTTTAATATATTAAGCTAATATATATTATTAAACTAATTAATTTAAAGAGGCTATAGCTTAATTGGTAAAGTACACTGCTCATAACAGTGGTTATAAGTGTTCAAATCACTTTAGCCTTATAATATATTGCGGGTTAGTTTAATAGTAAAATATTTGGCTCATGCCCAAAAGATATAGGTGCAAATCCTTTATCCGCATAATTTATTTTACTAAAATAGTATAATTACATCCAAGGTATGTATTTATTATAGACCTACATCCGAGTGCTGGAATGGTAGACAGTGCAAGCTTAAGTTTTGTTGGTTAATAGCCGTGAACGTTCAAGTCGTTCCTCGGATATATATATATAGGGAATATAGTATAATTGGTAATACCATGATTTTGCATATCATTATTTTAGGTTCGAAGCCTAATATTTCCAAAAACCTTTTTAGTATATAAAAATATTATTTCTAATTTTTTTATTAAGCTCAGATAGCTCAATTGGTAGAGCAAAACTTTGAAGCAGTTTTTGTTGTAAGTTCGAGTCTTACTTTGAGCAATTTTAATGATGTGTATTAATATAATTTATTAAGAATAGATGTGCTGGAATTGGTAGACAGATTCTGTTTAGGCCAGAATGGTAATTAATACCGTATAAGTTCAAGTCTTATTATCTATAATAAATATTATAATTGTAGTCTAGTCATGTTATGACTGTTGTTATAAGTGTTATTCTTATTCAAAGAATTGTCATTGTCGCGGTTGAGATTGTTTAAATTATTAAGGTTATAGCAGCTATGGGTAATTAATGATATGTTGTAGACTAACGGGTAAGTCATAAATTTTTGGTATTTAAATATTGAGTGTTCGAATCACTCCAACATAAGGATAATATAGCTCAAGAGGTGGAGCGATTGTTTGTGGTACAATAGGTTCTCTGTTCGATTCAGAGTATTATCCCCATTTGTTTATTTAACGTGTAAAAAAAAATATATTCGTGAAATGCTATTCCTTCATACTCAAATAAAACCGATTTTATCGGACAAATTATTATATGAAAAACCTTTTAAAGTTAGGGAGTTGGACATAAGACAATTAGAAACGTGCATCCAAGAGTTTATAGAAAATGATAAAATATACATTTCAGGCCTTATTTATACATTAACTCTTTCTATACATAACATTGATTCAGATCCTAGGCCTCAGAGATTAGCTTTTTTTTATGAAAGGCCTGATGAAGATGATTTTAAAGAAAATATTTTTGCTTTTGTAGACGCAAATCCTGTTTTTAATAAAGATTTAAAATATCATCATCCTTGTGAGGATAGATTAGATCTAACGATCTTTTTATATGGAGTTATAAATAATGTTATAAAGGAGTATAATAATGCACCTTATACTATTTATTTTGATAATGTTTGTATATTAGTTCAAATTCGTAAACTTCTACCCAATGATTCAGACGAGGAGAAAATATTTGGTCCAATACCTTGACTACGGTACATATAGATTTAACCTACATATAATATATATAATTATATATTATTAACATCACTCCACTATTTTTAACCGAAAATCGGGTTTCTGGGTAGGACGAATACGCCGATATTTTGTATTAAAAAAAAGGGACTTATTAGTTCAGTTAACTAGTTTAGTTCAGTTAATTAGTTCAGTTCATTAGTATAGTTAATTAGTGAAGTTTGAATTCATTAGAGTATTAATTTTATTACACTTGGGTAGTTTAAAGGTAAAACCTTAATTTCATACATTAAAGATGAGAATTCGATTTTCTCCCCAGGTTAAGTTCACATATATATAGCGTTATATAAAAGGGATTGAACTCTATTTTTTTTTTAATGATTCTAGTATCTATACTTTCTTTATTGCTTTCCAATGCCGTAACTTTGAGACGTGATCTTTCTATTTTTTTTAATAGAATTGCAATAATAGCTTTAATTTATTGTGCAATGCATAGTATTGTAAGTTTATCGCTTTTAAATAAAGGCTTAGCTCTACATGGAGGTCTACTTCATATTACTAATATAGTACAAATATTTCATATATTTATATTTATAATAAGTATATTAATATTACAATTAACAAGTTTTTACCCTAGAATATTATGAATTCCAAAATCTTCTTGAATAAAAAATATACAAAAATTTTTAGTAAAAATTTACTATAAAAATATTGGAGAGCATATGTCTATAATAGAATATCCTTTAATACTATTATTTGTAGTAAGCGGGGCAGTATTTTTAATATCTACTAATGATTTAATATCTATATTTCTTTCCATAGAATTACAAAGTTATGGTTTGTATTTATTAAGTACGATTTATAGAAATTCTGAATTATCTACCTCAGGAGGTTTGATTTATTTTTTATTAGGAGGATTAAGTTCTTGTTTTATTCTACTAGGTACTAGTTTATTATATGCAAATTCAGGTACTACAAGTTTAGATGGTTTATATATTATAAATAGTTTAAGCGATTTAAATAATAGTTTAAGATCATCTTGATATCAATCTTATTATTTAAATTTTTCTTTACTTATTTTTAGTATAGGATTTTTATTTAAAGTAAGTGCAGCTCCTTTTCATTTTTGATCTCCTGATGTTTATGACGCTATTCCAACTGTAGTTACCACATTTGTAGCAATAGTTGCTAAAATATCTATATTTATATTTTTACTAGAATTAGTTTATCATACAAATTCTTCAATATCTGAATATAGTTGAACTAATGCTTTGTTAATAAGTTCCCTTCTTTCTTTAATAATAGGAACTGTAGTAGGTTTAACACAATTTAGAATAAAAAGATTATTAGCATATAGTACAATATCTCATGTAGGTTTTATACTATTGGCTTTAAGTATTTCTAGTATAGAATCTACTCAAGCCTTTATATTTTATTTAATACAATATTCTATAAGTAATTTAAATATATTTATTATATTAATAACTATAGGATTTTCTTTATATAATTATATAAATAAAAATAAAATTTCTAAAGATTTACTTGAGAGTAAAAACTCTCCAATACAATTAATTAGTCAATTAAAAGGTTATTTTTATACAAATCCTTTATTATCTTTAAGTTTAGCTATTACTATATTTTCTTTTGTAGGAATTCCCCCTTTAATAGGGTTTTTTGCAAAACAAATGGTTTTAAGTGCTGCATTGGATAATGGTTATATTTTTATATCTTTAATAGCTATACTTACAAGTGTAATAGGTGCGGTTTACTATTTAAATGTAATTAAAGAAATTTTTTTTTATATTCCGGAGTCAGAGTCTGACAAAGATAAAGAGTTAGAAGATTTATTAGAAGAGGGGAAAACACACTATATTACTAATTTTTTAGTAAAACATAATAATATTACAGTTATTTCTAGCCCTTTTTCTGTAACTATATCTATTATTACATTAATAATATTATTATTTATATTTATGAATAAAGAATGATTAAGTATGGGTACCATATTGGTACAAGTTTTATTTAGTAATTAAATGAGTAGTATGACATTTTTTATTTTTTTTGTATGTATAATTGCTATACTATTTTTAGTAATAAATTTAATTTTTGCTCCTCATAATCCTTATCAAGAAAAATATAGTATATTTGAATGTGGTTTCCATAGTTTTTTAGGTCAAAATAGAACACAGTTTGGAGTAAAATTTTTTATTTTTGCTCTAGTTTATTTATTATTAGATTTAGAAATACTCTTAACATTTCCATTTGCAGTTAGTGGATATGTTAATAATATTTATGGATTAATTATTACATTAGGGTTTATAGGTATAATAACTATAGGGTTTATTTATGAATTAGGTAAAAGTGCTTTAAAAATAGATAGTAGACAAAATTTATATAAATCTAGAAATTATTCATATTATAAAATAGAATTTTTAGGAAAATTATAAGAATAATATTCTCTAATATATATATTAAGGATTCTATAGTTCCCTCTTTTTTTTTTATTTTGCTTTTATTTAAGCTATAGGGTACTATTAAAATAATAATTCTTATATAAGAATATATGATAAATACGCTTATAAAAATATAATGTTATATTTATATTCTATATATTATGTAATATAATACTACATATTATAGTATCTCTATATAGAAGATGTAAAAAAAAATTTTTTAAATGCAGCTTTTTTTTAAAAATTTTTTAATGACTTTCGATGCTCCTAGCCCTTGAGGTATATATTTTCAGGATAGTGCAACTCCACAAATGGAAGGTTTAGTAGAATTACATGATAATATCATGTATTATTTAGTAGTAATACTTTTTGCTGTAGGATGAATTATATTTTCAATAGTTTGAAATTATATAAGTACAAAATCACCTATTTCACATAAATATTTAAACCATGGTACATTAATAGAATTAATATGAACTATCACTCCTGCAGTGATATTAATATTAATAGCTTTTCCATCATTTAAATTATTGTATTTAATGGATGAGGTTAGCGATCCTTCAATGTCAGTTTTAGCAGAGGGTCATCAATGATACTGAAGTTATCAATATCCTGATTTCTTAAACTCAGAAAATGAGTTTATAGAATTTGATTCTTATATAGTACCTGAATCTGATTTAGAAGAAGGGGCTTTAAGAATGTTAGAAGTAGATAATAGAGTAATTTTACCTGAATTAACACATGTAAGATTTATTATTACAGCGGGAGATGTAATTCATAGTTTTGCCGTGCCATCTTTAGGTATAAAATGTGATGCCTACCCTGGTAGATTAAATCAAGTTTCTGTTTTTATTAATAGAGAAGGTGTTTTCTATGGACAATGTTCAGAAATTTGTGGTATTTTACACAGTTCAATGCCTATAGTTGTAGAATCTGTATCGTTAGAAAAATTTCTTACTTGATTAGAAAATCAATAATGATCAAGTAGATGTATTTAAAGTCGTTAAAGTTTTTTTATTTAGTTATAAAGTAAATAATTAATATTATTAATCTAAATATTTTTTTTTCAAAAAAAAAGGCATATTAATTTAATGGTAAAATAGGGTGTTTCGGCCACTAAAATATGAGTTCGAATCTCATGTATGCTTATAAAAATTAAAGTTAATATGAGGCCTAATAAGTCTTATTTTAACTTAATATTTTCATAACATTGTAATATAAATGTTATTTTTTAATTATTAAATAATTTATATATATATATAAATATACTATGAATATCACCTTGATACTTTTTTTAATAGGAATTTTAGGATTTGTATTAAATAGAAAAAATATTATATTAATGCTTATTTCAATTGAAATAATGCTATTATCTATAACGTTCCTTATATTGGTAAGTTCACTTAATATGGATGATATTATTGGTCAAACTTATGCTATATATATAATAGTTATAGCAGGAGCAGAATCAGCAATAGGTCTAGGTATTTTAGTAGCTTTCTATAGATTAAGAGGAAGTATTGCAATAGAATATAAATAATGTATTTAAGTATAATAGTACTACCTTTATTAGGTTCTATAGTTTCTGGGTTTTTTGGTAGAAAACTTGGAGTTAGTGGTGCACAAGTAATTACATGTATTAGTGTAATACTAACAACATTATTATCAGTGTTGGCTTTTTTTGAAGTAGGTTTTAACAACACCCCTGTAACAATAAATTTATTTAGATGAATAGATAGTGAATGATACAATATAATTTGGGGTTTTCAAATTGATAGTTTAACAGCTTCTATGTTAATACCTGTATTGATAATAAGTTCTTTAGTTCATATATATTCAATAAGTTATATGAGTAACGATCCTCATAATCAAAGATTTTTTAGTTATTTAAGTTTATTTACTTTTATGATGATTATCCTTGTAACAGCTAATAATTATTTATTAATGTTTGTAGGGTGAGAAGGTGTAGGAGTTTGTTCTTATCTTTTAGTTAGTTTTTGATTTACTAGAATAGCAGCAAATCAAAGTTCTATGTCAGCTTTTTTAACTAACAGAGTTGGAGATTGTTTCTTAACAGTGGGTATGTTTATAATATTATGAACATTAGGTAATTTAGATTATGCAACAGTTTTTTCCTTAGCTCCTTTTGTAAATAGTAATTTAATATTAATTATAGGTGTATGTTTGTTAATAGGTGCTATGGCTAAAAGTTCTCAAGTAGGGTTACATGTTTGATTACCAATGGCTATGGAAGGGCCTACCCCTGTTTCGGCTTTAATTCATGCAGCTACAATGGTTACAGCAGGTGTTTATTTATTAATGCGTTCTTCTCCTTTAATAGAATATAGTTCTACTTTATTATTATTATGTTTGTGATTAGGTGCAATAACTACTGTTTTTAGCTCTCTTATTGGTTTATTCCAACAAGATATAAAAAAAGTTATAGCTTACTCTACTATGTCTCAATTAGGTATGATGGTTATAGCTATAGGGTTATCTTCATATAATATAGCCTTATTTCATTTAATAAATCATGCATTTTATAAAGCATTATTGTTTTTAGGAGCTGGAAGTGTTATACATGCGGTATCTGATAATCAAGATTTTAGAAGATTTGGAGGGTTAAAAAATTATTTACCTTTAACTTATTCTGTAATGTTAATAGCAAGTTTAAGTTTAGTAGCTTTCCCTTTTATGACAGGTTTTTATAGTAAAGATTTTATTTTAGAATCTGCATACGGGCAATTTACTTTTTCAGGAATTGCAGTATATATTATCGCAACTATAGGTGCGATATTTACAACTTTATACTCTATAAAAGTTTTATATTTAACATTCTTAACAAATCCTAATGGACCAAAAATTTATTATAAATATGCTCAGGAAGGTGATTTATTTTTAAGTACACCTTTAATTGTATTAGCTTTGTTTTCGATTTTTTTTGGATATATAACTAAAGATTTATTTATAGGTTTAGGTTCTAATTTCTTTATAGATAATAGTTTATTTATTCACCCTATTAATGAAATAATGATAGATACAGAGTTTGGAGTACCTACGTTGTTTAAGTTATTACCTTTTATGTTTACCATATCTTTTAGTTTAATAGCAATAATTCTTTCAGAATTGTTACCAGAATTAGTAATATCTTTTAAATTATCTAGATTAGGATACAATATATTTGGATTTTTTAATCAAAGATTTTTAATTGAATTTTTTTATAATAAATATATTGTTAATATAATTTTATATTTAGGGGGGCAAACTACTAAAATTTTAGATAAAGGTAGTATAGAGTTATGTGGACCTTTTGGGTTAGAAAAAGGGTTAATTACTTCAAGTAAAAAAATAATGTCTCTTAATACAAGTATTGTAACAAATTATGCTCTATTTATTTTAATAGGTTTTACCCTATACTTATATATAATGTTATTGTTTATATTAAATTTAGAATTTAACTTATTTTTATTAATTATATTAATTTCATTTTCAATATTAACTTCTATGAATGAAAAAATAATAAACATAAAGGCTTAACACTTGGGTTGAATTCAGGATTAATAGGGTTTATATACTCTAAAAAAATAATAAAAAAAATTGATTATATAGTAGTATAATTTTTAATTAAAGATGTAGATATATAAACATATGTATATATATATATATTAACTCATTAAGTTTACAAATTAAATATTTTATATAAATAAAAAAAATATTTAATTTATCAATTAATGTTAAAACATTAATTATATAAAATAGGAGAAGAATATATTAATACAACAATTTATTAATATAAAGCCTTAAAAAAAAATAATATATTTTAAACTTCTTTCTTTATTTCGCTATGCTTAATAAAGTTTTATATCATGTTATTATAAATTCATAGGTTTAATGATCTTTGTAATAAATTTATTTTTCTTTGTAAATTCTAATATGAGAATATTAAAAAGTCATCCTTTATTAAAATTAGTTAATTCATATCTTATAGATGCTTCACAGCCTAGTAATATAAGTTATGCTTGAAATTTTGGTTCTTTATTATTAATATGTTTAATAATACAGATAGTTACAGGTGTAACTTTAGCTATGCATTATAGTCCTAATGTATTAGAAGCCTTTAATTCTATAGAACATATTATGCGCGATGTAAATAATGGATGATTAGTACGTTATTTACATAGTAATACTGCTTCAGCTTTTTTTTTTTTAGTATATTTACATATAGGTAGAGGGATATATTATGGATCATACAGATCGCCTAGAACATTAGTTTGAGCTATAGGTACAGTAATACTTATACTTATGATGGCTACAGCTTTTCTGGGTTATGTTTTACCATACGGTCAAATGAGTTTATGAGGTGCTACAGTTATTACTAACCTTATAAGTGCTATTCCATGAATAGGACAAGACATTGTTGAATTTATTTGAGGAGGATTTTCTGTTAATAATGCTACTTTAAATAGATTTTTTGCTTTACATTTTGTTTTACCTTTTATATTAGTAGCATTAGTATTAATGCATTTAATAGCACTTCATGATACAGCTGGGTCAAGTAATCCTTTAGGTATCTCAGGTAATTATGATAGAATAACATTTGCTCCTTATTATTTATTTAAAGATTTAATAACTATATTTATATTTATATTTGTTTTAAGTTTATTTGTATTCTTTATGCCTAATGTATTAGGAGATAGTGAAAATTATATAATGGCTAACCCCATGCAAACTCCACCTGCGATTGTGCCTGAATGATATTTATTACCTTTCTATGCAATTTTAAGATCTATACCTAATAAATTATTAGGGGTTATAGCTATGTTTGCTGCAATATTAGCAATAATGTTATTACCTATAACAGATTTAGGTAGATCAAAAGGTTTACAATTCAGACCTTTAAGTAAATTAATTTTTTGAATATTTGTTGCTAATTTTTTAATTTTAATGAAATTAGGAGCTTGTCATGTAGAATCTCCATTTATAGAATTAGGACAACTAAGTACAGTTTTATATTTTAGTTATTTTATATTAATTGTACCTGTAATTAGCTTATTAGAAAATACTTTAATAGAATTATCTATAAATAAATATAATAATTAATTATTTAATAATAATATATATAATTATATATATATATAGTTTATTATTTAATGAAAAAAAATTTTTTTTTATGTTTAGTAATTTTTTTTATTATAATTAATATAGAAAGGGTGTAAAAGGGTAGTTTTTTATAAAAATAATAAAAATTTATTTTTAAGCTATATAAATTATGATGTAAATGGTTTACACTTTGATTGCAAATCAAAAGTTAAGAGGTTCGATTCCTCCATAATTTTATTTGTTTATTAGACCTATCATAAAACTCATATGTAATATGGATATTATGCATATATAGGTGGTTGGCCTTGAGGATGAGCAGAATAAGGAAGATAAGATTTCATTAATCAGAAAACTGAATTCATCTATAACAATTTGAAGTGAAAGATGATTTTTATCTACTAATGCTAAAGATATAGGTACATTGTATTTAATATTTGCATTATTTTCAGGGTTATTAGGTACATCCTTTTCTGTATTAATAAGAATGGAATTGAGCGGGCCAGGTATTCAATATATTTCAGATAATCAACTATACAATAGTATAGTTACTGCACACGCTTTATTAATGATTTTTTTCATGGTAATGCCTGCCTTAATAGGGGGTTTTGGAAATTTTTTAATGCCATTAATGGTGGGAGGTCCTGATATGGCATTTCCTAGATTAAATAATATAAGTTTTTGATTATTACCTCCTAGCTTAATATTATTAGTTTTTTCTGCATGTATAGAGGGTGGTGCTGGTACAGGTTGAACTATATATCCACCATTATCAGGTGTACAAAGCCATAGCGGGCCTAGTGTAGATTTAGCCATATTTGCTTTACACTTATCAGGAGTTAGTAGTTTATTAGGAGCCATAAATTTTATAACTACAATAGTAAATATGAGAACACCTGGTATAAAATTACATAAACTAGCTTTATTTGGATGAGCAGTTGTTATTACAGCTGTATTATTATTATTATCTTTACCTGTATTAGCAGGTGCTATAACTATGCTTTTAACTGATAGAAATTTTAATACATCTTTTTTTGAAACAGCAGGTGGTGGAGACCCTATACTTTTCCAACATTTATTTTGATTTTTTGGACATCCTGAAGTTTATATTTTAATTATACCAGCTTTTGGTATAATTAGTACAACTATATCTGCATATTCAAATAAATCTGTATTTGGTTATATTGGTATGGTATATGCTATGATGTCTATAGGAATATTAGGATTTATTGTATGAAGTCATCACATGTATACTGTTGGTTTAGATGTAGATACAAGAGCTTATTTTACTGCTGCTACATTAATTATAGCAGTACCTACAGGTATAAAAATATTTTCATGATTAGCTACATGTTACGGAGGTTCTATTAAACTAACACCTTCTATGTTGTTTGCTTTAGGTTTTGTATTTATGTTTACTATAGGAGGGCTATCAGGTGTTGTTTTGGCAAATGCTTCTCTTGATATAGCCTTTCATGATACTTATTATGTAGTTGCACATTTTCATTACGTATTAAGTATGGGAGCAGTTTTTGCAATGTTCAGTGGTTGATATCATTGAGTACCTAAAATTTTAGGTTTAAATTATAACATTACTTTATCTAAAGTTCAATTCTGAATCTTGTTTGCAGGAGTAAATTTAACATTCTTCCCGCAACACTTCTTAGGTTTACAAGGTATGCCTAGACGTATAAGCGATTATCCTGATGCATTTTCAGGTTGAAATTTAATTAGTAGTTTTGGATCTATAGTAAGCGTAGTAGCTGCTTGATTATTCTTATATATAGTGTATATTCAACTAGTTGAAGGAGAATCTGCATATAGATTTCCTTGATTAAATCCGCAGTTTTATACTGATACTTTACAAGCACTTTTAAATAGAAGCTATCCTAGTTTAGAATGAGCTTTAACTAGCCCACCTAAACCACACGCTTTTGTAAGTCTTCCATTACAATCTTAATGTTTTCTATTAAATGTATATATACATATATATAGAATATAGCTTTCTTTTAAATTAAGGGTTGGCAGAGGCCAACCTCTTATATCGTAATATTCAGACTATGATTATAAATATATTAAAAATGAACCACCAAATTATTTTGATAATAAAAATTCTTCTTAAAAAATACTTTCCATTGGATATATTCATATATTATTATGATTTCTTAATATTAATATATTTAATGAAAATTATATTAAAAAGATTTTTTTTTAAGTTATGTTTTTTTATTTTTATCTTTTTTCCTATAATAACTTTATTTAAAGTATTATTTTATTATTTTATTAAAAATAATATGGATATTATATTATTTATTCAAGAATATATAAGCTATACTCCTTTTTTAGGAAAATATTTGATTACTTATTTTTCTCCAGATAAAATTTTTATATCAAGTGATATTTTTATAAGAAATCAACATACTTCTGAATTAATGATGATAGGGGGAATAACGAGTTGTTTAGTAACTAGTATTATTGACGTATATAGATCTTTAAAAAAACAAAACCTTTTTTAAGAATTAATAGTTTTTAAGGAGAATTTGTGGATATATTAGAAGAGCTAATTCCTATTTTTAGATAGTATTCAAATGTATTGTTTTTACAACACAACCCTTTAGCTTAATGTCAAAGCGGAAATATTAATTTGTAATGGTAATACAAATATATATCTAATGTTTTAGATTTTAGTTAGAATCTAAAAAGGGTACCTAATTAATTTTTAGGGTTTATACAAAATATATTGTCCGTCAGGTCAGATATATGTGGTATTAGCGTAACCTGAAAATTGTATATAATATACTTCTCTTTAAACGTAAAATAATTTACTTTGAAATTACCAAAGTTCCATTTGTTAGATTATTGTAAGTGGTAGTATAATATCTTTCCGATGGAGTTAAGTAATACTATATTTTACGGATCTCGCTATCTTCCATATGGAAAAATAACATTTTTTATCTTAAAATAATAGGGTTATTCATATAGTAATAATTTACTGGAATTATTATTGTATATCATTATATGAATAACTTACTCCACTAAAAACTAGATTTTTTGATTAGACATGGTTTGTACATCTTAAAATATCAAGATCACTACAATAAATATAAAAGAAAAATAGTAATAATATTTTATTATTTAATTAAATAAATAATAAAAAAAAAAGCAATCAATAATTAAAAATTAACGGTCAATAAAAAAAAATAATCATTTAAAAATTAAAAATTTAATATAAAGGTTCTTACATTATATTACTTCTTATATATTATGAATTTTATTCAACAAATTTTTTTTAAAGTTAAAAAGATAATTTTTGTCTTTTTTAGCTTTTTGTTTACAGGGTTTATTAAACATTTTTCCTTAAAAAATGTGATTATAGGATTCTTAAGTATAGTTTTTATTCGAACAGTATTATGTTATAATTTACTGGAATTTTTTATAAATTTTGTAAACGGAAAATTCCCAAACATTTCTTTAAATTTAATTCATTCTTTATCTTATAGTAGTTTGGCTTTATTTTTAAGATTAGGCCTTAAAGGTTTAATTGAAGATTTGATAACAATATTTAATATGCCACTGTTTTTAGGAATGGATAATCCTTCAGATAATACGGGAATATCGGATAAAGGTTCTGAAGAGCCTACTTATAAGAGACCCAAATACTCTTCTTCAGGGGGAAAATCTGTTGGAGATAATTCAGCGGACTCCGCAGAAAATTATTATAATAATAAGTCTGATTCGGAATCTGAAGTTAAAGTTCCTGTTAGTTCAGATTATGAAGCTAAGGCTCCTGTCAATTCAGATTCCAATAATACTGCTTCAAATCCAGGTGTTCAAGATGTTTCCGAAAGACTTAATTCTTTATCTGTAAAAAATGAAAAACCTGCTCCAGGTGTAACGTATGGTGCACACAAATTAGATTCTGTTTATGACAGACAAATTGAAAGACTTAGTGCTCAATTATCGGCTTTAAATGTTAAATTATCTAAAGCCACAGATGAATCATCTATAGAAGACATACGTAATACTATAGATAGTACGCATGATCAGTTAGCTTTTGTTCAAGAAGCTAAACTCGATAGTATTCGTAAGATGCAAAAAGCAAGTTCATCATATAGTGTTAATAAGTCGTTATCAGAAAGTTCTACTAGTTCTAAAAGAACTCATGAATAGAATAATTTTAAATAAAAATTTTTCTAGAAATCTTATTTAAAGTAATATTTATTTTAATTTTAAAGTTGGTAGGTTAGGTTGTTTTTACTAAAGTTTTGAAAAATAAAAAAAAATTTTTTTTATTTTATTTATTAAAGTTTAAATCTAGTTATGATATATATACATATAGGAGTCCCTATACTCAGTTCTGTTTTTAGTGTGTATAATCTAACAACCCTAGTGGGTCGAAAAAGGAATAATTTACAGGTTTAGTATTTTAGTACTGTACTGTTCTTTTATTTTGATCGAAAATTACCAAAAGGAGCTTGTGAGGTATAAGGGGGTTAAGAGAGAGGGGAGATAGGCAGGGTTGTATATACAAATATGCTTTATTTTTTTGTTGAGTTCTTTTGTTGAGTTCCTTGTTCTTGTCAAGTTTATTTGTTTAATTTAAATATAAAAATTATAACAAACATATCTGGAATATGTTTTACATCTAAAATATATAAAAAAAAAATAAAATTATGAAGAAAATGCAAAAAAAAACTTTATCTTTTTTTAAAAATTTCCTTTTAAACTGAGTAATATTTTTTATTATAGTCCTTCCTATTATATTAATATCTAAAAGTTTTTATATTAGCTATACGGATAATATATGATCTATAGAATTCTTTTTATTTAATTTTACAAATAATATACCTTTTATAGGAAATAAAGTATATTATATGATTAATGGTAATATAGTGACTATAGATCAGTTAAATATTAATAGTATTATTGATGAATTACTATATAGTACTACTATATTAACTTTAATTTCTTCAAATTTATATGAAATGTTCTATAAAGATTTTATTAAAATACCTATGGGTTTAAGTAATGAGTTACTCATTAAAGATATAGATGATATGTTTTTAGCTAAAGGTGGTGATTCTGTACCAGGTTCACCTACAAGAAGTCTAAGCCCAAGTAGAGGGGTAGCCTCTGGTTCTGTTTCTCCTAAATCGGAAGGAGGTTCTAGAAGTAATACACCTGAAGGTGTATATGGAGGTAATAGGTTTTCAGAGGCGGAATTCGAAAAAGCTTTGGCGGAAAATAGTAAGTATGGTAATCTTATAATGAAATATTTTTATGAAAGGTTTTTAATAGATTATACGAAACAAGCGAATGAATTAAAAAGTATTAATGACGTTCCTATGAAAATAACTTTAGATCTACCTGTTAATAGTAAAGTTGATACAGATAGTAAGGAATTAACTTCTGAATTAATTAATATAGCTATGTTTCAAGCTGAAGCTCTTATGAAAATATCAGAATTGAGAATGGATTTTGTATCTAGAGTTGACGGTTTTCTTCCTAAAGATCAAATTAAACTTATTAATAAAAGTATTGAAGCTATTTTAGAGTATCGTATGGAATTCTTGGAAAGAATTGAAAAGATTCAAGGTTCAAAATCTGGTGAGAATTTAAAAAAACTTGCGAGAGAATTCTATGATAACACTAACTGATTCCGTAAAACAGGTATTAAAGAATTTAATTACATTGATAATATTATACGTACTCGTATTAGAGAAAGTCATTTATATAAAAATTCTCCGGAATTTAAAAAAATGATTCAAATAGATTATCCTTTAGCTGTTAAAAGTTTCAATGATCAAGATAATTATTTAAAATTAAAGATTAACGAAGCTTTAAATAAACCTAAAAATATAAAATAGTATAATATTATATATGTAAGATACATATCATGATCTTTATATTTTAAAAATATAATTAATTGGCCGCAAATAGTCTTAATTATTATTGAAAATTTATATCTTTAATATTTTTTTTTTTAATTAATATGAAACTAAGATTATTAAGTAACAAGTTTACAAGTAATATTAATATTATCGATAAGTATTATTTTCCGAATATCATTCCATTGCCTGTCTTAAAGGCATACCTTAAAGGTAGTTAGATAAATTGTTTTTTTTTCTGACTCTCTTCTCATTAGCTTAAAGGTAGAGCAAGGTACTTCTAATATCTGGATTTTAGTTCGAATCTAAAATGAGAAATATAAATATAGAATATCCGGTTATTCTAAAGATATTATCAGCAGATATAATATAGTAATATATATAAATTAAAAGGGTTTATATATATATATATATATAAACTCTAAAATAAAAGAAAAAAAAAATTCTGTTAAAGAATATCACCACCATGTTTTTATTTTTTTTTAGTTTTTTGATAAAAATATTGTTTGTATATCTTAATAAAAAGTTCTAATAAAAAATGTTTTTGAATATAAATATAATTTCTATTGCTGAAGTAGTTTTAGTTTTAGTTCCGACTTTGTTAGCTGTAGCTTATGTAACGGTAGCTGAAAGAAAAACCATGGCAAGTATGCAAAGAAGATTAGGACCTAATATTGTAGGATATTATGGTTTATTGCAAGCTTTTGCAGATGCTTTAAAATTACTATTAAAAGAATATGTAGCCCCTGCTCAATCTAATATTATTTTATTTTTTGTAGGGCCCGTAATAACTTTAATATTTGCCCTTTTAGGTTATGCAGTTATACCTTATGGACCTGGGTTAACTATAAGTGATCATAATATGGGTATTTTTTATATGTTAGCTGTATCTTCTTTAGCAACATATGGTATATTACTAGCAGGTTGAAGTGCTAATAGTAAATATGCTTTTTTAGGTTCTTTAAGAAGTACAGCTCAATTAATTAGTTATGAATTAGTATTAAGTTCTGCTATATTAACAGTAATAATGTTGACAGGAAATTTAAATTTAACTGAAAATATTGAAACTCAAAGAAGTGTTTGATTTATATTACCTTTATTAATAACATTTATAATTTTTTATATAGGATCTATTGCTGAAACAAATAGAGCCCCGTTTGATTTAGCTGAAGCGGAATCTGAGCTTGTCAGCGGGTTTATGACTGAACATGCTGCTGTAGTATTTGTATTTTTTTTTTTGGCAGAATATGGTAGTATAGTTTTAATGTGTATACTTAGTAGTATACTCTTTTTAGGAGGGTATTTAGGTATAGATATATTAAATATAATAAATTTAGATCTATTTTTTAATTCTTCATATTATTTATCTTTATTTATGTATAATTCTATATTTGAAGGTTTATTCTCAGGATTAAATTTAGGTTTAAAAAGTTCTGTTTTAATTTTTATATTTATATGAACAAGAGCTTCTTTCCCTAGAATACGTTTTGATCAACTTATGTCATTTTGTTGAACAATTTTATTACCGATATTATTTGCGTTAATAATAGTTATACCTTGTATAATATATATTAACAATATATTTCCTATAAATATATATTTATATTAATAAAAATATATGAATATATGTTCAGTTCAGGATTAAATTTATTACTGATGTTTAGAGTTTTTTTTTGAAATACTTGATTAATATATGAATTAAAGATTTAAGTTTATGATTTTGTATTTATTACTAATTGTTCCTTTAATAGGAATATTTTTTATATCTAGTACACGTTCTTATTATTCTGTAGCTTGAGAAGAATTTTCTTTTTCAGAAAATTCTGAGAAAAAATGATTAGATTTAAGTTTAAATTTACCCATATTTATTAAAGATGAAAAAAAAAAAATAGTTTTCTATAAAAAAATAGCTCTTATAGCTTCTATAATTAATTTATTAATATCTTTAGTTATTTATATGTTATTTGATTTTAGTAATAATCAATTCCAATTTATACAAGAACATTATAATTTAAGTTTCTACGATGTTTATTTAGGAGTGGACGGTATTTCGATCTATTTTATATTATTAACAACTATAATAATGCCTATTGCATTAGTATCTAATTGAAATTCAATTACAAATAATATAAAATCATATTTAATAATAATGTTATTATTAGAAACCTTATTATTAGGAGTTTTTTTAGTTTTAGATATATTATTATTTTATATTTTTTTTGAAAGTATACTTCCTCCTTTATTTATATTAATAGGTTTATTTGGATCAAGTAATAAAGTTAGAGCTAGTTTTTATATATTTTTATATACACTATGAGGGTCTTTATTTTTATTGTTATCTATTTTATCTATGTCTTCTATAATGGGTACAACTTATTTTGATGCTTTATTTAAAAGTAATTTTGATTATAAAACTCAAATGTTCTTATTTTGTGGTGTTTTTATAGCTTTTGCTGTTAAGACTCCTACAATATTTTTGAATAATTGATTATTAAAAGCTCATGTAGAATCGCCTTTGGGTGGTAGTATTGTTCTTGCAGGTATTGTATTGAAATTAAGTTTATATGGAATATTTAGATTAATATTACCTATATTACCAAAAGTTTCTTTAAACTATACTTATATAATATTTATTATAGGGGTAATCACTATAATATATGCTAGTTTTAGTACTTTAAGAACTACAGATATTAAAGAGCTAATAGCTTATAGTTCAGTGTCACACGCTGCAGTTTATTTAATTGGTGTGTTTAGTAACACTATTCAAGGAATAGAGGGAGGTATAATTTTAGGTTTAGCACACGGATTTGTTTCTAGTGGTTTATTTATATGTGCAGGAGGTGTATTATATGATAGATCTGGTACAAGGTTAATCTATTTTTATAAAGGAATAGCCCAAATAATGCCTTTATTTGCGATACTTTTTTTTATATTATCTCTGGGTAATTGTGGTGTACCTTTAACTTTAAACTTTGTAGGTGAATTTATGTCTCTTTATGGTGTTTTCGAAAGATTACCCTTATTAGGATTATTTTCTAGTTTTTCAATTATATTTTCTGCAGCATATACAATATATATGTATAATAGAATATCTTTTGGAGGTTCTTTTAGTAAATTTTTTATCGAAAATATTAGTGATGTTTCTAAAAGGGAATTTTCTTTACTTATTACTTTAGTAATTTTTACTATTGTATTTGGAATATATCCTTCTTTTATTTTAGATGGATTGCATTATTCTGTAACTAGTTTATTATACTATGTATAGTAGACACGAAGGAGTAGTATTGTATAATTAGGGCTGGCATAGTTATTTAACAGCTTGGATGCTTAAAATAATTTTTTATAGTGTCATCTACTATTGGTTAATATTAATTATATGCCTCAATTAGTACCTTTTTATTTTGTAAATGAAATAGTTTTTACTTTTAGTATAATAGCTATCTCTGTCTATATATTATCTAAGTATATATTACCTAGATTTGTCCGTTTATTTTTATCTAGAACTTTTATTTCAAAACTTTTTTAAAAAAAAATATTAATAGATAAGGAATACAATAAAAAATTTTTTTTATTTAAAAAGATCGCTTATATTAAAAATACCTTTATTTATATTTATTATACTTTTTTTTATATAAAAAAAACTCCTTTTTATTATATTTATAATGTTACTTTTTTTTTTATTAAATTCTTAAAAAACAATTAAAAAAAAAATAATCAAAAAAAACACAAAAAAAACAATCATAATTAAAAATTAACAATCATTAAAAAAAACAAAAAATAATCATTAAAAAAACAAAAAATAATCATTTAAAAATTAAAAATTTAATCTAAAGGTTCTACATTTTACTTTATAAAAAATGAATAATATTAATATATCTATAAATTCTTTAGAGAATAATATTCAAAGCCCTTTAAGTCAATTTGAAATAAGAGATTTATTTAGTTTAGATGCACCCGTTTTAGGTAATTTACATATTTCTATAACTAATATAGGATTGTATTTAACAATAGGTGCGTTTTTCTTATTAGTTATAAACTTATTAAGTACTAATTATAATAAAATTATTAGTAATAACTGATCTATAAGTCAAGAATCTTTATATGCAACTATACATAGCATAGTGACAAATCAAATAAATCCTAGAAATGGTCAGTTGTATTTTCCATTTATTTATACTTTATTTATATTTATTTTAATTAATAATTTAATAGGTATGGTACCTTATAGTTTTGCTTCTACAAGTCACTTCGTCTTGACTTTTGGTCTTAGTTTTACTATTGTTCTAGGTGCTACTATTCTAGGGTTCCAAAAACACGGTTTGGAGTTTTTTTCTTTATTAGTTCCTGCAGGTTGCCCTTTAGGGTTATTACCATTATTAGTGTTAATAGAATTTATATCTTATTTAGCTAGAAATGTATCTTTAGGATTACGATTAGCTGCAAATATATTAAGTGGACATATGTTATTAAATATTTTAGCCGGTTTTACTTATAACATAATGACTTCGGGTCTTATATTTTTCTTTTTAGGGTTTATACCTTTAATTTTTATCATAGCCTTTTCAGGCTTAGAATTAGGTATAGCTTTTATACAAGCGCAAGTTTTTGTTGTGTTAACAAGTTCTTATATAAAAGATGCCTTAGATTTACATTAATTGTAATAATCTTATATGTATATATTATTAAGAATAAAAATTCCATACGGAATTCATTAATTATAAATTAGATACCCTTACTTATTATTTTTTTTTCGACCGATTATTTTAATAATAAAAGTACTTTTACAAACTAAACTACCATCTTTCTACCAAGAATGATAAGGATAATGTTATAACCTTAAAAGGTAATGATAAAAATTTTAAAGGGAGGGATTTTAAATGAAAAATTGTAGATTTAAAATAAAGATCAAAAGATCGAATTCAGTATTTTATAGAAATTAAGAATATATAATATATTATAATTAAGTATTATAAAAAATATAATATATATATTGCTAGCTTTCAAGCTGTTTGTAATGTAATATCTTTAATTTAGAGAGGTTATTATATAACAGGATACAATTTAAAACAATCCTCTTAATCTACTCGGTATACTTAGTATAATATACTTCTATTCTTTTACGTAACTAAAGCAGTTTGCTTTCTAATACTATAAATATAAAAAAAAATTTTTTTTTATTTTCTAATTTTTGTAAAATTTCATTAGAAAGTGTGTACAAACACTTTTTTTTTAGATGAGTTTGGTGATGGCTCTGATTGAACACTGTCCAAGTACTTGACACATGCTAATCGTACGTTTAATTTTTAGGAGAAATAGTTTCCAATATATTCAAGATATTGAGTATCATTGGATTAAATTATAAGAATGCCTAATGAAATTTTTTTTCTAAAATAATAACATTTATGGCTTTGTTTTTATATAAATATAAAGTACTAAATTATAAAAAATAGAATTAAGATTAATTAAAAGTGGTGTACAGGTGAGTAACAAATTTTTTTACCGATCTTAAAGTGAAGATAAATCCTTCATATAAAAAGGGTGTGAATTTAAAATTTAAATTCAAAAAAAACATCACCTGCTTTAAGAGGAAGATAAATATTTTAGAGATAGGTAGTTGTTTAGGTAATGACTAAACAAGCCCATAATTCTTTTAGTCGAAGCTGAAAAAGGCTGATCGATCACATTGGGAATGAAAAAATCCCAAGGCAAATAAGTACAGCAGTGGGGAATATTGGTCAATGGCCTAAAAGGCTGAACTGGTAACTTGGAAGAATGATTTTGCCTCTGTATATAAGGTTATTAGATTGATATATTAAGATTAAATATAGGATAATAATATTTAATGTTAGGCTATTAAATATAGTTATTAAGATATATAATCTTTAAATCTTAAAGCAATATATTATGCAAATTAATCGTATTCGAATGAAATTCTGTCTACATATTTATAATGACGATATGTATATTATGTCTTGACCAATTACGTGCCAGCAGTCGCGGCAATACGTAAGAGACTAGTGTTAATCATCATAAATAGGTTTAAAGGGTACTTAGACGGAAAAATAGCCTTTTTTTGTGTATATGTATACATATAGTTAATCAAAATAAAAATTAGGACATTTTTCTAGAGTTTTATGTAAGAAGATAGTATCTTAGAGTGGAGAGATAATATTCGTTGATACCTAAGGGACTGGTAAAGGCGAAGGCAATCTTTTAGGTAAAAACTGACGTCGAAGGACGAAGGCATAGGTCACGAACAGGATTAGATACCCAAGTAGTCTTTGCAGAAAATTATGAATGCCATAGGTTAGAATTAATTTAAACTATAAATGAAAGTGTAAGCATTTCACCTCAAGAGTAATGTGGCAACGCAGGAACTGAAATCACTAGGCCGTTTTTGACACCAGCAGTGAAGTATGTTATTTAATTCGATGATCCACGAAAAACCTTACCACAATTTGAATATAGAAAATATTACAATCTTTTTTTATAAAAAAGGTTTTGGTTTTTTTTTATACAAGTGTTGCACGGCTGTCTTCAGTTAATGTTGTGAAACAATGGTTAAGTCCATATAATTAACGTAAGCCCTTGCTTTATTTAAAATAATTTTGTAATAGAGCAGAATTTACTTACTTTATATAAAGAAGTAGAATAAAAGGGACTAAGACAAGTCATCATGGCCTTTATATTGTGGGCTATAGACGTGCCACATTTTCCTAAACAAAAAGATGCAAAAATGTGAATTTTAGCTAATCTTACAAAATAGGATAAAAGGACAATGGATTGTAGTCTGAAATTCGACTACATGAATAAGAAATTGCTAGTAATCGTGAATCACCATGACACGGTGAATAAGATCTCAGATTGGTACTAATCACTCGTCGCATGCTGAAAGGAATTTGTGCAATAAGTTTGCTTATTTTTTCTTAAAAATATAATATATGGGTTTTAAATTTAAGGGGGATTTCTTCGTATGCATGATTTTAATTAGTGTTAAGTCGAAATACAGTTCGTGTAGTGGAAGTTGCACGGGGCTGATCAACGTTAAACATTAAAGTACAATTATTTAAAACTTAAAGGTTTTAATATAAGTTAATATTATATTTATTCAATATCTTAATATTATAGATATATATTTATTCGTACGCAAAGGAGAGTTCCGTTTGTTGGTATGCGGGTTAAGCTGTAAACTTAATGACTAATTAGTCGTCGAAGGTTCAATTCCTTTCTCTCCTAATATATATATATATTCTAATTTATAATATTATTAAAATAAAATTTTTTTTTTAAGATAAAGTTTTTTTTGCATTTTCTTAATATTTTTAATATTTATTTTTTTTTTATTTTATAGAATTATTATTATAATAATAATAAATACTGGACTTGGCTTCTATAGCTCAACGGTAGAGCATAATACTGTTAATATTATGATATATGTTCGATTCATTTTAGAGGCTATAAGTTTCATTTTTAATGAATACCTATATATTATATATATATATATAGGGTATGTATTGGATACGTATATTATATACATATCTGGTATATGTTTTAAAATCCTAAATATCTAAATATAAAATTAATTCTTTTAATGAATAACGCAGTAAGATGCAATTTTCAGGATCACCCTTTTCATTTAGTTTCTCCCTCCCCTTGACCTTTATATACAAGTATATGTTTATTAAATTTAACAACAAGTGCTGCATTATCTATGCATAACTTTAATAATGGTTATTACTTAACTTATATATCTTATATATTAGTTATATCATCAATGTCTTTTTGATTTAGAGATATTATATCTGAAAGTACTTATTTAGGTGATCACACCTTAGCTGTTCAGAAAGGTTTAAATTTAGGGATTATATTATTTATAGTATCTGAAGCTTTATTTTTTTTAGCTATATTTTGAGCTTTTTTTCATAGTGCTTTAACGCCAACTGTTGAACTAGGAGCTCAATGACCACCTGTAGGAATTGAACCTGTTAATCCTTTCGAATTACCACTTCTTAATACAGTCATCTTGTTATCTAGCGGAGCTACAATTACTTATGCTCACCATTCTTTAATTAATGGTGGAAGAAAAGGGGCATTATACGGTTCTGTAGCAACTATATTACTAGCTGTAATATTTACAGGATTCCAGGGAATTGAATATAGTGTATCTTCTTTTACTATTAGTGATGGAGCATTTGGTACATGTTTTTTCTTTTCTACAGGGTTTCACGGGTTACATGTAATAATTGGAACTATTTTTTTAAGTGTAGCATTGTGAAGAATATTTGCTTATCATTTAACAGATAATCATCATTTAGGGTTTGAAGGAGGAATTTTATATTGACATTTTGTAGATGTAGTATGATTATTTTTATATGTTTCAGTTTATTATTGAGGTTCATAATAATATTATTATATATATAAATATATGGATAAATAATTAGAGAGATATCAAGAGTATAGTTTAATGGTAAAACAAAAAGCTTCAACCTTTAAGTTCTTAGTTCGAATCTAAGTACTCTTGTATAAAAAAAGGGATTTTAGTTTAATGGTAAAACATGTGACTTTTAATCATTAAAAAGTGGGTTCGAGTCCCGCAAATCTCACGCAGGAACGGAACAAAGGAACTGAACAAAGGATTTTATAATAAATAATATTCTATAACTCTTACGAGCATAGTTTAATGGTAAAACCACTATCTTCCAAATAGTATTTGTAAGTTCGAATCTTACTGTTCGTATAAATTCAAGTAAGAATTAGTAACTTAATTGGTAAAGGACTTCCTTGTCACGGAAGTAGATACGGGTTCGAGGCCTGTCTAATTCGTTTTAAGGAAAAGTTGCTATTGGTAGGGCGAGATATTTGCTAAATATTGTGTTTTCACATAAGTGTTCGAATCACTTCTTTTCTGTATATAAATTATATATGTAGTTAGTATATAATTTAACAAAGGGCCTGAAATTTTCATATAAACCAGGCGCGTAATTAACATTCCTCTTAAGAGGTATAATATTAAAAAAAAATTCAATGAAAAATTTATTTTTGATAAATGAAACTTTTACAAACGGATATTCATCTCATATTTTGGATATAATCTCTTTATTTGCAATTTTTTGTGCTATATCTGTTATTATAACAAAAAATCCTATAATATCAGTATTATTTTTAATAGGATTATTTGCAAGTATTTCTTCATATTTAATTGTATTAGGATTAAGTTTTATCGGATTATCATATTTAATTGTATATATAGGAGCTGTATCTATTTTATTTCTATTTATTTTAATGTTAATTAACATTAGAATCAGTGAGCTTCAAAGTAATACTAATAATAGTATACCTTTAACAATAATAATCGGTATATCTTTTAGTTATTCTTTATTTCAACTATTACCATATGATGTAGCTATTTTAAATAACTTTAATAGTAATATAAATTATAATTTATATAATGCTTTTATAAATAAGGAACAGAATAATTCATATTATATATATAATACATATAAAAATAACGAATTGTTATTTGTTACAAGTAAATTATGAGATGGTAATTTAGCAGAAAGTAATCATATTACAACTATAGGAAATATTATGTATACTAATTATAATATTTGATTAATAATTGCTAGTTTTATACTTTTATTAGCTATGATAGGGGCAATTGTTATTACAATAAAACAAAAAAATTAAATTTAAAAGAAATTAGCTCAACGGTAGAGCAACCGTTTTACACACGGAAGGTTAAGTGTTCAAATCACTTATTTCTTAAGAAAAAATTCTTTAACTTAAGAGGTAAAGTGCATTTTTGATAAAAATGATATTCAAGTTCAAGTCTTGAAAGAATTAAAGAGAATTGACCGAGAGGTTTAAGGTGGCTAACTTGAGATTAGTTGTGAGTTATTCTCATCATGGGTTCGAATCCTATATTCTCTGTAGTTTTTAAGATATTATTATATATAACATATCGATTGAATATTATTTTTAATAAACGATAACGGATTAGAGTCAGATTGGTTACGACACTCCATTTGGGTTGGAGAATTTCTGTGTTCGAGTCATAGTAATCCGAAAATGTATTTTTTTTATATAAAAAAATATGTGAAATGATGGGTAAGATAAAAAAAATTATTTATATTATATATATATTTATATATATATATACTATATAAGTATATAAAGAGACTATTATGGAAATCTTGCTATGTATTAAAGAGTAATATTTATGTATTGTGTATAGTTGTGTTATTATACATGGCCTATGGCCAGCCATATACAGGAATTCTGTCTGTATTTTGGTCATCTTTACATATTAACTCTAAGAGAAATTTTTTAATAAACGAAGTGAATAGAAATATCTTATTAACTTTAGGAAAAAAAATCAAACGAGATTCTATAATTAGTGTGAACGAAAATAGAATAGCCTATATAAATAAGTAGAATGGTTCAAAAACTGTTTGAATATGATGGGGAACCTTCCTCAAAGGCTAAATATAATACATAAGCTATAGAGAAAAGTACCGTGAGGGAATGATTTTTGAAATAGTAGTTTTATAAGCAGCTTGAGCTATAAAAGCAAAAGCGTACCTTTTGCATAATGGGTCACCAAGTTAACATTAGATGCGAGCATACAATATGCTTAGTTAAACCAGTCGTTAAAATAACGAAAAGTGTCTAAAGTTAGACCCGAAGCCTAGTGATCTTACTATAATCAGGATTATAAAAGTCCGAACGGGTTATCGTTGCAAAGATATCCGAAGAATTATGGTAAGTTAGTGAAAGATAAAACTGACTAGGATAGCTGGTTTTCTGCGAAACCTATAATAGTAGGCAATTTAAGTAACATCTTAGTAGGTACAGAACTTAATCTCAGGCAAGGTGTTTTTTAAAACATTTTATTTTGTATACATCGGGGGATTGTAAAAATTTTATCGGTGAGTATTAAGGCTCGGAATGACAAAGATGAATATTAAATTATCGGACATAGAATGATAAGGTTGTATGTCAAAAGGGAAACAGCCCAGAACAAGAGTTAAGGTTCCAAAATTATTATTAAGTGAAATAAAGAAAGTTTTTATATAAGTCGACAAGAAGATAGGCTTGGAAGCAGCCATAATTTAAAGATCTCGTAATAGAGTCACTTGTTAAAGCTTAAAAGCATCTAAGATTTATCGGATCTAAATAATATACCGAAACCTTGTCCATATAAAACATTAACACAAAAAATAATGTTTTATCGTGGGGTAGCAGAACGTTGAATTTATTTTTGACTTTATAAAGTATATGAAAATTCAAGTGAGAATGGTGACATGAGTAACAAAAAAGAGAACCCTAACTTAATAGTATTAGACTAGGGTCTCTCGCCTAAAGCTTATGGTCTAAGATAAGAACGGCCTCTAAGTTAATAGTCTTAAGATTATTATGATGAGAAAATCTCATTACTTATAATTTTATTAAAAAAATTAATAATTTAATTATTTTTTTAGTAAAAAAAATAACATTTCTAAGTGAAAAATGTACTGGAAAATATAAGTATAAATTTTTATTAAAAAGACAATAAACTCAAAAGATGAGAATTTTAAATAAAATCATACCGTGCCTAGACACTGAAACAAGTAAGCTAGTAGAGAATACGAAGGCGTAAATGAGATAACAATCATAAAGGAACTCGGCAAACTAACTACCGTAACTTCGGGATAAGGAGGGCTCATTAATCTCGATTAATACGAGTAAAAAGGAAGAAGCATAAAATATTGTTGTACGACTGTTTAATTAAAACAAAGCACTCTGCATAAAGATGATAAATCTAAGTATTGAGTGTGATTTCTGCCCAGTGCCGGCTGGTTAACGAATTAATTGAATTGAAAATTTGGATTTTAGAGGAACCCCCGGTTAAAGGCGGCCTTAGCGTGAGGGTCCTAAGGTAGCGAAATACCTTGGCCGTTAAATGCGGTCTTGCATGAATGATGTAACGATACAACAGCTGTCTCTATGATTGACTCAGTGAAATTGGAATAACTGTGCAGATACAGTTTACCTCTAGTTAGACGAGAAGACCCTA
>Ga0247773_1000155_pt1 | contig 33644 bp, 22 predicted proteins | sample UWRJL092311B6_FD_179934 | JGI IMG/M metagenome (GOLD analysis project Ga0247773, IMG submission 179934) | Plant litter microbial communities from Arlington Agricultural Research Station in Wisconsin, United States - UWRJ-L092-311B-6 | ecosystem: Environmental > Terrestrial > Plant litter >... | reverse complement strand
CGGTGGTCGCTCCACCATGCCGGTGGAGGTGGCGCGGCGCTGGCACGATGCGTTCGGCCTGGCCGTGCACGAGGGGTACGGGCTCACCGAGACGTCGCCGTTCGCGGCGTACAACCACGAGTACGCGCACCGCCCGGGCTCCATCGGCACGCCGGTCGAGAACGTGGAGATGAAGGTGGTGGGGCCCGACGACCGCGCCGTCCCGCCCGGCGAGTGGGGGGAGATCTGCATCCGCGGGCCCAACGTGATGCTCGGCTACTTCAACCGCCCCGCCGAATCGGCCGAGGCGCTGCGCGGCGGCTGGTTCCACACCGGCGACGTGGGATACCGCGACGACGACGGGTTCTTCTACCTGGTGGACCGGGTGAAGGACATGATCAACTGCGCCGGCTTCAAGGTGTGGCCGCGCGAGGTGGAGGAGGTGCTGTACACGCACCCCGCCGTGAAGGAGTGCGCCGTGGTGGGGCTGCCGGACGAGGTGAAGGGCGAGTCCGTGGCCGCCTTCATCGTTCCCGCCGGCGGCGTGCCGGTGGACGCGGAGCAGATCGAGGCGTTCTGCCGGGAGCGGATGGCCGCCTACAAGGTCCCGCGCCGCATCGCCCTGGTGGACGCGGTGCCCAAGAGCCCCACGGGGAAGATCCTCAAGCGCGTGCTCCGCGACGGCTGAGCCGATCCGTCCCCGCCGTCAGCGGGTGCGGTGGCGGACAACAGGTGCAAGTGGCTACTGGACCACAATCACGGTTCGTGACTATCTTTCGATGGATCACGGATCGTGATCAGTCCACTCACCAAGCTCCAGGAGACCCCGCCCATGTCGTCGCCCCTGAACCTGAATCCCGCCGATCTCGTCGTCACCTCGTTCGAGCCCGAGGCGGCGCTGTCGTCGATCTCGCCCAAGCTCCCGACCACCGATCCGACCGCCGCGACCTTCTGCTACTACTGCCCGCCGGCCTCGTTCGACGCGGCCTGCATGCAGCAGTTCTGACGGCGGCACTGGCGCACCCCTCATCCCAACACTCACCTCAAGGAGAACGTCCCATGCACATCCTCAACCCCGCTGACCTGGCCGTCGATTCGTTCGAGCCCATGCCGGCACTGTCCAGCACGCCGCTGCCGACGACCGACCCGACGGCCGCCACGCGCTGCTTCTACTGCCCGCCCCCGACCCTTGGCACCGACCCGATCTACCTCGCCGGCGCGGACGCGTTCTGAGCGGACCGCAACGTGCCGCGCCCCCTCTGGCAGCTGCCGGAGAGGGCGCGGTTTTTCGTTGGGGGGACCCTTACGCCTCGTCCAGGCGCTGGCCGCGGCGCTCGGGGAGCATCAGCGCGCCGACGATGGCGAGGGCGAAGAAGCCGGCGAAGGTGGCGAACACCGCGCCGGGGCCGCCGGCCTTCAGCAGCGGCGGCACCGAGAGCGGCGCCAGGATCGACGCGATGCGCCCGAAGCCCGCCGCCCAGCCTGAGCCGGTGGCGCGCACGGCGGTGGGGTACACCTCGGGCGTGGCGGCGTACACGGCGCCCCACGCGCCCAGGTTGAAGAACGAGAGGAGGCATCCGGCCAGCAGGATCCCCGCATCGGACGAGACCTGCGAGAAGAGGAGCGCCGCGCCGGTGGAGCCGGCCAGGAACGCCGCCAGCGTGGGCCGCCGCCCCCACCGCTCGATCAGGTACGCCGAGAGCGCGTAGCCGGGGAGCTGGGCGAAGGTGATGTAGAGGGTGAAGTGGAAGCTCTTCACCAGCGTGAATCCGCGCTGCACCAGCAGCGCCGGGAGCCAGATGAACGCGCCGTAGTAGGCGAAGTTGATCCCGAACCACACCAGCCAGAGCGCCGCCGTCCTCCGCGCCAGCCCGCCGCGCCAGAGCTCGCCCAGCCCCGTGCGCGCCACGGGCGCCGCCGCGGGGGCGGACTCCGCCGCGGGCGCGGATGCGTGCGGCGCGGCGACGCCGGCCTGTGCCTCGAACCGGCGGACGACGGTCTCCGCCTCGGCGGCGCGGCCCTGGCTCTCGAGGAAGCGCACGGACTCGGGGAGCGCGCGGCGGACCACGCCGGAGTAGAGCGCGGGGAGCGCGCCGGCGGCCAACGCCCAGCGCCAGCCGTTCGCCGAGGCGGGGATCACGAAGGTGCCGATCAACGCGGCCAGGATCCATCCCGCCGCCCAGAACGCCTCCAGCAGCACCACCACCCGCCCGCGGATGCGCGCTGGCGCGAACTCGCTCACCAGCGTGCTCGCCACCGGCAGCTCGGCCCCGAGCCCGAAGCCGATCAGGAAGCGGAACACCAGCAGCGACGCCACCGACCACGACAGCGCCGCCGCGCCCGTCGCCACGCCGTACACCAGCAGCGTTCCGGCGAACACCGCGCGCCGCCCCACCCGGTCCGCCACGCTGCCGCCCAGCGACGCGCCGATCGCCATCCCCACGAACCCCACCGCGCCGATCCACGCCACCGTGCCGCCGGACAGCTGCCACTGCCGCGCCAGCGCGGCCATGATGAACGAGATCAGCCCCACGTCCATCGCGTCCATCGCCCACCCGAAGCCCGCCACCAGCAGCAGGCGGCGGTGCAGCGTCGTGAACGGGAGCCGGTCCAGCCGTTCGGCGCGGGTGAGTGCGGGCATCCGGTGTCCGGTCAGATGGGGGGATCGGGAGATGCGAATCCAGCCGTGAGGCGAATACAAGCGGCGGGCCAGCATCGTGGTGCCTGATCGTTCAGATGGACGGCGGGAGGGAGGATTTCGCCGCATCCAGCTCCGCCGGGCGGCTGGAAGCCACGGCAACGACTACGGGAAGCTTCCCAAACCGCGGGAGGCTTCGTGGGGCGAGAGCGGTGCGCTTCGCCGCGGATGCGGCGAGATCCGCCGATCGCGAAGGTGCCGTCTGGCAGTCCGCGAAGGCGGACGTTTCGCGTTTCCAGCGGCGGGTTTCAACCGGCCGGACGGCGCGCGTGAGAACATGGCTCTTCTCGTCGCGAGGCCCGCTGTGACGCGATGGGCGGTGCGATCGGCCGGCCACACGCCAGCGCGGGTAAACCCGCACCAGTCAGCGGCACGAAGCCTCGCCAAACTGCGGCGAGGCTGGGACCCGCGGGGGCGGTCTCCAGCGGCTGAAGCCGCCGGCCAGGCACTGCACGAAGCCTCGCCAACCTGCGGCGAGGCTGTGCGGCCGGCATCGGTGCGCTTCGCCGCCGATGCGGCGAGATCCGCCGATCGCGGAGGTGCCGTCTGGCAGTCCGCGAAGGCGGACGTTTCGCGTTTCCAGCGGCGGGTTTCAACCGGCCGGACGGCGCGCGTGAGAACATGGCTCTTCTCGTCGCGAGGCCCGCGGTGACGCGATGGGCGGTGCGATCGGCCGGCCACACGCCAGGGCGGGTAAACCCGCACCGATCAACGGCACGAAGCCTCGCAAACAGCCGCAAGGCTGGGGACGCGCGGGGGCGGTCTCCAGCGGCTGAAGCCGCCGGCCAGTCACTGCACGAAGCCTCGCCAAACTGCGGCGAGGCTGTGCGGCCGGCATCGATGCGCTTCGCTGGAGATGCGGCGAGATCCGCCGATCGCGAAGGTGCCGTCTGGCAGTCCGCGAAGGCGGACTTCGGGCCGTTGTAGCCGCGATTTCAATCGCCTTTTTCGGTCATACCGGGCGCCATTCAATCACGGCAGGATGCTGCCGCGTGGCGGGGGGCCGAATCACCCCGCCGCGACCTCCACGTCGACGTCGGCGGGCTGCATGTGGGGGACGAGGAGGTGGATGATGAGCCAGGCGGCCACGTAGGCGAAGCCGCACGCCAGGAAGATCGGCGTGTAGTTGCTGCCGTTGGCCTGCAGGATGGAGCCGGTGGCGCGCTGGAAGAGCACGCCGCCGATCGCCCCCGAGAACCCGCCCAGCCCCACCACCGACGCCACCGCCCGCCGCGGAAACAGGTCGCTCGCCGTGGTGAACAGGTTGGCGCTCCACCACTGGTGCGCCGCCGCGGCCACGCTCACGATCGCCACCACGCCCCACAGGCTCCCCGCCATCGGCGCGAACATCGTCGGCACGATCAGCAGCGCGGCGGCCAGCATCACGATCTTCCGCCCCCAGTTCACGCTCCACCCGCGCTTGATCAGCGCGCTCGAGGCCCATCCCCCGCCCACCGAGCCCACGTCGGCCACCAGGTAGATGGCGATCAGCGGGAGCGCCACCTGGTTCAGCTTGATCCCGAACTCGCCGTCCAGGAATTTCGGCAGCCAGAAGAGATAGAACCACCACACCGGGTCGGTGAGGAACTTGCCGATGATGAACGCCCACGCCTGCCGGTGTCGCAGCAGCCCCAGCCACGACACCGGCTCCGTCCGCTCCGCGGGGTCGCTGCGGATGTACGCCAGCTCGGCCGGCGAGAGGGCGGGGTGCCGCTCCGGCGCGCGGTACACCAGGAGCCACGCCGCCAGCCAGAGGAACCCCAGCGCCCCGCACGCCACGAACGCCGCCCGCCACCCCCAGCGCAGCGCGATCCCCGGCACCACCAGCGGGGTGATGATGGCGCCCACGTTGGTCCCCGCGTTGAAGATCCCCGTGGCCAGCGCGCGCTCGCGCCGGGGGAACCACTCGGCCACCGCCTTGATGCTCGCGGGAAAGTTGCCGCTCTCGCCCAGCCCCAGCGCCGCGCGGGCGATGGAGAAGCCCGCCGCCGTGCCAGCCAGCGCGTGGCTCATCGCCGCCACGCTCCACGCCACGATCGCCACGCCGAAGCCGCGGCGCACGCCGATGCGGTCCAGCAGCCGCCCCATCCCCAGGAACCCCAGCCCGTACGCGAACGAGAACGCCGACACGATCTTCCCGTAGTCGACCTCGTTCCACCCGATCTCGCGCTGCAGCACCGGCGCGAGAATGCCCAGCACCTGCCGGTCGATGTAGTTGATGGTGGTGGCCGCGAAGAGCAGCGCCACGATCGTCCAGCGCACGCCGAACCCCGGCGGCGGCGCCATCTCCGCGCCGGGGATCGTGCCCGCGGCGGTGCGTTCGAGAGGGGGGGATGCGGTGCCGGGGGAAGGCTTCATCGGGTTCCACGGGTGGAAGGACGCGGTCCGCGGTGGGTGGACCGGAGAGATGGATCGGCATCGGTCCTCAGCCACGTCCGGCGAGAGCGGCGGACGCGCGATCGGCGATCGGCCGGGCCTACGTGGCGCCGGCGGGCTCGCTGGCGATCGCCTCCCACAGGCCCTGCAGGTAGGCGGCGCCCAGGGCACGGTCGTACAGGCCGTAGCCGGGGCGGCCCTCCTCGCCCCAGATCATCCGCCCGTGGTCCGGCCGCATCGGCCCGCGAAAGCCCGTGTCGCGGAGCGCGCGCAGGACGGCCGCCATGTCCACGCTGCCGAAGCGCGAGGGGTGCGGCGCCTCGTGGAACTCGCGCGGGCCGGTGACGAGCACGTTGCGGCAGTGGGCGAAGTGGATGCGATCGCCCACGCGCCGCACCATCGCGGGCAGGTCGTTCGCCGGGTCGGCGCCGAGCGAGCCGGTGCAGAAGGTGATGCCGTTCGCGGGAACGTCCACCAGGCCCGCCACCCGCTCCAGCGCCGCGCCATCGGTGATGATCCGCGGCAGCCCGAAGATCGGCCAGGGCGGGTCGTCCGGATGGATCGCCATCCTCACGCCCGCCTCCTGCGCCACGGGCGCCACCCGCTCCAGGAACCAGGCGAGGTTCTCCCACAGCCGTTCCGCGGAGACGCCGCGGTACGCATCGAAGAGCGCGGCAAGCGCGGCGGCATCGTAGGCGGCGGCCCAGCCGGGGAGCTCGCCGGTGCCGCGCGACAGGTCGATCCGCGCCAGCGCGGCGTGGTCGTACGCCAGCGCGGTGGAGCCGTCGGCCAGCGGCATCGCCAGCGCGGTGCGCGTCCAGTCGAACACCGGCATGAAGTTGTAGCAGAGCACGGGGACGCCGGCCTGGCCCAGGTGGCGCACGCTCTGGCAGTATGCGTCCACCAGCCGGTCGCGCGTGGCGCGGCCGAGCTTGATGTCCTCGTGCACGGGGATGCTCTCCACCACCGAGAGACGGAGGCCCGCGCCGTCGACGGTGTCGCGCAGCCGCTCCAGCGCGTCCAGCGGCCACACCTCGCCCACGGCCACGTCGTACAGCGCGCTCACGATCCCCTCCACGCCGGGGACCTGGCGGATGCGCGGCAGCGTGACGGGATCGTCCGCGCCGTACCACCGGAAGGTCATCTCCATCGCTCTCCGCTCCCCCTTCCCCGTGTCGCCGCCGCCCGCGCGCATCCGGCGGCGGTCGCCGGCCCGGTCATCGGACGAATCCCGCAACTGCGGCCTCCGCATCATCTTGCACGCCGGATCGAGGGGCCGGCAAGGACCGTCGGCGACCCGCGGCCGGCGGTCGTACGATCATCCCCCTTGCGTTTCCATCTCCAGAATGCATTTTGCTGGAAGATGAAACAAAAGCGCCGGGCCAATGTAGGCGGGCCGCTCCGAGGAACGCAACACCCGCCGCGCCGGCTCGGTCCACGCCGCCCGGCGCCTCCCACCGGATGATCATCGGGACCTGGATGTCGATACGATTCGTGAAGAGCGCGGACCATGCGTGGCTGGACCTGGGCGACGGGGTGAAGCGCCAGCTGCTGGGGCACGACGAGCGGATGATGATGGTGCGCGTGAGCTTCCAGGCGGGCGCCGTGGGCGCGCTGCACCAGCACCCGCACCGCCAGGCCACGCTGGTGGAATCGGGCCGCTTCGAGGTGCGCATCGGCGGCGACACGCAGGTGCTGGCGGCGGGCGACGGCTTCTTCGTTCCGCCCGACGTGGAGCACGGGGTGAAGGCGCTCGAGGCCGGCGTGCTCACCGACGTGTTCGCCCCGGCGCGCGAGGACTTCCTCGCTCCGCATGCCTCGCCGGCCTCGGTGGATGGAGTGCCGCATGCCGCCGGAATCCTTCCTCTCACCGCCGCATCGTGAGCGAGATGCACTACCTTCCTGGCCCGGACGCGGTGCGCCGGATGAACACGGACGAGCTGCGCGACGCCTTCCTGGTGGCCGGCCTCTTCGTCCCCGGCGCGGTGACGCTGCGCGCCATCGACCTGGACCGCGTGATCGTGGGCGGCGCCGTGCCGCTGGCCGAGCCGCTGCGGCTGGAGGCGACCGAGGCGATCGCGGCGGAGTTCTTCACCGAGCGCCGCGAGGTGGGGATCCTCAACATCGGCGGCGCCGGGAGCGTCACGGCCGACGGAGAGCGCCACGCGCTGGGCCGCCTCGACCTGGTCTACGCCGGCCGCGGCACCCGCGAGATCGTGCTCGCCAGCGACAGCGCGGACGAGCCGGCGCGCTTCTACATCGTGAGCTACCCCGCGCACGCCGCGCACCCCACCACCCGCGTGGGCCACGCCGACGCGGAGGCGGCCGAGCTGGGCACGGTGGAGCAGGCCAACCAGCGCCGCCTGAGCAAGTACGTGCACCCCGGCGCGGTGGCCAGCGCGCAGCTGGTGATGGGCGTGACCGAGCTGAAGGAGGGGAGCGTGTGGAACACCATGCCCGCGCACACCCACCAGCGCCGCACCGAGGTCTATCTCTACTTCGGCCTGCCCGACGACGCCGTGGTCTGCCACCTGGTGGGCGAGCCCGGCGAGACGCGCCACCTGGTGGTGCGCAACGAAGAGGTGGTGCTGTCGCCCAGCTGGTCGGTCCACTCCGGCTGCGGCACGCGCAGCTACACCTTCTGCTGGGCGATGGGCGGCGAGAACCAGGCCTTCGCCGACATGCAGGCGGTGGCGATGCGGGACCTCCGCTAGCGCGCGGAACGGGCGGTCGAGCGGGGAACCGGCACGCCGGAGCGTACGGGCTTGCCATCCCTCCGCGGCACCTCCTATCATCCCGGATGATTTGTTGGAAGATACAGCAAATGCGATCCGGCCCGGCTGGACGGGCGGATGGAGCCGGTCTCCACCGCAATTGCTGTAAGGTTGAGCAAAACCGCGTCTCCCGCGCCCGCACGGGCGGCGGCGCGCCACGCAACCCGCGGCGAAGCGTTCGCCGTTCCCTGCCGTCGCGCACTCCGCGCGGCCCCGCTGGCTCCTCCACTCCGATGGTCTCGGAACCCTTTCAGGAGAGTTGAAGATGCGATGGGCGACGTGTCTGGTTTGCCTTCTCACGCTCCTCCCGTGGGCCGCTCCCGCCGCCGCGCAGGAGACCGGCAGCATCGCGGGCACGGTGACCGACGCCGCCACCCGCGCGCCGCTGGCCGGCGCGCAGGTGGCGGTGCAGGGGCGCGCGGGCGGCGCGGTCACCGACGCGCAGGGGCGCTACGCGCTGCGCAACGTGCCCGCGGGGGCGCGCGTGGTGCGCGCGTCGATGCTGGGGCGCTCCGCGCGCGAGGTCACCGTCACCGTGGCGGCGGGCGCCGAGGCGCGGGCCGACTTCGCGCTGGCCGTGCAGGCGGTGGCGCTGGAGCAGGTGGTGGCGGTGGGGTACGGTTCGCAGCGGCGGCGTGACGTGACCGGCGCGGTGGCCTCGGTGCAGGCCGAGGAGATCGCCGAGCAGCCGGTGGCGCGGGTGGACCAGGCGCTGGCCGGGCGCGTGGCCGGCGTGGACGTGATCACCACCAACAACCAGCCGGGCGCGCAGATGCGCATCCGGGTGCGCGGCGGCAACAGCCTGACCGGCGGCAACGACCCGCTGGTGGTGCTCGACGGGGTGCTCGGGGCCGACCTCAACCAGGTCAACCCCAACGACATCCAGTCGATCGAGCTGCTCAAGGACGCGTCGTCCACCGCCATCTACGGCGCGCGCGGCGCCAACGGCGTGCTGATCGTGACCACCAAGACCGGGCGCCCGGGCGAGACGCGGGTGGAGTACGCCGGCTACTACGGCGTGCAGGACGTGTCGAAGCGGCTGGACCTGCTCACCGCCCAGCAGCAGGCGGAGCTGATCAACGCCAACCCCAACCTCACCCTGCGCTTCGACAACCCGGCCGCCCTGGGCCGGGGCACCGACTGGCAGGGGGTGATCTTCCAGCAGGCGCCCATGCAGAGCCACCAGCTGTCGCTGGCGGGCGGCGCCGACCGCACCCGCTATCGGCTCTCCGGCAGCTGGCTGGGGCAGGAGGGGGTGATCCGCACCTCGGAGTTCGACCGCGGCAACCTGAACCTGAGCCTGGACCAGGACGTGGGCCGCTTCCGGGCCGGCACGCGCCTCAACTACTCGCGCAGCCAGAGCGACGGCGTGCGCGTGAACAACGGCTACGGCAGCCAGGGCGGCACCGTCACGCAGACCACGCTGGGCTTCTCGCCCATCGTTCCCGTCTTCAAGGACGACGGCACCTACAGCGGCCCGCTGGTGGCCGGCGCCACCGTCGACAACCCGCTGGCCATCCTGCGGGAGCGCGACGACCAGACCACGCGCAACTACCTGCTGGGCAACCTGTTCGGCGAGTACGACCTGCTCCGCGGCCTCACCTTCCGCAGCAGCTTCAGCTACCGGCTGAACGACCGCGTAACCGAGCAGTACAACTCGCGCCTGCTGCTGGCGGCGGCCGGGCTGGGGCAGGCCAACGTCGACAACGTGCACAACACCGACTGGCTCTCGGAGAACACGCTCACGCTGAACCGCGAGGTGGGCGGGCGCGGCAACACGCTGAACCTGGTGGGCGGCGTGACGGCCGAGCGCGAGCACACCTGGGGCACCTTCGCCCAGGGCCGCGGCTTCCCCAGCGACCAGCTGGGCGTGGACGGGCTGGGCCTCGCCAGCGAGCGCACCCTCACCTCGAGCGACAACACGGTGTCGCTGCTGTCGGTGCTGGCGCGCGCCAACTACAGCATCGGCGGGCGCTACATCCTCACCCTCAGCGGCCGCGCCGACGGGGCGAGCAAGTTCGCGCGCAACAACAAGTGGGCCTTCTTCCCCTCGGCCGCGGCCGCCTGGCGGATCAGCGAGGAGGGCTTCATGAAGAACGTCCACGCGATCGACGACCTGAAGCTGCGCGCCAGCTACGGCGTGACCGGCAACCAGGCCATCAGCCCGTACCAGTCGCTGGCCGCCTTCAGCAACGGCAGCCAGTACGCGTGGGGGACCAACTTCTTCACCAACGGCGTGATCCCCAGCCGCCTGGAGAACCCCAACCTGAAGTGGGAGACCACCACCCAGTACGACGTGGGCGCCGACATGCGCCTGTTCGACAACGTGCTGGCGATCACGGCCGACTACTACCTGAAGCGCACGCACGACCTGCTGTACGCCAAGCAGCTCCCCAGCCACACCGGCTTCACCACGCAGATCCAGAACATCGGCAGCCTGCAGAACCGCGGCTACGAGCTGGGGCTGGACGTGAACCACTACGTCGGCGCGTTCGACGTGCGCGTGGGCGGCAACATCTCCGTCAACCGCAACGAGGTGCTGGACCTGGGCGGCGACCAGCAGTTCACCGCCGCGGGCGCCAACAACGCGCTCCCGCGCTTCGCCGGCTCGGCGCTGGTGAAGGTGGGCGAGCCGGTGGGCAACTACTACGGCTACGTGTGGGACGGCATCTTCCAGACGGCCGAGGAGGTGGCGGCCAGCGGGCAGACCGGCGCGCGCCTGGGCGGCGACAAGATCCGCGACCTGAACGGCGACCACGTGATCAACGAGCTGGACCGCACCATCCTGGGGAACGCGCTGCCGGACTACACCTACGGGCTCAACGGCTCGGTGCGCTACCGCGCGGCGGACCTGGCGTTCGCCTTCCGCGGGGTGCACGGCAACGAGCTGGTGAACCTCAGCCGCCTCTCGCTCGAGACGCCGGGGAGCACCGGGAACGCGCTCACCACCGTGCTCGACTACTGGACCCCCGAGAACCACTCCAACACCATGACGGGGATCGGCATCGCCCCGTACGACGCGATGACCTCGCGCTGGGTGGAAGACGGGTCGTTCCTGCGCCTGCAGAACGTGACGCTGGGCCTGGCCGTGCCCGAGCGCCTGCGCGGCCGCTTCGCCCGCCGCAGCATGCGCGTGTACGTGAGCGCCCAGAACCTGTTCACCTGGACCGACTACACCGGCTACGACCCCGAGACCAGCTCGCGCGGCAACACCGACATCGAGCTCGGCTGGGACGACGGCAACTACCCCGGCACCCGGACGTTCACCGTCGGCGTGAACCTCGGGCTGTAGTACGAGAGTGCGAAAGTGCGAGAGTACGAAAGTGCGGCGGACCGGCGCGGACCGCGGCACTCTCGCGAGAAGCCGGCAGTTCACTTTCGCACTCTCGTACTCTCGCACTTTCGCACTCAGCATCCAGACCTGGCACAGAGCACGAGATTCCGCGAATCCGGAGACGAACCGATGAGATGCAGATTCGCCCTTCCCCTGGCGGCCGCGCTGGCGCTGGGCGCCTGTGACGACTTCCTCACCGAGGAGCCGCAGGACTTCTTCTCGCCCGCCAACTTTCCCGCCAGCGAGGCCGACGCCAACCTGGCGCTGGGCGGGATCCAGAACTACGAGACACGGCAGGACTACTACTCGCGCGGGTGGTGGTTCCTGGCCGAGATCCCCAGCGACGAGGCCCGCGTCACCGAGGTCAGCGGCGCCCGGCGCGACCACGACGCCTTCACCGTCACCCCGCAGAACGAGTGGGTGCGGCGCGTGTGGCAGGCGGCGTACGGCGCCATCAACGCCAGCAACGTGCTGATCCAGCGCGTGCCCGAGATCGCCAGCATCCCCGAGGGGAAGCGGGCGCAGATCGTGGCGGCGGCCAAATTCTGGCGGGCGCTGAACTACTTCAACCTGGTGCGCGTGTACGGCGAGGTGCCCATCCACACCGCGCCCGTCGCCAGCCTGGACGAGGCGCAGAACGCCACCCGCGCGCCGCTGGCCGAGGTGTACGACCTGATCGTCAAGGACCTGGAAGAGGGGTGCGCCGTGCTCCCCGCCAGCTGGCCCGAGGGGCCGGGGAAGCCCACCAAGGGCGCGGCGTGCGCGGCGCTGGCCGACGCGTACCTCAACATGAGCGGCGAGCCGCTCAAGACCAACCACTGGGCCGACGCGGCGCGCGCCGCCAAGGCGGTGATGGACATGGGCGTCCATCGCCTGCGCCCCAGCTTCCGCGAGCTCTGGCTGATCCCCAACAAGACCGACCCGGAGTTCATCTTCAGCATCCAGTTCCAGAACAACGACGCCGACGGGCTGGTCACCACCCAGTCGCGCCCCGGCGGCATCAGCACCGAGAGCGGGTTCGACTACTGGAACACCACGGTCGAGTTCATGAACACCTTCTCCGACGCGGACCTGCGCAAGGATCCCACGTTCCTCACGGAAGTCGTGTTCAACAACGTGACCTACACCTACCGCACCGGCGTTCCGGGGATGACCACCTGGGGCTCCGGCGCCGAGGGGCGGCGGCCGTACTGGGAGAAGTACTTCGACGACAACCGCGCCGTGCACACCGACCGCGGGCGGCGCACCGACATGAACGTCCCCGTGTACCGCTACGCCGACGTGCTGCTGATGTACGCCGAGGCCGAGAACGAGGTGAACGGCCCCGGCAACGCCTACGCCGCCATCAACGAGGTGCGCAAGCGCGCCGGGCTGTCGCCGCTCGGCGGGCTCGGGCAGGCCGCCTTCCGTGACGCGGTGCGCGAAGAGCGGAAGTTCGAGCTCGCGTTCGAGTGCAAGCGCTGGTTCGACCTGAAGCGCTGGGGCACCTGGCTCGACGTCCTCAAGGCCGATCCCGTCGCCGGGCCCAAGGTCCAGCCGTTCCACCGCTGGGCGCCGATCCCGCAGCAGGAGCTGGACACCAGTCCCGGGCTCACGCAGAACCCCGGGTACTGAGCGATGTGGTTCGATGCTGGCCGGTCCGTGCTCATCGGTCCGGCCAGCGTCGTATGGATGAGTGGGTCGAAAGGACGAAGGACGGAACTGCGGACCGCGGGTTGGGCGTGTTCGGCGCCGGGGCGCCGAACCGGGCTGCGCGCGCGGTAGGGCACGGTACGACTGTGCCCAACCGCGCCGGGCCCCCGCCGCGCCGGGCATCTCCTCGTTCCGGCGGCGGCGGATGCGGGCGCGGCGGTGTCCCGGCCCTCCGGGCGCGCATCCCTCACGCGGTCCGTTCCTCGTCCGTGAGCGCGGCGGGAACGAACGGGGTCGCACGAGGCTCACGCCCGTGGAGCCTCGCGCGGTTTGCGAGGCTTCTCGTACTTGTTGCCGCGGCTTCAGCCGCCGGGTCGGGGTCCGCGAGATCGGCGAGCGGACGTGGATCAAACCAGAACAGGACCAAGCGTGGCATCCAGGATCGTCGCACCCTCGCTGCTCCTCGCCGCCGCGCTGGCGGCGTGCACGGCCTCCACCGCGTCGCGGCCGCCCGGTTCCGCGCCATCCGCCGGCATGTCGTCCGCCGGCCCCTCCGCGGACGCGGCGGCGGAGGCGCGGCTCGACGCGCGGGCGGACGACGCGCTGCGCTTCGCGGCCGGGCAGTACGGGCGCGCGGCCACCGCCAACGATCCCGCCCGCGGCTATCCACGCGCCACGCAGGGCGACGGCGCCTGGAAGACGGTGGGGACCGGCGACTGGACCAGCGGGTTCTTCCCCGGCACCCTCTGGCTGCTGTACGAGCACACGCGCGATCCCGCGCTCCGCGCGCAGGCCGAGCGCTGGACGCTCCCGCTCGCCGGGATCCCGCGCGGGCGATACGACCACGACCTGGGCTTCCAGTTCATGAGCTCGTTCGGCAACGCGTACCGCATCACCGGCGACGAGCGCTACCGCGCGCCGGTGCTGGGCGCGGCGCGGCTGCTGGCGGGGCGCTTCGATCCGCGCGTGGGCGCCATCAAGTCGTGGGACAGCCGGGCCGAGTGGCCGTACCGGGTGATCGCCGACAACATGATGAACCTGGAGATGCTCTGGTGGGCCGCCGCGCACGGCGGCGACCCCGCCTGGGCGCCGCTCGCCGTGCGCCACGCCGAGACCACGCTGCGCAACCACGTGCGCCCCGACGGCGGCTCCTTCCACCTGGTCGATTTCGACACGGCCACCGGCGCCGTCCGCCAGCGCCGCACCGTGCAGGGCTTCGCCGACAGCAGCACCTGGGCGCGCGGGCAGGCGTGGCTCACCTACGGCTACACCATGGCCTACCGGCAGACGCGCGACACCCGCTTCCTGGCCGCCGCGCGCGCCGTGGCCGGCTACGCGCTCGCCCGCCTTCCCGCCGACGGCATCCCCTGCTGGGACTACCAGGCCACCGGCTGCCCCGATGCCGCTCCGCGAGACGCGTCGGCCGCCGCGATCACCGCGTCGGCGCTGCTGGAGCTGGCCGGCTACGTTCCGGCGGGCGAGGCGGCGCGCTACCGCGGCGTGGCGGCGCACATCCTCTCCACGCTCGCCTCGCCGGCGTACCTGGCGCGGGGGAGCGGCAAGCCGTCGATCCTCCTCCACTCGGTGGGCCACAAGCCCGCGAACGGCGAGGTGGACGTGGGGATCGTCTATGCCGACTACTACTTCGTGGAGGCGCTGCTGCGCTGGAAGGCGCTCCGCGGCCACGGCGCCGCCGGCGTCTTCCGCGCGGTCGACGCGGGGCCGCCGGTGCACACCCGCCGCGGCGAGCTGCTGGCCGAGGCCCGCGCCCGCCTCCGCTGCGGCGATCCGTCGCTGGCGCCCTCGTACCGCGCGCTGCTGGCGGACGCGGAGAAGGCGCTGGGGCAGCGGCCGGAATCGGTGGTCGAGAAGACCCGCATCCCCCCCAGCGGAAACCGGCACGACTACGTGTCGCTCGGCCCCTACTGGTGGCCCGATTCGTCGAAGGCGGGGGGCATCCCCTACCTGCGCCGCGACGGCGAGCGCAACCCCGAGGCCTCGCGCGACGCCGACGTGGACGCGCCGCGGCTGGACCGCATGGCCGGGGCGGTGGAGACGCTGGGGCTCGCCTGGTGGTTCAGCGGCGACGAGCGTTACGCCGCCCACGCCGCGCGGCTGCTGCGCGCCTGGTTCATCGACCCCGCCACGCGGATGAACCCCAACCTGGTGTACGGCCAGGCGATCCCCGGGATCACCGAGGGGCGTGGCATCGGCATCATCGAGACCGGCCGCCTGATCCGCGTGGCCGACGCGCTGGCGATGATGGACGCCTCCACCAGCCTCACCGCCGACGATCGCGCCGGGATGCGGCGGTGGATGGGCGAATACCTCGACTGGCTGCTGGCGAGCCCCAACGGGCTCGACGAGAAGGCGTGGTACAACAACCACGGCACCTGGTACGACGCGCAGACCGCCGCGCTCGCCCTGTACCTGGGCCGCGACACCCTGGCGCGCGAGATCGTGGCCGGCACCACCCGGCTGCGCATGGCCACGCAGATCCAGCCGGACGGCAGGCAGCCCGAGGAGCTGGCGCGCACCCGCTCGTTCAGCTATAGCGCCTTCAACCTGGAGGCGTTCAGCGAGCTCGCCGAGATGGGCCGCCAGGTGGGGATCGACCTCTGGCACTACCGTCCCGAGCGCGGCGGCACCCTCCGCGCCGCGCTCGACTACCTGGCGCCGTACGCCGACCCCGCGGTGAGGTGGCAGGGCCAGCAGATCACCGCCGAGGGACCGGCCGCGCTGGCGCTGCACCTGGCCCGCGCCCGCCGCGTCTACACCGACGCGCGCTACGGCGAGCTGCTCGCCCGGATCCCGCCGGCCGAGGTGGCCGAGAGCCGCGCCCTCCTCCTCTATCCCGCGCCCTCGGCGGAGGCGGGCGCCTGCGCCGCGCCGTCAGCCGCCACGGCGCGGTGAGACGCCGGTCGTCAGCGCGCGGCGGGGTGCACCGTCACGCGGACGGGGTGATCGAGGCGGGCGACGAAGCCGCGCAGGTACGCCGTCCACGCCTCCGCGCCGGCGAAGTCGCCGCTGTTCGTCCACCCCGCGCCGGCGTAGAACACCACCGGTTCCCCCGGCGAGAGCGGCGCCACCGCCAGGAAGTGGTTCGCCGTCTCCCGCGCCACCGCGTGGCGCGCTGCGGGGAGGACGACCGCCGTCCCCAGCTCGCCGGTGCCGCCCTCCGCGGGGTCCATCGGGCCCCAGGTGCCGAACCACCTCCATCCGCCGCTCTCCGCCGCGCCGTCCAGCGCGCGCAGCCCCGGGCGCTTGACCGTGCCCGTGGCGAAGGCGGCCGAGTCCGCGCCGGCATAGCGGAAGGTGCTGGTGGCGCGGTACAGGTTCTCGCCCGCGTCGATGCTGATGCGGCGCGATTCCGTCACCCGCGCGCCGCCGGCATCGAACGGATCGTACTCCAGCTCGATCAGCGCGCGTACGGGGCCGTCGGCCAGGATGCGCTGGCGGCGGAAGTTTTCGGCGCGGAACAGCGTGCCGCCGCGCCAGATGCCGGTGCCGCCGGTGCCGAGCGTGGCGCCCACCTTGTACAGGTCGGCGCCCTCGCCGCGGTCTGTGTGGTAGCTCGGGTGCTCGCCGCCGTACCACCGGTCCAGCACCAGCGCCCGCACCCGCTTGGTCCACACGTCCACGCCGCTGCTGTGCGTGTTCTCCAGCTTCCACAGCCCCTGCCCGTAGGTGCGGAAGGCGATGCGGTCGCTCTCCCACGCCACGTCGTCGCGGCCGGGGATGTACTTGGCGTGCACCCCCGCCGCCGCCGCGTGCTCCGGCGCCGCCGCCTCCACCGCGAAGCGCCGCGTCTGCCGCGCCGCGAAGCGGGCGATGAAGAGGAGCGAGTCCGCCGCCCCGTCGCCGTCCGCGTCCAGCGCCTGCGCGGGGAGCTCGGCGCCGCTGGCCGCGTCGCGCACGCGGATGCGCGCGGCCGTCGCGCCCGGCAGGCGCCGGCGCACGCTCGCCCACGGCAGCGCCAGCGTCTCGCTCCGCTCCACGGCCAGCGGGTTCTCGGCGCGGACGGCCAGGCGCGGCGTGGCGCGCCGCTGCGCCGCCGCGGGGGCGGTCGCCAGCGGAAGCGTGGCCAGCGCCAGCAAGATCGGAAGCGGCCGGATGGTCATCGCGGGTCTCCGGATCGGGAGATGAGAGGGGCGTGTTGCACCGCCCGCGGCGCCGTCATAGCTTGGGCGATGCATTTGTTTCGAGTTGCAGCAAAGTGCTCGCGATCCCCCGGCTCGGCAAGTGGAGGCGGATCCGCGCGCGTTGGACGATGGCAATCCACCCGATCGAGATCCGCATGAATCGACTCCGCGCGACGGTGGCGCTGGTGGTGGCGGCGGCGGCCGTGCCGGTGGCGTGCGCCCCCGCGGCCGCGCCCTCGCCCGTGCCAGCGGCGGGCTCCGCATCTCCCGCAAACGGCACGAACGGGCGGACGATGGAGGGGATCATCGGCGCCTCCATCCAGCCGCACGTCGACTATTACTTCGATCGTCTCTACCGAGAGAAGGGGAGCCTGGCGATCGACGGGATGCCGGCGTTCGGCGGGGGCGATCACTTCGTGGGCGGCAAGGTGATCAGCGCGATGGCGTGGGCGCTGACCCGGACGCCGCGCGCCTCGCCCGAGTTTCCGCGGCGCGTGGCGATGCTGCGCGACATCGTCGACTTCGTCGCGCGGCAGCCCGGGTACGAGACCTGGAACCACCTCTACGCGCTGAAGGGGCTGCGGCGGCTGCAGCAGGCCGGGCTGCTGGACCAGGTGGTGACGGACAGCACGCTCGCCCTCCTCAAGCGCCAGCTGGACTGGCGCGGCTTCGTGGACCCGGGCGACCTGCACCTGGTCAACCTGCCGACCAACTACTACGGCGTGGCGTTCGGCATCGCCCGCTACCGCGAGCTCCTGGGGTGGGACGCGGAGGGGAACAGCGCGCGCATCCTGGCCCGGCTGCTGGACCACGTGCGCACCTGGTCGGGCGAGCAGGGGTTCATGGACGAGACGCCGGGCGAGGGGCGCTTCGACCGCTACACGGTGCTGATCCCCGCCGAGCTGGCGATCCTGCTGACCGACACCGGCACGCCGCTCCCGCCGGTGATCCGCGAGATGCTGCGGCGCAGCAGCGACATCGTGCTGGCGCTGGCCAACCCGCGCGGCGACGGCTTCCCCTACGGCCGCAGCATCGGCCTGTACGGCGACCTGGCCGCGCTGCAGGTGCTCTCCACCGCCGCGCGTCTCCACGTCCTGACGGCGGACGAGACGCGGGCCGCGTACGCCTACAACACGCGGATGGTGGAGAAGTACGCCGATTTCTGGATCGATCCCGCGATGCGCTCCATCGACATGTGGGAGCACGGCCGCGCGACCGACGAGTACCGCAACAAGGGCCGCATCCTGGGCGAGAACCTGAGCACGGCGATGCAGATCGTGGAGGCGGCCGAATACTGGCGGGCGGCCGGGTACACCGGCGCGCCCGACGGCGCCGCGCTCGGCCGCTTCCTGGCCGGGCTCCCGCGCTACCGCGTCTTCCGCTTCACCGCCGGGGTGCAGCCGCGCGCGCTGGTGGTGGCGCGCGACGGCGGCCACGTGGTGGCGCTGCCGCTGGTCTCCGGCGCGCGCGGCTACTTCGCCAGCACCCCCTACCTTCCCGCGCCCGCCGAGACCGGCGTGCTCGAGACGCCGCCCAACACCACGCTCCCGCACCTGGTGCCGCGCCTGACGCTGGCGGACGGCCGCGCGGTGATGCCGCTGGTCTACCTGCGCGACATCGCCACGCGCGAGCACGGCGACACGCTGGTCGTCACCGTCGCTCAGGACGCGCTCGCCCTCCTCGGCGAGAACGCGCCGCGCGCCGACAGCACCTTCGCCGTGACCACCACCTTCACCTTCGCGCCGGGGTCGATCCAGCGCCGCGACGTGTTCCGCGCCGCCCACGGCGTGCAACCGCGCGCGGTGGAGATGGTCTTTCTCACTTCTTCGGCAGATGCGGCCGCGGCGGGCACCGGCGCGCGCTTCGGCAGCGGTCCCGTCGCGTCCGTCAGTGCGTGGGGGCTCGGCGATGCCCGCGTGGACGCGCCGCCCGCCGGCCGCGAGGCGAGCGCGCCCAACGGACCGCTGCGCAGCCGCGTCAGCTGGAGCCGCGCCCCCGCCCCGGTCGCCGATACGCTTGGCGTGGGCTGGCGGATGACCCTCCGCTGATCCACCGCCGAACCTCCGCGCGGCTCGTCTCCCGAAGCCGCGCGGGCACCCGAAGACCCGTCCGCCCGATCCCGATGATCGATCCACGCAGAGCCACGCTCGTCCTGCTCGCCGCGCTGGCGGCGCCGCTCGCCGCATCCACGGCGCAGTCGCCCTCCGCCGGTGCGACGCCGGCGTCCGCGTCCACCGCCGCGCCGGTGGCGCCGATGGGGTGGAGCGCGCACCCGCTCACGCAGTTCCGCGACGACGAGCTGGATCTGCCGTATTACCTGCAGCACTTCTCGCGGCTCGCCAACGCCGTGCGGATGGAGGGCGCGGATCGCGGCTTCATCGACCTTTCCGTCTGGCGCGCGCCGCAGGACAACCGGCCGTACAACGCGAGGATCATGGAGAACCTCACCTCCCTCGCGTACTTCTATTCGACCGACAGACCGTGGAACCCGTACCACGGCGATCCCGCGGTGCGCGCGCGGCTGGAGGCGGCGCTGGACTTCTGGGTGCGCAGCCAGAGCCCGGAGGGGCGCTTCAGCGAGTACGGGCCGGGGCAGTGGAACCTGGCCGCCACCGCCTTCGCCACCAAGTTCATGGGCGAGACGCTGCGCCTTCTCCGCCACGCCCCGCCGGTGGACTCCGCGCTGATCCGCCGCGTGGCCGAGGCGGACCGGCGCGCGATCGTGGCGGTGCTGGAGAGCGACGACCTGTACCGGCAGGGGCGCTTCTTCAGCAACCAGTACAGCAACGTGTGGGCGGGCGCGCTGGCGTATCTCGATCTGTATCCCGACGCCGCGCTCCGCCGCCGGCTGGAGGCGCGCATCCGCCAGGCCGCGCCCGACCACCAGAGCCCCGTGGGCTATTTCTACGAGGCGGACGGGCCGGACTGGTCGTACAACCTCAACACGCACCACAGCAACCTGCTGATGGCGTGGGCCTACGCCCGCGGCACCCCGCTCGGCGACGAGCTGATCGCCGAGACCGCGCGCTGGTACGACTGGTGGGCGCTGAACGCCGTTCCCGAGCCGGACGGGAGCGGCTACGTGATGAACCGTGCCATCGAGACCCGCCAGCAGGCCGCCTTCGTGGACCACGCCGGGCCGGAAGACGCGGTGGAGGGGTTCGCGCTCGCCGAGCGCGTGCCGCTGGCGCGGCTGCTGGGCCCCACGCGCGAGCAGTCCGCGTCGCGCGCCGTCCGCCGCCGCGCGGAGCTGGCCGCGCGCTGGCCGCGTACGGACACGCTCGCGCTGGGGCAGTTCCGCGCGTACGCGCCCTACGCCTTCCTGCACCGCGCGCACCCGCGCTGGCTGCCGGCCGACGCCGAGCGGCGCGCCGCGTTCGCGCGTCTCCCCTATATTGTCCGCGACCGGTTCATCCACCAGCGGGTGGACACGCGGCGGGCGGTGGCGTACACCTTCATCCGCACCCCGGCGTACTACGCCGCCTTCAACTCCGGCGAGCTCTGGCGCGAGCAGCAGCGCTACGGCCTGGGGCTGCTGTGGACGCGCTCCGCCGGCGCGCTGCTGCAGTCGCAGACCGGCACCGCCGACGCGGCGTGGGGTACCCGTTCGGCATCGGGCGCGCAGGTGTACGAGGCGCGCTCCTTCACCCCCGTGTTCCGCGTGAACGGCGCGGTGGTGGAGGCGCGCCCGGGGAACCGCGACCTGCCGGCGGGGACGGTGGCGGTGGAGTATCCGCTCAGCACCTTCGGCCAGAAGCGGATCGAGTTCGGCGAGCGCGCCATCCGCGTGACCGTGCGCCACGTGGAGCCGTTCATCGAACAGCTGCCGCTGCTGGTGATGCCGGGCGATGAGCTGCGCCAGGCGCCGGGCGCGGTGGAGGTGTGGCGCGGCGCCACGCGCGTGATGGCGGTGCGCTGGAGCGGCGGGGCGGCGGCGCGGGTGGCGCGCGGGGAGCGGCGGGTGGGAGGGAAGGAGGTGGCCGTGGTGGCGATCCCCGCCAGCGGCGAGCTGCGGTACGCGGTGGAGGTGGGAGCGGGCGGCTGAGGCTTCCGGCACTCCGGGAGCAACGGAACGCAACGGAGCATGAGAAAGATCAACGTAGGCGACTTCGCCCGCGCCACGCGGTCGACCTCGCGGAAGATCAACCTGCAGATCGCCCTGAACCTGGTGCGCGAGCATCAGCCCATCTCCCGTGCCGACCTGGCGCGGCGGATGAAGCTGAACCGCGGCACCATGACCGCGCTCGTCAACGAGCTGGTGAGCGAGGGGACGGTGGTGGAGGGCGAGACCGCCAGCACCACCCGCGGCCGCCGCCCCAAGATGCTGTACGTGCGCACCCGCGACCGGCTGGTGATCGGCGTGGACCTGCGCTTCAGCCGCACCACGCTGATGGTGAGCGACTTCGCTGGCACCCAGTCCACCCGCGAGTCGTTCGAGACGGTGTTCGATCCCCCGGCGCTGGTGGCGGAGCTGGCCCAGCGCATCCTGCAGCTGCGCGAGCGCTACGCCTCGGTCGGCGAGATCGAGGGGATCGGGATGGTGGTGCCGGGGATGGTGGACCAGGCCACCGGCCGCGTGCAGAACGCGCCGCAGCTGGGATGGAAGGACGTGGAGATCCGCGGCCCGCTGGAAGAGGCCACCGGCATCCCCGTGGTGCTCGACAACGCCTCGATCGCCTGCGCGCAGGCGTACATGTGGCTGGGGAAGAAGGACGGCGGCTCGGCCGACGACTTCGTGTACGTGATGGTCTCGGACGGGCTGGGCGTGGGCGTGGTGGTGAACGGCCAGGTGATGCGCGGCGCCGGCAACACCGCCGGCGAGTTCGGCCACGTGCCGATCGACCTGAACGGCCCGCGCTGCCTGTGCGGTGCGCGCGGGTGCTGGGAGGCGTACACCAGCAACCTGGCCACGCTGGCGCGCTACCAGGGGGTGGAGTTCTCGCCGCGCGAGGGGCGCCGCCTTTCCGACCCGGCCAGCCTGACCGTGCCGCAGCTGGTGGACCTGGCGCGCCGCGGCGACGCGCGCGCCCTCGCCGCCGTCCGCGAGACGGGGTTCTACCTGGGCGTGGGGCTGGCGAGCATCATCAACGTGGCCAACCCGTCGCGCATCGTGGTGGGCGGCGAGATCACCGGCGCGTGGGACCTGATCGAAGACACCATCCGCGCGATGATCCGCGAGCGCGCGCTCACCCCGCGCGCGGCCGAGACGCCGGTCACCCCCGAGCCGATGGACCAGTTCCCGCGCCTCCGCGGCGCCGCCGCGCTGGTCGCCGCGCCCGTCTTCGCCGCGCCGCGAGTGGCGTAGCGCGGTCGCGGCACTGCCAACAAGAGGACACGGAAACGACAACGGAGGGAACGGGAACAACAACGGTTAACAGCAACAGCAGTTCAACCGTTGTGGTTCCGTTCCTTCCGTTGTAGTTCCGTGTTCTCTTCTTCGTTCTCGATGTGGGATACGAACGAAAGCCCCGACGGCGCGATGCCATCGGGGCTTTCATGTCGTTCAGGTGCGCCCGGAGAGATTCGAACTCCCGACCTTCTGATCCGTAGTCAGACGCTCTATCCAGCTGAGCTACGGGCGCATGGTTCCGCGATGAGGGCTAACTCGTTGCGGGCCGATAAGTTATCAGTCCGAACGCCCGGCGTCAACCCCACGCCGCAAGGTGTTCCCCCGCAGCGGGTTAGATCGATCGACACCCCGGGCGCCGGGCATCGGTCCGCCGGCTCGCTCTCTCGACGGGGCGGAAGCGTGGCCGTAGCTTGCGGCGTCCACCACGGCAATCGAATCCGCATCACCCCGAAACGCGCAACATGGGCCTGCTCGACGCTCTGCAGCGGGTATCGCAATCGCCCACCAACCCGCATGCGCCGGCCGCGCCCCGCACCTTCGACGTGGCGGAGCTGTACCGCGGCCCGCTGGCGGCGCCGGCCGACGGGGCGCAGGCCGCGGGGCCGCCGCTGGACGAGAAGCTGCGGCAGGCGTACTTCTGGATCGTCAACACGGCCATCATCTCCCCGCACTACGACGTGGAGTTCAACGACGGCCCGCCGCAGTCGTTCACCCTGGGCGACAGCAAGAGCCGGCTGACGCTCCCCTCCGCCCAGAGCTACAGCAGCTTCGTCCTCCTTCCGCTCCTGACCTTCGCCACGCGGCGCAAGTGCCTGTTCGTGGGCGGCCCCGGGCGCGGCAAGACCGCCAGCGCGCTGCTGATGGGCGTGCTCGCCGGCTACCCCGTGCGCGAGGTGCGCCGCGCCATGCAGCACGGCCATCCGCAGATGACCGTGGCCGACCTCCTGGGCAACCCGCTCCCGGCCGACCTGGTGGCCGCGCAGCGCATCGAGGACATCCGCATCGCGTGGCGCAGCTGGCTGGGGATGCGCGTGAAGATCATCGACGAGTACAACCGCATCCCCACCCGCACGCAGAGCGCCCTGCTCACCGTGATGGGCGACAACTACGCCGAGATCCTCGATCACGTCTACGAGTGCCCCGAGGCGGCGTGGTACCTCACCGCCAACGACGAGACGGGCGGCGGCACCTACCCCGTGATCGAGGCGCTGCGCGACCGCATCGACGTGATCGTGCAGGCGCTTTCGTTCAATCCGCGCTTCATGGCCGACCTGCTCGCCCGCATCGAGGCGAACGTGCGGCCCGAAGAGGTGGTGCCGCGGCAGATCGTGTTCACCGAGGCCGAGGTCGACCGGCTGCAGGACGAGATCCGCGCCGTTCCCGTTCCCGGCGACGTGGGGCGGAGGCTGGAGTTCTTCGCCAGCCAGTTCGAGTTCTGCGAGGTGGCGGCCGAGCAGTGGGAGTACAAGACCAAGGACACCGCGCGCCTGGCCGGCGCCGACTGGAACGCCCTCACCGCGCTGGAGAGCGGGCGCGACCGGCTGAAGGATCTGGGCTGCCAGTCGCGCAACGGCCTCAGCGTGCGCGTGCTGCAGACGCTGTTCATCTACGCCAAGGCGCTGGCCTTCTTCCGCGGCAACCGCGTGGTGGAGCTCGAGGACCTTCGCCAGGTGCTCCCCTTCGTGCTGCACGACAAGCTGCTGCCGGACCTGGACGCGCCCTTCTTCACCACGCCGGGGAACGAGGTGTTCCGCACCGACCGCGTGGGGTGGCTGCGCCGCGTGTTCGACCTGAGCTGCGCCGACTACGAGCGGCTGGACCTGGACCGCGACGACCCCGTCTCCACCCTGGCCGCCGAGTTCCGCCGCGGCCTGGGCGGCGTGACCGAGGCCGAGACGCGCGCCCGCCTGGTCGCCATCGAGCGCCTGGTCACCGAGTGGTCGCGCGGCCGCAAGCTGTACGGCCACCTGTACGACGACCTGCTGGTGCTGAAGTACCTCCACCAGCGCTACACCAACTACCTCCGCTGGCTGAAGACGCAGTGACCCGGCATCCATCGATGGGCCCAACGCCGGGAACGACGCGTTTGCTGGACCGGGGATAGGCGGATGGAGACCGCCCTTTCCCCCGCCTTCGCCGCGTTCCTGCGCAACGCCCGGCCCGAGCTGAACGCCCGCTTCGCCGAGGCGCGGCGGATGCGGCCGGACCTGGATGGCGACGCCTTCGCCGCCTTCCTGCGCGACACCGCCGATCCGCTGGTCGCCGCCGTCGCGGCCGTGTCGCCGGAGCGCGCGGCGGACGTGGCGCGCGCCGCGTTCGAGCTGGGGCTGGAGCTGGTGGGGCAGGGGCTCGCCGGGCCCGCGGCGCGCGAGCCGGCGGTCGAGGCGGGGTGGCGGCAGGTGGCGCCCGCCGTCGCCTCCCTCGTCGCGGCGGAGCCGGAGCGGGTGCTCGCGGCGATCGGCAACGCGCTGCACCGGCTGGCCTCCACCCCCGGCGCCCGGCCCGCGGAGTGGCTGGCGGCGATGGAGCAGTTGGGCCCGCGCTGCGCGGACGCGAACGCCTTCCTGGCGCTGGGGCAGGTGGCCGCGTGGCGCGCGGGGATGGCGCACTACCGCGCCGGCGCGCTCGCCGCGGCCGACGCGCTCCCCCCCGCGCTGGCGATGGCCGCGCTCCGCGCCGCGGGCGACGGCTGGGGCGAGGTGCGCGGCTGGCTCGCGGCCGATCCCTGGTACGATCCGTCGGCCCTCGCGCGGCCGGGCGGGCCGCGCGTGGTCGCGCGCGCGGGGGCGTTCCGCGGCTTCGGCGGGCTCTTCGTGGAGCCGCCGGTGGCGACCGCGGCCGGCGATCACTTCATCGTGCGCAGCGGGGACGACGGGTGGCTGCTGACGGCGGATGCGTTCGGCGCCACCTTCCACCGCGCGACCGACGCCGAGCGCGCGCGGCGCGGCCCGTCCATCATCCCCCCCGGCGTGACGGCGCGTGGCACCACGGTGGAGGTGAACGGCGCGCGGCTGGACGTTCCCGAGATCGGCGAGATCGCCGGCGTGGCGGCGGCCGGGCGCACGCTGGCGCTCACCTCGGCGTGGACGCACGCCGTCATCCTGGTCGCGCTGGGATGATGGCGGCGCGCGGCGAGACGATGGACGCGCTGCGGGCGCGGTGGGAGGCCGCGTGGCCCGACGCGCTGGCCGCGTGGAGCCGGTTCACCCGCCTGCGCCCGCCCACCTTCTGCCTCACCCCGGCCGAGGCGAAGCGCGAGGGGCTGACGGGGAGCTTCGCCATGATCCGCCTGCGCGACCAGGCGGTGGTGGTCTCGCTCCCCGCCGTCGTCGGCAGCGGGGTGGGGGAGTACGCGCGGGAGGTGCTGGCCCACGAGATCGGCCACCACGTGCTGGCCCCCGCCACCCTCACCGACCACGTGCGGATGATCGCGCGGATGCGGCGCGCGCTCCCCACGCTGGAGCACCACGCGGCGATGGTGGCCAACCTCTACACCGACCTGCTGATCAACGACCGGCTGCAGCGCGGCGCCGGGCTGCGCATGGCGGGCGTCTACCAGGCGATGGCGGCCAGCGAGCCCGGCGCGGGCGGCGCGGGCGGCGCGGTGTGGGCGCTGTACATCCGCATCTACGAGCTGCTGTGGGGCTTGCAGCGCGGCTCGCTGGGCGGAGGGAAGACGGACGACCGCATCGAGGGAGATGCGTGGCTGGGGATGCGGCTGGTGCGCAGCTACGCCCGCGACTGGCTGGACGGCTCCGGCCGCTTCGCCGCGCTCCTCCTCCCCCACCTGATCGACGACACGAAGAGCGCCGAGCTGGTCGAGCGGCTGCTGGACACGCGCGCCGCCGCCGCCGGCTCCGAGCCGGCGGGGCTGGTGGACGTGGACCCCAACGAGGTCGACGGCGCCATCCACCCCGCGCAGGACCCCGACCTGGCCGAGCTCCCCGCCGGCGAGGGCGACGCCGCGCCGAAGGAGGTGGAGCGGAGCGCCTCCAGCGCCGGCCAGGCGCGCGAGCCCTTCGAGTACGGGCAGATCCTGCGCGACGCGGGGATCGACATCACCGACCACGAGGCGGCGATCCGCTACTACCGCGAGCGCGCGCTGCCGTACATCATCCCCTTTCCCAGCCGCCCCGGCCCGCGCGGGGGCGACCCGCTCCCCGAGGGGTTGGCGCCGTGGGAGATCGGCGATCCGCTGGACGCGGCCGACTGGCTGCAAACCGTTCTCCAGAGCCCGCACGTGATCCCCGGGATGACCACGGTGCAGCGCGTGTGGGGGAGCACCGAGGCGCACGAGCCGCAACGCGTGCCGCTGGACCTGGATCTCTACGTCGACAGCTCGGGGTCGATGCCGAACCCGCAGGTCGCGACCTCGTATCCGGGGCTGGCGGGGGCGATCCTGGCGCTCTCGGCGCTGCGGGCGGGGGCGCGCGTGCAGGTGACGCTGTGGAGCGGCGCCAAACAGTTCACCGTCACCCCCGGCTTCGTGCGCGACGAGCGGCAGATCCTGGGCGTGCTCACCGGCTTCTTCGGCGGGGCCACGGCGTTCCCCATCCACGTGCTGCGCGACACCTACGCCAACCGCCCGGCCGACGCGCGGCCGGCGCACGTGATGGTGATCTCGGACAACGGCGTGACCACCATGTTCGACCGCGACGAGCGCGGGAACGACGGGTGGAGCGTGGCCGCGGCGTCGCTCCGCGCGGCGGCGGGCGGCGGCACGCTGGTGCTCAACATGCCGCCCGAGTGGGAAACGCTGAGCTGGGCAGGATATGACACCATCCGCCGCGCCCGCGACGAGCAGGGATGGAACGTCCACGCCGTCGCCACGCTCGACGAGCTGGTCGCCTTCGCGCGCTGGTTCAGCCGCCTCACCTACGGCCCCGCGGGCGAGGCGAAGCGCGCATGAACGCGGTCCATCGATCCAGTCCCATCCACCCAGCCACGAGCTCTCGGGGGATGGACCGCGTGCCATCATCCCGGCGCATTTCTCCGGTTCCACCGCTTCTCCCCGCGGCTTTCGGTGGATGCGGCGGATGGGTTACGGCCTGTCGCCCGCGCGTCGGATTTGGATCCTTCGTCGCCGCCAGAGGCATGCGCGAAACGGATGTCCGAGTGGCGGCTCCTCAGGATGACACGCCGGGCACAACCCTGCGGAGATCGATGCATGGAGCGTGAAGGACCGGTGCTGGAGACGCTCACGCGGCGCCTGGCCGAGACGCCGGGGGACTTCCTGGAGGCCCCGCGCATCGGCGAGACGGGGCGCGTGCACACCGCGGCCGTGGTGAACGACCTGCTGCGGCGCTTCGGCACGCTTGCCGAGACGGCGGACCTGGTGCGCTTCCGCGGCGCCAACGCCAGCCGCGACCGCAACGCGCTCTCCATCACCCAGGTGGTGTGCTGGCTTCTGGCCGACGAGTGGTTCGTGCACGCCACGCCGCAGCCGGCGATCCTGCTGTACCTGCTGGGCGACCAGGCGCGCGAGCTGGCCGAGCAGTCCGCCGCCGGCAAGTTCGTCACCGATCCCGACCGGCGCGAGGAGCTGGCGCGGCTCGCGCTGGCGCGCCTGGGCTACCGCCCCGCGGGCGAGACGCCGGCGCAGGCGCAGGACCGCCTGACCACGCTCAGCTCGGCCGAGCGCGCCCGCGTGATGCGCGCCGCGCGCGAGGCCGAGGAGCGCGCCCGCGCCATCCGCGAGGCGCTGGCCCGGAAGGCCGCGCAGGAAGCCGCCGACAAGTGGGGCCGCGAGTGAGCCTGGCGGACGGCGCGCTCCACGTCCACCGCGACGCTCCGCCCGACGACCCGGGCGGGCTGACGGACGCGGACCGCTATCCCACGCTCACGCCCCACGGGCGGCGGATGATCGATTTCCTGCGCGGCCACCCCAGCGCGCCCATCTACCGCAACCAGAGCGGCAACCGGCTCATGGCCGACGAGGTCGCCCACGTCCGCGCCTTCGAGTGCGAGGTGGAATCCGCGCACGTCGGATGGCGACCGGGCGAGATGCCTGCGTGGCTGGGCGCGCACGTCGAGCGCTGCTTCGCCGAGGTCCCCTTCTACCGCCGCTACGGCGACCGGCCGCGCGACTTTCACCACATCCCCACCGTCACCCGCGCCGATCTGCGCGACATCGCCGCCTTCGTGCCGGACGGGATCGACGCCGCGCGGCTGATCAACTTCAGCACCAGCGGCACGACGGGGCACCCGCTGCTGCTGGCCTCGCTGCCGACGGTGGCGGCGAGCTACCTGGCGTTCTACAAGCGCGCGCTCCGCCGCTTCGGCATCGAGCTGCGCCACGGGCGCGGGCGGGTGGGCGTGGTGCTGGCGGGCTTCCAGCGCCGCTGCTTCACCTACGTCTCCGTCACCCCCACGATGGACGAGAGCGGCCTGGCCAAGCTCAACCTGCACCCCGACGACTGGCGCGACCCGGCCGACCGCGCGCGCTACCTGGACGCGCTCGACCCCGAGATCTACACCGGCGACCCGCTCTCCTTCGCCGAGCTGGCCGCGCTCCCGCTCACCACCCGGCCACGCGCGCTGGTCAGCACGTCGATGGCGCTGGCGCCGGAGCTGCGCGAGCGGCTGGAGGCGCGCTTCGGCTGCCCCGTGCTGGACCTGTACTCCATGAACGAGGCCGGCCCCGTCGCCATCTTCGACCCCGCCGAGGGCGGCCACGTCCTCCTGCAGCACCGCCTGTACGTGGAGATCCTGGACGACGCGGGCCGCGCCGTCCAGCCCGGCGAGCGCGGCGAGGTGACGCTCACCGGCGGCTTCAACCCCTGCCTCCCGCTGCTGCGCTACCGCACCGGCGACCACGCCTCGCTCCGCGTGGCCGCCGGGCGCGAGCCGGTGCTGGTGGGGCTCACGGGGCGCCCGCCCATCCGCTTCCGCACGGTGGCGGGCGAGTGGCTGAACAACCTGGAGGTCACGCACGCGCTCGGCCGCTTCGCGCTGCCGCAGTACACGCTGCACCAGGCGGCGGATGGCGCGCTCACCCTTCGCTATCACGGCGCCGCGTCGGATGCCGATACGCTGGCGGACGCGCTGCGCGCGCTCTTCGGCGCGGGGCAGGTGGTGGACGCGCGGGCGGCGGTGTTCGAGGAGGGGAAGACCGTGCAGTACACGTCGGAGCTCGCGGGGGCGCGCCCCTGATGTCCACGCTCGAGATCGCGGCGAACGCGTTCGCGGCCGCGTCGGTGCTGCTGGCGGGGATGAACCGCATCCACAACTGGTGGGTGGGGATCGTGGCCTGCCTCCTCTTCGCCTGGCTCTTCTTCCAGGCGCGGCTCTATGCCGACGTCACCCTGCAGGCCTTCTTCCTCGCCACCAACCTGGTGGGATGGTGGACGTGGGCCGGCGGCCGCCGCGCCCCCGAGCGGCCGGTGCGGCGCACCCCGGCGCCCTGGCTCGCCGCGATGCTGGTGGCCGGCGCGGCGGTGGCGGCGGGGTACGGATGGCTGCTGCACCGCTACACCAACGCCTACGCGCCCTTCGTCGATTCCACCGTGCTCGCGTTCAGCGTGCTCGCGCAGCTGCTGCTGATGCGGCGCGGCTACGAGACGTGGTGGTTCTGGCTCCTGGTCAACACCATCTCCATCCCGCTCTACCTTTCCCGGGGGCTGACGCTGACGGCGGTGCTCTATGCCGCCTTCTGGGTGAACGCCGCGGTGGCGATGGTGCGCTGGCGGCGGCTGGTGGTGCCCGCGTGAGCGAGCGCTTCCGCCGCGGGCTGGTGGTGGGGAAGTTCGCGCCGCTCCACCTTGGCCACGAGCTGCTGATCGGCCGCGCGATGGAGGCGTGCGACGAGGTGATCGTCGTCAGCTACCAGGACCCCGAGTTCCCCGGCTACCCGGCCCAGGTGCGCGAGCGCTGGCTGGCCGCGCGCTTCCCGTCGGCGACGCGGCTGGTGCTGGACGCGGACCGCTGGCGCGCGATGGCGCCGGGGGACGCACCGCGGCTGCCGCCCAACGACTGCGAGCCGCGCGAGGATCACCACTTCTGCGGCTACCTCTGCCAGCAGCTGCTTGGGGTGACGGTGGATGCGGTGTTCACCAGCGAGGACTACGGCGACCCCTTCGCCGCCGGGCTCACGCGCTGGTTCCGCGCGCGCCAGCCGGGTGCGCCCGCCGTGCGCCACGTGCTGGTCGATCGCGAGCGGAGGCGCATCCCCGTCTCCGGAACGCGGCTGCGCGCGGATCCGCACGCGAACCGGCGCCTCCTCTCGCCCGAGGTGTACGCGTCGTACGTGCGCCGCGTATGCCTGCTGGGCGGCGAATCGAGCGGCAAGACCACGCTGTCTATGATGCTCTCGCGCGAGCTGTGCACCCCGTGGGTCCCCGAATACGGCCGCGAGCTGTGGGCCGAGAAGCGGGGCGAGCTGGATTTCGAGGACCTGGAACGCATCGGCCACCGCCAGATCGCGGACGAGGAGGCGGCGGCCCTGCGCGCGGACCGCTGGGTGATCTGCGACACCTCGCCGCTCACCACGTTCTTCTACAGCCACGAGCTGTTCGGCCGCGCCGCGCCCGCGCTGGAGCGGATGGCCGGGCGCGCCTACGACCTGACGGTGCTCTGCGCGCCGGACTTCGGCTTCGTGCAGGACGGCACCCGCCACGGCGGTGGCTTCCGCGAGCTGCAGCACGCCTGGTACCTGCGCGAGCTCGCCGCGCGCGGCATCCCCTTCATCCACGCCACCGGCACGCTCGCCGAGCGCGTGGCCACCGTCCGCGCCGCGCTCCCCGCCACCCTCCTCCCGCGGACGGGGGAATGAGCGGGGCGGGGAGGGAGATCGAACGGCACGCCGGATGTTCCCGCGGAAGGTGGCGTCGGCCCCTTCCAAAATGGGGATGCGTTCGTTATTATGATCGCCTTCGCCGATGTGCCGTGGCGCACGGTGAGGAAATGCTCCTGTGGCGGAATTGGTAGACGCGCTAGATTCAGGATCTAGTGGGCGCAAGCTCGTGGAGGTTCGAGTCCTCTCGGGAGCACTGAAGGAACTGTCGCGGGGTGGAGCAGCCTGGTAGCTCGTCGGGCTCATAACCCGAAGGTCGCGGGTTCGAATCCCGCCCCCGCTATCTTGGTCGATTAGCTCAGTTGGTTAGAGCGCTCGCCTCACATGCGAGAGGTCCGGGGTTCGAGTCCCTGATCGACCACTGAACCGCCCGCGCAAGCCGATGCTTGCGCGGGCGGTTCTGCGTTTTGGGGGATGATGATCCTTCGGCTGGGAGATCCGCGGCACCTGCCAGGAACGGGGCGGATGAATCCGCGGCTACAACGGCCCAAAGTCCGCTGCGCGACTCCCTCGACGGCATCCTCGCCTTCGAAGATCGTCTCCGCGCTTCTGCCTCCTCCCCTGCCTCCGCTTCCGCCCGACGCCCGCCTCCGGTGACCGTGCGCGCGGCACCGGCCACGAGACCCGTGCCGCGCCCCCGCATGTAGGCCGAGCCGAAGCCGGTAGTCCGCGCAGGCGGACTTCGTGTAGTCGTTGCCGCGATTTCAATCGCCCGGCGGGGTTCGACGGATCCTGCCTCGGCGCTCCCCGATTGCGCCACCGTGCGATCGCGTGCACACTGGAAGCACCCACCACCGCACGAGTGTTCCGCAGGAGGCCGCATGACCGACACCCTGGCGCCCGTGAGCGGCGCGCCCGCCGCCATACCCGTGGGGACGCTGGCGCCGGAGCGCCCCGCCGCGCCCGGGCGGCTGGCCGCGCTCGACGTGTTCCGCGGCATCACCATCGCGGCGATGCTGCTGGTGAACAACCCGGGGAGCTGGGACCACGTCTACCCGCCGCTCGATCACGCGCCCTGGCACGGGTGGACGCCCACCGACACCATCTTCCCGTTCTTCCTGTTCATCGTCGGCGTGGCGATGACCTTTTCCTTCGCGGGGCAGCTCGCGAAAGGAACGGGACGCGGGCGGATCCTGGCGCGGGCGGTGAAGCGCGCGGCGATCCTCTTCACGCTCGGGCTGCTGCTGGCGGCGTTCCCGTACTACACGCTGGACCTGGCGCACCTGCGCATCCCCGGCGTGCTGCAGCGGATCGCCGTCTGCTTCGTGGGGGCGAGCGCCATCCACCTCTTCGTCCCCCGGCGCGGGCAGCCGTGGGTGGCGGCCGCGCTCCTGCTGGGCTACTGGGCGGCGATGATGCTGATCCCCGTTCCTGGCTGCGGCGCGGGGAACCTGGCCGACAAGGGGTGCACGCTCGCCGCGTACGCCGACCGCGCGGTGATCGGCACCAACCACATGTGGGCATCGGGGAAGACGTGGGATCCCGAGGGGCTGCTGAGCACCATCCCCGCGATCGCCACCGTGCTCCTCGGCATCTTCGCCGGCGAGTGGCTGCGCGGCGAGCGCACCCCGGCCGAGCGGACGACGGGGCTGTTCTTCGCCGGGAACGCGCTGATGGCAGGCGGGCTCGCCTGGAACGCGGTGTTCCCCATCAACAAGAACCTGTGGACCAGCTCCTACGTGCTGTTCATGGGCGGGATGGCGATGGTGGGGCTGGCGATGTGCCACTGGCTGGTGGACGTGAAGGGGCGCCGCGCGTGGACGCGGCCGTTCGTGGTGTTCGGCACCAACGCGATCGCCGCCTTCTTCCTCTCCGCCATCTTCGCGCGGCTGCTGAACCTGGTGAAGGTCTCCGGCGGCCCCACTGGCACCCAGCCGGTGAAGGCGTGGATCTACGAGCACGCGTTCGCCACCTGGCTGACCCCGCTGAACGCATCGCTGGCGTTCGCCCTCACCTTCGTCCTCCTCTGGTGGGCGATCATGGAGATCTTCTACCGCCGCAAGCTCTTCATCAAGGTGTGACGCCGCGCTGGTGCAAGCCGAGGCAGGCCGGCAACGATTCGCGATCCGCCGGAACGAACGGCTGGCAGCCATGGCGGACGGGCAGCCACCGGGCGCCGCGTTGCCCGTCGTACCAGGGCGGATGAATCCGCGGCTACAACGGCCCAAAGTCGCTGCGCGACTCCCTCGACGGCATCCTCGCGATCGACGAACGTCTTCCGCGCTTCTGCCTCCGCCTCCGCCCTCCGCCCATCTCCGCGTCCCACCGCCCTCGACGGCGGTGAAGGCGGTGGTGATGGCAGTGGCGGTGGGCATGCGACGCGGCACCGCCACGACACCCGTGCCGCGCCCCGGCGTGTCGGCAGCGCCAAAGCAGGTACTCCGCGCAGGCGGACTTCGTGTGGTCGTTGCCGCGATTTCGATCGCCCGAGCCGTATAACGACGACGACATGAGTCATCCCGAATTTTGGCGAAGAGCCATGAAGGGTGAGCTGGTACAGAGCCAGAGGTAGCTGAGGGCGATACGAATACGGTAAAGCGGAGTCGGGCAAACCCGGCTCCGCTTTCC
>Ga0247773_1000154_pt1 | contig 33674 bp, 35 predicted proteins | sample UWRJL092311B6_FD_179934 | JGI IMG/M metagenome (GOLD analysis project Ga0247773, IMG submission 179934) | Plant litter microbial communities from Arlington Agricultural Research Station in Wisconsin, United States - UWRJ-L092-311B-6 | ecosystem: Environmental > Terrestrial > Plant litter >... | reverse complement strand
CCCACCGACGCGCGGAGGAAGCGCGGCGCGTCGGCATCGAGCGCGAAGCGCCACCACAGGTCGCCGCTGTAGTCCACGTGGCGGAAGGCGAAGAAGCCCAGCCAGATGCTGGCGCCCACCACCGCCACCACCGACGCGAACCAGCCGGGAGAGAAGCGCGCCTCCCAGAAGTTGGCGCGCCGGTCGAACGCGGGGCGGCTCACCACCAGGACGGCGAGCAGCGCCCCCAGGAACACCGCCTCCTCGTAGTCCACCCCCTTCAGCAGCGACGCGGTGATCCCCATCGCCAGGGTGAGCGTGGCCGCGTACCAGGCGAAGCGCAGCCGCCGGAACACGCCGTTGGAGATGAACAGCAGTCCCACCCCCAGCACCGACGCCAGGAAGTGCGACGCCTCGATCACCGTGAGCGGCACGTAGGCGGCCACCCACTGGATGCGCGCCTCCTCGGCGGGCGTGGCACCGGAGACCAGCAGCACCACTCCGGAGAGGAAGGTGAAGGCCGCCAGCACCTTGGAGGTCACCTGCCCGGTGAGCGCGCCGAACGCGCTCCCCCAGCGCGCCAGCGCCTGCCGCCGCAGCCGCACCTCGTCGACCACCAGGATCGCCAGCGCGAACACCAGCGGCACCAGGTAGTAGACCAGCCGGTAGAGGAGGAGCGTGGCCACCAGCTCGGCGGGGGCGCCGTAGCCGCGCAGCAGGTACGCCATCGTCCCCTCGAACACGCCCACGCCACCGGGAACGTGGCTGATCAGCCCCACCACCTGCGCCACGATGAACGCCGACATCACCTCGGCGAAATCGAGCCCGGTGCGCGGGATCAGCACGTACAGCACCGCCGAAGCGAGCGCCCAGTCCACCGTGGAGAGCGCGAACTGCAGGAGCGCGGTTCCCGGCGGGGGGATGGGAACGCGGAAGCGGCCGAACCCCACCGGGCGGCGGATGAAGAGCGAGGCCAGCAGGTACGCCGCCGCCGTCCCCAGCATCAGCGCCCCCGCCGCGTGCACGGCGAAGGCGCCGGCGAGCGTCACCAGGTCCGGATGCGGGTCGAACGCCAGCGCGTAGCCGCCGAGCACCAGCAGCCCCAGCCAGAAGGTGCCGTTGTAGAAGATGATGATCCGCGAGATCTCGCCCGCGGTGAGCCCCCAGCGCGAGTAGAAGCGGTAGCGCACGCTGGTGCCGCTGATCACCGCCCACCCCACGCTGTTGCTGATGGCGTAGCCGGTGAACGAGGCCACGGCCACCTTCCACCACCTCACTTGCTTGCCGATGTAGCGAAAGGCCAGCAGGTCGAACAGGCAGAGCACCGCGTAGTTGAGCGCGGTGAAGAGCACCGCCCAGAGCAGCGCGTCGTGCGGGAGCGCGGCCAGGGTGTGGCGTACGTCGCGGTAGCTGATCTTGCGCAGGTCCGCCTGGATCACCGCGATCCCCGCCACGAACAGCGCCAGCGCGATCAGCGGCGACAGGGCGCGCCAGAGGCCGGTGCGCTCGCGCGCGCCGGCGTGCGCGGTGGCGACGGCGGCTTCGCTGGCGGTGGCGGACGGCTGCTGCTGTGGATCGGTCACGCGGTGCGCGGGAGCGGGGTTGGAGCGCGGCGCGGTGGGGGGCCGACGAATGTACGCGCGGCCCGCGGCGCGCGGAAGCGGAGACATCCCTCCGCATTCCCTACGCCGGGTGCCACAATCTGGTTGCGCCGCACCGTTCCGGTGCACTTCGCGTGCTCGCGGCGGAACTGGTACATCGGGGGTAAGCGCTTGGGGCACGGAGGGTTGCGGTTCATCGGCCGGTTCGGCACCGCCGTTGCCTGTGGGGGCACCGCTTCGCCACGACCGCACCAGTGCCCGCCCGGCTCCTCCGTGACCGGCGGACGAGCGCGCGCGGCCGTGCCTCCCGACCCACCTCGTAGGAGAGACCCGATGCGCCGAGCCCTTCCCGTAGCCGCCCTCCTGTCCGTGTCCGCCTTCGCGGCGTGCGACAACGGCACCCCCACCGACGCGCGCCACGCCGACGGCCCCGTGGCCGCCCGCAGCGAGAACGCCCCGGTCTACCTGGTCACCTTCAACGACGACGTGACGGACGTGCGCGGCGCGGCCAACGCCCTGGCGCGCGGCAACGGGCTGGCGCTGCGGCACGTGCGCGAGTTCGCGGCCCGCGGCTTCAGCGCGGTGATCCCGGCGGCGCGCATCGAGCAGGTGCGCAACGACCCGCGGGTGAAGCTGGTGGAGGCCGACTACGTGGTGCAGCTCGCTTTCCCGGTCGAGGTGCAGGCCCGGCCGGGCGGCGGCGGCAGCACCGGCCAGACCACGCCCTGGGGGATCACCCGCGTGGGCGGCGCCGGCGATGGGACCGGCAAGACGGCGTGGATCCTGGACACCGGCGTGGACCTGGGCAACCCGGACCTGAACACCAGCCGCAACTGCCACACCTACTTCGCCGGCAACAGCCCGGACGACGGCAACGGGCACGGCACGCACGTGGCGGGCACCATTGCCGCCAAGAACAACTCCATCGACGTGGTGGGCGTGGCGGCCAACGCGTACGTCTGCTCGGTGCGCGTGCTGGGGAACAACGGCAGCGGGAGCTACGAGGGGATCGTGAACGGCGTCAACTACGTGGCGGCGAACGGCGCCAACGGCGACGTGGCCAACATGAGCCTGGGCGGGAGCGGCTCCAACGCCACGCTGGAGAACGCCATCCGCGACGCGGCGGCCAAGGGGATCAAGTTCGCCCTCGCCGCCGGCAACGAGGGTGTGAACGCGGGGACCACCACTCCCTCGCGCCTGAACGCGACCAACGTCTACACCATCAGCGCGGTGGACAGCAAGGACTGCATGCCGAGCTGGTCCAACTGGGGGAACCCGCCGGTGGACTACGCGGCCCCGGGCGTGAGCATCGTCTCGCTGCGGCGCGGCGGCGGCACCACCTCCATGAGCGGCACCTCGATGGCGGCGCCGCACGCGGCCGGCGTGCTCCTGCTGGGCGCGGCGCGCACCAGCGGCTCGGCCAGCTGCGATCCCGACGGCAGCCCGGACCCGATCATCCACCGCTGACCGTCCGGTGACTCCGCCGATCGGCTGACGATCGGCGGGATCGAGCGAGGCGCGAGGCCGGGGCTCCCGAACGGGGGCTCCGGCCTCGCGGCGTATCACGGGCATTGTCGGAACGGCAACGACGGGGGTCACACGGAGGAGCGGAGACACGGAGGAGCTGAACCGCGGGGAGGGCGCGGCGCCGGATCGGCTGCGTTGGATCTCCCCCCAGACGGGATGCGTCGAGGGTGCTGGCGCGATTCACGCCGGGAGATCGTCACGCATGCGATGTTTCGCGAGATTGGAGGTGGTGGCCGATCTCGGCGGATACGACGATGATCCTCCCCCGGACGTGAACGTGCGCGACCGGCGGGTGGTGAGCGGAACGGCAACGGAAGGGGAGGGATCCGTGTGGTACGTGGTGCATCTGCTGTTCGCGGGGGAGCCGGAGGGCGAGGACAAACGCGCGCTGTGCGAAAGCTGCCAGGTGCTGTTCCAGGCCGAGAGCGCGCTCGCCGCCTGCGATCGCGGCGAGGCGTGGGCGCGCGAGCACGAGCGCGAGTCGCAGAGCAAGCTGCTCGGCATCGAGTGGGTCCACCGGCTGGACCAGGCGCCGGCGGACGGCGTGGAGGTGGGCGGCCGGTTCCAGGACATCGACGACCCGTGGGGCCGCCGCGACCAGCTGATCCCCCCGCGCGAAGAGCTCAAGGCGGTCCTGTGGGAGACCGACACGCCGATCGGCGAGATGATGAGCGACGAGCAGCTGGAGCGGCTGAGCCGCTACCTCGACGCGTGATCCGCATCGGCGGATGGCCGCGGTGAGCCGCGCGCGAAACGATGGCGCGCCGCTGTACGCAGGCACCGCGGGGTGGACGCTGCCGCGCGACGAGCAGCCGCGCTTTCCCGGCGAGGGAAGCCACCTGCGGCGCTATGCGGCCGTGCTCCCGGCGGCGGAGATCAACACCTCGTTCTACCGCTCGCACCGCGCGTCCACCTGGGAGCGATGGGCGGCGCAGGTGCCGGAGGATTTCCGCTTCTCGGCCAAGCTTCCGCGCGCCATCACCCACACCGCGCGGCTGGTGGATGCGGACGCCGCGCTCGATGGCTTCCTCGCCGAAGTCGGGCACCTGGGCGACCGGCTCGGGTGCGTGCTGGTGCAGCTTCCGCCCAGTCTCCGGTTCGGCGCGGAGGTCGCGGGCGCGTTCTTCCGCGCGCTGCGCGAGCGGCACGCGGGCGCGGTGGCGTGCGAGCCGCGCCACGCCACCTGGTTCACGCCGGAGGCGGACGCGCTCCTCGCCGGCGCCTCCGTCGCGCGGGTCGCGGCGGACCCGGCGCGCGCGCCCGGCGCGGACGAGCCCGGCGGCTGGGCGGGGCTCGCCTACTGGCGCCTCCACGGCTCGCCGCGGATGTACTACTCGGCGTACGAGCCGGCGTATCTCGCCGCGCTCGCGGCGCGCATCGCCGAAGCGCGGCGGCGCGGGCCGGTGTGGTGCATCTTCGACAACACCACGCTCGGCGCGGCCACCGGCAACGCGCTCGACATCCTCCAACGACTCACCTCTCCGGCGGAATGAATCGCACGGCCGGCGCGTCTCCCAAATCTTCCACCGATCCGCTCCCGGCGCACGGCTCGGCGCGGCTGCTGATCGTGGATCCGGACGGGCGGCTGCTGCTGTTTCGCTATCACGACGAGCACCGGGATCCGTTCTGGTCCACGGCGGGCGGGCGGCTGCAGGCGGGGGAGACGTATGTCGCCGCCGCCGCGCGCGAGCTGGCCGAGGAGACCGGCTTCGTGGCGGAGGTCGGCCCGCTCGTGCACGTGCGCGACGACGTGTACGCCGTTGCCTGCGAAGCGCCGGCGCGGTGGGTCGAGCACTACTTCCGGGTCCGCTGCGCCGGGGGCGAGCCGGGCCGCGAGGGGTGGACCGAGGAGGAGCGCGCCACGATCCGCGCGCACCGCTGGTGGAGCCTGGACGAGATGCGCGCGTCCGGCGAGACGTTTCTCCCCGCCATCATCCCGGAGCTGCTGCGGCGCGCGCTCACCCTCGCGGCTGAATCGCCGTGAACGTGGTGGTGACCGACGGGCCGGTGGAGCGGATGGACGAGTACGCCCGCGTCCCCATCTCGTTCGTGGTGCGGAGCGTGCTGCAGGTGCGGCCGATCGATCGGGGCCTGGGCGGCATCGAGCTCGCCGAGCGCCCGGTGGACCGGCCGTGGATCAAGGATTACGACGAGGCCTCCGACCGGCCGCAGCGCTGGGAGCGCCGCTTCGACGTGGCGAGCTGGCGGCGCTTCACGGCGCGCGCGGGCGGCGAGCTGGCCGGGGGCGCGGTGGTGGCGTTCGACACGCCGGGCGTGGACATGCTGGAGGGGCGCCGCGACCTGGCGGTGCTCTGGGACATCCGGGTGATGCCTGGGATGCGCGGCCATGGCGTGGGCACGGCGCTCTTCCGCGCGGCCGCCGCGTGGGCACACGGGCGCGGCGCGCGCTGGATGAAGATCGAGACGCAGACGCTGAACGTGGCCGCCTGCCGCTTCTACGCGCGGATGGGCGCCGAGCTCGGCTCGCTGCACCGCTTCGCCTATCCCGATCTGCCGGACGAGGTGGCGCTCTACTGGTACCTCGATCTCACCGCCTGACGCCGATCCCGACGCCATCACGCGATCCGCGTCGAGCGCGGCGCGGATCATCCCCCACTCCCATCGATCCGATGAGCCAGATACGCCCCGCCGGACTGGCCGATGCCGAGGTGCTCGCGGCATTGGTCTCGGCGTACCTGGCCGAGCGCCACCCGGACCACCGCGGCACCACGGCCGACGAGCTCCGCCGCGACGTGCTGGGCCAGCCCGGCGGCCAGCGCGTGCTGCTGGCCGAGAACGACGGCGCCACCATCGCCTTCGTGGCGTGGGACGCGATCTACGACCTGCACTGGGCCGCGAAGGGCGCGCTGATCGCCGACCTGTACGTGGCGCCCGCGCACCGCGGCCACGGCGTGGCGCTCGCGCTGGTGGCGGGCGTCTGCGCGCGGGCGGCGGCGGAGGGCGCGGTCTTCCTGCGCGGCGCGTCGTACGACCGGGGCTCCGCCACGGGGCGGTTCTACGAGCGGTTCGCGGTGGGCCACGACAGCGCGGAGTGCAACTGCGGCGGGCGAGCATTCCGCCACCTGGCCGGGCTGCACGGCACCTCCGTCCGGCAGATGATCCGCTCGCTTCCACCGGTGGAGTGGAACCACGAGGCGTGATCGGCCGTCCCGCGTTCCGCCGGATCCCCTCTACATCCACCGGATCTCCGGCGCGGGATGCCGGGCCGCCGGATGCCACTGGCGCATCCGCCGCGCGGGCGAGAGGTTTGAGGGCTTCCGCTCGCGCTCCGTATCATCCCGATCGATTCGCCCGTGCTGCTGACCACACCGCCGACGTCGCTGACCGACGCCACGCTCCGAGAGGGCGTACGCGCGCTGGCGGCGATGGACGCGGGGCTCGGCGCCATCGTCGCGCGCCACGGCCACCCGCCGATGTGGGGGCGGCCGCGCGGGTTCGCCACGCTGGTGCACATCATCCTGGAGCAGCAGGTGTCGCTCGCCTCGGCCGCGGCGATGCTCGGCAAGGTCGAGCGGGCGCTGGGCGGTGTCACCCCCGCGACCATCCTCGCGGCCGGGACGGCGGGGCTGCAGGCGCTCGGCGTCACGCGGCAGAAATCGTCCTACATCGTCACGCTGGCGGAGCGCGTGGCGGACCGGTCGCTTCCGCTCGCCACGCTGCACCGCCTGCCGGACGCCGAGGTGGCCGGGGCGCTGGTGCGCCTGCCGGGGATCGGCCCGTGGACGGCGTCGATCTACCTGCTGATGGCGCTGCGCCGGCCAGACGTGTGGCCGCCGGGCGACCTGGCGCTGCACAAGGCGATGTCGCGCCTGCCGGGGTTCGCGGGCGTTCCCACCAGCGAGAAGGCGGCGGAGTGGGCGCTCCGCTGGCGGCCGTGGCGCGCCGTGGCCGCGCGCATCTTGTGGCACGCCTACCTGTCGGAGCGTGCGCCTGTTTCCCCATCCACCAACACGGGTCGATGATGCCGGATACCGGAGACGAGTCGCTGGCCGCGCGCGGCTTTCACCTGCGCCACGCCGAGCCGGCGGACGCAGGGGCGATCCTGGCCTATCTTCGGCAGATGGGGAGCGAGTCGCCGAACGTGACCTTCGGCGCGGAGGGGATCCCGCTGGACGAAGAGGCCGAGGCGGCGCACATCGCCCAGGTGTCCCAGGCCGACAACGCCATCTTCCTGCTGGCGATCGCCGATGGCGGGATCATCGGCGCGCTCACCTTCAGCGGGGGCAACCGGTCTCGCACGCGGCACATGGGCGAGTTCGGCGTGAGCGTGCTGAAGGCGTGGTGGGGGCGCGGCGTGGCCGGCGCGCTCCTCGACGCGCTGCTGGCGTGGGCGCGGCAGGGCGGCGTGGTGCGCAAGATCAACCTGCGCGTCCGCGCCGACAACACGCGCGCCATCGCCCTGTACGAGCGCCTGGGCTTCGTGCGCGAGGGGCGCTCCACCCGCGACCTGTGGGTGGACGACGCCTTCCACGACGGCCTGATCATGGGCATCGAGATCGACCCCGAGCCGCGGGGGTGAGGATGAGGATCGCCGGGCGGGCGAAGGCGCTGCTGGCGGGTGCCGGGCTGCTCATCGCCGCCGCCGTGGTGGCGAACCAGGTGGTGATGCCGGACGTGACCGAGTTCTATTCCGTCGATCGGCACTCCGAGAGCTCCGCCCAGGCGGCACGGCGCGGCGTGCTGGTGGCGCGGCTCACCGTGCGGAACCCGCGCGTGGAGTACCCCGGCGGCGCCGTCACCATCCGCGAGGCGTGGGTGGAGCGCGTGGCCCGGGTGCGCTACCGGTGGTACCTGGCGCGCCGCGAGGACCCGCACCCCAGGTTCCGCTTGGTCATGCCGTACCGCGAAGAGGGCGCGCCCTTCTACACCTGCCTCTCCCGCATCGTCTACTCCGACAGCGTGCCGCTGGAGGTGGTTGAAAACGCGTTCGATCGCACCAGCGAGACGCCGTCGTTTCCGCCTGTGATCCGCATCGGCGCCACACGCCGCGACGACTGTCCCGCTGACCGCGCGAATCCCCATGCCCGGTGACGCCCTCCTCGCCGGCCAGCTGATCACGCCGCTGGCGGTGGACGCGCTCGCGGCCGCGCTCGCGGGCCAGGGGATCGCGGCGGAGGCGCGCGAGTCGTCGCTGCACACCGGCGGCCGCTACCTTCGCGTGCACGCCGATCCGGCCGATCCGGCCGATCTCACGCTCGAGCGCATCGAAGACGACGAGTACCTGGCCCGCGGCTACGCGGACGTCCTCGAACCGCTGGCGGCGATCGCGGGCCGCGTCTCGTCCGCGCTGGCGCGGCTCGGCATCCGCCACCGCCTGGAGCTGTACGAGGATCGCTTCCCCATTCCCGTGATCTACCTGCATCACCAGTGGCCGCAGGAAGATGCGGAGCCCGCGCGGTGACGGAGCCGCGAGCCGGACGGATCGGCCCCGGTGAGGCACCGGCGGTGCACGCGGTGCTCGCCGCGTGCGGGGCGGAGCTGGCGCGCCACGGTTTCCGCAACTGGGATCCGCCGTACCCGCTCGACCGCCTGCTCGCCGATGCCGCCGCGCGCGAGGTGTGGGCGGTGTGGCGCGATGATGCGATCGTCGCGACCTTCACCCTCGGCGCCGATCCGCCGCACCCGGCCGACGTGCCCGCGTGGCGCATGCCCGATGCGCCGGCGCTGTACCTGGGCCGCCTGGCCGTGCATCCCGCGGCGCAGCATGGCGGCCTGGGCGCGTGGTGCATGGGCGTGGTGGAGCGCCGCGCGCGCGAGCTGTCGTGCCGCGCCATCCGCTTCGACGTGCTCGCCGCCAACCATCGCCTGCGCGCCTTCTACGAGCGCCTGGGCTACGAGATGCGCGGCGAGCGGACGCGTCCGCCCTTCGCCTTCTCCTGCTACGACAAGCTGCTGGACTGACGCGCTGGACGATCGGCCCGGGCGCAGGTGCCGTGCGACGACCCCAGCGCCAGAGCTGTCATCCTGAGCGCGACCACACGGCGCCGACGCCGCTCCGGCGGTTGCAGCGCGAAGGATCTGCCGCCGGTCGATGCGCTACACGGGCGGTCGCGCTCCGTCGATTGTAGGTCCTTCGCGCCGCGGTCTTTCGCGCGGCCGCAGTGATGCGTGGTCGCGCTCAGGATGACACGAAGCGGTCCGGTGCGAGAGACGGCGAGCGACGCCCGCCGCGGGCGGCGGAGGAATTTACGGTACATGGTCGAGCCATCCGGCCGCGCTCATCCTCGGCGCGACCACGTGGCTGTCGAATCGTCCGCCCCTCCATACCACGGTTTCATCCCGATCCTCATCCCCATGCCCGAAACGGCGGTGCCCGAGAAGATGCGATGGTGGCCGTCACGCGGGCTCTGGCGCCACGGCGACTTCCTGCGGCTGTGGGGCGCGCAGATCGGGAGCGCGTTCGGCAGCCGCATCACGCGCACGGCGCTGCCGATCATCGCCATCCTGATGCTGCGCGCCTCGCCGACGGAGGTCGCGGTGCTCGGCGCGCTCGGCGTCGCTCCCGGCGTGCTGGTGGGGCTGTTGGCCGGCGGCCGGGTGGACCGCTCGCCCAAGCGCCCGCTGCTGATCGGCGCCGACCTGGCGCGCGCGCTGCTGATCCTCACCATTCCGTTGGCGGCGTGGATGGGCGCGCTGTCGATGCCGCAGCTGTACCTGGTCGCCGCGCTGATCGCCGCGGCCACCACGCTCTTCCAGATCGCCGACGTCAGCTACCTTCCCGTGCTGGTGGGCCGCGAGCACGTGCTGGAGGGGAACACGCGCCTCGGCGCCACCGAGTCGCTCGCCGAGACGGCGGGCCCGGGCGTGGCCGGCGTGCTGATCCAGCTTCTCACCGCGCCGGTCGCGGTGATCGTGGACGCGGCCAGCTACCTGTGGTCCGCGCTCCTGCTGGGCCGCATCCGCACCCCCGAGCGCCCCGGCGCCGCCGCCCCCGCCGACGCGGGCACGCTGGACGACGCGCGCGAGGGATGGCGCGCCTGCATGGCCGATCCCGTGGTGCGCGCGCTGCTGCTGGCGGACGCGATCACGCTCTTCTTCGCCGGCTTCTTCATGGCGCTGTACATGGTGCTGGCGCTGGAGACGCTGCGCCTGTCGCCGGCCACCGTCGGGCTGGTGATCAGCGTGGGCGGCGTGGGCGCGTTCGCCGGGGCGCTGCTGGCGGGGCCGATGGGGCGCGTGCGCCGCACGGGGCTCGCGATCATCGCCGCGCTGGCGCTGGGGCAGCTGGGGCTGCTCTTCTTGCCGCTGGCGGCGTACGCGGGCCGGCTCGCCATCGCCTGCCTGGTCGCGCAGCAGCTGGTGGGCGATGCGTTCCTCTCCGCGTACCGCATCCACGCGCTCACCCTGCGCCAGCGGATGCTCCCCGATGCCGTGCTCGGCCGCGCCAACGCCACCTTCCACGTGATGATGGGAATCGCGCTCCCCGCCGGCGCCCTGGTGGCCGGGCCGCTCGCCACCTGGATCGGCGTGGCGCCGGCGGTGTGGATCGGCACCGCCGGCGGCCTCCTCGCGGTGCCCGTCCTGCTCGCCTCGCCCGTGCGCACGCTGCGGGCGGACGTGGAGCCGGCGCGATGATCGGCTATCGCGAATCGCCGCCGCTGGGCGACGCGGAGCTGAACGCGCTCTTGGCCGCGGCATGGCCGGCGTACCAGACGACGGCGTTCGCACCGGTGCTGGAGCGCAGCCTGGCGTGGATCGCGGCGTACGCGGCGGGCGAGCTGGTGGGATACGTGAACGTGGCCTGGGATGGCGGCGCGCACGCCTTTCTCCTCGACACCACCGTCCATCCGCGCCACCAGCACCGCGGCATCGGCACGGAGCTGGTGCGCCGCGCGGCCGCGGCGGCGCGCGCCCGCGGCGCCGAGTGGCTGCACGTGGACTACGAGCCGCACCTCGACACCTTCTACCGCGGCTGCGGCTTCCGCCCCACGCACGCCGGGCTGATCGATCTGACGAAGTGATCTCCGCCGGCCGCGTGTGTCTCCTTCGCCACACCATGGTGCCGAACCCGGTGAAACGCCGGGCGAAGCGTTGGCGCAATCGGTGTCATCCTGAGGCCGACCACGCTATGACCTGCGTTTTCACCGTGGGTCGAGGCCGAAGGATCTATCGCCTGAAGCGCGTTCCGCGGAGGAGACGCACCCGTCTTCTTCTCCTCATGTTCGTTCCAACATCCACATCTCCATCCTCCGATGATCGACCTGCACACCATCGACGGTTTCCTGGATCCCGAAACGCTCGCGGCGCTGGCGGCGGAGCTGCGCGCGGCGGCCGCCACGCAGTCGACCACGCTGGACGGCGCGGTGCGCTCCACCGTGCGGAGCAGCAAGCGCGTGGAGGTCTCGCCCGAGACGCGCGCGGGCGTGAAGGAGCGGCTGATGTCGCGGAAGGGCGAGCTGGAGCAGCACTTCGGCGTGGAGCTGGGCGAGTGCGAGGACCCGCAGTTCCTGCGCTACCAGGAGGGCGACTTCTTCGTGCCGCACCAGGACGGCAACACGCCGATGCTGCACGACGACTCGCGCTTCCGCCGCGTCTCGGCGGTGATCTTCGTGACGCCACGGGGGGAGGAGCCGGCGCCGGGCACCTACGGCGGCGGCGAGCTGGTGTTCCACGGCCACTGGACCACCGAGCCCACCCTGCGCATCCCCGCCCGCGCCGAGCCGGGCACGCTGGTCGCCTTCCGCAGCGAGACCACGCACGAGGTGACCCCCGTCACCCACGGCGAGCGCTACACCGTGGTCACCTGGTTCCGCACGGCCTGATCGCCGCGCGCCGCCCCGAATCTCCGGCGTCCGCCGCGGCGTAGGGGAGGGAGGGGGAAGATGCCGGGAACACGGAACCGACGTTCGACGATGGAGCTGCTGCAGGGAACCGTTCGCCACGTCCGCCACGCCACCGAGGTCCATGGCGGCCGCCAGCGCGTCAACACATACCACGTCGCCGTGTTCGACATCGGGCGCGTGCAGGTCACCTTTCGTTCGGCGGATCCCATCCCCATCGGGCGCGGCGACGAGGTGCGCGTGCTGGGCCACGCGTACGCCGGCGAGACCTTTGGCGCGGTGGCCTACCACAACCTCACCCGAGACGTGGTGGAAGACAGCCTGCCACGCGGCGGCTGCGTGGGGCTCGTGCTGATGTTGGGGTTCCTGGGGGCGATCTTCGGGATGATGTTCCTGGTCCAGGCGTTCGTGGATCCGAGCCTTTTCCGCTGGGCGTGGGAAACCGTTCCCAGGCCGGTGCTGCTGGTGCCCCCGGCGCTCCTCGCCGCCGCCATCGTTCTCGACCGCCGCCGCGCCGCGCGCGTGGAGGAGATGCTGGCGCCGCTGTACGACGATCCGTGAGTGGCGGTGGCGATCCGGCCGGGCGCGCGATATCGTGCGGCGATCCGTTCATCTCCACCTCGAACCAGCCGCTCGATGCCCAGTCCGCAGCACCGGTACGTCGCCTTCATGCGCGCCCTGAACGTGGGCGGTCGCATCGTGAAGATGGACCAGCTCCGCGCGTTGTTCGAGGAGCTCGGCTTCGCCAGCGTCGCCACCTACATCGCCAGCGGCAACGTGATCTTCCGCTCGCCCGAGACCGACACGGCCAGGCTGGAGCGGACGATCAACGATCACCTGGAGAAGGCGCTCGGCTACGAGGTGGGCACCTACATCCGCACCCCCGCCGAGCTGGCGCGCATCGCCGCCCATCGCCCGTTCCCGGACGACGATCCGGACGCGCCGGTGCACATGCTCTACATCAACTTCCTCCCCAGGGAGCCGGACGCCGGGGCCGTGGAGCGCCTGCTGGCGATGCGCACCGAGATGGACGAGTTCGCCGTGCACGGCCGGGAGATGTACTGGCTCTGCCGCATCAGGATGAGCGAGACCACCATCACCGGCCCGCGGCTGGCGAAGGCGCTGGGGATGCCGATGACCGGCCGCAACCAGAACACCGTGCGCAAGCTGGCCGAGAAGTACGCGGATCGAGATGAATCCGCGGGATGAGCCGAGGATCGCGTGCCGGGAGCCGCTGCGGCCACGATCTTCCGCGCGACGAGCTGGACCTGGGCTACCGCCTGGTCGCCGCCGAGCTCGGCTGAGCGCCCCGTACCGCCGCCGCACACGATGATGCCGCACCTCCGCGCCGCGCTCGCCATCATCCCCGCCCTCCTGCCGGTCGTGCTGCACGCGCAGGGCGCGGGGTCGATGGAGGAACGGAACCGCGCGTTCCTCCGCGCCGCCGGCGAACGCGAGGTGGAGCGCATCGCGTCGTTCTTCCCGCGTGATGGCGAGTTCACCTGGATCGGTACCGTGGACGAGGGACACGGCCGCCGCACGCCGGCGCGATGGCGCCTGCGTCGTAGCGACGTGGTGCCGGCGTTCCGGACGCGCGGGCCGCTCTGTGAGAGCTTCGCCGACGCATTCCTCGGCGGCGCGCCGGGGCTCACCCGCGAGTTGTACGAGCACGAGGCACCCTGGCGGCGCGTCTCCGCGACGCGCTTCGTTCCGCGCCGGCTGGACGCGCGCTCGCCCTACTTCGTGGAATGGCGGCGCGAAGGCGGGTCGTGGGTGATCGCGTCCTTCGGCGACATGCGATATCACGAAATGCCGGGAACGCCGGGGTTCGGCGAGCTGGACATCATCCCCGCCGTCCCCGGCCGCGCCGCGCCCGAGGCGAACGGCTACGCGGCGGACGCGCGGTGGTTTCGCGAGAACCTCGTGATCCGGTTCCTTGGGCTGAGCTACATCAAGGATGCCCTGCCGCGCGCGCTGGCGCCGGAACGGGTGCGCCGCGTCGGCACGCTCGGCAACGTCCCCGTCTTCGCCGGAGCCACGATGCGCGACGAACGCCCCGAGATCATCCTCGTCCCCGAACGCCCGGGCGAGTACCAGCCGTATCGTGCGGGCGACGCCTGGCCCTGCCGCTGGTGAGCCGGAACACGCATCCTCATCATCCACCGATGACATCCATCGAAACCGACGACCGCCCCGGCGTCACCTTCGCCCAGCTGCGCGACTACGCCGTCACGCTGCCGGGGGTGGAGGAGGGCACCTCGTACGGCACGCCCGCCTTCCGCGCGAAGGGGAAGTTCTTCCTGCGGCTGAAGGAAGATGGCGAGACGATCGTGCTGAAGACCGACTTCTACGAGCGCGACCACCTGGTGGAGAGCGATCCGGACGTCTTCTACATCACCGACCACTATCGCGACTACCCGGCCGTGCTGGTGCGCCTCGCCGCCGTGCGCCCGGCCCGGCTCCACGCGCTGGTGCTGGACGCCTGGCGCCGCCACGCGCCGAAGAAGCTGGTCGCCGCGTACGATTCATCCGCCGGCTGATTCCCCCACCGTGCGTGCGTCGGACGCCGCGAGGACACGCGATCGGCGAGGCCGGCACGTGCTCCGTTCGTTCTTCTCCGCTCCTCCGTGTGAGCCATGCGGTTCGATCCAGCGAATGCCACGCGCTCGTATCCCGCGCATCGTGACCACGGCCCGCTCTCCGCATAGATTCCAGCCGATGCGCCGCAGCCCCCACGGAGAGACGGATTGACCCAGCCGATCCCCGAGCCGCCCCACGCCGAGAGCCCCCAGGGGCCGCGGCGGATGCCGATGCCCGCGCCGGCCAAGCCCCACGACGCGCCGTACGGCTACGTGCACGGCGGCACGCACCCGTCCACGCGCGAGCAGCTGGAGGCGCGGCTGCGCGAGGGGCGCCCCACGCCGCTGGTGTGGACGCCGGAGACGGACGGGCTGGTGCCGCCCTGGCAGGTGCCCGAGCTGTTCCCGGCGTACCGCGCCCATGGGCTGCGGCACTCGCGCAAGGTGGCGCTCACCTGGGCGGCGGTGAGCGCGGCGCTGCTCGCCTGGGCGGCCATTCGCGGGCCGTTCGTGTTCGTGAACGGCTTCGTGCTGATCGGCTTCCTGGCCGCGTCGCTCTCGTTCTACTCGTTCCTGGAGTGGCTGCGCGTTCGCCGCCTCACCCCCGGCAAGCTCGACGCGGAGGTGCGCGAGCGGCGCTCGCGCCTCCCCCCACGCCCGGGCCCCGCGCGGTGGACGCAGATCCTTTCCGGCGGGATCGCGCTGGTGATGCTGGTGCAGGCCGTGGCCGCGGTGGCGATCAGCCACCACAGCCCCGTGCTGATGGGCGGCCCGGCCAACATCCCCAGCATCGACGCCGCCGGCGTGGTGGTGCAGGCCATCCGCGAGAATCACGAGTACTGGCGGCTGCTCACCGGCGTGTACCTGCACGACGGGCTGCTACACTTCGGCTTCAACATCATCGGCATCCTGGCGCTGGGCCGCTTCCTGGAGTCGTTCGCGCACCGGGTGTACGTGCCGCTCGTGTTCCTGCTCACGGCGGTGGCCGCCAGCACGGCCAGCTACTTCGGCTCCGGCTTCTCGGGCGCCGAGGCATCGGTCGGCGCGAGCGGCGGATTGATGGGGCTGTTCGGCTTCCTGGCGGCGCTCGCCCGCATCCGGCGCGACCGGCTCCCCCCCGGCTTCGGCCGGGCGATCCTCACCGACATCGCCGTGATCGCCGCGATGGGGATCCTGGGCGCCGGCTACGTGGACAACTTCGCGCACGGCGGCGGCTTCCTCTCCGGCGCCGCGCTCGGCTGGCTGATGATCCCCCGCGGCGGCCGCACGCCGCACTGGGAGCCGTCCGCCGCCATCCGCAAGCTCGGCACGCTGGCGATGGGGATCGTGCTGGCCGGCGCCGTGGGCACCGCCGCCTGGCTGGTGTACACCCTCTTCCTCTTCCCGCACGGCTGATGCGCGAAACCGACCCCGTTCGGCGGATGTGCCGCGAATCCTCCCGTTCGCCCCTCTGCCGTCGTCGTCCCCCTCTGCCGTCGTTGGCCCGGCGGATCCCGGCCTCCCGCCACGCCCGCCTTCCTCCGCCACGCACGCGCCGCGGGCCCCTCTTCGTCGTGGGGGAAACATCAGTCTGGCGGGGATGGGGGGAGCGCCCACATATTTAGGGCCAGTCGGCCCGATCCGTCCTCCGCATCGCCGCCGCCCGCCGCCCAACTGTTCCGCTCGCCCCACCGCCCACCCCGAGCTCCGAGATCGTTCCCGTGCGCAACCTCCGCATCGCCGCGGCCCTGCTGGCGCTGGCCGCCGCCGCGCCCGCGCTCCACGCCCAGCGCGGGCGCGTGCACGACGTTCCCGCCCGCCCCTCGCTCTGGGCCGGCGCCGACACCAACAGCGCCAACGTGTACTACCTGTGGGGGCTGCAGCACGTGGAGCGTGACGCGGACCAGGCCGCCGCCGCGTTCTACTGGGCCGAGCGGCTGCGCCCCGGCTGGCCCGAGGCGCTGTACGGCCGCCACATGGCGCTGCTGATGATGAACCCGCAGCGGCTGGTGGATTACGTGGAGGGGAAGCAGTACCTGAACCGCGACGCCGAGATCCTGGCGATCGACTCGCTGGCGCTGCGCGCCAACCAGCGCGCCCCCTTCCTGTACACCGCGCTGGAGCGGCCGTACTGGCAGACGTATTTCCGCACCATGTACCGCGACGCCATCCGCCGCGAGACGGGGCAGGACAACGGCGCCGACGCCGAGTACCTGATGCGCCTGACCATGGCCAACCAGGGCGGCTCCGGCCTGCGCGCCTGGAACGAATACGCCGCCGGCCGCTTCCCCGCCGCGGCGCAGCTGTACGAGCAGGCGGTGCGGCAGTCGCCGCGCTCTTTCGGCTACCGGGTGCAGCTGGGGCACGCGCGCTACATGGCGGGCGACCACAAGGGCGCCGCCACCGCCCTCGCCGAGGCGATCGGCCAGTGGCGCGAGAACGACCGCCGCGAGGTGGTGCGCGTGTACGAGAGCAAGGCCGTGCTCGAGTTCAGCCGCGCCACGGCGCTCGAAGAGGCCGGCGACACCGCCGCCGCCCGCGAGGCGTTCGGCCGCGCGCTGGTGGAGGACCTCGCCTTCTGGCCCGTGCACCGGCGCCTGGCCGAGCAGGCCACCGAGCACGGCGACAGCGCCACCGCGCTCTCCGAGATGGCGCTGGCGGTGGAGCTGGCCCCCGCCGAGGCCGACCTGCGCTACGATCACGGGATGATGCTGATCCTCGCCCACAAGCCGCTGGAGGGCGTGGCCGAGCTCGCCAAGTCGATCGAGCTGGACCCGTACTTCGCCGAGCCGCACTACGTGCTGGGGCTGCTGAACGAGCAGGCGCAGCTGACGACGGACGCGGCCGAGCACTACCGCCACTTCCTGGACCGCGCCGCGCGCGACGACGAGCGCCGCGCCAACGTGGAGCAGCGCGTGGCCGCGCTGAACGCTCCCGCCGCGCCCTGATCCATCCCCGCCACCGGACCTGCCACACCCCCGGAGTGAACACGTGAACCGTACGACTCGCATCATCCGCGTCACCCTCGCCGCCGGGGCGCTGGCGCTGGCGGCCACCCCCGCGCTGCGCGCCCAGCACGTGGACCCGCGTGCCGTGCCCGCGCGCCCGGCGCTGTGGGCCGGCGCCGACACCAACAGCGCGAACGCCTACTACCTGCACGGCGTGCAGCGGCTGGAGAGCAATCCCCCCGTGGCCGCCGCGGCCTTCTATTGGGCCGAGCGGCTGAACCCGGGGTGGCCCGACGCGCTGTACGGCCGGTACGCGGCCCTGCTGCTGACCGAGCCCACGCGCCTCAGCGACTACATGGGGATGCGCAGCTTCGTGCTGAACAACGCCGAGGTGCAGGCGATCGACTCGCTGGCGCTGCGGGCCACGCTGCGCGACCCGTACCTGCACAGCCCGCTGGAGAAGAAGCTGTGGACCACCTACTGGCGCACGTACTTCCGCGAGGCCACGCGCCAGTACGAGGTGAGCGCCGGCGAGGAGGACACCTGGCTGGCGGCGGTGATGTTCCACGCCGACGTAAGCATCAAGGCGTGGCTGGACTACCTCTCCGGCCGCTACGGTCCCGCGGCCGACAAGTACGCCGAGGCGATCCGTACCGAGCACCGGCAGCTCACCGAGATGCGCCTGCAGCTTGGCCGGGCGCAGTACCTGTCGGGTGATTTCGCGCGCGCCGCCAGCACCATCGAGAGTGCCATCGCGGGGTACCGCGCCAACGACCAGCGCGACGTGGTCCGCCTGTACCAGAGCAAGGCGGTGATGGAGTTCAGCCGCGCCGCCGCGCTGGAGCAGAGCGGCGACAGCGCTGGCGCCACGCAGGCGTACGCCCGCACGCTGCAGGAGGATCTCGCCTTCTGGGCCGCGCACCGCCGCCTGGCCCAGCGCGCCGCCGAGAAGGGCGACGAGGCCACCGCCCTGGCCGAGATGGCGCTGACCGTGGAGCTGGCGCCCAACGAGGCCGACCTGCGCTACGAGCACGCCGCGCTGCTGATGCTGGCCAACCAGGTGGACCCGGCCGTGGCCGAGCTGCGCAAGGCCATCCAGCTGGACCCGTACTACGCCACGCCGCACTACCTGCTCGCGCTGCTGAACGACCAGAGCCAGGTGGTCCCCGACGCGATCGACCACTACCAGCACTTCCTCGACCTGGCCGCGAAAGACGACCCGCGCCGCGCGAACGCCGAGCAGCGCCTGGCCGCCCTCAACGGCACGGCCCCCCCGGCCGCCCCCGCCACCGCGTCCGCCCCCTGACCATCGAACGGGCGCGGAGCCCCACCGCTCCGCGCCCGTTTCGGCCGACACACTCTCGCACTCTCGCACTCTCGCACTCCTCCGATGAGCAAACGCATCGCCCGCCGCACCCTCGCGACCGCCGCGCTGGCGCTGGCCGCCGTCCCGCTGGCGGCGCAGCAGACGCCCGGGAGCGGCGCGCTGCGCCCCCGCACCACCTACGAGGACCTGCAGATGTTCAGCCAGGTCCTCAACCAGATCCGCGTGAACCACCCGGACAGCGTGGACACGCACGAGCTGTTCATGGCGGCGGTGCAGGGGATGGTGCACGCGGCCGACCCGCACTCGTACGTGATCGAGGCGGCGCGGCTCAGCCCCGAGCGGCAGCGCGCGTACCGCGAGGGGCGGCTCTACCCCGTCCCCATCTCCTTCCGCTTCGTGGGCGACCAGGCGGTGGTGGAGAGCGTGGCCCCCGGCTCGCAGGCGGCGCGGCAGGACATCCTCCCCGGCGACCTGCTGGTGGGGGTCGATGGGCAGCCGGTGCTCGCCCGCAGCGCCTTCGAGCTCGACGCGTGGCTGGCGGGCGACAGGAACAGCAGCGTGCGCATGCGCTTCGAGCGCGAGCGGGTGGACGGGAGCACGGTGGAGCTGGAGCGTCCGGTCAGGCGCGAGCGGGTGGAAGAGGGCACCGCCGTTCCCACCTCGTTCATGCTCGACGGCGAGACGGGGTACGTGCGCGTGACCACCTTCGCCAACATGAAGGCGGCCGAAGACCTGCACGCCGCGCTGGGCCAGCTGGAGCGCCAGGGGATGAAGCGTCTGGTGCTGGACCTGCGCGACAACGGCGGCGGGATGGTGGACGAGGCCGCGCGCATCGTCAGCGAGTTCCTCCCCTCGGGCGCGCTGATCTACACCGCGGCGGGGCGCAAGCCCGAGGTGGCGAAGACGCAGCGGGTGACGCACTCGTTCCTGAGCCCCGGCGGGCGGGCGTACCCGGTGGTGGTGATGGTGAACGGCGGCACCGCCAGCGCCAGCGAGATCGTGGCCGGCGCGCTGCAGGACCATGACCGCGCCCTGGTGGTCGGCCGGCCCACCTTCGGCAAGAGCCTGCTGATGCAGGGCTTCCCGATGACGGACGGGAGCGTGATCGAGCTGGTGATCGGCCACGTGAGCACGCCGTGCGGGCGGGTGATCCAGCGGCAGTACCGCGGCATCGGGCGGGGCGAGTACTACCGCCTGGCGCACGCGGCGCGCGACACCGCCGGCCGCCCCAGCTGCCGGACGGACCACGGGCGCACGGTGTACGGCGGCGGCGGCATCTACCCCGACGTGGTGTTCGACGAGCAGGAGGGCGCGCCGCTCTGGCTGGCGCGGCTCGGCGAGGAGGACGTGATCACCCGCTGGACCAACGCCTGGATGGGCACGCACGGCGCCGCGCTCACCGGCGTGGAGGCGCTCTTCGCCAACCGCGCGCTCACCGCCGAGGCCGTGGCCGACCTCCGCGCCTTCGCGGGCCGGCAGGGGCACGCGATCCCCGCCGGCGCGCCGGTGGACACGCGGTTGGAGCGCGTCGTCCTCCCCGCGATCGCGTGGAGCAAGTGGGGCGACACGGGCTACTTCCGCATGCTCGCCGTGCTGGACCCGCAGGTGCAGCAGGCCGTGGCCACCTTCGCCACCGCCACGCGGATCCTGCAGGGGCAGTAGCGAAAGAGGCCTCCACTCCTTGGCTGATTCGAGGTTAGATTCGGGCGGCGCTCCGCGGCGATCCATGCCGCGGGGCGCCGTTCCGTCGATCGATCACCTCGCATCCCCCCGACATCGCGACTCGATGCCGCTTCTGCTCGCCATTCCGTTCGCGCTGGTGCTGGCGCTGGGCGCCGCGATCGCCAGCGTGGCCACCGACGCGCCCGTCTCGGCGTTCCTGATCATCGGCAGCGCGCTCTGGGTGTACTTCGACGCGAAGAAGCTGGACCTGGGGCGCTACAAGACGGGGCTGATGAACCCCGAGGTGGTCACCATCGGCTGCTTCATGGTGTGGATCATCGCGTTCCCCTGGTATCTATCCGCGCGCTACAAGATCATCCTCGGCGAGCTGCCGCTGAAGGCGACGGGCGAGCCCCCGCGCAACGATTCCTGATCCGCCGCCCGCTGCCGGTGCCGTTCCACACTCTCGCACTCTCGCACTCTCGCACTCATCCGGCCCCATGTCCCTCCTCCGCGCGATCCTGCTCATGATCGGCCTCGCCATGGGGTCGTACGTCGTCGGCGGCCTCATCGGTGTGCCGGCGCTCCCGGGCGTGATGGTCGTCGCGAGCGCGGTCTGGGTGCTCATCGACGCGCGCAGGCTGCGGCTGCAACGCTACCGCACCGGGCTCACCAGCCCTGCCGTCGCCACCGTCGGGGTGCTCGCCCTGTGGTTCCTCTTCTTCCCCTGGTACCTGGTCACCCGGCACCGCATCCTCGCGGGCGAAATCCATCCGCGCTACCTCGAGGATCCGGGCCTCTACCACTGAGGCGCGTTCGGCCAGCGATGCCGCCGTGGACGAAGGCGTCCGCCTGCTCGCCGGATGAACTCGCGGGGTGGAATCCCATCCACCGGCGAAGCGGATCCGGCCGGAAACGCGACGCGTGGGGACGGCGGGGAGTTGCACCCGCCGCCGTGGGGGCGTTATCTGTTTGTACGGGGCCGGGCCAAATCCGCCGGACCCGGTCATCCAGCCCTCTCGCGGAGGTCTCCGCAGTGCGCCGTCCGCCCCGCGCCCGTCCCGTCTCGATCGTCCCGATCCCCCTCCCGCGGAGGCGTGCTTGATCGCGCCTTCCGTGGGCGCCAGCGCGCCGCGCAAGGACGCGGCGCTGAAGGTGACGGGCGCCGCGAAGTACGTGGACGACCTGCACATGCCGGGGATGCTGTACGGGCGGACCGTCCGCTCCACCATCCCCTGCGGCACCATCCGCTCCATCCGCTTCGGCTTCGGGCCGGACGACGGGTTCACCGTGGTCGACCATCGCGACGTTCCCGGCGTGAACGCGGTGGCGATGATCCTGGACGACCAGCCCTTCCTCTGCGAGGGGCGCGTCCGCCACATGCACGAGCCCATCCTCCTGCTCGCGCACGAAGACCGCGAGGCGCTGCTCGCCGCCGTGGTGGAGATCGAGTACGAGGCGGAGACCCCCAACTTCGATCCGCTCCAGACGGCCGAGACCTTCAAGCACATCCGCATCGAGAAGGGCGACGTGGAGGCCGCGCTCGCCACCGCCGACCGCGTGATCGAGGGCGAGTACCGCACCGGCGCGCAGGAGCACGTCTACATCGAGCCGAACGGCGTGATCGCCGTGCCCGAGGAGGACGGCGGGATCACACTGCACGGCTCGCTGCAGTGCCCGTACTACGTGCACAAGGCGCTCAAGGTGCTGCTCACGCTCCCCGACGAGAAGGTGCGCGTGGTGCAGAGCGAGACGGGCGGCGGCTTCGGCGGCAAGGAAGAGTATCCGTCGCTCCTGGCCGGGCACGCGGCGCTGCTGGCGCGGAAGAGCGGCCGGCCGGTGAAGATCGTGTACGACCGCACCGAGGACATGGTCGCCACCACCAAGCGCCACCCCTCCATCGTCCGCCACCGCACGGGGGTGATGGACGACGGGCGGATCGTGGCGATGGACATCGACGTGCTGCTGGACGGCGGCGCCTTCTGCACCCTGTCGCCGGTGGTGCTCTCGCGCGGCTGCATCCACGCGGCGGGCCCGTACCGCTGCGACGCGGTGCGCATCGACGGGCGCGCGGTGATGACCAACGCGCCGCCGAACGGCGCCTTCCGTGGCTTCGGCGCGCCGCAAACGCAGTTCGCCACCGAGGTGCACCTGGACCGCGTCGCCGAGGCGCTGGGGATGGACCCCGTGGCGATCCGCGAGATCAACGCGCTGCGGCCGGGCGACACCACCGCCACGGGGCAGCTGGTGGAGGACGACTGCTCGGCGCTGGAGACGCTGCGCATCGCCGTGGAGCGCTCCGATTTCCATCGCAAGCGCCAGGAGCTGGCGGGGACGAACCGGGGGATCGGCCTCTCCCTCTTCCTGCACGGCAGCGGCTTCACCGGGAGCGGCGAGGTGATGCTCAAGAGCCGCGCGGCGCTGGAGACGTCGGAGCTGGGCGTGCGCATCCTGGTGGCCAGCACCGAGATCGGGCAGGGGACGCGAACGATGCACGCGCAGATCGTGGCCGATGCGCTGGGCGTTCCCTACGCCGACGTGGAGCCCGCGCAGCCCGACACCTCCGTGGTCCCGGACAGCGGCCCCACGGTGGCGTCGCGCACCTGCATGATCGTGGGCGGCATCCTGCAGCGCGCCGCCGAGGAGCTGCGCGAGCGGATCGGCGACATGCACCCCGCCGACCACTTCCGCCAGCACGGGCGGACGATGGTGATCCGCGAGTACGAGAAGCCGGCGGACGTGAACTGGGACGACGCCACCTACCGCGGCGACGCCTACGCCACCTACGGCTGGGGATGCGACGTGGTGGAGGTGGAGATCGACCCCGACACCTTCGAGGTGCGCGCGACGGACGTGTGGGCGGTGCAGGACGTCGGCCGCGCCATCAACCCGATGCTGGTGGTGAACCAGATCGAGGGCGGCACGGCGCAGGGGATCGGCTGGGCGCTGAACGAGCGCGTGGTGACCCGCGACGGCGCGATGCTGAACGCCACGCTGACCAACTACACCATCCCGACCACGCTCGACACGCCGCGGATGGCGGTGACGGTGGTGGAGAGCCCCAGCCGCCACGGCCCCTTCGGCGCCAAGGGCGTGGGCGAGATGCCGATGGACGGCCCCGCCGCCGCCGCCGTGAACGCCATCCGCCACCTGGGGCTGGACGTGCGCGAGATCCCCGCCGTTCCCGAGCTAGTGATCCTCGCCCCGCGGATCGGCTCCGCCACGCCGGTGCCGGCGTGAGCGCGCGGATCCGCATCCCGGCGGGGCGGCTGAAGCCGCAGGCTACAACCACAGGAAGCCTCGCAAACCGCGCGAGGCTTCGCATCCGCGGCCTCCGTGCCCCATCGCTGAATCCGATGCGTGAACACGATCGTGCAGGTGAAGTCCGCGAAGGCGGACTGTGTGCCGTTGTAGCCGCGACTTCAGTCGCAAACTCCCCCACGTCCGGAGCGATCGCCTGATGCGATTCACGCTGAACGGGGCGGAGACGGAGGTCCAGGCGCACCCGATGGCGCGGCTGCTGGACGTGCTGCGCGAGGAGTGCGGGCTCACCGGCACCAAGGAGGGGTGTGGCGAGGGCGAGTGCGGCGCCTGCACCGTGCTGATCGACGGCGACGCGGTGTGCTCGTGCCTGGTCCCCGTGGCCCAGGCGGCGGACGCCGACGTGCGCACCATCGAGGGGCTGGGGGGCGAGCATCCGCTGCAGCGGGCGTTCGCGGCGCTGGGCGGCGCGCAGTGCGGCATCTGCACGCCGGGGATGATCATGACCGCGCTCACGCTCGGCCCCGAGCCCAGCCTGGACGAGGTGCGCACGCGGCTCGCCGGCAACCTCTGCCGCTGCACCGGCTACGAGGCCATCTACCGCGCCGTGCTCGACGCCACCCGCGCCGCGGAGCCCGCCTCGTGAGAACCGCCATCTCCGCGCTCGACCTGCGCCGCGCGGCCACGGTCGCCGAGGCGCTCGCCGTGCTCCGCGACGACGGGCCGCGCATCCCCATGGCCGGCTGCACCGACGTGTACGTGTCGCTGAACTTCGGCACGCTCCCCGCCGCGCGCTTCCTGGACATCTGGGCGCTCGACGAGCTGCGCGGGATCGCGGAGATGGAGGGCGGCGTGCGCGTCGGCGCGCTGACCACGCACGCGGAGCTGTGGCGCTCGCCGCTGATCGCCGCGCGGCTGCCGATGCTGGCCGCCGCCTGCCGCGAGGTGGGGGGGATCCAGATCCAGAACCGCGGCACGCTGGCCGGCAACGTGGCCAACGGCTCCCCCGCCGGCGACACCCTTCCCGCGCTCGCCGTGGCCGAGGCGGTCGTGGTGCTGCGCAGCGCGGACGGCGAGCGGCGGGTGCCGTTCAACGGCTTCTACACCGGCTACCGCGCCACCGTGATGCGCCCCGACGAGCTGATCGTGGCGATCGAGATCCCGCACGTTCCCGGCACGCAGTGGTTCCGCAAGGTGGGGACGCGCGCGGCGCAGGCCATCAGCAAGGTGGTGATCGCCGCCGCGCGCGGCGACACTCCGCGCGTGGCCATCGGCAGCGTGGCGGCCACCGTCGTGCGCCTTCCGCGCACCGAGGCCGCCCTCGCCGCCGGCGCCCCCATCGCCGACGCCCAGCGCGAGCTGATGGCCGAGATCACCCCCATCGACGACATCCGCTCCACCGCCGACTACCGCCGCCGCGTCTGCGCCAACCTGCTGGCGCGCTGGTGGGGCGAGGCGAGCTGATCGCCGTCAGAATCCCAGGACGCCGGCCGTTCCGCACATCCCGCCTTCCCCGGCGCCCGCGCACCCACGCGAGCGCCCGCCTCTCCGCACCACGAGGACGCATCCATGTCGACCGTCGCCGTTCCGCACTCCGCCCGCGAGCCGATCGCGGTGCGGCGCATCGCCACCGCCGGCGCGGTGATGGCGGTGCTCGACATCCTGTATGCGTGGCTGAACTGGGTGGTGGTGCAGAAGGTGATCACCACGCAGCAGCTCTTCCAGTCCATCGCCGCCGGCGTGCTGGGGCGGCAGGCGGCGAGCGCGGGCGGTGCCGGATCGGCCGCGCTGGGCGCGGTGCTGCACGTGGTGATCGCGTTCATCTGGGCGATCGTCTTCTACGCCGCCGTGCGGTCGCTCCCGGCGCTGCGGCGGGCGGTATCCACCACGCGCGGCGCCATCGTGGCGGGCCTCCTCTTCGGCGTGGTGGTGTACCTGGGGATGAACTACGTGGTGGTGCCGTTCAGCAACACGGGGAGAGGCTTTCCGAAGATCGGCGCGCCGTTCTTCATCAACCTGGTGCAGCACATGCTGATGGTGGGCCTCCCGATCGCGCTGATCATCCGCGACGGCCGCGACCGCTGATCGCCGGCACGGTGAGGTGGGGACGCGAACGGCAGCCCGCACCGGCTGCCGTTTCTCGTATCGCATCCGGCGGGTGTTGACCCGGCCGCCGCGCCCGCGCAGCTTTCGCCACCGTCGTGTTTCTCGCGCCGCCCGCTCATCCGGCGGCGACCGCGCCGGATCTCCCGCATCACCCAGGCTCCCCGCATGAAGATCGAGTGCCCCTCGTGCCGCGTGCCCGTGGCCGCCGAAGACCGTCAACCTGGCCACCGGCCTGGCCAAGTGCCGCACCTGCAACAACGTCTTCCGCTTCGACACGCTCCCCGGGCTCTCCGCGCCGGCCAAGGCGCGGCCGCCGGTGGAGAAGCCGAAGAACCTGGTGATGCGCGACGGCGGCGGCGAGCTGACGCTGGAGTACCGGTGGTTCTCGATCAAGTACATCCTGCTGGCGGTGTTCTGCCTCTTCTGGATGGGCTTCCTGGCGGTGTGGTACGCGGTCGCCTTCGCGTCGGGGAGCTGGATCATGGCGGCGCTCCCGGCGATCCACCTGGCGATCGGGCTGGGGCTGACCTACGCGACGATCGCCGGCTTCGTGAACACCACCACCATCCGCATCGACGGAAGCCGGATGACGGTGCGCCATCACCCGCTTCCCTGGCCGGGGAACACGCAGCTGGCGAACGCCGAGGTGCAGCAGCTGTTCTGCCAGGAGAAGATCAACCGGGGCCGCAACGGCGTGTCGTACACCTACAGCGTGAACGCGCTGCTGCACGACGGCACCCGCAAACGCGTGGTAAGCGACCTGGACGCCCCCGAGCTGCCGATCTTCCTGGAGCAGCACGCCGAGGCCTGGATGAAGATCGCCGACACCCCCGTTCCGGGCGAATTCGCCCGGTAGGGAGCATGCCCCCGCCATCACGTTCCTTCATCCACAACGAAAAAGCCTCCCGCAGTTTGGGAGGCTTTCCGTCGTTGTTGCCGCGGCTTCCAGCCGCCGGTGCAGCAGCTGTTCTGCCAGGAGAAGATCAACCGCGGCCGCAACGGCGTGTCGTACACCTACAGCGTGAACGCGCTGCTGCACGACGGCACCCGCAAACGAGTGGTGAGCGACCTGGACGCCCCCGAGCTGCCGATCTTCCTGGAGCAGCACGCCGAGGCCTGGATGAAGATCGCCGATACCCCCGTTCCGGGCGAATTCGCCCGGTAGGGAGCACGCCCCCGGCATCACGTCCTTCATCCACAACGAAAAAAGCCTCCCGCAGTTTGGGAGGCTTTCCGTCGTTGTTGCCGCGGCTTCCAGCCGCCGGTGCAGCAGCTGTTCTGCCAGGAAGAAGATCAACCGGGGCCGCAACGGCGTGTCGTACACCTACAGCGTGAACGCGCTGCTGCACGACGGCACCCGCAAACGAGTGGTGAGCGACCTGGACGCCCCCGAGCTGCCGATCTTCCTGGAGCAGCACGCCGAGGCCTGGATGAAGATCGCCGACACCCCCGTTCCCGGCGAGTTCGCCCGGTAGGGAGCACGCCCCCGGCATCACGTCCTCATCCACGACGAAAAAAAGCCTCCCGCTGTTTGGGAGGCTTTCCGTCGTTGTCGCCGTGGCTTCCAGCCGCCCGGCCTCGCTGGATGTCCAGGGCAGGGATCGTCCGACCGATCGTTCTCAGACCGAGTCCACGATCTCGCGCTTGAGCTCGGCGATGCGCTCCTCGTCGCGCTTGTAGAAGGTCCACTGTTTGATGCGCCTGGCGCGCACCAGCCCGGCGCCGGTCAGCACGCGCATGTGCTCGCTGAGCGTGGGCTGGCTCACCCCCAGCTTCTCGGCGATCCACACCGCGCACACGCCGTCGTCCACCAGGTCGCCATCCACCTGCGGGGGGAAGTTGGCGACCGGGTCCTTCAGCCACTCCAGGATCTGCAGGCGCTTGTCGTTCGCCAGCGCGCGCAGGGGGCGTTCGATAGACATATTGCCAATTAGCTAATTGACGTTTATCCTTCCGTGTAAGATGATGGAGAGTGGCCGCCGCCACAAGGGACGGCGCCGGAGCGGGACCATTTTCAGCCGGGGTGGGGACGATGGAGCTGGGGCTGCGAGACCGGGTGGCGCTGGTGACCGGCGCCTCGAGCGGGTTGGGGCTGGCGATCGCGCGGGAGCTGGCGGCCGAGGGCGCGCGGGTGGCGATGGTGGCGCGCCGCGAGGAGCTGCTCCGCCGCGTGGCCGACGAGATCGCGCGCGACACGGGGAGCGCCACGCACGCCATCGCGGCCGACCTGGGCGAGCCCGGCGCCGCCGAGCGCGTCGCGCGCGAGGCGGAAACGGCGCTCGGGCCGGTCGGCATCCTTCTCGCCAACGCCGGCGGCCCGCCCTCCACCACCTTCGCGACCACGACGGAGGAGCAGTACGAGGCGGCGCTCCAGCTGAACCTGGTGGCCAGCATCCGGCTGGCGCGCGCGGTGGTGCCGGGGATGCGGGCGCGGCGCTGGGGGCGGGTGATCTTCCTCACCTCGATGAGCGCCAAGCAGCCGATCTCCGGGCTGATCCTGTCGAACACGGCGCGTGCGGGGATGCTGGGCTTCGCCAAGTCGCTGGCGAACGAGGTGGCGGCGGACAACGTGCTGGTGAACAGCGTGCTCCCCGGCCACTTCGACACCGACCGCGCCACCGAGCTGGCCCGCACGCGCGCCGAGCGCGAGGGGCGCCCGATGGACGAGGTGCTGCAGGCGCGCGCCGCCGGCATCCCCGTCGGCCGCAGCGGCGACCCGCGCGAGATGGCCGCGGTGGTCGCCTTCCTCGCCTCCGAGCGCGCCAGCTTCGTCACCGGCACCGCGATCCAGGTCGACGGCGGGCAGATCCAGGGGCTGCTGTGAAGAGCAAGGTCCGGCTCCTCTCCAGCGGCTGAAGCCGCCGGCCAGGTACGGCACGAAGCCTCGCAAACAGCCGCGAGGCTGAGGGCGGGCACCGGAGCTCGCGGCCGGCATCGAAACGCCGGAAGCGAGCAACGGTGAGGGCCGGGCGGGACGCCGGCCCGCCAGGGTGAGGCCTCCGCGCCGGGGGGCCCGCGACCACACATCAACGGGAGGAGGAGGGGATGCCGAGGGATGCCATCACCAGCGACAAGCTGCCGCCGTCACCGGGGCCGTTCTCGGCCGGGGTGCGCGCGGGCGGGCTGATCTACCTCAGCGGGCAGATCGGGACCGATCCCGCGTCCGACGAGATCGTGCACGGCGGCGTGGCGGCGCAGACGGAGCAGGCGCTCCACAACCTGGCCGCCGTGCTCGAGGCGGCAGGCCGCACGCTGGACGACGTGGTGCGCGTGGGCGTCTATCTCACCGACATGAGCACCTTCCCGGCGATGAACGAGGTGTACGCGCGGCACTTCTCGGCACCCTACCCGGCGCGCACCACCATCGGCGTGGCGGCGCTGCCGCTGGGCGCGGCGGTGGAGATCGACCTGGTCGCCCGCTGATCCCCCTCGCCCTCATCCTCCTGGACGGAGTCCCCGATGCCGTACCGCTTCATCATCGCCGACGTGTTCACCGAGCAGCCGTTCGGCGGCAACCAGCTGGCCGTGATCCCCGACGCCCGCGGCCTCTCGGACCAGGCGATGCAGACGCTGGCGCGCGAGTTCAACTTCTCCGAGAGCACCTTCGTTCTCCCGCCCAGCGACCCGGCGCACGCCTTCCGCGTCCGCATCTTCACCCCCGGCTACGAGATGCCCTTCGCCGGGCACCCCACCGTGGGCACCGCCGCGGTGCTCGCCCGCGAGGGGCTGATCCCCCGCACCGGCCAGGTGGTGTTCGAGGAGATCGTCGGCCCCGTCCTGGTTGACGTGGACGTGAGCGATACGCGCGCCTTCGCCCGGCTGAACCTGGATGCCGAGGTGAAGTATGCCCCCGATCCGCCGTCGAACGCCGCGGCCGCCGCCGTCCTCTCTCTCCCCGAGCAGTCGGTGCGCGAAGCCTGGTTCGCCAGCGTAGGCGTCCCCTTCACCTTCGTCCACGTGGCCGACCGCGAGGCGGTGGACGCGGCGGCGCTGGACATGGCCGCGTGGAAGCGGGATTTCGAGCAGTCGGCGGGGCCGAGCCTGTTCTTCTTCGCGGGCGAGGCGGCGGCGGGGAGCAGCCTGTACGCGCGGATGTTCGCTCCGGACATGGGGATCGTGGAGGACCCGGCGACGGGCGCCGCGTGCGTTACGCTGGCCGGCTCGCTCGCCGACCGGCTGCCGGAAGCGGAGGGGACCTTCACCTGGCAGGTGGACCAGGGAGTGAAGATGGGCCGCCCCAGCCGCATCGAGGCCGCGGCGGCCAAGCGTGGCGGACGCGCGGTGCGGGTGATGGCGGGCGGCGCCGCCGTGATCGTCGCGGAGGGCACGATCCACGTGCCGGACGGGCTCTGATCTCGGAGGAGGAGAGCGCCGGACGCGAGTTAATCCGGCGTTCATAACTCCCGGCTCCACAAACACTTGACGTGCCGCTGCGATGCGCATACATTCATCGCAGCGTTACGGGCCGCCGGTGTCGAGGCATACGGCGGACGTGCGGGGCCGAGAGGCTCCGGTGTCCACGCCCGATGTTCAACCCGCATGAAGGAGGTGATCCCTTGTACCATACGACGACTGCTCGCAACCTGGCACGGGCAAGCGATCGCCGTCACGGCTGAGCCCTGGCGACAAAGGCGAAAACTCTCCGCGCAAGCGGCGAGATGCCCCAGCGGCATCGCGCCGGGTAGCGGCAGAACAAAGCACCACCGGTCCTCGCGACCGGTGGTGCTTTTCTTCGTACGCATCATCCGCCGTCCGGCCGTGCGGTGGCGTGGCACTCCGCATCCATGTTGATGCGGAGCCTCGTTTCGTTCGTCCCCCGGTGATACGAATCCTACCGCCGCAGGATGGGCTGCATGGGCGCCAACCGCCCGTCGATCCCCGGCGCGGGGTGCAGGCGGAGGAGGTGGGCGATGAGGGGGTAGACGTACACGTTCTCCGTCGGTGGCAGGGTGGCGCCGGGGCGGATCTCCGGGCCGGCGGCGAAGAAGATGCCGCGCATCTCCGGGAGCGTGTTGTCGAAGCCGTGATTGCCGCGCGAGGGGCGGAAGTCCGCGCGGCGGCCGCGGCGCGTGCGCTCCACCGTCCACGGTGGGTCCATCAGCACGAACAGGTCGCCGGCGCGCGCGGTGCCGCGCAGCTGGTAGCGCCCGGGGATCTCGGCGTTGCGCCAGACGTGCGCGTGCGGCATCCGCCGGAGCCCCGCCAGCGCGCGCTCCGTCTTCGCCCGGTCGCCGCCGAAGAAGAGCTGCGCGTACGTCGCGGCCGTCACCACGGCCGTAGTGTCGTCGAGCGAGGTGTACTGGTCGAGGAACGCCGCGCTGTCGGTGGCGGCCAGGCCGTGGTCCGACACCACGATCACCGTCACGCTGTCGCGGATCGGCAGCCGCGCGATCCCCGCGCGCAGGCGCGCGAGCATGCGGTCGACCGTCTCGGCGGCGGCGCGGGTCTCGGGCGCGTCGGGGCCGTTGGAGTGCGCGGCCGCGTCCACGTTGCTGAAGTAGCCGAGGAGGAGGTGCGGCCGCGTGGCGGACGGCAGCGCCATCCACGCGAGCAGGCTGTCCACGCGCGCCGTGTCGGGGAACGCCTCGTCGTACGGCTTCCAGATCGACGGCCGCACGCCGCCGATCGCCGCGTTGCTCACCGGCCAGAAGAACGCAGCCGCCTTCACGCCCTGCCGCTCCGCCGTCACCCAGATCGGCTCCCCGGCGTACCATGCCACGTCGTTCGTCGCCGCCGTGTCGGCCGAGCGGTAGCGGCGGGTGCGAGCGGGATCCCACATCTCGTTCCCCACCAGGCCGTGCTGGCCCGCGTACATCCCCGTGACGATGGAGAAGTGGTTGGGGAAGGTCTTGCTCGGGAACGTCGGTACCAGCCCCTGGGCGTGCGCTCCCTCGCGCCGCATCGCCGCGAGCGCGGGGAGCGGCCAGCGGTCCGGATAGTCCGCCCGGAATCCATCGAACGAGAGCATCACCACGTACGGGCGGCCGCCTTCCACGCCGCGCGGTGCCGGGCCCGGCACGGCGCTGGCGCACGCCGCCGCGCCCGCGAGCGCCGCGACGCCCGCGATCGCGCGGAGAAATCGAAATCGTCCGAGATCCATCATCGCCAACAGCAGTCTGGGGATTTCATGCGAGAGGAGATCCGGTTCTTCATCACCCTCGCTCCATCGTCGTCATCCTGATGCCGGCCACGCCGCAACCGACGTTCACACCGTCACTTGCAGACCGAAGGATCTAACCCGGCTCCTCGGACCACCGCATCCGGAGCGCCACCGGATCGAGCGAAGGTGCAGGGTTCACCGGGCGGCTGGAAGCCACGGCAACGACCACGGGAAGCCTCGCAAACTGCGCGAGGCTGGTGCGCCGGCGCTGAGTTGCGGCGCGCCGATCCGGCGAGCGTCGATTCCTCGGCAGATCCGCGGCGGCGGCGGCCATCAACCCAGCAGGCGCAGGCGGCCGGGGTGGATGGAGATGTCGAGGTCGTGGGCGTCTTCGGCCAGGATCTCGCCGTCGGCGTGGACGGGGAGGGGCGATGCGCTGGTGATGCGCACCCGGCGGACGCGGCGCATGTGCACGCAGCTGGCGCCCACGTGCGTGCCGCGGAGAGTCTTCGGCAGGAAGCCGAGGATCTTCAGCTTGCCCATCCCGTCGCAGACGCACACGTCCAGCAGGCCGTCGTCGATCACGGCGCCGGGGCAGATCCAGAAGCCGCCCCCGTGGCGCCCGCCATTCCCCACCGTCACCAGCGTCAGCGGGCGCTCGATCACCTCGCCCTCGTCGGTCTCCACGCGGATCACCGGCGGCTGAAAGCTCCGCAGCACCCGCGCCAGCGCCCACAGGTAGATGGCGATCCCCCGGAAGCGGCGGTTGCGGTTGGCCTCCACCGCCACCCGCGCATCCAGCCCCACGCCGATGCCGTTGGTGAACCAGCGCTCGCCCACCCGCCCCACGTCCACCCGCCGCTCCGTGCCGCTCGCCAGCCTCCGCGCCGCCTCGGCCGGGTCGCGCGAGAGACCGGCGAGGAGCGCGAAATCGTTGCCGCTCCCCACCGGCACCACACCGAGCGCCGCGGCCGTCTCCGCCCGCCCCTCGGACGCGCGCAGGAGGCCGTTCGCCACCTCGTGCACCGTCCCGTCGCCGCCGAGCGCGACGATCGCGGGCCACCCGGCGCGCACCGCCGCCTCCGCCAGCCTGGTGGCGTGGCCGCCTCCCGTGGTCTCCGCCATCTCCACCTCGGCGCCCGCGCCGGCGAGCACGTCGCGCACCTGGGCCCACGCCTGGCGTGCGGCGCCGCGCCCTGCCGTGGGGTTCACGATCGCGTAGAATCGTTGCAAGGAGATGGCGTGGCCGTGGCTGGAAGTCGTGTCCTGGTGGCTTGCGGATGGAACTGCATCCGGTGAGACACTCGTGCCGGGGGAGCCCCCTCCCGCACCCCTCCCCGCGCTCCGCGGGGGAGGGGAGAACGTCGAGGGGTTCGTGGCGCGGAGCCTGACGCTGCGGGCGCGGTAATCTCACGCTCGATCGGTTCAGCCTCACGGCGGTTTGCGAGGCTTCGTGCCGTACCCGGCCGGCGGCTTCAGCCGCTGGTGCCCGCCCCCCGCGCCGACCAGCCTCGCGGCGGTTTGCGAGGCTTCGTGCCGTACCTGGCCGGCGGCTTCAGCCGCTGGTGCCCGGCCCCCGCGCAGACCAGCCTCGCGGCAGTTCGCGAGGCTTCGCACCGTACCTCGCCGGCGGCTTCAGCCGCTGGTGCCCGGCCCCCGCGCCGACCAGCCTCGCGGCGGTTTGCGAGGCTTCGTGCCGTACCTGGCCGGCGGCTTCAGCCGCTGGTGCCCGGCCCCCGCGCCGACCAGCCTCGCGGCGGTTTGCGAGGCTTCGTGCCGTACCTGGCCGGCGGCTTCAGCCGCT
>Ga0247773_1000153_pt1 | contig 33713 bp, 23 predicted proteins | sample UWRJL092311B6_FD_179934 | JGI IMG/M metagenome (GOLD analysis project Ga0247773, IMG submission 179934) | Plant litter microbial communities from Arlington Agricultural Research Station in Wisconsin, United States - UWRJ-L092-311B-6 | ecosystem: Environmental > Terrestrial > Plant litter >... | reverse complement strand
CTGCTCTTCCCGGCGATCAACGTCAACGACTCGGTCACCAAGAGCAAGTTCGACAACCTGTACGGCTGCCGGCACTCGCTGACCGACGGCATCCTGCGCGCGAGCGACGTGATGCTGGCCGGCAAGGTGGCCGTGATCTGCGGCTACGGCGACGTGGGCAAGGGGTGCGCGCAGAGCCTGCGCGGCCAGGGCGCCCGCGTGATCATCACCGAGATCGACCCGATCTGCGCCCTGCAGGCGGCGATGGAGGGCTACCAGGTCACCACGCTCGAGGACGTGGTGGAGACGGCCGACATCTTCATCACCGCCACGGGGAACAAGAACATCATCACCGCCCAGCACATGGCGCGGATGAAGGACAAGGCGATCGTCGGCAACATCGGCCACTTCGACAACGAGATCGACATGGCCGGCCTGAAGAAGTTCGCCGGGATCGAGCGGATCAACATCAAGCCGCAGTACGACGAGTGGGTGTTCCCCGACGGCCACAGCGTGATGATCCTGGCCGAGGGCCGCCTGCTGAACCTGGGGTGCGCCACGGGCCACCCGAGCTTCGTGATGAGCGCCAGCTTCAGCAACCAGGTGATCGCCCAGATCGAGCTGCACACCAACGCCGACAGCTACGAGCGCAAGGTGTACACGCTTCCCAAGCACCTGGACGAGAAGGTCGCCCGCCTGCACCTGGACAAGCTCGGCGTGAAGCTGACCCAGCTCACCCCCGACCAGGCCAGCTACATCGGCGTGCCGGCCGAGGGCCCGTACAAGCCGGAGCACTACCGGTACTAACCGCCCGGCCGCGTTCGGCGGCGGCGGTGGCACGATGAACACGGCGCCGGGCGAGAGTTTCTCGCCCGGCGCCGTCGTTCGTCGTGAACCAGCAGGGTTCGCCCGCGGCGGCGGATGATCTGATCGTTCAGCCATCCGGGCTGGATCGGCGCCCGCGCGATCGATGATGTCTCGACACGGCCATGGTATCTCACGGGGCGGTGTCACCTAGAACCCGTGAGTCTCCGCGAGGTGAGGATCTTGCGACGGAGCCGCGGCGATCCAGGGCGGCTGGGTGAGTGGCCGCGCCCGGCGTGGACCGCGTGAATGCATGCAGGGAGAGGCGTATGGCTGAGCGACTGGACGGGACGGTGGCGCTGGTCACGGGCGCCAGCAGCGGGATCGGCGAGGCGACGGCGCGGGCGCTGGCCGAACACGGTGCGGCGGTGGCGCTGGTGGCGCGGCGGCGAGACCGGCTGGAGGCGCTGGCCGACGAGATCACGCAGGCCGGCGGCCGCGCGCTGGTGATCGAGGCCGACGTGACGGACCAGGCGCAGGCCGCGGACGCCGTGGAGCGCGCCGTTCGCGAGCTGGGGCGGCTCGACACGGTGATCAACAACGCCGGGGTGATGCTGCTGGGGCCGATCGAGAACGCGCCGGTGGACGAGTGGGAGCAGATGGTGAATCTGAACCTGCTGGGGCTGCTGTACGTGGCCCACGCCGCGCTTCCGCACCTGCTCCGCGCGGCGCAGGATGGGCCCCGGCGCGTGGCGGACCTGGTCAACGTCAGCTCCGTCGCCGGGCGCGTGGCGCGCGAGGGGAGCGGCGTGTACAACCTGACCAAGCACGGCGTGGGCGCGTTCAGCGAATCGCTGCGGCAGGAGGTGACGCGCCGCCACGTGCGCGTGGCGCTGGTGGAGCCCGGCGCCGTGGCGACCGAGCTGATGTCGCACAACCGCCCCGAGATCCAGCAATCGGCCGGCGAGCGCTTTCGCGACGTGGAGCGGCTGGAGCCCGGCGACATCGCCGACGCGATCGCCTACATGGTCACCCGACCGCGCCGCGTGGCCGTGAACGAGATGCTGATCCGCCCTACCGAGCAGCAGGGGTAAGCTCCGGCGGCCGCGGAGGGTGACGCACGCCACGGCTCCGAAGACACGACGGGGCGCCCCGGTGAGGAGGCGCCCCGTCGCGTGCCGGGAGATGGCGGTCGTCAGGCCGCTTCGGCGCTTTCGCCGCGGCCGCCGCTGCGGACGTCGGTCATGGTGGCCGTCGCGCTCTCGGCGCGGACCAGCGCCTGGTCACTGCCGATGATGGCGTTCCGTGAGCGCTCCACCAGCTCGTGCATGCGCGCCATCGCGGCGCGGGCCGCATCGAGGATCATGCGCGAGCGATCGTGCGCCGGCGGCGCTGCCGGGTTCTGTTGATTCAAGGGGGGTGTTCTTGGGTATGATGCGGCGCCCGTGGCGCCGCGGCCGGTATTCAGGTTTTCGGATGATGGATGATGATCCATAATCTATTGGAATCAATTGATTTGGACAACGAGCGAGGACGGTGATCCAGCGGAGATCCTCCGGATCTCATCACCCCTCCAGCAGCGGCGCCAGCTCCTCCGCCAGCCGCTGGCCGATGACCGCGTAGCCACCCTCGGACGGGTGGAAGCCATCCGCGCAGAACAGGTCGGGCGCGGGGTGCACCCACAGGCCCGCGTGCGCCACGCCCGCCACCCGCGCGGGGAGTCGCGCCAGCGCCGCGTCCAGCCGCCGCGCGCGGGCGCCCAGCACCGCGCGCAGCGGCTGCGGCAGGGCGGGGAAGGCATGCATCGGCGGCACGGGCGCCAGCAGCACCGGCGCGGGGCCCACGCGCTCGCGCACCGCGGCGATCAGCCGCGCCACGTCACGCGCCCAGAGCGGTGGCGGGCGGAAGCGCAGCGTGTCGTTCACGCCCAGCGAGAGCACCACCGCGTCCGCGGGCTCGCGTGGCAGGTCGCGCGCGAGCGCGGCGGTCTCGCGCGCGTTGGCGCCGCTGCGCCCGGCGGCGCGCCAGCGCACCGCGCGGCCGGTGAGGCGGGCGAGCGCCTTCGCGGTCTGCCCCGTGAGCGCGCCCTCGTGCGCCGCCGCGCCGATCCCCGCGACGGTCGACTCGCCGATCACCACCAGACTGATCGCCGGCTCGGCGCCGGCGACGATGCCCGCCGTCGGCCCGGCCGCGTCCGCGAGGCGCGGGGTGCGGCGGCGGACGCCGCGTCCCTGCGCGAAGAGCACCGGCAGCAGCGGAAACGCCGCCGCGGCGACGATCCGGTTCCCCAGGTCGAAGCCACGGCGGCGTTCCGTTGTCGCGGCGCGAGCGTCCGCGCCGTCGCTCATCCGCGCGTCACGGCCATCTCGGAGACGTGCACGTCGAGGTTGTGGTTCACGCGCACCCCTACCTGGCCGGCGGAGGTGACGTTCGGGAGCTCGGCGACCTGCGTGCCGTTCACCTTGAAGCGCAGGCCGAAGGCTCCGCCTTCGACCGCCAGCGCGTTGGTGGCCTGGCCCTGCTCGTCCTGCTTGTGGACGGCGGCGCTCTCGCTCCAGTCCTGGATGGTGTGCACGTCGCCGTTCGCCGCCCGGTGGCGAACCATGTACTTCCCGTCGCCACGCACCAGGAAGTAGAAGTAGTTGGCGCCGGGAGCGTCCAGCGCGCTGCCCGCCACGATCAGGCCGTAGGCCTCGGGGTGCGTGGGCGCCTTGGCCTGCCAGAAGGTGGCGCGCGCGGTGAAGCCGCCGCCCGCCACGGCGTCGGCGGGATTCCACAGGATCACGGCCGGACCCGTGGTCACGTGGAAGCCCTCGCCCATGGCGACCACCTTCACGTCGTTCAGGCTGGCGTCGGCGCGGTCCAGCCGTGCCTGCCACCCGGCGGGGAGCTGCCCGCCCCCGGCCACGCGGTTGTCGGGGTCGTGCTGGTGCTGCTGCGCCGCCAGCGGCTGCGCGGCCACGATCACCGCGGCCAGGGTCACGACGAGATTGCGCATGAGGATCCTTCCGTGTGGGGGAGGGAAAGGCGTGAGATTCGGATCGATGTTCGAAGCTACGGCCGCTGGCGGCGGCGGAACAGGATCTCGCGCGGAATCGCGAGGATGCTTGCCGGGGCGTCGCGCAGCGACTCTGGGCCGTCGTAGCCGCGGATCCGTTCGCCCTTCGAACCCCCGTCGCCGACCTGCCATCCCGAGCGCCACGTCAGAACGGGAGCGGGAACAGGAGCAGGTAGCCGTTCATCATCAGCACCGCCCCGACCACGCCGAGCACCACGGAGAAGATGAGGACGCGGCGCGAGTTGGCGAGGATGGCCACCGAGCCCAGGACGATCGCGAGCTGCAGCGCGACCTCGGAATAGTCGAAGTTGCCGTCCTGGTCGCTCGCGCGGTCGCGGATGCGCTCGTAGGCGCGCGCCTGCGCGGCGAGCTGCTTCTTTCCCTCGCCGCGGAGCGAGTCGCCGGGCGCGGAAGGGTCGGGCTCGTCGTCGTAGCGCTCGACCGTCTCGCGGTACTTGGCGAGCTGCGCCTGGGCCGCGCGGCGCGCCTCGGGGCTGATGGTGGGGTCGGCGAGCTCCAGCTGCAGCTGGTCGGCGGCCAGCTTGTAGGCGGTCTGGCGCACGTTCTTGGCCTGGTAGAAGGCCCAGGTGTCGCTCGCCTTGATGTTGCCGTGCACCATGTCGTCGGTGGCGTTGCCGCCGCCCAGGCTGCCGATGGCCAGCAGCATGGCGAGAATGGAGATGAGCAGCGCGGCGCGCGAGCGGAACTTCTCGTTCTGCTCGGCCTCGGCGCGGTCTTCCTGGAGCTCCTGGATCAGCTCCGATGCGTCTGCGGCGTCCATGTGGGTGGCGCGGAAGGAGGGTGGGTGATGCGGATGGGCACGGCGGAAACGCGGAAGATCGATGCGCCACGGCGCGATCGCAAGGCGGCGGATTCGTCCGACGGGTGGAGGCAGGGCGAATGAATTCGCTGCAACGACCACACGAAGTCCGCCTCCGCGGACTACCGGCCCTGGTGTGGCCGAGGTGCCTTCGCACGCCACGGGCTTCATGGTGGAAGCCCGCCGCGGGCGACCGGATTGACCTCGCCACGCAGACCGCTCGGCTCAGCCTCGCGGCTGTATGCGAGGCTTCGTGCCGTTCCTGACGGGTGACTTCAGCGCTGAACCCGGCCCATGCAGTTGAGCCTCGCGGCAGTTGGCGAGGCTTTGTGCGGTTTCTGGCCGGCGGCTTCAGCCGCTGGGACCCGGCCCATGCAGTTGAGCCTCGCGGCGGTTGGCGAGGCTTCGTGCCGTTCTGGTGCGCGGCTTCAGCCGCCTGGTGCGAGGGGCGGCGATAGGGTGCGGCGTGCGTTCACGTGTCTATTCGCATGGGGAAGGAATCAGCGGGAGATGCGCCGGGGGTGGACCCATCCGCCGCGCCGCGCGGGGAAGAAACACCGGCGCGGGCGCGGGGTTCAAAGCGCATCGATCCCACACGGCAAAGACTTGTGATGCAGGCGGATGGACCGATGAAGACACGGATTGCGATCACCACCGCCGCGGTGCTGGCCGCGGCCGCGTGCGGCGGCGGGCAGCAGGGGCGCGGCGTGGGCCCCGGCCCGCGGCAGCCCGTCACCGCGCGCGACTCGGCGCAGCGGAACCTGTTCGAGGCCTACCGCGGCGCGCAGATGCCCTCGGTGTACGCGCTGATCGGCGCGCGCGAGCGGCTGAAGCTGACGTCGGCGCAGGTCACGGCGCTCGACAGCATCGCCGAGGCGGCGCGCGAGCGGAACCGGCCGCTGAACGACACGCTGCGCAGCCTCACCAGCTCGGGGAACGGCGGACCCATCCGCCAGCCGCGCGGCGAGTTCCAGACGGCGCGCTTCATCCCCCTCCTCCAGCGCATCGGCGACACCAACCGCCGCGCCATGGAGGCCATCGGCGCGCAGCTCACCGCCGAGCAGAAGACGCAGGTGTGCACCCTTCAGCGCGAGCAGCGCGCCGAGCGCTTCGCCGGGCGCGAGGGCCGCGGGCGGCGCGGTGGCATGGGCGGCGGCGGTGGCCGTGGCGGCCGTCGCGGCGGGATGGACGGCATGTACGGCGACAGCCTGGGCGTGCGCGGCGGCCGCTTCGGCGGCGGCGCGGGCGGCTGGCCCTGGTGCGCCACGCCCGCCCGCGGCGCTACGCGGGATACGGCACGGGCACCGCGGACGTGACGGTCTAGTGCGGCGGCATCAGGCTGCAGGAAGAGCTTGCGGTTTGGAACGAGCGCTTGTATCTTCTTCGTAGAAGTCGCACCACGCGCGCCGACCGGCCCGGCCCCGATCCCTCGGGGTCCGGGCCTCGTTGCGTTTACCGCCTTCAGGAGCGTTGATGCTATGAAGAGAGTGACCTACGAACCGTGGGAAACGGTGAAGTACCGAGGATTGATCAACTGCTATGGTGAGTGGTACGTCGAAGCGGCGCCGACCGTAAGTGAACGTGATCAGATGAAGGGGTTGTTCAAGCGCGATATCCGTGGATCTCTCGTGCGGGATCCAAAGGCTTGGCGAAAGCTCAAGGCGGTGATTGAGGACGGCTTTCGGGAGAAACACCCACCCCCAGGCCAGAGCGTAATGCTTCAGGCTGCCGCCGAAGTACTGAAAGAGGTGCAACGTGGGCGGCGTACGGCGTAACATTACATCGCTGCACCTCTTTGCGGGCCGTTCACCCACGTGTTGCCGGCGCGAAGCGCCCAAGGTCCCTCCCCTGCAGTTCGGGGGAGGGACAGGCGTTCAGGACCCGACGCAGTCGGGGCGCCTGAACGCCAGGGAGAGGGCTCCGCGCCTACTCCCCCCGGAACACAGCCTTCCGCTTCTCGTTGAACGCGGTGATGCCCTCGCGCACGTCGGCGCTGCGGAAGAGGCGCATCTGGGCCTCGCGCTCCACCTCCATCATCCGCTCCAGATCGTGCTCGGGGCTGACGGAGAGGGAGTGCTTGGCGGCGGAGAGGGCCAGCGGCGGCTTCTCGGCCAGCTCGCGCGCGAAGGCGCGGACGCCGGCTTCGAACTCGCCGGCCGGGAGCACGCGCTGGAACAGGCCGATGCGCTCGGCCTCGGCCGCGTCGACCATGCGCGCGCTCAGCACCAGCTCGGCGGCGCGGCCGGTGCCGACAAGGCGCGGCAGGTAGTAGCTGGCCCCCCAGTCCGGGTGCACGCCGATCCGGTTGAAGGTGAAGCCGATCGACGCCTTGTCGCTCGCCAGCCGCACGTCGCAGGCGACCGCCAGCGACGCTCCGGCGCCCGCCGCCACGCCATTCACCGCCGCGATCACCGGCTTGCGGCACGCGCGCAGCGCCTGCACCGCCGCGATCCCGGCGCGAACGTACCCCTCGAACGTCTCCCCGTCACCCCGCGCCACGAGATCCGACATCACCTCCACGTCGGCGCCGGTGCAGAAGCCGCGGCCGGCGCCGGTGATCACCAGCACGCGCACGTCGGGCGCGGCGGACGCGCGCTCCACCGCCTGTCGCAGGTCGTCGCGCATCGATCCGGCGAAGGCGTTCAGCCGGTCGGGGCGGTTGAGCGTGATCCAGGCGACGCCCTCTTCCTCGCGGTAGAGAACCGTCTCCCGGGGTTCGGGAGATGCGTCGCTCACGGCACGCGCTCCACGATCATCGAGATCCCCTGGCCCACGCCGATGCACATCGACGCCAGCCCGTAGCGCACCTCGCGGCGCCGCATCTCGTGCACCAGCGTGGTGAGGATGCGGGCGCCCGACGAGCCCAGCGGGTGCCCCACCGCCACCGCGCCGCCAGAGACGTTCACGATCTCGGGGTCCAGCCCCAGCTCGCGGATGCAGGCGACGGACTGTGCCGCGAATGCCTCGTTCAGCTCCGCCAGCCCGATGTCGCCGATCTCGAGCCCGGCGCGCCGCAGCGCCAGGCGCGTGGCCGGCACCGGCCCGATCCCCATCCGGTGCGGCTCCACCCCGGCGACCGCGCTCGCCACGATCCGCGCCATCGGCCGCATCCCCAGCTCGCCCGCCGCCTCGCCGCTCACCACCAGGAGCGCGGCCGCGCCATCGTTCAGCCCGGAGCTGTTGCCGGCGGTGACGGTGCCGTTCTGCGCGCGGAAGCTGGCCTTCAGCGCGCCCAGCGCCTCGAGCGTGGTGTCGGGGCGCGGGTGCTCGTCGGTCTCGACCACTTTCGGCGGGCCCTTGCGCTGCGGCACCTGGACGGGGGCGATCTCGCCGCGGAAGTGGCCCTCGGCGATCGCCTTGCCGGAGCGCTGCTGGCTGGCGAAGGCGAAGGCGTCCTGGTCCTCGCGGCTCACGTGGAACTCCTCGGCCACGATCTCGGCCGTCTCGCCGAGCGAGACCGTCCACTCCTTCGGCATCTTCGGGTTCACGAAGCGCCACCCCAGGAGCGAGTCGGCCATCTCGGGCACGCCGCGCGCGAACCCCTCGCCGGGTTTCATCATCACCCAGGGCGCGCGGCTCATGCTTTCCACGCCGCCGGCCACGAACACGTTCCCCTCGCCGGCCTTGATGGCGTGCGCCGCGCTCCGCACCGCCTCGAGCCCCGAGCCGCAGAGGCGGTTCACCGTCTGCCCGGGCACGGTCACGGGGAGGCCGGCGAGGAGCGCGGCCATGCGTCCCACGTTGCGGTTGTCCTCGCCGGCCTGGTTGGCGCAGCCGAACACCACGTCGTCCACCAGGCTGGGGTTCACCCCCGTGCGCTCCACCAGCGCACGGATCACGGTGGCGGCCAGGTCGTCTGGCCGCACGGACGAAAGCGCGCCCGCGTACCGCCCGATCGGCGTCCGCACGGCATCGATGATCAGCGCGTCGGTCATGGGATCACTCAACGAAAGTCAGTCCACCAACAGGTTTGATGATGCGCCCGGCCCAGAATCGCTCCGGCCGCGCCAACCCCCCCCATCGCCTCGATCGTTCCGGCGTCCAGGTCGCCGGGCGAATGAATTCGCGGCTACAACGGCCCAAAGTCCGCATTCGCGGCGCCTTCGCGGACTGCGCGCCGCCATCAACGCGCTGAGCGGGCATCGCCGCGAGATCGGGGATCGCCTGGATGCCTCCCGTCCAGCCTCGCGGCAGTTTGCGAGGCTTCGTGCGGTTCCTGGCCGGCGGCTTCAGCCGCCGGGTGACGACCCTGCCGAAGCGCCGCTGCGCCGGTTGCCGCAACGAAAAGCCTCGCGCGGTTTGCGAGGCTTCCCGTAGTCGTTGCCGCGGCTTCCAGCCGCCTGGTCCCCAGCCCCATCAAACTCCAGCTACAGGCGCGGCCAGTGCCCGAGGTCCGCCTCGGTGCCCAGGCCGCAGCCGCTCACCCCAGGTTCACCCACACGCTCTTCACCTGCGTGTACAGGTCCAGCGAGTACTTGCCCAGCTCGCGTCCGTAGCCGCTCTGCTTGTAGCCGCCGAAGGGCGAGCCGGTGTCGAGCGCGTGGTACATGTTGATCCACACGGTGCCCGCGCGGATGGCGGCGGCGGCGCGGTGGGCCTTGCGGATGTCCTTCGTCCAGACGGCGGCGGCCAGGCCGAACTCGGTGCCGTTCGCCAGCTCGATCGCCTCGTCCATGTCCTTGAACGTGGTGATCGCCAGCACGGGCCCGAAGATCTCCTCGCGCGCGATGGTCATCTCCGGCGTCACGCGGTCGAAGATGGTGGGGTTCAGGAAGAAGCCGCGGTTGCCGTCGATCTCGGGGCGGTCGCCGCCGTACACCAGGTCGGCGCCCTCGCTCTTCCCCTTCTCGATGTAGCCCACGACCCGGTCCAGCTGCTCCTGGCTCACCAGCGGGCCCATCCGGCACTTGGGGTCCAGCGGGTTGCCGGGGCGCATGCTGTCGGCGCGCTTCACCAGCTTCTCCACGAACTCGTCGCGCACGCTCTCTTCCACCAGCAGACGCGAGCCGGCGGTGCACGCCTGGCCGGTGTTGTAGAAGATCGCGCTGGTGGCGCCGCGCACGGCGGCCTCCAGGTCGGCGTCGGCCAGCACGATGTTGGGGCTCTTGCCGCCCAGCTCCAGCGACACGCGCTTCAGCGTTCCCGCGGCCTCGCGCTGGATCAGCTTTCCCACGGGGGTGGAGCCGGTGAAGGCGATCTTGTCCACGTCCGGGTGTGCCACCAGCGCCGCGCCCGCCGTCTCGCCGAAGCCGGGGACGACGTTGAGGACACCGGCCGGGAGCCCGGCCTCGTGCGCGATGCGGGCCATGGCCAGCGCGGTCAGCGGCGTCTGCTCGGCGGGCTTGAGCACGACGGTGTTTCCGCACGCCAGCGCGGGGGCGACCTTCCACGCCGCCATCTGCAGCGGGTAGTTCCACGGGATGATCTGCCCGCACACGCCGATCGGCTCGCGGCGCGTGTAGTTCAGGAACGGCCCGGGAACGGGGATCACGTCGCCGTCGATCTTGTCGGCCCAGCCGCCGTAGTAGCGGAAGCACTCGATGGTGCCCTCCACGTCGAAGGCGCGCGCCTCGCGCAGCGGCTTGCCGTTGTCCATGGTCTCCAGCCGCGCCAGCTCGTCGGCCTTCGCCTCCAGCGCGTCGGCGATGGCGAACAGGAGCTTGCCGCGCTTGCGGGCGTCCATCCCGCTCCACTTCCCCTCGTCGAAGGTGCGGCGCGCGGCGGCGACGGCGCGGTCCACGTCCTCGCGGTCGCCCTCGGCCACCCGCGCCAGCACCTCGCCGGTCGACGGGTTGATCGAATCGAACGTCTTGCCGCTCGCCGCGTCGACCCACTCGCCGCCGATGAACAGCTGTCCCGGCGCGATCGCCGCCTCGGTCTCGGTCGTAGCCATCCTGATGCGTCCCTGGTCGTCAGTCGTGGTCGAAGTTGATCTTCCGCGAACGGTCGTTCGTGTCATCACCATCGGGATATCTAGCAGGGCGGGGAAGGGCCTGCCTGCTCTTCGGGCGTGTTCGGCGCCGAGGCGCCGAACCGGGCTGCGCGCGCGGTAGGCAACGATACCGCCGTTGCCAACCGCGCCGGGCCACCGCCGCGCCTGGGATCTCCGCGCGGATCCGCGGCCGTCGCCCGCGCGCGGCGCCGTCCCGGCCCTCCGGGCGCGCATCCCTCACGCGGTCGTGGCGATCCCCGCCCTCATGCCGATGCCGGGCGGCGCAGTTCCGCGCGTTCCAGCGAGCGCACCCTCGGACGGTTCAGGGCGCCCGCCAGCGGCGCACTGCCAAGCCGGGTGTGGCGCATTCCGCAGGGGTTGATCTCCCGTGCGCCCCGCGCCCCGGGTTGAAACCCGAAGCTACAACGGCCCAGAGTCCGCCATCGCGGACTCCCCCGCGAGCATTGGTGCGATCAGCCATGCGTGCGGCGAGCCTGCGGTGCCGCGCACCGTTGCCTCGGCCGCACCGAAGCCGGTAGTCCGCGCAGGCGGACTTCGTGTGGTCGTTGCCGCGGTTTCAGCCCCCTAGCTCCCTCCCACGCCGGTCTCCGCCCCCGCGCGCCGACATCGCACCCAGCACCCAGCACTCACGCACTCAGCACTTTCGCACTCCCCACCCAGAAACACGAAGGGAACCGGGCGCTTCCGCCCGGCTCCCTGCATGAACCGTCCCGCCGCTTACCTGCCGGTGAACTGCGGGGCGCGCTTCTCCACGTACGCCGTGAGGCCTTCCTTGGCGTCGGCGCTGTTGAAGAGCAGCGCCTGCAGCTCGCGCTCCAGCGCGAGCCCCTGCTCCAGCGGGAGCGAGCCGCCCGTCTGGCAGCTGCGCTTGATGTTGCCCACCGCGAAGGTGGCCTTCCCCGGACGGGTGAAGCTCTTCGCGTACTCCAGCACCTGCGCCAGGAACGCGTCGCGCCCCTCGGCGTCGAAGATCTTGTTGACGATCCCGTACTTCTCGGCGGTCTCGAAGTCGAAGTTGCTCCCCTCGGCCATCATCTCGATCGCCTTGCTCGCGCCCACCAGGCGCGTCAGGCGCTGCGTGCCGCCGGTGCCGGGAAGCACGCCCAGCGCCACCTCGGGAAGCCCCACCTTCCCCGCGCCGCGCCGCGCGATGCGCAGGTCGGCCGCCATGGCGATCTCCAGCCCGCCGCCCACGGTGTGGCCGTTCAGCGCGGCGATCACCAGCTTGGGGGTGTGCTCCAGGCGCAGCAGCGTCTCGTTGGCGTGCAGGCAGAAGTAGTACTTCCAGGTCGGGTCGGCCTTCTGCAGCATGTTGATGTTGGCGCCCGCGCAGAAGAACTTCTCGCCCGCGCCGGTGATCACGATCACGTCCACGCTCGCGTCGAAGCGCGCCCGCAGCACGGCGGCGTCGATCTGCCGCATCATCTCGTGCGTGTACGTGTTCGCCGGCGGGTCGTCCAGCGTCAGGATGGCCACTCCGCCCTGAACCTCGTAGTGCACCAGCGTCTTCTGCGCCTCGTCCTGCGGTACGTCAACGGTCGCGGTAGCCATCGTCACTCCAGGATCGGTGAAAGGTCGTTCGGTTTCGTCCCACGTGCCGGCACGCCGGCTGGGCCCGGTACTTCGTCCCGTCTCTGAACATCAGCCGCCGCCCGCGGGCGGCTACTCGGCGCTCCGCCAGATCGGCTGCGTCTCGCCGGCGGCGCCGGCGTCCTCCACCGTCACCGTCACGCCGTCGGGAAGGTAGCCGTTCAGGAAGATGCGGTACATGTCCTCCACCAGCGACTCCACCGGCGGGTCGTGCTCCGGGCGGTGCCAGTTGTACAGCCAGTTCATCATCCCGAAGAGCGAGAAGGTCGCCACGCGCAGGTCGATGCCGCCCGCCGGGCGCAGGTCGCGCAGGATCTCGGCGGCGATCTCGCTCAGGCGGCGCTTCTTGGCGTTCACCCGCGCACGGTAGTCGCCCGTCAGGCTCTCGCTCTCGTGGCTCAGCACCTTCATCTCGGCCTTGGCCCCGATGAAGTAGCGCAGGTGGTTCTCCATCAGCACGCGCAGCCGGCGGTGCGGCTCGGCCACCCCCTCCAGGTTGCGCTCCAGGTTGGCGATCAGCGTGCCGAACGAATGGTCCTGGATCAGGAAGAGGAGCTCTTCTTTGCTGTCGAAATAGTAGTACAGCCCGCTCAGGCTCACCTCGGTGGCGCGGGCGATGTCGCGGATCGACGCCTGGTGGTAGCCCTTCTCGGCGAAGATGCGCGCCGCGGTGCGAAGAATGCTCTCCAGCTTCTCGTCGTACGCCGTGCGCTCGTCGCTCATCAAGCCGTGGCGTGGGTGTGGCCGCCCCGTGAGGCGGGCGTTGGTTCGAACGTCCGTCAACCTATCCCGGTACGCCGGACCCGGCAAGGAGCCGGGGTTTTCGCGGCTTGACCAACCCCATGCCCCGCACTAGCTTGCTGAGTCTCCCACCGCGCCCCGCGGCACACGCTCCGGCCCCTTCCCCCGCTCGGATGCCCCGCTTCCGCACGCACCTGCTCACGCTGCTCGCGCCCGTGTGCGCCGTGCTCTCGCTCGCCGCCTGCGGCGACGGGCCCACGCTGCCCACGTCGTTCGCGCAGGAGGCGGGCGGGCGCACCTGGGTGGCCGTGGCCGAGCCCGCGGGGATGCCCGACGCGCGCACCTGGACACCCTTCCTCGCCCGCGCGCAGGCGCGGCAGGTGCGCGCCATGCTCGCCGACGCCGGCAAGCTGCGCCGCTCCGGCGATCTCGAGGCGGGGCTGGCGGCCGAGGCCAACGCGCGCCTCGCCGCCGCGCTCGCGGCCGACCCGCCGGTGGCCGGCGTGAACGCGGCGCTCAACGGGCTGCGCGAGTGGGAGACGCGCGCGGGCGACCGCCTGCGCGCGGGGCGCTACCCCGGGCTCGACAGCACCGTGGCCGCCGTCGCCACCCAGCGCGCCGCCGCCGAGGAGGCGCTCGGGCGCGGCGACCACCGGGGCGCCGCCTCGCTCGCGGCGCAGGCGGGCGAGCTGGCGCGCGCGTACTCGCCGGTGCGCGTGGCGCTGCGGCTGGTGGAGCGCGCCGAGCAGCGCATCGACGGTGACCCGGCGCCCGGGCCGGACCTGCGCCGTGCCCGCCTTCTCCTGCGCACCGCGCGCGAGGCCATGGCCATGGGCGACCAGACGCGCGCGATGCGGCGTGCCTGGTATGCGCAGCAGATCATCGACGCGCACGACGCCCGCGAGGGCGCATCGCCGCCGCGCTGACACGCCACCATGGCGCCGCGGTTGAATCCGCGCGGCGCATCGGTTAGCTTTGCGGCGCTCGCCCGGATGGCGAAATCGGTAAACGCAGCAGACTCAAAATCTGCCACCCGCAAGGGTTTGTCGGTTCGAGTCCGACTCCGGGCATCTCACGAAGGCCTCCAGGCATCCTCGCCCGGAGGCCTTCGTTCGTCCATCCGTGACGCATCCAACGGGCGCCGAGTGCGTCGTCCACGGCCAGGCTCGCAACGCACGAACGGCGATCCCCGCTCGGTCGGTCGATCGGTCCGCGATGGGCCCGGTCGCGCGACGGCGGGTGGCACGGCGCGGGGGCCGTTCACGGGAGACGCGGATGGTTCGATCTGCCACGCGGTCCGAATTGTCCGCGTCGGCCCGGAGGAGATTCGAAGCGGCAAACATTTGCATACAAGACCTTGCCCCTGCTCGCTTTACCTCGCCCGCCCCTATTGACTTTCCGGTCGAATCCAGGCAAACTGCTGCTACGAAGGTAGCAGCACTCTCCGCGCACCCATCTGCGCACACGTGCGGCCGCGCTCGCGGTTCCGCAAACCCTCCGCATCTCCGTTGACTCGATGAGCACATCCCTGGTACGGCGTCTGGCACTGTGTGCCACCGCACTGACCGCCGCGGCCTGCGCCGACCGCGGGAACCCGGTCGGCGCCCTCGATCCGGCGCCCAAGCAGCCGACGATCGCCGCAGCGGTGAAGTGCACGGCCAACGTGCGGGCCGGCAGCGTGCGCTGCGGCGACACACAGCTTCCCGGCGGGGCGCGCGGCTACATCGTCGTCGGCCGGCAGCACGTGAACGTGGAGCTCACGTCCAGCAACGTGAGCTACGACGGGTCGGTGTTCTCGTTCGACGTGACGGTCAAGAACCTGATCCCGCAGACCATGGCCACCACGGACGGCGTGACCCCCGACAGCACCGGGGTGCGCGTGTTCTTCGTCAGCGGGCCGGACGTGGTCTCGGGGAGCGGGAACGCGTCGCTCGCCAACGCCGACGGCAGCGGCACCTTCACCGCCTCGAACCAGCCGTACTTCAGCTACACCGGCTCGCTCCTCGGCGCCGACTCGCTGCTGAGCACCAACGAGACGTCGGGTGCCCGCAACTGGCAGATCAACCTCGACAACACCGTGACCGAGTTCCAGTTCACGGTGTGGATCACCACCGAGGTCCACTACCCGACGGGCTACATCGACCTCTTCGGCGGCGTATCGAACATGGTCGCGGGTGACTCGATGGTGCTGACGGACTCGGTGCGCACGGCGGTGGGCACCCTGGTCGACACCGCCACCGTGACCTGGGCCTCGAGCGACAGCAGCGTGGCCACCGTCGACGCCAGCGGCCACGTGCACGGTCTGGCCGAGGGCGCGGCGACCATCACCGCCACCAGCGGCACCCGCTCGGGGAGCGTGACGGTCAACGTGTGCCCCAACCTGGCCGTGGGCGAGGCGTTCACCACCACCGCCCAGGGCGGGGCAACGGTCTGCTTCGCGGGTGGCGCCGGCGGCGCCGCCGAGTACACCTACATGCCGGTCAACCTGTCGGCCTCGTCGTCGCTCTCGGCGTTCACCGTCACCGGCAGCGGGATCCAGGGGGTCACGGGGCCGCCGAGCCCGGTCCGCCTTCCGCTCAACGGGCTGCGCTCGCTCGACGACGAGGCACTGCAGATCGCCAGCGACGTGCCCTACCTTGAGCGTGACCTGCCGCGGCTGAACGGGCTGCTGCGCCATCCGTCCTCGCGCGTGTCGCGCGGCCGCCGCTCGGCGCCGGCGGGGCTCCGCTCGATCATCACGCAGAACGTGGTGCCGGCGGTGGGCGACCTGATGGACCTGAACACCAACACCTCGTGCAGCGGCTCGCCCGTGGTGCGCACGGGCATGGTGCGGTCGGTGAAGAACCACCTGATCATCGTGTCGGACACGTCCAACCCGGCCGGCGGCTTCACCACCGCGCAGTACGACTCGATCGCCCTGGAGTTCGACACCCTCGCCTGGCCGGCCGACAGCGCCAACTTCGGCGCCCCGACCGACGTGGACGGCAACGGGCACGTGGTGGCCTTCTTCACCCGCGCGGTGAACGAGCTCTCGCCGCCGGCGTCGTCGAGCGTCACGCTCGGCTTCTTCGCCAGCAAGGACGTCTTCAGCAACGATCCCGTGGAAGGCTGCAGCAACAGCAACATGGGCGAGATGTTCTACATGCTGGTGCCGGACCCGACGGGCGCGGTGAACAGCAACGTGCGCACCGTGCCGTTCGTGCGCGGCAACACCACGGGCACGCTGGGGCACGAGTTCCAGCACATGATCAACGCCTTCCGCCGCGCGTACGTCACCGGGGCCACCTCCTTCGAGCAGGGCTTCCTGAACGAGGGCCTCAGCCACGTCGCCGAGGAGCTGATGTTCTACCGCGCGTCGGTGGGGCTGGCGCCGCGGCAGAACATCGTGGTGGGCAACCTCACCACGGGGCCCAACGCCTCGCGGCGGGTCGCCGCGTTCAACACCTACGCCAACCAGAACTTCGGCCGGCTGCGCGGCTGGCTGCAGCGCCCCGACACCACCGGCGCGTTCAAGAACAACGCGAACTCGCTGGCGGTGCGTGGCGCCATCTGGGCGTTCCTGCGCTACTCCGCCGACCGGGTGAACGGGGACGACCAGACGTTCTGGTACAACATGGTCAACAGCAACCTCGAGGGTAAGGCCAACATCCAGAACGCGATCGGAACCAATCCCGACCTCTGGCTGCGTGACTGGACCGCCTCGATGTATGCGGACGACAACGCGTTCGGCGTGGCGCCGGCGTACCAGAACCCGAGCTGGAGCTACCGGTCGATGTACACCGCGCTGAACGGCAGCTACCAGCTGGTGCCGCGCCCGCTGACCAACAACACCGGCCTCACGCTCACCTACAGCGCCGGCGGCGGCACGGCCTACACCCGCTTCGGCGTGCCGCAGGGCGGGTTCGCCACGGTGACGGGCTACCAGGCGGGGAACACCATCCCCACCTCGCCCTACGCGCTGATCGTGGTGCGCACCAAGTAACACACCTTCGCCGGGTTATCTCGACGCACACGGCCCGCCCGGAGCAATCCGGGCGGGCCGCCGTGTTCCGGTTCCAGCGCTTCCCCGCCGGGCGAGGCCTTCACCCTCCATTCCCCAGGGACAGGGGGTTCGATCGGTGGTCCGTGCTCGCCCTGGCTCGGTATTCACGGGTTCGATCCAGCCGGACCGTTTCATTCCGCGCCCAGGAGCGGTTCCGTCGCGGGCCCGTGGATGAGCCGTCTCCCTGCTCCTGGCAATGCCGTTCGATGTGCCTTGGGTCACGCCATGCATGTCGAGGCGAGCACCGATCATCGTGCCACCACGGAGAGCGAATGCGGGCATCATCCAGCGATCGATTCCTGTCTCTGCTCACTGTTTGCGAAGATATTCGCACGGCCCGCGAGCCGGGCGCTGCTCCGGGCGGCAACTGCTTTCCCCGCAAGCAGATCCGGCAAATGCGACCCCCGTGCGGCAAGAAACTGATACCTTCTCACGGAACACTTGAATTCACCCCGGCAGGCCGTTAGCTTACCCACGTTCCGGCTCGGATCACGAAGGCAGGCAGGTAGGGCTGAACGGTCGTTCCTTCCGTAGAACGGCGCAGGCTCCGCTCGCTGATCATCCGGCGGCGTCCAATCGGCGCAGCCGCCCGGTGCTTCCCCCGTCAAAACAGATCGCAGACCGCATCACGCGCCCTCGAACGGCGCGGCATGCGTTCGTCCCGGAGTCCACGCGTCCGGCATTCGCCGGTCGTGCTTTTCACCGCACCTCGCCCTCCCTGTGATGAGCTCACCTGCCTCCGTACGACGTACCCGATTCCGGCCCGGCCTGGTCGTCGCCGCCTGCGCGATGGCGCTGGCCGCGTGCAACGACGGCGGCCAGCCGCTGACGCCCGTGAACCCGGGCCAGGCCCCGCACGACCCCGTGATGCTCGCGGCGCTGCGCTGCAAGGCGACCAGGAGCGACCGCACCGTCACCTGCGGCAACAGCCAGCTCCCCGAGGGCGCCCGCGGCTACATCGTCATGGGCGGCCAGCACGTGAACATCGACCTGACCTCGTCGAACGTGGCGTTCGACGCGGGCACGGGGATGTTCACCTTCGACGTGACGGTGAAGAACCTGATCCCGCAGGCGCTCGGCACCACCGACGGCGTGGCTCCCCACGCCGATGGCGTGCGTACGGTGTTCGCCAGCGGCCCCGACGTGACCGACGGCACCGGCGAGGTGACCGTGGCCAACGCCGACGGCACCGGCACCTTCACCGGCTCCAACCAGGCGTACTTCCAGTATTCCGGCACGGCGCTGGGCGGCGACGGGATCCTCTCGACCAACGAGACCTCGAGCGCGCGCAACTGGGCGCTGCACCTGGACCCGGGCGTCAACACCTTCACCTTCACGGTGTGGGTGGTGACCGAGGTTGCCAAGCCGAACGGCTGGGTCGACTTCTACCCCTCGACCGCCACGCTGGTCGCGGGTGACTCGCTGGTCGCCACCGACTCGGTGCGCACCGCCACCGGCAAGCTGGTCGAGGGCGCCACCGTGACCTTCGCCAGCAGCGACACCCTGGTGGCGGTGATGGACGCGGCCGGCCACCTGCACGCGGTCAACCCCGGGAGCGCGGTGATCACCGCCACCAGCGGGATGGCCACCGGCACCATGGCGGTGAAGGTGTGCCCCAACCTGGCGGTCGGCGGCGTGTACACCACCACCATGCCGGGCGCGGCCAACGTCTGCTTCGCCGGCGGCGCGTCGGGCGCGGAGTACGCGTACATGCCGATGAACCTGTCCACGACCTCGTCGCTCGCCTCGTTCGGCATCACGGCCAGCAACATCGTGGCGGCCTCGGGCCCGCCGGCGCTGCACGTGCAGGGCGACCTGCGCGGCCTGCGCGTGGCCGACGAGGAGCTGGTCGCCGGGAGCGACCTGCCGATCCTGGAGCGCGACCGCGCCACCTTCGACCGGCTGATGACCAGGTCGTCGTCGCGCATCTCGCGCAACTCGCGCGGGCGCTCGGCTCCGGCGGGCATCCGCTCCATCATCACGCAGAACGTGGTGCCGGCCATCGGCGACTCGATGGACCTGAACACCAACTCCGCGTGCACGGGCTCGCCCAGCATTCGCCGCGGGGTGGTGCGCTCGGTGAGCAACCACCTGATCATCGTGTCCGACACGGCCAACCCGGCGGGTGGCTTCACCACCGCGCAGTACGACTCGATCGCCCTGGAGTTCGACACCATCGCCTGGCCGGCCGACAGCGCCAACTTCGGCCCCCCGACCGACGTGGACGGCAACGGGCACGTGGTGGCCTTCTTCACCCGCGCGGTGAACGAGCTCACCCCGCCGAACAACTCGTCGTACGTGCTCGGCTTCTTCGCCAGCAAGGACGTGTTCAGCAACGACCCCGTGGAAGGCTGCAGCAACAGCAACATGGGCGAGATGTTCTACATGCTGGTGCCCGACATCACCGGCGCCGTGAACAGCAACGTGCGCACGGTGTCGCTGGTGCGCGGCAACACCACGGGCACGCTGGGGCACGAGTTCCAGCACATGATCAACGCCTTCCGCCGCGCCTACGTCACTGGTGCCGACTTCTTCGAGTCGGGCTACCTGAACGAGGGCCTCAGCCACATCGCCGAGGAGCTGATGTTCTACCGCGCCTCGGGGATGACGCCCAAGAGCAACGTGGGCCGTGGCACGAATCCCACCAGTGGCGTGCAGCTCAACTCCAAGCGCGTGGCCGCGTACAACGCGTACATGTCGCAGAACATCGGCCGCTTCCGCAGCTGGCTGCAGCGCCCTGATACCACCGGCGCGTTCAAGAACAACGCGAACTCGCTGGCGGTGCGCGGCGCCATCTGGAGCTTCCTGCGCTACGCGGCCGACCGCACGGGCGGCTCGGAGCAGACGTTCTGGTACAACATGGTGAACGACAACCTGCAGGGCACGGCGAACATCCAGCACGTGATCAACGCGACGCCCACCGACTGGGAGCGTGACTGGATCGCGGCGCTGTACGCCGACGACAACGCCCAGTTCACCATGGCGTCGCAGTACCAGAACCCGAGTTGGAACTACCGCGACCTCTACGCGCTGCTGTACGGCACCTACTCGCTGCAGACGCGGCCGCTCACCAACAACACCGCGCTGACCCTGACCTACAGCGCGGGCGGGAGCACGGCCTACATGCGCTTCGGCGTGACCACCGGCGGCTTCGCCAACGTCACCACGTCGAGCACGCCGCTCACGCCGTACTCGCTGGTGGTGGTGCGCACCAAGTAAGCGCGGCGGTTCCACGAGAGATCGAAAGCGGCCCGCCCGGATTCGTCCGGGCGGGCCGCTTTCGTCGGTCTTTCACAGACGCAGGTCGATCGAGGAATGATGGACTGTCCGTCCTACACAGGTGTTATCGGATACTTGTGGCTCGAGAAATTGAGTTTTAGTCTACGACTCCGTTTCCGTGTTCATGCCCCTGTTCCACGCCCCCCCATGCACCGTTTCGCGCGTCGATCCATCCTGCGTGGATGGATCACCGGATTTTTTTGTGTCCTTGCCGCCGCGACTTCCGCCTCGGCTCAAGATGAGGCCATCAATCCCGGGGGCGACACGACCCCGCCCACCATCACATTTACGCCCATCAGCGGGACCACCGTGTACTCGGCATCGCCCTCGATCACGATCGAGATGTGCGACAACACGACGCTCAACGGGCTTACCCGCCGCGTGGCGCTGAATGGCGACACCGTGCCGTACGCCTACACCAGCGGTGTGAAGACGGGGTGCGCCAGCTACGGCACCGCCGTCCCGGCGGTTGCCGCGCTTCGGCTTCGCCCGGGGGTGGATACGCTGGAGGCGCGGGTCTGCGACACGTCCGGGAACTGCACCGCACGCCTTGCGATCTACACGTATGTGAATGGACCGGACATCACGCCTCCTACGGTACAGATCTCGCCCGCCAGTTCCGGATCCACCCCGTCATTCACGGCGGTGGTGACGCTCTGCGACGAGCGGAAGCTGGGCACCTGGCGGTCGGCTGTGGTGGACACCGCGATCATCACGGCAAACTGGACCTACACTCCGCAGCCGGGCACCTCTTCATGCCCCTCGAAAGCGACCTTTGGCGGCCCAATCCTGTTGAACCCTGGAGATAACGTGCTCACGGTGGAGGTACGCGATAGCGCCGGCAATTCGGGCGCACAGAGCGTTACCTATACCTACCGCCCGTCCATCGACGTCTCGCCGACGAACCAGACTTCCGTGGCGCCGGGGATGTTTGACGCGACGCTGAGCTACAGCACACCCTCGTACCGCAGCCTGGACCAGGACCGTGGGATAACGCTGTTCTATTCCAGCTCCCAGGCTTCGCCCGTGGCACTGGTGCAACTCGACGTTACGGACAACTCGACCACGCCCGCGCCGCGAACCTCCATCCGGCTGCAGCGCAATGGCGCGTTTCAGCAATTCTGGGGTGGGGCGACGGAGTTGTTCTACACGACTGGATTAGGGACAAGCCGAATCAGCGCGGGATTCGATGCCAGCGGTCTCGCCACGGGGGCTTATACCTACACTGCCCTGGTGAAGCAGTGGGACACGCCCACCACGGGACGTGAATACTCCGTTCCCGTGCGCGTTCTGGTGCTGAACGAGCGGACCAGCGTCTATGGGGCGGGCTGGAGCATCCCGGGTGTGGAGCGCGTGGTGCCCACCACCGGCGGGATCATGATCACGCAGGGCGATGGAAGCGCGGGCTTCTACGCGCAATACACCAACTGCAACCTGGCGCGGCAGTGCTACTTCACGAGCCCCCCGGGCGATTTCTCCCTCGTCAGCTACGATTCCACGAACACACGGTACGTGCGCCGCGATGTCGACGGTACCCTGTCGTACTTCTCCGCTTCCGGCCGGCTCACCACCGTCCAGGACCGCCTCGGCAATGCGGTAACGTATCAGTATGACGGGTCGGGCCGGCTGATCGGAATCACCGATCCAGTCGGCCTCATGACCGGGCTCGGATACTATTCGGACGGAACGTTCATGGCGGTCACCCTTCCCGATGGACGGCGAAGCCAGTTCCAGGTCGACCAGGCCGGCGACCTGACAATGGTCTGGTCACCGGCCGCAGCCGGCGACCTGCTTCCGTTCGACACCGATCTTCAACCCTCGTACCAACCAGGCACCCACCGTCTGACGCAGTGGGTGGATCAAGGGGGGCGCACCTCTAACGCAGCCTATGGGGGGAAGGGTCGCCTGGTCACCATCACGGGTCCGCAGTACGCGGCGAACGACAGCACCTTCCGCGAGACGATCACCTTCGCTTCACAGGACAGCGTGGTGCTTCCTGCGAACGGGAAGGGCACCGCGAGCGTCGCCGCCGACCGCGTGGACCCCACGCTGGTGCGCGCTCGCGTGACCGACTACCACGGCAGGACGACCCAGCTGAAGCTCGACCGGTGGGGCGCTCCTACCCGGGTGGAAGATCCGTGGGGGTACGTGTCCTCCACTGCGCGCAACTCCGCGGGGCAGGTGGTCGCGACGGTGGACGAGAGCGGGAACGTGGGGACGTATGTCTGGAATGGGCCGAACCTCGTGCGGGCCACCACCGGCGGCACGACGGCCAACTACTCGTACGATTCGTACGGGCAGGTACTCGACGTGACCGGAGCCGGGCCGGAGACGCACAATTTCTACAATTCCACGACCGGAGTGCTGGACAGCACCTCGGCCGTGGGTGCGGGTACCACTCATTTCACGTACGACGCGCGCGGGCGGGTGCTTACCTCCGCCGACGCGATGGGCCATGCCACGACCATCGTGTACGCGGACACGTCTACGTGGAAGAACACCGCCACCGTGACGGCCGGCGGACGAACCACCCGGTACCGCCACGACGACTCGGGCCGCGTGCAGATCGTGACGGACGCGGACGGCAAGAACACCCTCTACGAATACGATATCCGAAACCGCGTCACCGCCGTCAACACACCCGACCAGGGGAGGACCGCCTACAACTGGGGCTCGCTTTTCCTGGACCAGGTGGTTACGCCCCGCGGGCAGGCATACACGTGGACACGGAACGCGCTCGGGTGGACCGTGGGCGAATCACGCCCGGGTGATCCCACGCAGCCCGTCCTGACAGCCAAGTACGATCGCTACGGCCGCGTGGTCTCCGCCACCAATCGTCGGAACCAGTCGGTGTCGTTCACGTACGACGGACGGGACCGCGTGGCGACCCGCACCGCCGACGGGCAGACCACCACGTTCGGCTACAGCCCTGACGATCCGGCCCATCCCAACGGCCCCACCTGGGTGTCAGTGGCCAACCCGGAAAGCGTGGACACCTTGCGGTACAACGAGAAGGGGCAGTTGACGGAGGCGGTCACCTGGCGCCCGTTCGGCGGCGTCTGGAAGCGTTACAGCCGGGAGCCCCACTACAGCACCCTGGGCCAGCTCATCGATACCCGCATTGCTACATCCGCGGGTCGCGACTCCGTGAGCTTCGGGTACGATGAGCAGACGTACCGGATGCGGAACTTCCGCGACATGGCACAGGGCCTCACCTCCATCGGCTATTCGGGCGAAGGGCTTCCCGAGCAAACTACCTTTCCCAACGGGCTGGTCTCGACCCAGCAGTACAGCAGCACTCACATGCTCGAGGGGATACGCTATCCGTTCAACGTCGCCATCGACAACGCCGCCGGGGTGCGCTACCGCTTCGACGCATTGAACCGCGTGAAGACGCGCCTCATGGGCGACGGCTGGCAGCGCCGCGAGTTCGGGTATGACCCGACTGGCCGCTGGCTCAGCAGCATGGCCGACTCGCAGGCCACCAGCACCGGGCGCCCCAGCTGCGCCGTGAGCGCCGACGACGGGTCGGTGTGCGACAACTCGACCGCGACCTGGAACGCGGTGGCGGGTGAGACCTACGCGTACGATCTCACCGGCAATCCCACCGACCGAGGCGCGGTGCGAGGTGCCGGTGACCGGCTGACGCAGTTCAACGGGTTCACCATGACGTACGATGGCGACGGGAATCTCGCGACCAAGACGGGGAACGGGCTGACTCAGACGTTCACCTGGAATGCCCTGGGGCTGCTCACCAGCGTCACCACGAACGGTGGCACCGTGAGCTACGGCTATGACGGGATGGGACAACGAGTGCGGAAGCAGGTGAGCGGCGTGAACACCGGGTACCTCTACGACGGGATCAACCTGCTGTACGAGCTCGATGGCGCCGGAGCGGTCACGGCGAAGTACACGTACTATCCGGGCTCGCTGCGCCCGCACAGCGTCGTGCGGAACGGGGCGAGCTACTACTACGCGACCGACGTGCAGGGAAGCGTGCTGGCGCTGTTCAACACCAGCAACCAGGTGATGAACCGGTATACCTACCTTCCTTTCGGTGAAGCCCAGAGCGTAACCAGCTCCGTACCCAACCGCATCCGCTACGCCGGCCGGGAGCTGGAGGACGAGACCGGGCTGTACTACAACAACGCGCGCTGGTACGACCCGACCCTTCACCGCTTCATCTCGCAGGACCCGATTGGTCTCGAGGGAGGAATCAACCTGTATTCATACGTAGCCAACGATCCAGTGAACTTTACGGATCCGAGCGGATTAGAGATGGAGGCTTCTTGTGAAGAAATGATCATGCGGTTCGTGCCTGGGATGTCCTTTGCCTTGGCAAGGGCAGCGTGTAGTGCTGGCGTTGTGAGGTTGGCCCCACTTACGGTAGTCGCTCAGCGACCGACACCTGTGCCAGCTTCCAGTTGCGATATATACAGATGTGAACTTGAGTTTCCTACCCCTCTGGAACTCGAGCGGGTGCGGTCAATTCTGCAAAATGGCATGAAGGCCGGCCACCCAGAATGCGTTGCCACCCAAGCCGCCGGGCTTGATGCAGTCGGCCGGCAATTACTCGTGTATCGCAATGTAGTAAGAATTCCGACAGATCGGCTCGGAAATGAGCTTCCGGGTAGATTTGATCCAAGCAAGCACAGATACTATAGGCCAATCCTGGGTAACTCCCCGTGGGATTGGCGTCTTCCCAATCCCGGCCCTGTCATGTACCTCTATATTCCAAGTGGAACGATGCCTGTTCCGCAGGTAGTGTGGCATGAAGCAGATCACGACGTTATCCGATTTTACACGTCGACGGGCTTTCCTGTGACCCGGGGTGAATACGACATTTCACCGCATGGTGATCGCGATGGTTGGGCAAGGGCCTGCAGGCGGTAAACACTTTGTGAAAGGAATCGTGCGATGAGAGTGGATGCATGGCTGATTGCATCTGTTGCGGTATTGTCTGCGTGTAGCGCTACGAGGGTTTCGACTCCGTCCTCTGCGCTTGCGGTAGGTAAGGACATGAGCAGTCAAGATTCGCTTTGTGTGCTTACGTCAAAAGGACTCGTTGAAGTGCCGATCAAGATTAGCGCCCAGGGCGACACTCTGACGGGTAATGTGGATTTTCACACCGTTTATCCAGCAACCGCGCCCGTATATGCGAAATCGGCGGACTGGTTCGTGAACAACGAGCCTGTCCGTTTCGCCGGCCACCTGTATTTCAAATACGCACTCCCATTCAAGGTTAGTCCCGCTGAAGTTCGCATGTTGGGTCTGTTTCGCGATACGCAGGTGTATGGACTCGTCAGGGAAGGTTTCGTGCCGGTCCCGGACGCCGTGCTGATCCCTATTCAGCCTGGATGCGAGTTTCAGTTGTACATGTCTGGTCCATAGGCGACGGACCCAGGATGATCGCATCTCCAGCAACGGGTGCGGAGCTACGGTTCCGGCCCGTCAACGTGGAGATCTCGTGGTTGCGTGTTCATTCCTTCAGTGGCATCCGGTCCACACCGTGCAGGAGATGCACCCCCGGCACGGAGCTTGACGGAGTCGCGCGGCGGTGGCGCGGCCCATCCGGGCGGTGCCGAACGGACTAGCGGAGACAGACGGATGAACGAACAGGAGCGGGGCCGGATCGAACAGCTGCTGCTGCGGGAGCGCAACAAGATCCTGGACAACATCGAGGCGTTCGACGAGCGCGTGGCGGACCTGCGCGACCGTGCGGGCGAGCTGAGCGTGTACCGCTTCCACCCGGCGGACGTGGGGAGCGAGAGCCAGGAGCAGGAGCAGGACTTCCTCCTGGCCAGCGTGGAGGGCCGCCGCCTGTACCAGATCGACGAGGCGCTGCAGAGGCTGTACAAGACGCCCGAGCAGTTCGGCGTCTGCGCGGTGGGCGGCGAGCCGATCGAGATGGAGCGGCTGGAGGTGATCCCCGAGACCACCCTGTGCGCCGCGCACGCGCTCGAGGCCGACCACGGGAGCGACGCCGACCCGCGCGAGGCCGCCCGCACCGCCGACGACGTGGCGATCTGACGCGCGGCCCGGGTGGATCCTCCGGCGAAACCGCCGAACAGCAACAGGTGAACACGGAGCAACGGAGCGAACGGAGCAACGGTCGAACCATCGCGGTTCACCGTTGCTCCGTGTTCCTCCGTTGCTCCGTGTTCACTGTTTAAGAGGGCCCGCCTCCGCGCGGCAGCCTACTCCATCTCGCGAAGCAGCTCCTGCAGCGCCTCGCGAGCCCGCATCACCCGCATCTTCAGCGCGCTCACGCCGGTCTCCAGGCGCTCGGCCATCTCCTCGTAGCTCAGGCCGTCCACGTGCTTGAGCAGGAACGCCTCGCGCTGCGCGGCGGGGATGCGCATCAGCGCGGCCTCGACCACGCGGCCCAGCTCGGTGCGCTCCAGGGTGCGCACCGGGTCGTCGCTCTCGGGGGCGGCGTGGTCCTCGGCGTCGAGCGGGGCGGTGTGCTGGCGGCGGTTCTTCAGCCAGTCCTTGCAGCGGTTGCGCACGATGCGGAACACCCACGCGCCGAACCGGTCGGGCTCGCAGGTGTGCAGCCGGGTGAACGCCTTCACCAGGCTTTCCTGCACCAGGTCGGCGGCGGCGTCGCGGTCGCCCACCATCCCCACCGCGTGGCGGTAGAGCGTGTCCTGGTAGCGGCGGACCAGCACGGCGTACTCCTCGCGGTTCCCCGCCAGGATCCGTGCGATCAGCTCCGCGTCGTCGCGTTCCGGCTCCACTCCCAACCGCGCATCTGAAAATGGCATCGAAAAAGGGGGCGCCATCGCCGCTCACGGCGGTGCCCCCGCCCCTGCAAGAGGCGGCCCGCGGCGCTCCCAACCGGCAGGGGAAACGACGCTTGCGACCCATCCACCGGCCCGCTATGTTCCCGCGCCGCCGCTGGCCCGGATGGTGCACGCGCCCCCACTCCCCGCCACGCGGCGGGAGAACTCGTTTCGGGGGATGACGGGCCGGCGGGGCGGCGCTCCCGAAAATCTACTGCACGCACGCGCGTTCGAGGAAGTCAGATATGGCTGGCAAGGGGCTGGAAGGCGTCGTCGTCGGTCAAAGCAAACTGAGCGACATCAACGGAGAGGTCGGCGAGCTCATCTACGCGGGCTACGACATCGACGATCTCGCCCGCAACACCACCTTCGAGGAGGTTTGCTACCTCCTGTGGAACGGCGAGCTGCCGAACCGCGAGCAGCTCGAGGGGCTGAAGGCCGAGCTCGATTCGCACGCCCGGCTGACGGACGAGATGCTGGCCGTGCTCCGCGCGCTCCCGGGCGACGCGGACCCGATGGCCGCGCTCCGCACCGCCGTGTCGGCGCTGGGGACGTTCGACAGGGACGCCGACGACATCAGCGACGCCTCGGTGCGCCGCAAGGCGATCTACCTGACGGCCGTGACGCCCACCCTGGTGGCTGCCTACGACCGCATCCGCAACGGGAAGGAGCCGCTGCAGCCCAAGACCGGGAGCACGGTGGCGGCCAACTTCCTGTACATGCTGAACGGCGAGGACGCCAACGACACCCGCTGCCGCACGATGGACGTGGCGCTGGTGCTGCACGCCGAGCACGCCATGAACGCGTCGACCTTCGCGGCGCGCGTCACGGCCGGCACGCTCAGCGACGTCTACAGCGCCATCACCTCGGCGATCGGCACGCTCAAGGGGCCCAGCCACGGCGGCGCCAACGTGGAGGTGATGAACATGCTCCGCGAGATCGACGAGAGCGGCGAAGACCCCACGGCGTGGGTCCACAACGCGCTCGAGAGCGGCAAGAAGGTGATGGGCTTCGGACACCGCGTCTATCGCGCCACCGACCCGCGCGCCACCGTGCTGCGCGAGCTGGCCGACAAGATCATGGCCGAGGCGGGGGAGACGCGCTGGCTCGACCTGTCGGACAAGATCCGCTCGGCGATGGGTGCCGAGATGGAGAAGCGCGGCAAGAAGATCTACCCCAACGTCGACTTCTTCAGCGCCTCGGTGTACACCACGCTGGGGATCCCGATGGACCTGTTCACCGCGGTGTTCGCCGTGGCGCGCACCCCGGGGTGGACGGCGCACCTGCTGGAGCAGTACGCCGACAACCGGCTGATCCGCCCCGGCAGCGAGTACATCGGCCCGCGCGGCAAGAAGGTGGCGCCGATCGAGCAGCGGTAGCGCACGGCGGGGCGTGGCGAAACGCCCTACCGCGGGGGCGCGGCGGGCACTCTCCGCCGCGCCTCCTTTTACTGCGGTGCGAAAGTGCGGGGAGTGCGAACGTGCGGGCAGTGGTCCGGCGCGATCCCGGCCGCCCGCGCCTCTCCGCAGTTGCTTTCGCACTCTCGTACTTTCGCACTTTCGCACTACTCGCACCCAACTCATCCCCTCGAGCGAGGCCTGACTGATATGAGCGACTGGACCCCCACCGCGCCGCAGGGCGGCGAGCGCGTCGAGATCCGCGACGGCAAGCTGTACGTTCCCGACCAGCCGGTCCTTCCCTTCATCGAGGGCGACGGCACCGGGCCCGACATCTGGAACGCGTCGCAGCCCGTGTTCGACGCCGCCGTGGAGAAGGCGTACGGCGGGAAGCGGAAGATCCACTGGATGGAGGTGCTGGCGGGCGAGAAGAGCTTCCAGCAGACCGGCAGCTGGCTTCCCGACGCCACCCTCGACGCCTTCCGCACCTACCTGGTGGGGATCAAGGGCCCGCTCACCACGCCGGTCGGCGGCGGGATCCGCTCGCTGAACGTGGCGCTCCGCCAGATCCTGGACCTGTACGCCTGCCTGCGCCCCGTGCGCTGGTTCGAGGGCGTGCCTTCGCCGGTGAAGAAGCCGGGCGACGTGGACATGGTGATCTTCCGCGAGAACACCGAGGACATCTACGCCGGGATCGAGTTCGAGGCGGGGACCGACGATGCGAAGCGCTTCCGCGAGGCGTTCCAGCAGGCGTTCCCGGACCGCTTCAAGAAGGTGCGTTTCCCCGACAGCAGCGGCTTCGGCATCAAGCCCGTCTCGGAGGAGGGCACCGACCGCCTGGTGCGCTCGGCGATCGAGTACGCGCTGGCCCACGGCCGCCGCTCTGTGACGCTGGTGCACAAGGGGAACATCATGAAGTTCACCGAGGGCGCCTTCAAGAACTGGGGGTACGAGCTGGCCGAGCGCGAGTTCGGCGACCGCACCTTCACCTGGGCCGAGTACGACCGGATCAAGGACGAGCAGGGCGAGGACGCGGCCAACGCCGCGCAGAAGGAGGCCGAGGGCGCCGGCAAGCTGATCATCAAGGATGCCATCGCCGACGCCTTCCTGCAGCAGATCCTGACGCGCGCGAAGGACTACGACGTGATCGCCACCCTCAACCTGAACGGCGACTACATCTCCGACGCGCTGGCGGCGCAGGTGGGCGGCATCGGCATCGCGCCGGGCGCCAACATCAACTACGTCACCGGCCACGCCATCTTCGAGGCCACGCACGGCACCGCGCCCAAGTACGCCGGCAAGGACATGGTGAACCCCGGCTCGGTCATCCTCAGCGGCGAGATGATGCTGCGCTACATGGGGTGGACCGAGGCGGCCGACCTGATCGTCAAGGGGCTCGAGGGCGCCATCCGCAACAAGACGGTGACCTACGACTTCGAGCGCATGATGGACGGCGCCACCAAGGTCAGCTGCTCGGAGTTCGGCCGGAAGATCGTCGAGAACATGTAAGAGCGTGCTTGAGTGCTGAGTGCTTGAGTGCTGAGTGCTTGAGTGCTGGGTGCGAAAAGCACCTGGCACCCGGCATCTGGCACTCAGCACTCAGCACCCAGCACCCAGCACTGCCCTTCCGTGTCGATTGGATGAGGAGCCGCGGGCGCCGGGCGCGCGGGCGGAACCAAATCACGGCGAGGCGGGTGAAAGGGCTCCGGCGTCCGGCAACGGGCGGCGGGGCCGCGCCGCTGGGAGCCGTATGCAACCTGACAAGCTGAAAGCCTGATGAACGTCACCGTTCTGCGCGGCGCGCTGGCCGGGCTCGAAACGCCGCTGCTGGCCGTTCCCGTCTTCGAGGGCGCCCTCACCGGCGACCCCGCGGTGGCCGCGCTCGACGCGGCGCTGGGCGGGATGATCACCGCCGTGGGCGAGCGCGGCGATCTGCGCGGCAAGGACGGCGAGACCGTCACGCTCTACCCCATGGCCGCTTCGGCCGCGGCCGCCCGCGTGCTCCTGGTGGGCGTGGGGAAGCCCGGCGCGCTCACGGCCGAGCGGCTGCGCAAGGCGGGCGGGACCGCCGCGCGGCAGGCGGCGAAGGCCCGGTCGCCGCTGGTCACCTTCGTGCTCCCCGCGACCTCGCTCGACGCGGCGGCGGCGGCGCGGGCGGTGGCCGAGGGCGTGGTCCTGGGCTCCTACGCCTTCTCCGACCTCAAGTCGCGCGCGGAAGACGCGCCGGCGCCGGTGGCGCTGGCCGGGCTGGAGCTGGTGATCGGCGCGGAGACCGACGACGCCGCGGCGGGCGAGGGGGCGCGCGTGGGCTCCATCGTGGCCTCGGCCGAGAACTTCGCGCGCAACCTGGGGAACCTCCCCGGCAACGTGGTCACTCCCACGCGGCTGGCGGAGGTGGCCGGGGACATCTCCCAGCGCTTCGGGATGAAGCTCACCGTCCTGGGCCCGAAGGAGATGGAGGCCGAGGAGATGGGGGCGCTCCTGGCGGTCGCCCGCGGGAGCGACGAGGAGCCGCGGCTGATCGTCCTCGAGCACCGCGGCGGAGGGACGGACGACCGCCCGCTGGTGCTGGTCGGCAAGGGGCTGACGTTCGACGCCGGCGGCATCTCCATCAAGCCCGCGCAGGGGATGGAGGAGATGAAGTTCGACATGTGCGGCGGCGCGGCGGTGCTCGGCGCGATGCACGCCATCGGCGAGCTGGGGGTGCGCGCCAACGTGGTCGGCATCGTTCCCAGCAGCGAGAACCTGCTGGGCGGCAGCGCCATGAAGCCGGGCGACATCTTCCGCGCGGCGAGCGGAAAGACGATCGAGGTGGTGAACACCGACGCCGAGGGGCGGATGATCCTGGCCGACGCGCTGCACTACGCGAAGCGCTTCGACCCCGTGGCGATGATCGACGCGGCCACGCTGACCGGCGCCTGCGTGATCGCGCTGGGCCACCAGGCCAGCGCGGCGATGGGGAACGACGAGGCGCTGGTCGAGGAGGTGCGCGCCGCCGGCGAGCGCAGCGGCGAACGCTGCTGGCCGCTGCCGATGTACGACGAGTACCGCGACCAGATCAAGAGCGACTACGCCGACCTCAAGAACAGCGGCGGCCGCCCCGCCGGCGCGCTCACCGCCGGTTGGTTCCTGCGCGAGTTCGTGGGCGACATCCCCTGGGTCCACCTGGACGTGGCCGGCACCGCCTACGGCGACGGCAAGCTTCCGTACCTTTCCAAGGGCTCCACGGGCGCGCCCACGCGCCTGTTCGTGGAGTGGGTCCTCGCGCGCGCTGGATGACACGCACCCTCCGCTCCGCCCTCGCCCTCGCCGCGCTGGCCCTCCTGGGGCTCGGCGCGGCGCCTTCGCGCGCGCACGCGCAGGACGACACCACGACGGTGCGCCGTCCGCCGCCTCCTCCCGCGCCGCGCGACACGGCGTCGGTGGCGATCCCGGGCGAGGCGGTGCGCGGCGACACCATCCCCAACGGCGCGCGGCAGGACACGGCGCCGCCCGATTCCACCATCGCCGCGCCCAGCTTTCCCGGGCACCCGCTGCCGCCCACCTTCGGCTTCAGCGAGGGGAGCTGGACGCTGGGGCCGGCGCAGCTGCAATACTACCAGGGGCTGACGCTGGCCGACCTGGTGGACGCGATCCCCGGGATGGTGACCACCCGCGGCGGCGGCTTCGGCCGGCCGATGGGCATCTCCCCCTTCGCGGCCGGCGGCGGGCGCTTCCGCGTCTTCCTGGACGGCTACGAGCTGCGGCCGATGAACGCCGCCACCCCCGACCTGCAGCGCATCCCGCTGGTGAACCTGGCGTCGGTGCGCATCCAGCGCGGGCTCGACGAGGTGCGCGTGGACCTCACCTCGCTGCGCCTGGCCGACACGCGCCCGTTCGCGCAGATCGAGGGGATGGACGGCGACCTGGGGACGCGCGCGCTGCGGGCGATCTTCACCCGCCCGATCGGCCGGCGGATGGTGGGCGAGGTGGCGCTGGACCTGGACCAGACGGACGGCGCCCGGCGCGCGCAGGACTTCAGCGTCACCAACAGCATCCTCCGGCTCAGCTACCTGCTGGCGGCCAACTGGGGCGTGCAGGCCGAGCTGCGCACCACCAAGCTGAAGAGCCAGAGCGACCTCCCGCTCGACCCCGGCGAGGAGGACCTGGATCGCACCGAGGCGATCCTCCGTGCCCGCGGGCTCCTCCTGGGCCGCATCAACCTGGAGGGGATCGTCGGCCGCTCGCTGCAGCGCCCGGCGGGCGACGACACCGTGACCGTGCGGACGCGGAGCGTGCAGGCGGACCTTCGCGCCACCCTCCCCACCCGCTTCGGCCAGCTCTCCACCGGGTTCCGCCTGCACCGCGGCGACGAGGAGAGCTGGGCGCCCAACCAGACGGAGCTGTGGGGGCGGCTGGACTTCCTCCCCGCGCCCTGGCTGGCGGCCACCGCCGAGGCCCGGCACCTCTCGTTCGGCGGCGTCTCCGGGCTCGAGGCGACGGGAACGCTGCGCGCGGGGCCGTGGGGCGGGCTCTCGGCCTTCGGCCAGCTGGCCACCGGGAGCCGCGGCATCCGCTATCTCTCGCGTGACACCATCGAGCTGAAGACCTTCGCGGGGATCGGCGGCACCGGCTTTCCGGTGACCGACTCGGTGGAGGCGATCGCCTTCCACACGCTGGAGAGCTCGGCGCGGGGCTTTCGCGCGGGGGCCGAGTTCAACCGCGGCCTCTTCCACCTGGGCGCCGCGCTGGTGCGCCACGACGTGGACGAGACGGCGCCCTTCGGCTTCGCGTACGACCGCCTGGCCGATCCGCAGCCCGGCCTGGCGGTCAACGGCATCGAGGCGTACGCCTCGCTCCCGCTGATCTGGCGCCAGCTGACGCTGCAGGGGTGGTACCAGCGCTGGCTCGACACGCCGGACCGCCTGTACCTCCCCCCGCAGCTGGGGCGGGCGGCGGTGCAGTTCAACGGCGTGTACAAGGACGGCAACCTGGAGCCCACGCTGCGCCTGGAGATGCTGGCGCGCGACGCCACCCTGGCCGGCGACCCGGCCACGCTGGGCGACGACGCGCTGGTGAGGCGCTACGCCATGTTCAACTTCTACATGCAGATCCGGATCATCGACATCCGGCTCTTCTACCGCTACGACAACCTGTTCAACCTGCGCAACCGCCCGTACGACGTGCCGGGAACGCTCATCCCCACCGGCCGGGCGCTGTACGGGGTGCGGTGGTTCTTCCGGAACTGAAGTGCGGAAGTGCGGAAGTGCGGAAGTGCGGAAGTGC
>Ga0247773_1000152_pt1 | contig 33740 bp, 27 predicted proteins | sample UWRJL092311B6_FD_179934 | JGI IMG/M metagenome (GOLD analysis project Ga0247773, IMG submission 179934) | Plant litter microbial communities from Arlington Agricultural Research Station in Wisconsin, United States - UWRJ-L092-311B-6 | ecosystem: Environmental > Terrestrial > Plant litter >... | reverse complement strand
AGAGCGAGGCCAGGATCAGGTAGATGAAGACGATGGCCAGGAGGAGCGCCCCGCCCACGTAGCCCTTGGTCTCTTCCAGGTTCTGCACGTCGCCGGTGAAGACGGCGTGATAGCCGGCGGGAAGGCCCAGCCCCTCGATGCGGGTCTTCACCGCGCCGGCCACGTCGCCCAGCGAGTAGCCGGGGAGCACGCTGGCGCTCACGCTCACCATCCGCTCGAGCGAGCGGCGCTCGATCTGCTGCGGCCCCACGCCGCTGGTCACCTCGGCGATCTGCGTGAGCGGCACCAGCGACGCCGTTCCCGTGGCCGGGTTGGTCGCGCCGGGGATCGCCAGGTCGCGCACGTTGGAGGCCGAGGTGCGCATCGAGTCCGGGTACACCACCATCACGTCGTGCGAGTACCCCTGCGGGTCTTCCCACGTCCCCGAGCGGCGCCCGCTGAACAGCGGCTGCACCACGGAGGCCACGGACTCGATCCCCAGCCCCGCCGCGGCCGCCTGCTCGCGGTTCACGGTCACGTTCAGCTGCGGGAGGTCGCCCTCGTCGCTGCTCTGCGGCTCGGCCACGCCGGGCACCGCGCGGATCCCCTCCAGCACCTGCTGCGAGGCCTGCTTCAGCTGCCGCTGCTCGGGGCCCTGCACGTTCACGATGATCGGCTGCCGCGAGCCCTGCTGGAAGATGCTGGGCGAGCCGCTGACGTTGGCGCGCACGCCGGGAAGCTGGCGCAGCTTGCCGCGCAGCTCGGTCTGGATGTCCTGCTGCGAACGCTCGCGCTCGCCCGCGGGCTTCAGCTTGACGAAGACGGAGCCGTTGTTGGGCGTGCCCCGGAAGCCGCCGCCCACGCTCAGGTAGGTGAACTCCACCTCGGGCATGCGGCGGAGGAACTTCGCCACCTCCTGCCCCTTCCCCACCGTGTACTCGAGCGACGACCCCGGCGGCGTGCGGAAGCCCACGTTGAACTCGCCGCCGTCGAAGTCCGGCATCCAGGTGAAGCCCAGCCCGCCCAGGACGAACCAGGCCGCCACCACCGAGGCGACCGCGCCGCCCATCACCGCCGCGCGGTGGTGAAGGCCCCAGCGCAGCCAGCCGGGGTAGCGGTCGGCCACCGCCTCGAAGCGGTCGTTGAACCAGAAGGCGAAGCGCCGGACCGGCCCCACCTTCTTGCGGTTCACCCCCTGCCCGTGCGCCGCGCCGTGCTCCACCTCGGGGTCGGGCCAGATGCTGCTGAGCATCGGGTCGAGGGTGAAGGAGACGAAGAGCGACACCAGCACCGCGAACGCCACGGTCACGCCGAACTGGAAGAAGATCTTCCCGATCATCCCGCCCATGAAGGCCACGGGGACGAACACCGCGATCACCGCCAGCGAGGTGGAGACCACGGCCAGGCCGATCTCGCTGGTCCCCTCGCGCGCGGCGCGGTGGTGGTCCTTCCCCATCTCCAGGTGGCGCACGATGTTCTCGCGCACCACGATGGCGTCGTCGATCAGCAGGCCGATGGAGAGCGACAGCGCCAGCAGCGTCATGGTGTTGACCGTGAAGCCGAACATCCACATCACGAAGAAGGCGCTGATGATCGACACCGGGAGCGTGAGCCCGGTGATCACGGTGGAACGCCAGCTGTTCAGGAAGAGGTAGATGATGGCGATGGTGAGCACCGCGCCCAGGATGATGCTGAGCTCCACGTCCGACAGCGACTCGCGGATGCGGCGCGAGTCGTCGCGAATCACGCTGAGCCGCACGTCGTCGGGGAGCTGGCGGCGGAGCTCGTCGACCGCGGCGCGGACGCCGTCGGCCACCTCCACCGTGTTGGAGCCGGAGACCTTGAGGATGTCGAGCGACACGGCGCGGGTGTCGTTCATCAGCGCCGCGCTGCGCACGTCCGCCGTCCCGTCGCGCACGTCGGCCACCTCGCCCAGGAGGACGGGGACTCCGCCGCGCACGACCACGGGGATCGTCGCGAACTCGCGCGGGTCGCGGATGCGCCCCAGCACGCGCACCAGCCGCTCGCCCGCGCCCTGGGTCACGCGGCCGGCGGGGGCCTCCTGGTTCTCGCGCTGGATGGCGGCGCTCACCTGGTCGGGGCTCAGGCCGTAGGCGCGGAGCGCGTCGGGCTTCAACTCCACGCGGATCTGGCGGCTGGCGCCACCCACCACGTTCACCCCGCCGACGCCCTGCACCGCTTCGATGCGGGTGGCGATGGTCTGGTCGGCCAGGTCGGTCAGGTCGCGGATCGGCCGGTCGGGGCTCTGCAGCGCCACCGACATGATCGGCCGGTCGTTGGGATCGAAGTGCTGGATGACGGGATCTTCGATGTCGTCCGGAAGCTGGCGGCGGATGCGGGCGATCTTGGCCTGCACGTCCTGCTGGGCATCGGCCACGTCCACGCCCAGGTTCAGCGTCAGGCGGACGATCGAGATCCCCTCCAGGTTGGTGGAGGTGAGCTCCTTGATCCCCTGCACGGTGTTGAGCGCCTCCTCGATGGGGCGGCTCACGTCGCGCTCCATGCTCTCGGCGCTGGCGCCGGACCACTGCGTCTGCGCGATCACCACGGGGTAGGTCACGTCCGGATACTCGTCGATCGCCAGCCGCTTGAAGCTGACCACGCCGAGCACCACCAGCGCCACCATCATCATGGTGGCGAACACCGGGCGCCGGATCGATACGTCGGAAAGGAACATCTCGCCCTCGTCGGGATTTGCTGGAACCGCCGGAGAACTCCGCTCGCGCGGCCGGGGCCGCCCATCGTCGAACCATTGGATCGCCCGCCGGCCGCCTCGCCGGCCGTGGCGGACCATCCGGCTGGCGGAGCGCCGGCGGCCGTGCCGTGGCGCCAGCGCCGCCGTGCTTCACCGCGCCGCCTCTCGACCGGCGCCGACCGGACGGCGCCGGCGGGGCGGCGTCCGGAGGCGACGTGCGGTCAGCGCGCGCCCGCGGCCTGGCCGTCGCCGCCGCGCGCACCGGCGGCACCGCGGCCGCCCTGCCCCGCCATCCGCACCTGCATCCCCTTGCCGAGCATCCCCACGTTGCCGACCACGATGCGGTCGCCCGAGGCGAGGCCGTCCAGCACCTGCACCATCCCCTGCGTGTCGTCGGCCAGCCCCAGCGTGACCTCGGCCACCTCGATCCTGTCGTCGCGCACGCGGTAGACGAAGGGTTTGGCGCCCTCCTTCCCCTCGCGCAGGGCGGCGGCGGGGATCACCATCGCCCCATCCACCACGCGGCTCACGATCCGCCCGCTGGCGAAGGTGCCGGCGCGCAGCGTTCCGTCGGCGTTGGGCACCTGCACGTACACCGTCACCGAGCGGCTGGCGGGGTCTACCGAGGGCGAGACGCGCGCGACGCGCCCCTCGATCTGCCGCCCGCCGGCGGTGAAGTGCACCGTCTGCCCCGGCTGCACCCGCGCCGCCACCCGCTCGGGGACCGCCGCCGCCAGCTCCAGCACGTCGCCGCGCACCACCGTGAACATCGACGCGCCGCGCGCCACGTGCTCGCCCGGGGCGACGGCGCGCTTCTCCACCACGCCGCTCACGGGGGCGAGCACGCGCGTGTCCGACACGGTCTGGCTGGTGGTGCGCAGGCGCGCGTCGGCCGCGGCCACGCGGGCGCGCGACGCGGCCACCGCCTGCTCGGCCACGCGCACGTCGCGCTCGGGAACGGCGCCCTCGCGGTAGAGCGAGCGCGTCTGGTCCAGGTTCCACTGCGCGGTGGAAAGCTCCGTGCGCGTGGAGGCCAGGTCGGCGCGGGCGCTCTGGTCGCTCCCCGCCTCCTCGTTGGCGTCGAAGCGCGCCAGGATCTGCCCGGCGCGCACCGGCTGCCCCTCGCGGACGTAGACGGCGTCCAGGTCGCCCTCCAGCCGGGCGCGCACCTCGGCGCGCTCCAGCGGGTCCAGCGTGCCGGTGACGGGCACGGCGTCTTCCAGGCTGGCCACGGAGGGTGTCGCCACGTCCGCCGGCGCGAGGGTGACGCTGGGCGAGCGGCCGGCGCCGCCCGGGGCGCCGGGGCCCTGCGCCCCACCGCCGCCGCCCTCGGGCGCGTTCTTGGAGCAGGCGTTCAGCGCGAGCGCGGCCAGCGCCGCGGCGGTGATCTGTGAGAAACGGTACACGGGTCCGGTTCCGTTCAGCGTGAGGTCGGGGCCGCCGCGCCCGGGAGCGGCACGGCGCGCCCCTGGGCGCGCGCCAGCCCGGCGGTGGCAAGGTACAGGTCGTAGGTGGCGCGCGCCTCGTTGGTGCGCGCCGTGGCCAGCGCGAGCTGCGCGTCGCTCACGTCCAGCTGCGTGCTGAGCCCGCGGTTGAAGCGCAGGCTGGCCAGGCGGAAGGCCTCGGCCGCCTCGGCCGCGTTCTGCCGCGTGGCGGCGAACTGCGCGCTGGCACGCGCCAGGTTGCTGCGCGCCTGCGCAAGCTGCACGGCGGCCGCCTCGCGCGCCTGCGCCGCCTGCGCCCGCGCCACCTCGGCGTTCGCGCGCGCCAGCGCCACGTTGCTGCGCGCCCGCAGCCCGTCGAAGAGCGGCCAGCTCACCTGCACGCCCGCCGAGCGGTCGCTGAACCACCCGCCGTTCTGCGAGGTGCAGGTGCGGGTGGTGGATCCATCCGCGCAGGGAACGATGTCGAGCCCGCCGCGCGAGGTGGGAAAGCTCCAGTCGGTGGGGAACGCCTGCCACCCGCTGGTGACGAAGACCGAGACGGTGGGGAGATAGTCGGCCCGGGCGATGCTGACGCCGGCGCGCGTGGCCTCGGCCCGCAGCTCGGCCGCGCGCACCGAGGGGATGGACGAGACGATCGCCGAGTCGGCGGAGACGTCGCCGGCCCCGGCGCCCCGCGCCAGCGCGGCCACCTGCTCGGCGGTGACGGCGCTCACCAGCTTCAGCGGCTGCTCGGCGGGAAGGTTGGCCAGGCGCTTCACCTCGAGCAGCGCCAGCTCGCGGTCGCCCGCGGCCTGGATGGCGGCGGGCTCCAGGTTGGAGCGCTCCACGCGGGCGCGGAGCACGTCGTAGCGGCTGGCGCGGCCGGCGCGCTCCATCTGCTCCATCTGCCGCACCCGCTCGTCGGCCAGGCGCACCTGCTCGCGCTGGATCTCCACCAGCCGGTCGGCCAGGAGCGCGTCCAGGTAGGCGCGCAGCAGGCTCACGGTGACGTCGGCCTGCGCCTGCTCCACGTCGGCCAGCGCCGCGCCGCGGGTGCGGTTGGCGCCCCGCAGCCCCGCGCTCACCCGGCCGCCCTGGAAGAGCGGCATGGCAAGGTTGAAGTTGAGGTTGTAGGTGTTGGGCTGGTTGAAGATCTGCCCCACGGCCTGCGCGCGCGCGTTCTCGTAGACATGCGTGAAGGCGGTGCTCATCCGCAGCTGCGGAAGGCCGGTGGAGCGCGCCTGGCCGATCTGCGCGCTCGCGGCGTTGCGCCGGCTCTCGGCCAGGCGCACCTCGTCGCCGTTCCGCAGCGCGCGATCGAGCGCGTCTTCCAGGGTGACGGCCAGGGTGTCGCCGCCCGGCGCCGCCGGCTGCTGCGCCGCCGCGAACGAATGGAAGGCCAACGCCGCGGCCAAGGCCGCGGAGGTGCGTAGGGTACGATGAATCATCGGGCCTGCGGTGTGGGCGCCGGCCCGGCGGCGGCACGATCGTGCCGCGTGCGCCGGTGGGGCCGCTTTCGCTGGGGGTGCCGTCACGGCGGAACGAACGCTCGGGGTACCACCACGGCCCCGGTCCCGTTCCACTTCCCGCATCCCGGTTGCGGGAGGACAGGAGTGACGTTTTATTCAACGCGCTGGTCGATTATGCACGGCGCGCGATGCTGTATACAGCAGAGAAGCTAAAAAGTTTGCACCCGCCGCGCCCCGGGTCAAGTATTCGACTCACCGGTCGACAATCCCCCCGAAAAACGATCCGGATGACGACGATTCAGGCGGAGCCGCGGTGGCGGCGAAGACCGGAAGACCGGCCGCGGCAGATCCTCTCCGCGGCGCTGGAGGTGTTCGGCGAGCAGGGGCTGGCGGGCGCCCGGATCGACGACATCGCGGCGCGGGCGGGGCTCAGCAAGGGCACCGTCTACCACTACTTTCCCGGCAAGGACGCGCTCTTCCGCGAGCTGGTGCGGCAGATGGTGCGCGACAACACCGAGGGCGTGGTGGCGGCGGGCGCGCAGGGCTCGCCGCGCGAGCTGCTGTGGGCGTACATCCACGGCGTGTGGGCGCGGCTGCGCACGCCCGGGTTCCACGCCATGTACCGCCTGGTCCTGGGCGAGCTGAACCAGTTTCCGGACCTCACGCGCTTCTACGCCGACGAGATCGCCGGGAGCACGGTGGAGCACGTGGCGCAGCTGGTGGAGCGCGGGATCGCCGCCGGGCAGTTCCGGGCGGTGGACCCGCGCGCAGCGGGACGCACCCTCTCGGCGCTGCTGGTGCAGAACGCGCTGTGGGCCGGGCGGCCCGAGCTGTTCACCCACACCGCGTCGCGCACCGACGCGCAGGTGCTGGAGGAGATCGACGAGTTCTTCTTCCGCGCGATCGAACGCTGAGATCTCCGGCGCTTCGATGCTGACGGCGTGAGCGCTTCGACAGTGGCCGCGCGGGCGGAGGCCGTCTCAACCGGTGAACACGGAGCCACGGAGAAGCACGGAGCCACGGTTCAACCGCGAACGGCACGTCTTCGGCGGATGGAACGCGGGCTCCCGGGACGCGCGGATCGAGCCGTGGAATGGAAAGAGACGGATCGCCGCCCCAGCGTCCGCTCGCCGGGCGGGGACGGCGGCCGAGATGACGATCGGCCTCTCCACCAGGCGTGGAGGGGCCGATCTTCGTTCCCGTTCGCGCGCTGGACCGGAGGACCGGCGGGTCAGCCCATCTCGGTGACGCGCTGGCGGTAGATGGAGACGAGCGCCTGGTCGATGTCGGAGAGGACGTCGGTCTCGATCTGCGGGGCGCCCTCGCCGGCGAACTCGAAGCGGTAGCGCGGGCCGCGGCCCTCGCGGAAGTTGAAGAGGCGCCCCTTCCGCTCCTGCTTGTAGAAGACGCAGAACACCGTCTTGTGATCGATCGGGCGAATGTGGGCGAGCTGCGCGAACAGCGTTTCGTCGCCCGCGATCAGGAACGGGAGGCGCGTGCGGACGTAGTCGTACACCTGCAGCTCGGTCTCGGTGGTCACCACGCCGCTCTCGCCGGGGGGCGGCGGGGATGGCCTCGGGCTCGCCCACGGGGATCGCGGCGGCGGGCGCGGCCTCGCTGCTGATCTTCACCAGGTCCTTGCGGTCGGCGAAGCCCACGCGCTCCAGGATCTTGCGGTCCAGCAGCACCTCGGCGGCGTCGCGCACGATCGGCGCGTGCTCCTCCACCATCCGCCCCGTCCGCCGCCCCTCGATCCCCGCGATGTCGATCAGCGCGCGGACGAAGCGCTCGTCCGGGTTCGCCAGCGAGCGGTCGAGCGCGTCGGCGTACTGGCCCGTGTAGATGCGGCGGCGCGCGTCGGCGCCCACGTACGCGGGATCGAACGTTCCCTTCCGCAGCTTCCCCAGCGCCTCCAGCGCCGTCTGGTCGATCTGCTCGCGCGCCACGTCGCCGAGGTCGACCGAGGCGAACGGCACGTCGTCCATCATGTTCTCCAGCCCCGTGTCGGTGTAGAGCTGGTAGACCAGGCCGTCGGTGAGGATCCCCAGCTTCACCGTGGGCACGGCGTTGAAGTAGCCCTTCAGCTCCCCCCGGTTCGCCTCCACCAGCGTTCCCACCTTCTTGCACTCGATCGCGATCACCGGCTGGCCGCCCTGGCAGATGGCGTAGTCCACCCGGTTCTTGAACTTGTCCGAGAACGACGCGTGCGCCTCGGGGATCACCTCGTCGGGATCGAGCGGATCGTACCCCAGCAGCTGCACGAACGGGAGGATGAGGTACTGCTGCGTGGCCGCCTCGGTCTGCGCCCGCGGCGCCCGGTCGAGGCAGGTCTGCGCGTGGGCGATCAGGGCGGCGCGGAAGTCGTCGGTCATCGTCGGTGCTCGGGAGATGCGGGGGCGGATCGGTCTCGCTCGTCTCCCGTGGGACGGACCCCAGCCACCTGTTTCCCCGCCGGGCGGAGGCGGCGGAATCGGCCACGCGATCCGCGGCCGACCCCGCTCGCACGATCCGGCTCCTGGCTCCCAGCCCCCAAAACTTCGGCTTCATCCACGCGAAGGCAGCCGAACGATCACCTCGGAGCTCCCGCGCCGAAATCGTTCTTGCACATAATTTGGCGTGAATTTATCCTTTGCGATGTTCACCTACACCCACGAGTCGCCATACTGCCGATTTGCGCATGCAAAGCTCCGATCCAGATCCACGCCAGGCCGTCGTCCACGAATTGCGCGAAGCCGCCGCGCGCAGGGCGGAAACCACCTCGCTGCGCCAGACCGCGCGCGAGATAGGGATGAGTCCCACTGGCCTCAAGAAGTTCATCGCCGGCGTGGCGCCTTACAGCCCCACGCTCCGCCGGCTCCGCAAGTGGTACATCACGACCTACGCCCGGGAGGAGACCGAGATCGACCAGGCACTCGCCGCGTACCTGGAGAAGCTCGACAGCTATCCCGAGCGGGAGTTCATCCTGGTCGCGGACCTGGACGTGGTGCCGCCGGAGATGGTGACCGAGCTGATGGCCTCTCTCGACGCGCTGCACCGCGCGTGGGGCGGCGGCGGTCTGCGCATCGCCAGCACGCACACGGGCACCGCGGCCGTGGCGGAGGTCGGCGTATGAGCCAGCGTGAACCGTGGAAGACCGCCGATGATGGCACGGGGGCGGGGCGCGAGGTGCTGTCGGTCCGGCTGGTGGGTGATCCGGGGCGATCGGGACGCAACCCGCTGGCGCGCCACCTGGGGGCGCTGGTGACCCGAGGGCTGGATTACCTGCGCCGCCGCTGGGCGCTTCGTCGTGGGCAGGAGGCACCACCGCCCGGGGCTGCAGCGGAGATGATGGGCTCTGCCGCCGAAACGGCCATCGGCGCGCTGGAGGGAACGCTCAAGGGCCGCGGCCTGGACGGCGTGCTGAAGGAGGCGCAGATCGAGTTCGCCTACGCCGAGGCGCGCGAGAAGAATGCGGCCGCGCTGAAAGCCGAGGCCGAAACCGAGAAGATCCGCCAGGACGCGGCGCTGGAGCGGTTCGAGCGGATCGTGGAGCTGATCCAGAAGGTGGGCGGAACCGTGAACCTGGTCACGTTCCCGGACGGACGCATCGGGCTCGTGGTGGGCGATGGACTGGTGGCGGAAATCCCGTTGGAGCCAGGCGAGCTCAGCTTGCCCGCGGTTCCGTCGCCCGCGCTGGAGGCGCAAGGTGCCGACGATGCATCGAGCGCGACGGTTCGTGACACCGGACGCTGAAACGAACCACGGCCCCGCGTGCAAGTGCATGCGGGGCCGTGGTTTGAAAGGAGCGGGAGACGGGGCTCGAACCCGCGACCCTTAGCTTGGAAGGCTAATGCTCTACCAACTGAGCTACTCCCGCTCGAACCGCGCACCATCGGCACGCGGGCGAAAAAGATAGCGAATCCGTCGCTTTCGCACAATCGCGCGCCGCCGCGATCCCTGGACGAAGCGCGGTCGCCGGACTCACCCCACAAGTGAACACGGAGCAACGGAGAGACCGGAGCAACGGTTTAACCGCAGTTGCTGCTAACCGTTGCTCCGTGTTCCTCCGTTGCTCCGTGTTCACTCGTCGCAGTTCAGCGGCGCACGACGAAAACACCGCGGCTCGCCCGAGTGACCAGGCGAGCCGCGGCATGCAATACCGACCGAACCAGAGCCGCCTGTCGGAATCGAACCGACGACCTTCGCATTACAAGTGCGGTGCTCTGCCAACTGAGCTAAGGCGGCGAACGGCCGGATAATGTAGCGAAATGCCGCCCGTTCTTCCACCCTTTCGCCCCGCGCGCCGAAGGGCGGCTCCACGCTGGCGCCGCCCTTCTCCCCTCTGCACGATTCACGGGCGCGGCCCGGACGCCCGCTCAGAACAGGCAGGTGCAGTGCCCGGTGCAGATCCCCCGCACGTCGGCGCCGGGGTACTTCCACTCGCAGTACGCCTGGCACTCCTCGTCGGTCTCGCACCCGATCGCCTTGCGCGGCGCCAGCTGCTTCGCCTGCGCATGCTGCGCGAACAGGCCCATCGCGATCACCGCCGCAGCCAGCAGCCTCGTCCTGCCGTGACTCGATCCGCGCATCGCCGCCTCCTGTGGGAGAGGAATGGATGATCCAGCACCGCATGGCGCATGGTACACGCGCCGCGCGGCGAACACAACGATCGCGTGATCCCCGTCTCCCGAAGCGTGTCTCCATTCGGTGGCGTGCAGCTCGAACCGGGGCGATGAAGAAACGCCCGCCCGGCGATCCGTGTCGCGGGCGGGCGCCTCCATCCTGTCATCGCCAAAGCGGCTAGCCGGCCAGCGACCAGCGCGGGCCCTGCGCGGTGTCTTCCACCAACACGCCGCGCTCCGTCAGCTCGGCGCGGATGGCGTCGGCCTGGGCGAAGTCCTTCGACTTGCGCGCCGCCTGCCGCGCGGCGATGCGCTCCTCCACCCACGTGGCGAGCCCCTCGTCCACCGTGCTCTCCGCGTCGGCCACGGCCAGGAAGCCGAACACGCTGTCGATCCGCGCGAACGCGTCGAGCGCCGCGTGCTTCTCGGCGGCGCTGACCGGCCGCGTTCCCAGCGCCTCCAGCCGCTGGTTCACCGCGCTCACCAGCGCGTGCAGCTCGGAGAGCGCCACGCTGGTGTTCAGGTCGCCGTCCATCGCGTCGGTGAAGCGCGAGAGGACGCCATCCACCGTCTCGTGCAGCACCGGCTCGTCGCCGGGCGCGGGGTCGCGCGCGTCGGGGTGGGCGCGCAGCCGCTCGCGCGTGCCGCGGATGCGGCGGACGGCCTCGGCGCTCGCCTCCAGCGCGCCGAAGGTGAAGTTCAGCTTGCTGCGGTAGTGCGCCGTCAGGAACAGGTAGCGGATGCTGGACGGCTTCACGCCACGGTCGATCAGGTCCTGGAGGTTGAAGATGTTGCCGGTGCTCTTGGCCATCTTGTCGCCCTCCAGCAGCAGGAACTCGCCGTGCAGCCAGTAGCGCACGAACGGCTTCCCCGTCGCCCCCTCGCTCTGCGCGATCTCGTCCTCGTGGTGCGGGAAGATCAGGTCGACGCCGCCGGCGTGGATGTCGAAGGTCTCGCCCAGCTCGTCCATCGACATCGCCGAGCACTCGATGTGCCACCCCGGGCGGCCGCGCCCCCACGGCGTGTCCCACACCGCGCCCACCTGCTCGTCCTCGGGCCTCACCGCCTTCCAGAGCACGAAGTCGCGCACGTCCTCCTTCTCGTACTCGTCGGCCGCCACCCGCTCGCCGCGCCGCGCGGACGAGAGATCGACCTTCGACAGCTTGCCGTAGTCGGCGAACCTGCCGATCGAGTAGTAGACCGATCCGTCCTCGGCCGCGTAGGCGATCCCGCGCTCCTCCAGCCGGCGGATGATGTCGATCATCCCGCCCACGTAGTCGGTGGCGCGGGGGTGCTTGTCGGCGCGGCGGATCCCCAGCCGGTCGAAGTCGCGGAAGAGCGAGTCGATGAACGGCTGCGTGTACTCGCCCAGCTTCACCCCGTCGCGCAGCGCGCCGCGGATCGTCTTGTCGTCCACGTCGGTGAGGTTCATCACGAACTTCACCTGGTAGCCGCGGAACTCCAGGTAGCGCCGCAGCGTGTCGCTGAAGAAGAAGGTGCGCAGGTTGCCGATGTGCGGCGGCGCGTACACGGTGGGGCCGCAGGTGTACATCCCCACGCGGCCGTCGTGCAGCGGCACGAACTCCTCCTCGCGCCGGGTGAGCGTGTTGTAGAAGCGCAGCATGTAGAAAACGATCCCTTTCAGTGCGTATCAGCGATGCAGCGGGGCCGCGGGCGCGCGCCGGTGCGCGTCCGCCGTCAGCGGGTGGGGGCCGGGTTACATCGCCTGCTAGGCGGAATCATCTTCGGTCAGCGAGTCGCTGGAATGGGCCGCCTCGGCGGCGGCGGTGTCTTCCTCGTCACGCCCGGGCGAGTCGTCGCCGAGCGTGGTGCGCGCGGGGGCGCCGGCCTGCGGCGGGCCCTCGGCGCCCTCCCACACCAGCTTCTGGTGGGGAAAGGGGATCTCGATGTTCTCGGCGTCGAAGCGGCGCTTCAGGCGGCGGCGGAGCTCGCGGGCCACGTCCCACTGCTTCAGCGGCAGCGTCTTGGCGGTGATGCGGATGGTGACGGCGCTGTCGGTGAAGCTCTCGATCCCCGGCACCTCCACCTGCTCGATCAGCAGCGGCCGCCAGTTCTCGTCGTCCCACATCTCGCGCCCCACCTCGCGCATCACGGCCACCACGCGGTCGGTGTCTTCCTTGTAGGCCACGCCCACGTCCAGCACCACGCGCGACCAGGTGCGGGTGAGGTTGCTGACCGTCTTGATCTCGCCGTTGGGGATGATGTGCACCACCCCGTGCACGTCGCGGAGCACCACCACGCGCAGCGACATCCGCTCCACCGCGCCGCTCGCGGTGCCGATGCGGATCACGTCGCCCACGCCGAACTGGTTCTCGATCAGGATGAAGAGCCCGCTGATCACGTCTTTCACCAGGCTCTGCGCGCCGAACGAGATGGCGAGGCCCACCACGCCGGCGCCGGCCAGGAGCGGCCCCAGGTCGAGCCCGATGGCGCTCAGGAACATGAACAGGAAGATCACGAAGATGATCACCCTGCCCACGCTGCGCATCAGCCCGATCAGCGTGCGCGTGCGCTGCTCCTGCGCCGTGAGCGACCCCGGCTGCGGCTCGCCCAGCGACTTCTCGATGCGCCGGATGATCAGGCGCAGGATCCACCAGAAGAGGAGCGCCACTCCGATGGCGCCCGCCACCCGCAGCGCGCTCCAGAGCAGCACCTCGGGGTTCAGCAGGTCTCTGGGGCTGGCGGGCTGCTTTCCGGCCGACTTGATGACGGCGAGCAGCGAATCCGGCTTCTGGAGCATCCGTCCCGGCACTGGGAGAAATCCGACGGCGAAACGACGGATTCTGGCCCGTGGCGCAAGGCACTGTCAAGGCAGGGGGCCCCGCTCGCGGCCCTCTCCCCCCGCCCCCCTCCCTCAAAACTGCCTGGGGGAGGGGGAGAAATCGCTCGGCCTGCCACGGTCCGCGCGGGCGTCCGGCCCTCCGTTGCCGGATCGGTGAAGCAGACCCTCGCGTTGATCTGGACGGGCAGCCTGGTGGTTTGCAAGGCGGCTCACCCGCTGGCGCGGAATCTCGGCGCCGGATGCGAGGGCGGGCGCACGAGAACGGTCATGCGCCCGCTGTGTCTCCGCCGGGATGATGTGCCGAGTGGCGGCCAGCCGGGGCTCAGAAGCCGGTGACGGCGCGGTAGGCGTTCATCAGGCCGTATCCCTCTTCGCTGTTGCGGTTGGGATAGTACTGCGCGGTCTGCTGCAGGCGCGCGCGGACCTGGTCGCGGGTCATCGCCGGGTTGCGGCTCCACACCAGCGCCGCGATGCCGCCGGCGACCGCGGTGGCGTTGGAGCTGCCGCCCATCCCCACCACGTCGGCCGTGGTCTGGCCGGTGCTGGGCACGTCCAGGTACGAGGTGAGCTCCACGTCGCTGCCGTGATGGATGCCGCAGGGCACGCCGCCGCCCGGGTACGTCACGCCGGTGACCGCCACCACCTCGGGCATGTCGGCCGGGAAGACGACGTTGCTGTCGAGGATGCCGTCCCAGCAGCCGCTGGTCCCCGCGGCGCCGAAGAAGAGCACCGGCCGCGAGTAGTGCCAGTACTCGATCTCGTCGGAGACCTGCCAGAGCCAGTTGAGCGACTCCCACGCCATCACGATCACCTGGGCGCCGTTCTGGTTGGCCAGGCGCACGCTCGCCGCGGCGTCGCTGCTGTTGACGGTCGCCACGCCGCTGGCGTGCCGCACGCTCACCAGGCTCGCGCGGTAGGCGATGCCGCCCACGCTCTTCCCATCCCACGGCGCGGCGATGATGCCGGCCATCCGCGTGCCGTGCCCGCACTCGTCGTACGCGCTGGACTGCGAGGAGATCCGCAGCAGGCTCACCGTGCGCCCGGTGCTCTGCCCCGTGGCGAACGAGGTGGTGAGCTCGCCCTGCGCCGACGAGACGCCGGTGTCGATCAGCCCCACCTTCACCCCCGCGCCGCTGCTGTAGCTCCAGGCGGCGGGGATCCCCATGGCGGTGAACTTCTGCGAGTAGATGTCGCCGGTGGCGGTGTACTGCCGGTCGCCCGTCCACGCGCTCCCCCAGCCGCACCCGCCCACGCCCGCGAACGGCGCCACGTCCTGGTGGATGATCACCGGCTCCACGTAGTCCACGAACGGAAGCTTGCGGATGGCCGCGAGCGCCGCCTGGTCCGCCAGGCGCAGCTGGAGCACGGGGAGGAGATCGTCGGCGTCCACCAGCTCCACGCCGCGCTGGGCGAGCACGGCGGCCCGTCCCTGCGCCTTCTGGCCGCGGTCCACCAGCACCTTGCCGCGCCAGGTGCCACGTACCCCGCCCGGCGCCTTGAGCCCGACCGCCACCAGCCCGTCGGACGCCTGGACGAAGGCCCACAGCTCGGCGTCGGTCTTCTCGATGAAGGTGCCCGGGTGCTGCTGCCGGCGCGTGGGGATCTGCCCCTCCGGGAGCGCGGCCGACGCGGCGCGCGGCGGCGCGGCCTGGCCACCGGGGGTGGTGACGCCGTCGGAGCAGGCGGCCAGCGCGGCGAGCGCGAGCAGCGCGGGTGTGGTGCGGCGGAAGTGCATGCGCGTCCTCGGGATGGGTGGGGGGCGCGAAACGGCCGCGGACCGGGGTGGCCGCGTGCCGGAGGAGGTCGCCATCTGTTTGGGAGCGCTCCAACCGTAACACGACACGCTTTCCGCCGCAACGGGCCCTCTCCCCCCGACCCTCTCCCCCAGAACCGCCTGGGGGAGGGGGAGACCTTCGCACGGCCTGCGAGGACACGCGCCAGCGTCCGGCTGTCGCGTGCCGGGCGGTCGCCCCACCTTCCGCCGCGATGCCGGCCAGCAGCCTCGCGGCAGTTTGCGAGGCTTCGTGCCCTCCTAGCCGGCGGGTTCACCCGCTGGAACCCGCTCCCACCCTGCTCCAGCCTCGCGGCAGTTGGCGAGGCTTCGTGCCGTTGAGCCCGCGCGGGTTCACCCGCCCTGCTGGATCTCTGCCCTCGAGCACTCCAGCTGTGCTCACGCCGAAAAAAGCCTCGCGCTGTTTGCGAGGCTTCCCGTGGTTGTTGCCGTGGCTTGCAGCCGCCCGGCCGTCGAGGTGGCTTCGCATCCACACGAAAACGGGCGGGCCCCGTCGCAGGGCCCGCCCATCTTGCGTCGGCGCGGGGATCGCGGCGGCGTCAGCGCAGGACGCGCAGCTCGCGGATGCGCCAGCCGCTGTTCTCCCAGACGGCGCCGATGTAGACGGTGCGCGTCTCGCTGTCGGTCACGCCGCGGGGGCGGCTGGTCCAGCTCAGCTCGCCGAAGCCGCGCAGCGGCTGGCCGCCGGCGATGTTCACCTGCGTGGCGCGCACGCCCAGCATCGTCCGCTCGCGGAAGAGCTCGCGGAGCGCGGCGGCCACGTGGCGCGCCTCGGTGGCATCGGCCTGGCCGTCGCCCAGGTCCAGCACGATGCGATCGTCGCCGGGCGCCAGCGCGGCCAGGCCGCTGGCATCGCCCGCGCCCCACATCCGCGCGACGGAGGCCACGAAGCCCTCCAGCGGCGCCGGGCGCGACTGTGCCGGCGCGAGCCGTGGCGCCAGCAGCGCGATCATCCAGACCAGCGCCACCAGGACGCGTCGAGCGTTCATCCGTATCCTCTCGTGCAATCCAGCCGGGGATGCGTGTCGCGGTTCGTCCCGGTGTACTCCCCGCGGCCGCCAACCGTTCCCTATCGCCCAGCGGCACACCGACTTGGGCGGCATTCGGTGGAGGGGATCCTCCGGGAAACATCGGCCGCTGGCGCCGACGCAACGCCCACGGGAAGGCTCCGCGAACCGTGGGTGGCCGGTCGAGCCACCTCCACCGCTCCGCGCCTTCCCGCCGAACTGCCGCGGACGCGACGCGAGATGCCGGTTCTACTGCGGCGCCAGCTGGTTCGCGGGCGCGGCGACGCAGCTGCCGTTCTCGACCCGGGTCGATGGCGGGGTGCGAAGCTCGCAGGTGGAGATCATCCCGCTGCGCTTGTTGTACTCCTCCTCGGCGCGGGCGAGCTCGGCGAGCTTGGCGAAGAGGGCGGCGCTGTCGGTGCTCGCCGCGCAGTAGACGATGTAGGTGCGCGGTCCGCCACATCCGCGTACGCCCACGGGCGCGGTGCGGCACTCGCCCGCGGTGCAGCCGGCCGCATGGGCGATCGCGCGCGCCTCGCGCTCCAGCCGCGCGATGCGCGTGGTGTCCGCCTCGCCCGCCGCCGCGGCCGCGCGCGGCACGCCGGCGGAGGTGTCGCTCGCGGGGACGGGGGCGCGCGGGTTCTGCGGCGCGTCGGGCGCGGCGTCGCTGGAGGGCGCCGGGCGCGCGCACGCGGCCATCGCGAGCACGGCGGCGGCGAGAAGGATCGGCTTCATCGGCGGCTCTCGGTGTGGGTCGCATCGGTGGAATCGCATCCTGGGTGGACGCGGACCGGCTCACGCACGGTGCGTACTCGCGCGTCCACGGGCAAGGGCGCCGCATCGTCCCCCCTCCCCTCCAGCGCTGCGGCGGGATCGCGTGGCAGACGATGAATGGACGAGGATTCCCTTGCGTTTGATGCCACATTTGCTGAGAATAGTCCACCCGGCATCTCGCGGCTCCTCTGGCCGTGCTCCCGATGCGGGTGGACGCCTCCGCGCCTCTGCGGACGAACGGCTTCCGATCTCCCCTCTTTCTCACCCGGAGGTACTCATGCGCAAGCTGACGCTGGACATCACCAACCTGTCGGTCGATTCGTTCGACACGGGCGAGCAGGGCGGCCGCGCCGGCACCGTTCGCGGCAAGGACACCATCATCACCGAGTGGTGCACCGGCTACCCCGACTGCATCTCCAAGAAGGGCGCGGGCTGCCAAACGCCGTATGACACGTGTTACGGCTCGTGCGGGTGCACCAACACCTGCCCGGCGTACACCGACCCGCCGCAGTGCATCGAGGGGTAAGCCCCCGGCAGGACGAGCGACGCCCCCGCCCGGAGCACCGGGCGGGGGCGTCTTTCGTCGGCTCGCGGACGCGGCCGGTCAGCGCGTGGCGGGCGCGGGCTGGCGCATCCAGCGGTGGATCTTGTCCTGCAGCATCGGCAGGGTCACGGTGCCGTCCTCGAGCACGCGGTCGTGGAACTGGCGGATGTCGAAGCGCGGGCCCATCTCGCGCTCCGCCTCGGCGCGGAGGCGGCGGATGGTGAGCATCCCGGTCATGTACGCCGTGGCCTGGCCGGGCCAGACGATGTAGCGGTCGACCTCGTTCTCCACGCTGGTGCGGCTCTCGGCGGTGTGCGCCAGCATGTAGTCGATCGCCTGCTGGCGGCTCCAGCCGAGCACGTGCATCCCGGGGTCCACCACCATGCGGGCCGCGCGCAGCGCCTCGTTGCTCAGCAGCCCCATCCGCGCGGTGTCGCTGGAGAAGAGCCCCATCTCGTCGGCCAGCCGCTCGGCGTACAGCCCCCACCCCTCGCTGAAGCCGGAGTTGCCCAGCAGCCGGGTGATCATGTGCGCGTCGGCGCGCTCCTGCGCCAGCGCCAGCTGCAGGTGGTGCCCGGGGATCGCCTCGTGGAAGGCGGTGCTCTCGATCGGCACGCGGCTCTGCTTCTCGGGCTCGTACAGGTTGATGCGGAACCGCCCGGGGCGGCTCCCGTCCTGCGCCGGCTCCTCGTAGCTGGCCGCGGGAGCCGAGCGCTCCTCGAACGCCTGGTACGGCACCACCACCAGGTCGGCCCTGGGCAGGGTGCCGAAGTAGCGGGGCATCGCCGCCTTGGCGCGCCCGATCGCCGCGTTCGACACGTCCACGATCTGCTGGCGCGTGCGGAAGGTGAACGCGGGGTCGGTGCGGAAGCGCTCCAGCAGGGCAGGGATGGCGGCGGCGTGGAAGCTCCGCTGGGCGATCTCCCGCATCCCCGCCTGGATGCTGTCCATCTGGTCGAGCCCGGTCTGGTGGATCCAGCGCGGATCGAGCGCCAGCGTGGTGGAGCCGCGCACCGAGGCGCGGTAGCACGCCTCGCCATTGGGGAGCGCGGAGACGCCCACGGCCTCGCGCGCCTTGGGCAGGTACTCGTTCGCCAGGTAGTCGCGGTACTTGCGGACCGCCGGGTTGACGCGGGTGGTGATCAGCGCCGCCCACTCGCGGCGGAACACCGCGTCGCTGTCGCGCTGCGCCACGGTGTAGAAGGGCGACTCGCCCACCGGCCCGGCGAGCATCGCGTCCATCTCCTCGATCACGCGGCGCACGTTCCCCCTCGGCGCCGAGTACCCCGCGGCGATCCCCTGGCGCAGCGCGGCGATCTCGTTGTCCACGTAGCCGGGGAGCGTGCCGAAGCGCGCCAGGGCGGCGCGGCGCAGCTCGGGCGTACCCACCGGCTGCACGCCGGCGAGCTGCGGCAGCTGGATCTGCCAGCCGCTGAGCTGGTTCACGTTCCACAGCTCGCCGCGGCAGACGCGGGTCTCGCGGCCGCTTTCCACCGCCTCGCGCATGAAGCCCAGGGTGATGTACTCCGGCCGCCCGCGCAGTGCCTCCCACGGCAGCGCCATCACGCGCTGGCGGAAGGTGTCGTCCTGCGCCTCGTAGCGCCGCTGGGTGGCGAGCGAGTTGTCGCTGAGGCGGCCGTGGTCGGCGTCGGGCATGCCGTAGAAGGTGCCCAGCTCGGGCGAGCGCTTCATGGCGAGCGCCACCATCTCGTCCGCCAGGGTGTTCACCTGCCGGGCGATGGAGTCGGCGCGCGTGGCCGGCGCCGCGGCGGGCGGCGCCTGCTGCGCGTCGAGCGGTGCCGCCAGCAGCAGCGCCGCCGCCGGCACCCAGCGGAAGGTTCGATGGTTCATGGGCCTTTCGAGAGTCGAGATTGTGTCGGGAAGACCGAGGGGGCGCACGGCGCGGGGCCCTCTCCCCCCGACCCCCTCCCCCAAAACTGCCTGGGGGAGGGGGAGAGATCGCTCGGCCTGCATTGACCCGCGCAGGCGTCGGGTTGCGGTGTGGCCGGGCGATGAAGCCGGGGCTTCCCAGCGATGCCGGCCGGCAGCCACGCCGCGCTGGCTGCTGCCCTGCGCCGACCAGCCTCGCGGCGGTTCGCGAGGCTTCGTGCCGTCCCGATGGCTTCAGCCGCTGGAACGCTGCCCTCGCGCCGACCAGCCTGGCGGCGGTTTGCGAGACTTCGTGCCCTTCCTGGCCGGCGGCTTCAGCCGCTGGAACGCTGCCCTCGCGCCGACCAGCCTGGCGGCGGTTTACGAGACTTCGTGCCCTTCCTGGCCGGCGGGTTTACCCGCTGGACGAATGCGGCCGAAGCGCCTCGCGGCCGGCCACCACACGGAAAGCCTCGCTGCAGTTTGCGAGGCTTCCCGTAGTTGTTGCTGCGGCTTGCAGCCGCCGGTTCACGAGGCGCCCCCCAGCTGCTCCTTGCCGATCACCTCGTACGCGTCGGCCGCGGCGCGCACGGGGTCGGGGGAGAGGGCGATCGCCGCCCGCAACGCCCGCACCGCGCCCTCCGCGTCGGCCTGCGTGCGGGCGTGGACCTCCGCGAGCGGGTGGCCGCGCTCCACGCGGTCGCCGATGCGCGCGCGCATCACGATCCCGACGGCGGGGTCGACCGGGTCGCCCTTCTTCCGCCGGCCGGCGCCCAGCAGCAGCGCCGCGTCGCCGATCGAGCGCGCGTCGGCCTCGGCGACCCAGCGCGGCTCGGCATCCTCCGCCTCCACCGTCACCATCACGGGCGCGGCGGGGAGGAGCGAGGGATCGTCCACCACGCGGGCGTCGCCATGCTGCGCCGTGACCAGCTCGGCCAGCTTGCGCGCGCCGGCGCCGCTGTCGCGCAGCTCGGCCAGCCGCGCGTGCGCCGCGTCGCGGTGGGGCTCGATGCCGGACATCTGCAGCAGGTGCGAGCCCAGCTCCAGCGTGAGCGCCCACAGGTCGGCGGGACCGCGGCCGTGCAGCGTCTCGATCGCCTCGCGCACCTCCAGCGCGTTCCCCACGGCGCGGCCCAGCGGCTCGCGCATGGAGCTGAGCACCGCGCGCGTCGCCCGCCCCGCCCCCTCGCCGATGCGCACCAGCTCGGCCGCCAGGATCCGCGCATCCTCCACCGAGGTCATGAACGCGCCCGATCCCCACTTCACGTCGAGCACCACGGAATTCGCGCCGCCCGCCAGCTTCTTGGACATGATGCTGCTGGCGATCAGCGGCACCGAATCCACCGTGGCCGTCACGTCGCGCAGCGCGTAGAGCTTTCCATCGGCCGGCACCAGCTCGGGGCTCTGGCCCACGAGCGCGGCGCCCACGCGCTCCACCTGGCCACGCATCTCGTCCAGCGGCACGTCGACCCGGAAGCCGGCGATGCTCTCCAGCTTGTCGAGGGTGCCGCCGGTGTGGCCGAGCCCGCGGCCGCTCATCTTGACGAACGCCGCGCCCGCCGCCGCCATCAGCGGGACCAGCACGATCGACGTCTTGTCGCCCACGCCGCCGGTGCTGTGCTTGTCCACCGTGGGCCGGCCGATCCCGCTCCACTCCAGCTCGCGGCCGCTGGCCACCATCGCCCGCGTCATCGCCAGCGTCTCCCCCTGCGTCATCCCGCGCCAGCGCACGGCCATCAGCCAGGCGGAGAGCTGGTAGTCCGGCACCTCGCCGGCCACGTAGCCACGCAGCAGCCAGGCGATCTCGTCGGCCGTCAGCTCGCCGCCGTTCTTCTTCCGCTCGATCAGCGGCACCACTCCGTGCGTGCTCAAACCGGCATCTCCCGCGTCCCCAGCCGCGACGGAACGAAGGCGCCGGGGAGAAGGTCGCGCATCGTCTGCTGCTTCACGTTGGCGCCGTCCGGAACGACGACGATCAGATCCTCCCCGAACTCCACCAGCACCTGCCGGCAGGCGCCGCAGGGCGAGCACTCCTCCTGGTCCTGCGGCCCGATCACGGCGATGGCGGTGAAGTCGCGCACGCCCTCGCTCACGGCCTTGAAGATGGCGGTGCGCTCGGCGCAGTTGGCCAGCCCGTACGAGGCGTTCTCCACGTTCACGCCGGTGAACACGCGCCCGTCACGGGCCAGCAGCGCGGCGCCCACGGGAAAGCGGCTGTAGGGCGCGTAGGCGTGGGCGCGGGCTTCTTTCGCGCGCTCCAGCAGGTTTCGCGCGGTGTCCGGGTCCAGCACGGCCGCGGGTTGATTGTCGCTCAAGCCATTCCTGGCGGTTCGGGTAGATGTCGGGGGGCCGGAAGAATACACCCGAGCGCGGGGGATGTCACCTCCCACTCTCCGGGGCGAAGGCGGCTCCATCCAGATCGAGGAGATGAGCCGCGCCGGCGAACCGCAAAAGAGAACACCGAACCACAACGGAAGGAACGGGAACTACAACGGCAGGAACGAACAACGGTTCCCCGGCGTGCGATTCAGCCGTTGCTCCGCGTCCACCGTTGTGGTTCCGTTTCCTCCGTTGTGGTTCCGTGTTCTCCTGTTTGGATGATCGTACGGCGCGTCTCGCTTGGCCACGCGCGCGGACGATCCACCGGCGGGAAAGTCACTGCGTGAAGAGACCAAATGCTCGCTCGGATCGTACGCCGCATGTTTGTCGAAAGGGCGGATATCCTGTCACACCGAAAAGATTTCATCGTACACACGCGGGCTGCTCGGGATGGCACTTCCATTGCAAACGTGTCGGCAAACGACGCGTCGTGGAGATGACAGGATCCGGCCGGCTCCCACCCCGGGGGCCGGATCGCCCACCCGTGCAACCGAACGAGGGAAAGCCCGATGGCCCACCATCCCATCCGGCGCGCCGCCGCCGCTGCCTGCATGCTGGCCGTGTTGGCCGCATGCTCCGACGATTCACCCGCGCTCCCCGGCACCGGCGAGCCGCCCGACCTGGGCGCCAGCGGCGGCGTGCCGAGCTCCGTCGCCACCAGGCCGCGCTTCGACGTGAAGCTGGAGGTGGGCGGCAGCCTGCGCCCCGGACAGCCGGTGGTGATCACCGGCATCGTCACCGGCATGGCCAACTCGGCCGACGCGCAGATCGAGCTGGTTCTCCCCGAGTACGCCGCCGCCCAGGCCAGCGGGTGGTCCACCTACCAGCCGTGGACCAACGGCCGCGTTCCCGCCGCCACCACGCGCCGCGGCGCCGTGGGCAAGGGTGGGCGCAACGTGGTGCAGCAGACCGTCACCTTTCCGCTTCCCGGCGTCTACACCGTGGTCGCCAGCGCCCGCGTGATCGACCACGATTCGATCCCCGACGTGGAAGACGGCGCGATGCTGCTGGACCAGGGGCAGGCCTCGGTGGTGCTGGTGATCGACGAGAACGGCGGGCGCGTGATGAGCGAGTTCGACGCGCGCGTCCTCCCCGCCACCGCCGTGAGCGCGCCCGGCCCGCTGCAGCTCCGCACCGGCGTGAACGCGCCCCCCGCCACCCTGCCGATCCCGCCGCGCGAACCGTCGTCGAGCCGCGCCGGCGTCGCGGCCGCGCCGGGCACCCCCGCGCGGCAGACGGGGAGCATGCGCATGGTCACGCGCTACTACGACCCGGTCGACGCGGTCTATCGCCTTCCCGAAGGCGCCCTCTGGTACCTGTACTACTACGACAGCGCCTTCAACTACACCGGGTACGGCCGCAGCGGCTACCTCCCGGCCGACGGCTCGGTGAGCGTGGGATGCTCGGAGGCGTACTGGGCGCGGCTGGTGGTGTACGGCAAGAGCACGCGCGTGACCGTGGGCGACTCCACCAACTTCCGCGACGGGCAGATCATCGCCGACTATGGCGTGTACCCGGCCACCGACTGCCCCAAGGGCACGGTGTACGGCACCGCGCAGGCGGTACCCGCGCACGTGTTCACCAGCCTGAACAAGACCGCGCTGCGCGCCGAGACGCTCTTCGGCCGCACCCGCCCCACCACGCCGGCGGTGATCACCGGCAACACCTCGCTGGTGTACAGCACCTACTGCCCGCCCACCGGCAACTACCAGGGGTGCACCTACGGCGGCGACTACCTGCGCATCCAGACCAACAACACCACCGCGTACGGCGAGCAGGTGTGGGGGCAGACGGGCGTATTCATCACCTCGCACGAGTACGGGCACGCCTATCACGAGAAGGCGCTGGGCGGCTTCCTGCGCTACTTCAGCGGCTGCGGCACGCACTCGCTGACCGCGCTGGCCACCAGCATGCGCTGCGCCCTTCCCGAGGGCTTCGCCGACTACTTCGCCGTGGTCACGCGCCCCGACGAGACGGGGTACGACTACGCGTGGGAGACGAACTACTACTACACCAGCTCCCTGGCCGGCACCGACGGCTCGCGCTCCGAGGCCGCGGTCTCGGCGATGTTCTACGACCTGGTCGACACCAACCGCTGGGGCACCGAGACGCACGACGTGGTCGCCTACGCCAACTCGGTGGTGGGCGACGTGATCACCGGCTGCCAGGTGTACGAGAACGGCTACTGGATCCTGAACAACGGGATCGATCACCTGGTCTACTGCTTCGAGCGCAAGGTGGACACGGCGATCACCACCAGCACCAAGTACTTCCCCACGCGCAGTCCCGACCCCACCTCGTGGTCGGTGACCTCCACCACCACCTCGCCCACCGAGGTGCGGAAGATCTGGAAGAAGGACCTCTACAACGAGATCTGACCGACCTTTCCCCCGCGGCGAGCACCGTCTCGCCCGCCGCGGGGGAGCGGCCCGGGACTTCGGTGGATGAAACGGATGGGATGACGAAGGATCGGATGACGAACGCACGCCCGCGCGCCGGATGGATGCGGGTTCCGACGGTGATGCGGAAGGCGGCGCGGATCGAGACGCGGCTGGCGATGCTGGCCGCGCTCTCGGCGGGATGCGCCCCGCCCGCGGCCGTGCCGCCGGGCGATGCGGCGCCCGCGGCGGTATCGGGAGATGCGCTGCCGGCCGCGGGGACCAGCGCCGCGCGGGTGACGCTCACCGCGCCCGTCGGCGCCACGCCCCGGCTGGATGCGGTGCTGGACGACGGCGCTGCCGCGCGCCGCGTGACCACCGGCGACCTCCGCGCCACGGCCGACGTCCCCGCCCCGCACACCGCGTGGCTGGCGACCGCGTCGCGCGGGACGCTGCGGGTGCGCGTCACGCTGGGCGGCGCGGCGGGGGCGCTGGGGGCGGACTCGCTCGCGCTCCCGCTGGCGCCGGGGTGGCTGTGGAGCGTGGAGGCGCTGGTGCATCGCCCCGCGCCCGGCATCCCCGCGCCGCCCTGCTTCGGCTGCGCGGCGGAGACACGCACGCCGCTGCGGGCGGACGCGTCGCGGGGGATCGCGGCGGGCGACGTGCTCCTGCTGCGCGCGGCGCGCGTGCCGGCCCCCGGGCAGGCGCCGCTCCCGCCCACCTGAAGCCGGGTCGCAGACGCGCGCGGGGAACCCGGACGCCCGTCCGTTGTATCCGTTCCCAGCAGATTCGCCGCGGCCGCGCAGCATTCGGCCGCGGCTCTTTTTGGGAGGGAGGGAGCGAAAAGATGACCGCGTTGAACGGAGACTACATGGTGCGCGCCACGGCGCTGGACGGCCGCGTCCGCGCCTTCGCGCTGCACGCCACCGGCCTGACCGCCGAGTTGCAGAGGCGCCACGGCACCTGGCCCGCCGTGACCGCCGCGCTGGGCCGCACGGCCATGGGCGCGCTCCTGCTTGCGGCCGCGTCGCTCAAGGAAGAAGACCAGTCGCTGTCGGTGGAGGTGAAGGGCGGCGGCCCCGCCGGGCGCCTGCTGGTGACCGCCAACGGGCGCGGCGAGGTGCGCGGCATGGTGGGCAACCCGCAGGTGCACGCCGAGAGCGTGAACGGCAAGCTGAACGTGGCCGGCGTGGTCGGCTCCACCGGCTACCTCTCCGTCACCAAGAACCTGGGGATGCGCGACACCTACAACGGCATGGTGGAGCTGCAGTCCGGCGAGATCGGGGTGGACCTGGCGTATTACCTGGCCAAGAGCGAGCAGACGCCCAGCGGCCTGGCCGTGGGCGTGTTCGTGCAGCCGGACGGCAGCGTGGACGCGGCGGGCGGCTACCTGGTGCAGCTCCTCCCCGGTCTCGACGACGACGAGATCGCCGAGATCGAGCAGCGCCTGGCCGAGCTCCCGCACCCCACCCGGCTGGTGCAGCAGGGCACCCCGCCCGAGGGCGTGCTCGACCACGTCTTCCCCGAGGGGTACGAGCTGCTGGACCGCTACCCGGTGGCCTTCCGCTGCCCCTGCTCGCGCGACCGCTTCGAGAGCGCCATCGTGAGCCTGGGCGAAGCCGAGATCCAGCGCATCATCGACGAGGAAGAGAACGAGTACACCGAGGTGGTCTGCCACTTCTGCAACGAGGCCTACCACTTCACCGCCACCGACATGGCCGGCATCCTCGCCGCCGCGAAATAACGCACGTCGGTCGATCGATGGCAAAGAGGCCGGCCCCGTTCGCGGGTGCCGGCCTTTTTCCATCGCCTGCCAGCGGACCACCCTTGGCCCGGCGCGCGCGGTGAACCGTTGCCCCGTGTTCCTCCGTCGCTCCGTGTTCACTGGTCGAGACCGCCCGGGGTGAGACGATGCCGGCGGCACGCGCCGGCATCATCATCCCCGATGAGAACCTCAGCTCGTGCCGAGCGCCGCCTTGATCTCGTCGAACGGCGGCAGCAGCCCGGGGTTGGTCTCGTGCCACGCATAGCGGATCACGCCGTCCTGCCCGACCACGAACGCCGCGCGGTCGCTTGCGTTCAGCAGTCCCGGCCCGAGCGGGCTCGTCCGCAGCACGCCGAACGCGGTGCTCGCCTCGCGGTTGAAGTCCGAGAGGAGCGGATACGACGCGCCGATCTCCTCGCGGAACTTCGCCAGCACGAACGGGCTGTCCACGCTGATGGCCGCCACGTTCGCCTGCAGCCCCGTGTACGAGCCGATGTCGTCGCGCACGCCGCACAGCTCGGCCGTGCACGTGCTCGTGAACGCCAGCGGAAAGAAGAGGATCACCGCCGGCCCGTCCTGCCAGAGCGAGCGGAGCGCCACCTGCTCGTTGGTGTAGCTCGGCAGCGTCACGTCCGGCGCCCTGTCGCCTGCCTTCAGTCCCATCCCACTCTCCCCGTTCGATGTGTGAATGCCGCCCCGCCGCGGCGCGATCGATGGTACAACGACATCAGGATGATGCGGGCGCACGGGTGAATCGTCGCGCCCGGTCGCATCGCCGCGTAGGTACGATCCCCCGCGCCTGGACGGATCGGCCCCGTCGATGGATCGGCGCGGATCGATGGCCGTGTGAACGGAATCGCGCAATGGGCCGGCGTTTCCAGGGCGGATGAATCCGCGGCTACGACGGCCCAAAGTCGCTGCGCGACTCCCTCGCGAGCATCCGGGCGACCCCGGCCAGGGTGCAACAGCGTATGCCGATCGCGCCGATGCATGCGAGCAGTCCGCGAAGGCGGACTTTTCATCCCCAGCGGCGGGTTTCAACCCGCCGGATCGATGGCCTCGCTGGCGCCGCCCTCGCCCGCTCCGCCCGCCTCGGCGCCCTTCACCGTCAGCGCGCCGATGGTGTCGCGGACGACGTCGCGCTCCTCGGCCTCGCGCCCGGCGGGGCAGAAATAGGTGGCGAACACCAGCGTTCCCGGCGCCGTGGCAACGCCCACCAGCCAGAACAGCTGCTCGCCGTCGTCCTCGTCCTCCGTCAGGAACTCGCAGACGGCGAGCTCGGCGCCCTCCAGCGGCAGGTCCTCCACCTCGTCGTCCTCGAGCTCCACCCCGCGCTCCTGCAGGAACGCGTACAATTCCTCGGCAGGGTCCGAAAAGTCGTCGGTCTCGAAGCTGATCAGGTGCAGGGTGCCGGCGCCGTCCTCGCGCCAGATCTCCAGCCCGTCGCCGTCCTCGTCCGCCGCCGCCTGCCAGCCGGGGGGAAGCTTCAGCTCGAACCGCCCCTCGGGGTCGCGCGCCATCTCGCTCATCGTCTCTCCGCACATTGCCGTGGTAAGCCGCCGCGCAAAATGCCGATCATTGCACGCATCGGCAAGATGCGGCGCCCCGCCCGCACCGTCCTCGCCCGAGTTCGAACCGCACCCTCCGCGCCCGGCCGGACGGCCCTCCGCCGCCCGTGCGAACCGCCTGGCGGAGGTGTCATGATTTTGCGTGCTCGAACGTTACAGATTCGAACGGACGTTCGGCATGCAAGATGCTGATCATCCCCTGCGGCGTCCCGCCCGGAGCGCCGCGTTCATCCCCCACCCGGAGGCGGCTTATTCGTACCTTGGGTGTCAGTCTTGTGGCCGTCGCAGCCATCGTGGCCTCCCTCACCGTCGCACGCCAGCGCCAGGACATCCCGGCGCCGGTGCGGGGAAAGAGGGCCGAACACTCTCCGGCTGCCGTGGACCTGGACCTGGAGCAGCTCCGCGCCGCGGGGTTCTGATCCATACAGCCGGCCCACGCAGAGAGTGACGTAGCAGACGAGGCGCGGACGTCCCACATGGGACGTTCGCGCCTGTGTCATTTCAACCCCGCCCCGCTCGCCTCCCCGTCCACGCAAGCGCTTGTCCGTGCTTTTCTTCGACGTCGCGCCCTGTCTTCGCCGTACGTCTCTCGCGACCGGATCCCTCGAAGCCCCGCATTGCGGATTTCGCCCTCTGCATCATCCCGCGTAGCAGTTCGATTGGCATACCTCCGCAATAGCGCCGCAATGTAGACGTCTCACGTTGATATACGCATCCTCATCTCTCATTCGGACCGTGTCGGGGATGGACATGCGGGCAAACGGATGATTCCAGCAGCTCGGAAGTCCAGTGTTGATGCGGGATTACGGAGCGCTCCTCCGTAGCGTTTAGCTAAGTGAGGTTGACACAACGGGTTAGAATCGGTATCATAGAGGGCAATGTTGAATGCCGAAACGGCAAAAATGGGTGTGGGGATGGGCGGCAGGCTCACCCTCGCGTCCTTGCTTGCGTAGACAGGAGACATTTTCCTTGAACGACAACGAAACTCGAGGCCCCTCGCTCAAGCGTACGCGGCTGCGCAACGACACGCGCTCGCTGCTTCGCTCGCGCCCGCTGCAGGCCGCGCTGGTGGCGGTCGCCGGGCTGCAGGTGGTGGCCGCGGCGAACGGCAAGCACACGCCCGAGCCCGCGCCCGGCCTGGTTCGCCAGGCGGTGCAGGCCCCCGCGGCGGTGGTGCTGGCCCCGGTGAAGCGGGTGGCCATGGCGCCGAAGTCGGCCCGCAAGGCCAGCGGCGACCGCAAGCTGCTCGCCGCCGAGGAGCTGGCCTCCAAGTACCGCCGCCGCGGCTACGACGTGTCGCCCTCGCTGGCGCGGCAGATCCACGAGGCGGCGGTCGCCAACCGCATCGATCCCACGCTGGCGTTCGGCCTGGTGCGCACCGAGAGCGCGTTCCGCAACAGCGCCACCAGCCCCGTGGGCGCCGTGGGCCTCACGCAGCTGATGCCGGCGACCGCCAGGTGGCTGGAGCGCGGCACCACCCGCAAGGACCTGCGCAACCCCGAGGTCAACCTGCGCATCGGCTTTCGCTACCTGCGCGGCCTGATCGAGAAGTACGACGGCGACACCGATCTTGCGCTGCTGGCGTACAACCGCGGCCCCGGCACCGTGGACCGCGTGCTCAAGCGCGGCGGCAACCCCGACAACGGCTACGCCGACGCGGTGATGGGCCGCGCCACCAGGCGCCGCCATCGCTGATCCGCCACGCACGCAACGACGCCGGCTTGCAGAGGCCGCGCGGGAGATCCGTCTTCCGCGCGGCCTTTTCGCATCGCCGCGACGTCATTCGCCGGGCAGGCACCGCCAACCAGTGAGCACGGAGCAACGGAGGAGCACGGAGCAACGGTCAGCGGCGAACTGCTGCAATACCGAACCCGGCTGGACTCTGGAGTGTTCACCCCGCAACCCCATGGGATGCCATCCTGAGGCCGACCACGTCGTAACCTGTGTTCTCATTGTAGGTTGCAGGCGGAAGGGATCTATATCCTGGATCGCACGCCGACGGAGGGACGCATCGAGTCTTCGTTCGGATCCGGTATAAACCGTGGCACCGTGTTCCTTCGTGACTCCGTGTTCATCGGTCGCTGTTTCGACGGGTAGCCCAGACAGAGACGCCGCCCGGGAGACGGATCTCCCGGGCGGCGTTCAGGTCGAGCGAAGGAGCCGGCCGAGGTTACTGGCCGAGCTTCTCCTCGCCGCGGCCGAAGGTGTCCTGGATCTTCCCCTTGAGGCGATCCATCTTCCCTTCCGCCTGGAGGCTTTCGTCGCCCGTGAGGCCGCCGATCGCGTCCTTCACGCGGCCCTTGATGTCCTTGCCCGTACCTTCGAGCTGGTTGTTCAGCCCGTCGTTCACCAGGTCGTGGTCCGCCATCGTTGCCTCCATGTGGTTCCGGGTGCATTCCCCCTGACTTCAGGGTCGGCGAGAGGTAGTGCAAGCGTTGTACCGCGATGCGCGCGAGAGTGTCTACATCTCCGGATGACTCAACGACTTACGCGCGCCGGCTTCCTCGCGGAGGAGCCGGCGCGCGTATCTTCCGTGCATCCTTGCTGCAAGCTCACACGAGCGAGGGACGGAGAACCGCGTCCTCTCCAGCGGTTCTCCGCTTCTCCTTCCTCCGTGTGAGCCCGCTGTTCGCTGTTGGCGGGTGATGTTCAGCGCGCGCGGACCGCGGGAACGCGCGGAACCTTGATCAGCCCCGCGACGATCGCCTGCCGCAGCGTCTCCACCCGCTCGTACGTGGCGGTGGGGATCAGCGGGCGGTTGCGCTCGTCGTACACGTAGCCGACGGCGCCCTCCGCCAGCCCCTGCGACAGGTTGCCGCCGCGGAAGGTGCCGGCGCGCACACCCCGCACCAGCCCGAAGACGGAGACGTCCAGGTTCTTGGTGACGGAGGTCAGCACCCGCCCCGGCGCCTCGTTCCACTGGTCCACGTCCACCCCGATCACCCACCGCCCCGCCGGCGCGGCGCGCGCGGCCGCGAACACCCCCGTTCCCGTGGCGCCCGACGCGTGGAAGATCACGTCCGCGCCCGCCGCGTACTGCGCGTCGGCCAGGGCGCGCCCCCGCGCGGGGTCGCTGAAGGCGGCGGGCGTGCTCCCCGCGTAGTCGACCATCACCACGCAATCCGGGCACACCTCGCGCACGCCGGCCGCGTACCCCGCCTCGAACTGGCGGATCACCGGCGCGTTCATCCCGCCGATGAAGCCCACGCGCCGCGTGGTGGTCTTCAGCCCGGCCAGCGCGCCGGCCAGGTACGCCCCCTCCTCGGCGCGGTAGGTGACGCCGGCCAGGTTGGGCGGCGGCGGCAGCGCGCGCCCCTGCTCGTCCTTCACGGGCGTGTAGTCGAGCACGGCGAAGCGCACGGCCGGGTACGCCTTCGCCAGCTCGTAGGCGGGTTGGCTGGTCATGAAGCTGATGCCGATCACCAGGTTGCGCCCCTGCTCGGCGTACGCCTTCAGCGCGTCGGGGCTCCCCTCGTCGCCCACGTCCTGGCTGATGGCGGTGTCGGCGCCCAGGTCGCGCGCGGCCCGGCCGGCGCCGGCCAGCGCCGCGTCGTTGAAGCCGTGGTCGCCGCGCCCGCCGGTGCTCAGCACGATCCCGACCTTCACCGCGCCCGCCTCTCCCCGCGCATCGCCGCCACGCCCGCATCCGGCCAGGGAGAGCGCGAGCGCCACCCCCAGGCGCGCGGCACACGTGACGCGGCGGCTCATCGCGACCTCGCGGTGGGGATGCGGAAGTAGGCCACGCGCCCCTGCAGCATGTCGGCCTCGGCGGCCATGCGCTCGGCGGTGGCGGCCAGCTCCTGCGAGGCGGCGGCGTTGTTCTGGGTGATCTGGTCCACCTCGTTCATGTGCGCGGTCGCCTCCTCGATGCGCGCGGCCTGCGCGAGCGAGGCCTGGTTCAGCACGCCCATCAGCTCGGCGCTGCGCTGGATCACCGGCTCGAGCGCGCCCATGATCCCGGCCGAGTCGGCCGCGACCTGGCGGCTGTGCGCGGCCAGGCCGCGGATCTCGGCGGCGGCGGTCTGGCTGTGCTCGGCCAGCTTGCGCACCTCGTCGGCCACCACGGCAAAGCCGCGGCCGTGCTCGCCTGCGCGCGCCGCCTCGATGGCGGCGTTCAGCGCCAGCAGGTTGCTCTGGTCGGCCAGCGCGTGGATCACCGACACGCGGTCGGTGATCTGCTGCATCGCCCGCATCGCCTCCACCGCGGCCAGCCCGCCGGAGCGCGCGTCCTCGCCGCTCCTCTCCACCACCTCGTGCATCTCGCGCGTCTGCCGCGCGCTCTCCACCGCGGCGGTGTTGATCCCCCGCAGCGTCCCCGACGCCTCCATCACCGCCTGCGCCTCTTCCGCCGCGCCGGCGGAGAGCTCCTGGGCCGACGCGGCCAGCTCCGCCGCACCGGCCGAGAACGACTCGGTGGACGCGCGGATCTCGCCGATGATGGCGGTGAGCCCCTCGATCATCGCGTGGAAGGCCTGGCCGAAGCGGTCGGCCCCGGAGCGCGGCGTCACCTGGCGCGTGAGGTCACCGCTGGCCAGCCGGTCGGCCACGTCGGCGCTCCCCTGCAGGTACGCCACCATCTCGCGGAAGGCGCGGCCGAAGGTGTCGTGCTCCGAGCGCGGCTCCACGGGAACCGAAAGGTCGCCGCCGGCGATGCGCTCGGCCGCGGCCGCCATCTCGCCGAGGTAGGCGGCCATCGCCTGCATCGCGGCCAGCAGCCGCCCCAGCTCGTCGTCGCTGGCGGGGGGGAAGGTGACGTCCATCTCGCCGCGCCCCAGCCGCTCGGCGATCTCCACCGCGTGCCCCACCTGCCCCGTCAGCCGCCGCACCATCGCCCGCGACAGCCGGCGCAGCCCCCACGCCGTCGCCCCGGCCACGAGAAGAGTGAGGAGGAGCGCCGCGGCCAGCATCCAGTACGCGCGGCCGAAGGCGTGGTCGATGGCGCTCTCGCGCGCGGCGCGCCCCCGCGCCAGGCTGGCGCGCAGCGAGTCGCGCCGCGCCGTCATCTCCTTCAGGTCGGCGATCATCCGCGCGTCGGCCCGCCCGGCGATGAAGCGCTGGGTGGTGCCGCGCGCCAGCAGGTAGTACGCCTCGAACGCCGCGCGGGTGGAATCCGCCCCGGCCACCCCCGTGCCGGCCAGCGAATCGGCCGCGACCAGAAAGCGGGTGCGCAGCGTGTCGGTGTCGGTGAGCTTCTCGGCGTCGCGCAGGGCGACGGCGTCCTGCAGGTCGCGCTGGATGCGCTCCAGCGTCTCGTCCAGGTCGCGAGTGCGCTCCAGCGCGGGAACGTGGCCGGTGCCCAGGCGGCGCAGCATGGCCCCGTTCGCCAGGCCGGTGAGCAGGGACAGCGCGAAGACCGCCGCCAGCGCGAGCAGCGCCAGGCGGGGGATCGATTCGATCTGGTCGCGGAAGCTGCGCCCATCCAGCGATTGCGCGAGCTCCCGCCGCCATCCGCGCCGTTGGGGCGCGGCGGACGACGGATGGGAAGATTGCATCGGGTACGACAGCCGAGGCAGGGGGCCCGCCGGAGGGGGCGGATGAGATCTGTGTCTGTAACCTTAATTGGGGGCAGACCCCCCTCCCCGGCAACCCCGCCGCACCCGGCGATTTCCCCTCACCCTGCCGTCTTTCGCCCACCATCTGTTCACGTGCTGGCGCATCCGTCGCGCCTCGCCATCCGCGACCGGCGCCGCGCGCGACACTTCCCCGCCCCGTCCGCTCCGAACCGGCGCGAATCGTCTGCATCCTCGCATCGTTCGATACCGAAAAAAACACGGCTCGTACGGAGGAAAGGAGAACCGGAGAACTGCTCGCTCGGATGCGGTTCTCCGGTTCTCCGTTCCTCCGCGTCAGCCCGGCTGCGGTCCGCGGTTCAGCGGACCCAGGACGCTCACACCGCCGCCAGCATCTCCGCGTGAGGATGCGCGTGCGTGTCCGGGAGCGCATCGACCACGCGGCCGTCGAAGAGCTTGATGGTGCGGTCGGCGTACTCGGCGTAGCGGGGATCGTGCGTCACCATCACGATGGTCGAGCCCTGCCCGTGCAGCTCGGCGAGCAGGTCCATCACGTGGCCGCCGTTGTTGGAATCCAGGTTCCCCGTCGGCTCGTCGGCCAGCAGCACCGACGGCCCGCCGGCGATCGCGCGCGCCACGGCCACGCGCTGCTGCTGGCCGCCCGAGAGCTGCGACGGGTAGTGCTTCGTCCGGTGCGACATCTCGACCTTCTCCAGCGCCTCGGCCACCCGCGTGCGGCGCTCGGCGGCGGGCATCCCGCGGTAGGTCAGCGGCAGCTCCACGTTCTCGGCCACGGTCAGGTCGCCGATCAGGTTGAACGCCTGGAAGATGAAGCCGATCTCCCGGTTGCGGATCTCGGCGCGGCGGGCGGCGGTGAGGGCGCTCACGTGCGTGCCGTTCAGCACGTAGTCGCCCGCCGAGGGCGAGTCCAGCAGCCCCAGGATGGAGAGGAGCGTGGTCTTGCCGCACCCGCTGGGCCCCGCGATCGACACGTACTCGCCGCGGTGGATGTCCAGCGCGATGCCGGCCAGCGCGTGCGTCTCCAGCTCCTCGGTCTCGAACACCTTGGTCACGCCCTGCATGTGGATCAGCGACTCGGTCGCGCTCATCGTTCGGTCTCCGGTGAAGAAAGGTGCGGCGCCTGCCCGTGCGGGGCCGGCGT